>Ga0181535_10005359_pt1 | contig 13771 bp, 9 predicted proteins | sample PEATcosm2014_Bin_44_FD_119774 | JGI IMG/M metagenome (GOLD analysis project Ga0181535, IMG submission 119774) | Peatland microbial communities from MTU Mesocosm Facility, Houghton, MI, USA - PEATcosm2014_Bin17_30_metaG | ecosystem: Environmental > Terrestrial > Soil > Wetlands > Peat | place...
AGGGCGCGGTTCGCGCCCGGGGGACGGGCAGCCGGATGCACGAACTGGTGTGCCGGGCGAAGTCGCTGCTCGAGACGCAGATGGATTCCCTGCCGCCGATCGAGAAACTGGCGGCCTCGCTGGGGCTGAGCACGACCCATTTCTATCGCATCTTCCGCGATCACACGGGCCTCTCGCCCTACCAGTACCACTTGCAACTGCGGGTGGAAAGGGCCCGGCAGATGCTCCACGGCACGACGATGAACATCAAGGAGATCGCCGCCACACTGGCCTTCGAGAGCCCGTTTCACTTCTCCAATGTCTTCAAACGGAAGACCGGCATGTCGCCTAGCCAGTGGCGGCAGCGCGGACTCTCCACAGAGGCGGCGGTAGCTGGAGGCGGTTTGGGAGCAAGCCAAGCCGGGGACGGAGCACCGAACGCCTGCGCGCGCCGGCGCGATTCAGGGAGAGAAGCAAACGTTCATTGCCGGTGAGTATTGCTCACGGTCTTGAGACGTTGAAGCATCTTGCGAACGGGGTCAAAAAGCAGTTGCGCCGCCAGAAGATGGCCGTTGGGCGAAAAATGACTCGGATCGTTGAACAGCACATAACGGTCAGCATAAGGGGAAAAGCCGGGCAGCAAATCCACGCACGTTATCCCGTGCGCTGAATGCCGGGCAACAAATCTCGAAATCTCGACGTTTCGTGGCCCGCTAAAACGCCTTCGTGGTTCCCGGCATGGCGATGGGATACCGGCCGCGGGCGTCCGGCCTGACCGGCGGCTGCGAATCCATCGTGTACCGATCCAGGCCCGGCGCCAGTTCGAGCTTCGAGGCCATGGCCTCGTCCCAGGTGACCATCTTACCCGACTCGGCGGCCATGCGGCCAAGAATGCCGGCCATCGCCGCCTTCGCTGAGCGCTCGGTCTCGTTGTACGGCTTGTCTTGGCGGATGGCGTCGAACAGCAGGTCGTGCTCGTACTGGTAGGGATTGCACTTCGGCCCCTTGTAATCCCAGAGCAAGCCCGCACGCGTCTGCGTGTAGTCTTTGTAGAGGCGGGGATGCAGAACTCCTTCGCCGATCTGGGCGGAGCCCTTCGTCCCGTGCACGATACAGCCGCCGTAATCCCAACACCCGGCAATGAGGCGAAATTGGGCCATCATGCGCGTGCCGTCGGCGAAGGAGAACTCCACCGCCTCGTGATCGAACAGTTGATCGGGCTCGGTGCGGACCTGACGCCCTCCTTGCCCTTGGGCGGACACCGGCCAGGCGTCCTTGGCCCAACAGCATACGTCAATGTGGTGAATCATCCAATCCAACATGAAACTGCCGTTGAGCCACGTGAAGTTGGAATAGTTGCGAACCTGGTGGGCCAACTCGTTCATGCCCGGCAGTCTCGGCTTGAAATCGCGGGGGCCCTGCATGCGGTACGCCCAACAAGTTACCAACTCGCCGATTGCGCCGCCGTGAATCTGCGCGATGGCGTTGCTCGACGGCATGTCGTGGCGCATCATCAGCCCACCGGCCATTTTGAGGTTCTTCTTCGCGGCCTCTCGGCCGGCCTTCAGCAGGCGGCGAATGCCGGCGGCGTCGACGGCGAACGACTTCTCCATGAAGATATTCCGCCCATGGTCCACGGCGTACTCGACGTGGATCGGCCGAAAGGCCGGCGGCGTGGCCAAAATGACCAGGTCGTTTGGCCCCAACGATTCGATCGCCTTCTTATAGCCGTCCACGCCGACGAACTGCCGCTCCTTGGGCACGCTCACTTGCTTTGCAAACTTCTTGGAGAGATTCTTCAGGCTGGAATCGAGGCGGCCGCTGAAGAAATCGGCCATGGCCCAGAGCTTGGTTGGCCCCTTGGTCGACAGGGCCTGCGCGGCAGCGCCCGTGCCCCGTCCGCCACAACCGACCAGGGCGATCTTGATGGTGTTGTTTTCGCCGGCGTAACTCCGCGCCGAGATGGCGCCGAGTAGCGTCGCACCCGCCAGGGCGCCTCCCGACTGTCTCAGGAAATCGCGCCGCGAGGCCGTGGAAGGCAGGAGCTGAGCTTGGTGGTTCATGGGAGGGATCCTTGGTGGATGGATGGGTAGGTGGCAGCGAAGCAATCAGCGTCAAGAGATTCTGAGGCAATTCTCTCGGTTCGGTATACTTCCAGTGACAACTCCCCTCATGGTAACCGGTCGCCGCGCATTCTTCCAGTTGGTCCGGCAATTCTCGTCGATAGTCTGATTCGAAGGCCCCGTCTGGGGTTTGGTGGCCCCCGCCGCAAAAAAACCGAAACACTTGACCCAGCAACGGTCGCTTTGATGGACTGCCGAGGATGCCTCATTACTGGTCGACGCCGCTACCGAAAACCCGTTTGAGCGCTGGATGCCGAGCGATCGCCTTGGTAAGATGGATGCCAAACGAGCCTCGATCGGTTCCGGGCTCACTGCCAAGGAAAATGGCGGGTAAACTGCCACTAGAATAAGCTTCGTGCGTCGCGCCGCAACCATCCCCGTCCTTCCTGCCCAAGCTTGGAGATGAGCCACCATGTTTTCGATTCGACGCCGCGTCTGCGCATCAGCGTTTGGGCTTTTCGTAATCTACTTTGCGGTGATCGCCTTGATGGGAGGCGAGAAGACGCAAGCAGCAACGCCGACGATGAGATCGTCTGCCGTGATTTCCTTGGATGGCCCCTCCTGGCTGCTGGCGACGGACCCTAAGAATGTCGGACGCGAGCAACACTGGTGGAAAGGTCCAACGTTTGACGCCAAACCAACCAAGACTGCTTCGATCATTCAGGACGTATTCCCCGACTACCATGGTGTGGCCTGGTACTGGCGCGATTTCACGCCGCCGGCGAACCCTCACGCAGGAGGCCGCTGCTTGCTCAGGTTTTGGCAAGTCGACTACCTGGCCGACGTGTGGGTAAACGGCGTTCACGTGGGCTGCCATGAAGGCAGCGAAGACCCTTTCGTCTTCGATGTGACCGATGCTCTCAAGCCGGGGGTCGCCAACCGTGTCGCCATTCGTGTACTCAATCCGACCAACGAGCCGATCGACGGGTATCGCTTGGTTCAAACGCCGCGCAGCAACAAGAGCTATCCGCCGACTCCTGGCTGCGGATACAACTGGGGCGGCATTGAGGGGAACGTGGAGCTGATCGTTGCCCCGGCGGTTCGTGTGGAAGACTTGTTTGTCCGACCCGATCCGCAGACGGGCACAATTCACGTTCAGGCCAATGTGCGCAACGCCGGAAAGAAATCGGCCAACGGTCACCTCCTCTTTTCCGTTACCCCCGCCACGAGCGGCGAAACCCTGAAACTGGTCGCGTTGGATCGCGATCTTCCGCCGGGCGACACGCTGGTGGAAGCCGAGCTAACGGTCAAGAACCCGAGACTCTGGCAACTCAACGATCCTTACTTGTATCGCGTGTCGGCCATTGTCCGCCTTGACGCGTCGTCCTCGGTCGACGAGCAATCGACGCGTTGCGGCTTCCGCGATTTTCGCTTCGAGAAAGGGGCGTTTCGGCTGAACGGCAAGCGGCTGTTCCTGAAGTGTTCCCATTCCGGCAGCGAGCTGCCGTGTTCTTGCGTGGCTGTCGATCCGGACATGTTGCGAAAAGATCTCTTGAACTGCAAGGCGATGGGTTTTAACGCCATTCGTTTCATTGCCGGCATGCCGCCGCGCTATCAGCTCGACGTATGCGACGAGATCGGCCTGATGGTGTACGAAGAGAATCGCGCCAGTTGGTGCCTTGAAGATTCGCCCCAGATGGCCCAGCGATTCGACCACTCCACGGCGGCGATGGTCAAGCGCGACCGCAATCACCCCTGCATTGCTATGTGGGGCCTGTTGAACGAAACCGGTCAGGGAGCCGTCTTTCAACATGCGGTGGTCACGTTGCCGTTGGTGCGCTCGTTGGACGCGAGTCGCATCGTGATGCTCAACAGCGGTCGATTCGATCTGGGCGGCCAGTCGCTTGCCGGATTGGGTTCGTGGAACAACAGCGGCGTTGGCCCCGATCCCAACGTGACCTTCAATACGTTATCCTTCGCAATTTCGGCACCTTGGGCCACGTGGCCGGGGAAACAGCTTGCCTTGCATCCCGGCCCGGACGGCGAATTCAGCGCGGTCCGCTGGATTGCGCCGGCTGCCGGACGCTACACGATCACCGCCCTGTTTACCGGTATCGGCTCGTCTTCGACGACCGACGTCCACGTCTTTGTCGATGGGAAGAGCGTGGCGGACAACAATCTTACCCAACTCGGCGACAAGGCGTCATGCAAAGAGGATGTGACGCTTGCCGCCGGCTCCGTCGTCATGTTCGTGGTCGGTCGCGGCACGAATGGTTACGGCGGCGATACGACGGCATTGACGGCGGCCATCAAGACGGCAAGAGGCGACACTTTCACGCCAGCCGACGATTTCTCATTCCAGAAGAACCCCAATGGTCCATGGTGCTTTGGCATGTTGAAGCCGGCGACCGCGCCCGATCCGGCCAGCTTCACGCCTTACGCCGACGGTCGTCTACAGGGCGGAAAGATGGGACGGATCGGAAGTCTGAGCAATCCGGGCTCCCCGGATTGGGAAGACATCCTGGCCGAAGGACATCCTTATCAACCGACGCCACATACCGGCGCAGTAAACCACACGTTGCGGACCGTCGGCAGCGGCGGCAATCCGTACTTCCTATCGGAACACGGCATCGGCAGCGCCGTTGATCTGGCGAGACTTGCCCGACACTTCGAACAGTGGCAAAGAACCACCTGTTACGACGCCGTTTACTATCGCGATCAGCTCAATCGTTTCACGAACGATTGGAACCGCTGGAACCTGGGCGATACGTTCGCCAATCCCGAGGATTATTTCCGGCAATGCCTGGCCTGGATGGCCAACGAACGAAAGCTCGACATCAACGCGATCCGGGCGAATCCGAACATGGTCGGATACAGCCTCACCGGTACGCAAGACCAAGGGCTCAGCGGCGAGGGGTTGACCACGCTGTTTCGCGAATTGAAACCCGGCACGCTCGATGCGCTGTTCGACGCCTGGTATCCGTTGCGTTGGTGCCTCTTCGTCGAACCGGCACAAGTGTATCGCGGCCGCAAGGCGAGGTTTGAGGCCGTGTTGGCCAATGAGGATATGCTCGGCCCCGGCGACTATCCCGTCCGGCTGCAGGTAATCGGCCCGCGCAACGTGTCCGTCTTTGATCGAATGGTCACGGTTCGCATTCCCGATTCCAAGGGCAAGCCGGAGCCGAAATTCGCCATCCCGGTGTTTGCGGACGACGTGGCAATCGACGGGCCGTCGGGCAAGTATCGTTTTCTGGCAACCTTTCAAAAGGGTGCGGCGGCGGCCGGCGGCGACATCGAATTCTATGTGGCCGATCCGGGGGAGATGCCAAAGGTCGAAGCAGACGTTATCCTCTGGGGCGATGATCCGGGGCTGGCTGAGTGGCTGGCCGCCAACGGCATTAAAACCCGACCGCTGACGACTGCCGCTCCGCAAACTGCGAGGGAAGTAATTCTTGTGGGCAACCGGCCGGCTCCGGGCGGCGCCCAGGCATTCCGCGAGTTGGCTAGGCATATCGCCCGAGGCTCCCACGTGGTGTTCCTCGCCTCTGATGTACTGAAGAAGGATGACAACAGCCCGACCTACTGGTTGCCGATGGCGAACAAGGGCGGACGGACCGGCCTGCACGTCTGGCTCTACCACAAGGACGATTGGGCCAAGAACCATCCGATCTTTGACGGGCTGCCGACCGGGTGCATTCTCGATTCCACCTTCTATCGCGAGATTATCCCCAACAGCGGCTTTACCGGGCAGGATGTGCCCACGGAAGTGGTTGCCGGCGCCATCGATACTGCATGCGGATACGGTTCCGCGCTGACGTTGGCCATCTACAAGCTGGGCGAGGGTCGGTTCACAATCAACACGTTGCGGATTCGGGAAAACCTCGGCAGCGATCCCGTGGCCGAGCGGCTGTTGCGGAACATGCTCCGTTACGCGGCCCGTGATACAGCTAAACCGCCGTCCGATGTTCCGCCCGATTTCGATTCGCAGCTTAGGGCAATGGGGTATTGACCTGAATTGCTAAATAGGGGCACATCGGTCGTGGGTGGCAAGCTTTCGCCAGGCTGTGCCTGGCAAACGGACGGCCGGATATGGCCAGTCGTAAACGCTGACCGCTTGGCAAAGCACCAAGCAAGTTCTCCGGTCACTTATCAAAATCATAAGCCAGCCAGGCCAATCCCACGAGAACGTGTGAACACTCGCGGAGCATGACCGTGTCCGGCTTGCCGATCGGCGAATGGCGGAGTTGAGGCCAGGGACCGCATTGTTTGTCGATCCACTGGACGACTTCGACGGCCCGTCGCGGATTGCCCCACGCGGCGTAGCCCAAGAGCAACATGCCGGCACCGCAGAGGCGCGCGGGTTTGGTATCAGACTTCTCGTGGCCCGGTGGGTCTTGATCCATCTCTGTGACACCCCCCTGCTTCCAGAAATGATCCAACGATCGCAGGGCCTGCTCACGTGTCCAGGGCAGGGGCACCTTGCCGCCGGCATCACGATATGCCTCGATGCCCCACAGCGTGTAAACGTGGTGCATGAGGTCTTCGAAATGCCGGTGGTTCAGTTTGTTCGGCAGCGGCGCGTAGAGCCAGAACGGCTGCCCGTCGTGCAACTGCACCGTATGGACGACGGCCCTGGCCATCGCGTCGCAGCGCTGCCGGACGAGTTTCCGATCGGCCTCGGCAAACCGGCCGCCATAGTCGCGCAGGAGTCGGGCCAGGCTGCCCAGGAACATCGTGGGCGCGTTGACGCCGAAAATGTCGTCCGCGGGCGACGGGCTGTACCAGAAATAGCCGCCGCCGTAGCCTTCCGTCCAGAGTTCCCGGCACCAGCGCCGGGCCACCTGCACCATGAGATCCAACATCTCGTCGCGCTCGGCGGCGGACCAAAAGTCGCGGATGCTGAGCGCGTCCAGCATGCCGTTGAGCACAATGGCCGTGGTGATCGTATACGGTTGGTTGTGGGGATTGGGCGCATGGCCCCAGGCGGGCCAAGCCTGCGGCAGACCCCAGCCCGGCTTCCCGTCGCCGTCGAGGTCGCGGTTGTCGATCAGCCAGCGGACTGCTTTCCGCACGCGGCGACCGCTCTCCGCATTGCGATCGAAGCGGAAATGCCGGGCTTCGGCCGACAAGACGAACCCGTAGGTCATCGGCTGATGGTCCGTAATGAGGGGCTGTCCGTCGAGGTTCTGAAGGGGATCCAGGCCGAAGCCCTGGCGATCCTCGGGAAATAAGGCCAGCAAGTCCCGGTACAGCACGCTGAGCGAGAATTGTCCCGCGGCGGCTGCGCCCGATGATGCCGGTGCCCCGCCGCAGTCCCAAAGGCCAACTACGAGTAGCCCTGCCAGGCAGATATCTTTCATCATGGATCTTCTCCTGCGGCGGCCGGCGGGCACAAGGACGCAGCGATCGGCCCCTCGGTCGCTTCACCTCCTCATTGTAATGGTATCGATCGCTGTGTCAAAACGGGTTGCTTTGATGGACCGCCCGACCGTGGTGATGTCCCTTCCGTCCCGGATTGCTCGGGCGCATCCTTTGTGCATGCGCGCAGAGTCACCTTCGAATCGCCACGTCCCGTGAGTCTAGCTCGCGCCGCCTACACATAGGCGAACTGATCGGCCGAGTCGGTGGCCGGCGTGCCAATGGAGTCGGTGAGGCTTACGTCGACGGTTCCTGCCAAACCAGCGCGACGGAGGGCCGTGATCTGGCTGTCCGGAACGGATGCAAGCGACGCGGCTGCCGTGTAGGTGAACGGATCGGCCGTGCCGACGGCAGAGACGCCGCCTTGGCTGGTCACCGTCACGTCGACGGCGCCCGCTGTGCTGGGTGGGCTGGTGGCCGTGATCTGCGTGTCCGAAATGACGCTGAATGAGGCCGCAGCCACGGTGCCGAAGGTCACCGCCGTGGCGTCGGAAAGGCCGTTGCCGGTAATCGTCACCGCGGTGCCGCCTAGGGTCGAGCCGATGTTGGGAGCAACGGCCGTGAGCACGGGGGCGTTCCACGCGCCCGCCAGGGGCGTCGTATCGGAGCCAACCGGCCCAAAGACGAACGTCCGTTGGGCAAAGCCGCCGTCATTACTGTTGCGCAGGTAGAACGTCGCCGTGCCCGGGTCGTACAGGCCAATCGTATCGGTGCCGGCGCCCGTCCAGTCACCGGCGATCGGACGCCAGGGGATCTTCTGGCCTGCCAGAGAGCCGCCCACATAGACCGGCGAACCGTAGACGAACGCGTTGTCGGCGACACCCGTGGTATTGCTGTCGCGCAGAAAAACGAGTGCGTTGTCGGGGTCATACAGACCGATGGTGTCCTCCGTGGCGCCGCTGGTCCACCTGCCGGCGATGGGGAGAAAATCGTTGCCGGCCGGACCATACATGAAGGTGACGACGGTAACGCTGCTGCCCAGGACTTCGCGCAGTTCGAACGTCGCGGTCGTCTGGTTGTAAAGACCGACCTGGGCGTTGCCCGAGTTATTCCAGTCGCCGACAACGGGTATCCACGTGCTGCCTGTCGACGTTGGACCGAATTGGACCGCTTCGTCGATGGTCGTGGAGTTGGGGGCGTTAGAGTTCTTCAGGTAGAAGGTCCCGTTGGTGTGGTCGTACAGGCCGATGGTCGCCGTGCCATCGCCATTCCAGTCGCCGGCGATCGCGGTAACCATGTCGCCGGTCACGGGCGGCCCGAACGGCACGGTCGTGTCGGCAGCCCCGGCGTCATCGGTGTTTCGCAGCAAGAACTGCCCGCTACCCGGCGTGTACACTCCCACCGCCGACGCACTGCTTCCCGCCGCGTAGGCGAACTGATCGGCCACACCGGTGGCCGATGTCCCGTTGGCCGTGGCAACCGTGACGTTGCTGGCGCCTGCCGTACCGGGAGGGCTGATGGCCGTGATTTGGCTGTCGGAAAGGACGCTGAACGACATCGCCGGCGTGCTGCCGAACGTTACCGCTGTGGCGCCGTCGAAGCCCGTGCCGGTGATCGTCACCGAGGTCCCGCCCGCCGTCGAACCCCTCGCCGGAGAAACAGCCGTCACCGTGGGCGCCGGCGGGTCCGTGTAGACGAACAGATCGGCCAGGCTGGTGGAGGAAGTGCCGTTGGGACCCGTGACCGTCACATCGACGGAGCCCACCGCCTGGGCCGCCGGACTGGTGGCCGTGACCTGGGTGTCGGAAAGGATATTGAACGACGTCGCGGGCACGCTGCCGAAGGTCACCGCCGTCGCGCCGGTGAAGTTTATGCCGCTGATCGCCACCGAAGTCCCGCCAAGCACCGACCCCGTCGGCGGCGCTATGCTGCCCACCTGCGGTCCCGTGATCGGCGGCGCGTAGACGAACTGATCGCGCGGGTCGTTGCCGGATGTGCCGCTCGGCGTGGTAACCAACACGTCGATGATGCGCGGCGTCTGAGCCGGACTGATGGCCGTGAGTTCTTGGTCGGAAACGACGGTGAACGATGTCGCGGCGACGGTGCCGAAGGTCACCGCCGTCGCGCCGGTAAAGCCTGAGCCGGTGAGCGTCACTGAAGTCCCACCCGCCGTCGAACCCGTCAACGGAGTAACGCTCGTCGCCTGGGGCAGCGCGGTGAAAGGCTGGGCAGACGCAACGTCGGCTGCTGTCGCCAGGGGCGCAGCCATGCCGCTGAGCAAGTTAGCGGCCGTGGAAACACTCATCAGCCGGCGATCCTCCAGGGCCTCGAAGGCCAATCCTCGACAGGAAAGCCGAGGCCGCAGCGGCTCGCGGGACAAGCGACGTCGAAACAGTAAAGTGCCCAGCCGCATGATGACCCTCCTGCCGAAAAAACGGACAATGTGGCCTCAGGGAAACGTGGGCGGCCAGCACTTCCCGAAGCGCCAAGCCACTGTTTGGCTGCTATCTGCCATCTGAACACTGCTCGGGTACGCTCGGAACGCCGCCTGCGCCGGCCGGACCGGCAATTCGGCGGGAGGCGCCAACTAGAGAATCTTACGCAGCAGCAGGTGTCCACGGAAATTTAACAAACGGATCGATGGTCGGCAGGCAAAGTTGGCGTTTGGAAGGGAATGTTCCCTGGATCGTGGTCCGGCAGTGGGGCAATCTGGAATCAGGAAATCCCTGAGCGTAGTTCATCGGAGGGAGCCAGCACTTCTACGTCTAGTAGCAAGAGAACATTGGGTTGGTGCGGCAATTCGACGGCTGACCGGAGGCCATCACACTCTTGGCCTTACCGCCCGTGCGTTTGAGAGAAGGCTCACCGCCGGGCGAGCCGCCGCAGGAGCAGGATGGCGGCAGCCGTCACCAGCATCGCCATAACGCTGGGCTCGGGAACGGCGTCAACGTCGGGGACGACGCTTTCGACCCAACCGAGCCGATCGGAGACTCGCGAGGCGTAGCTATCGCCGCAGGCCAGGGGAGCGTCCGGGGGATACAAGGTCCACTGGTTGTTCTGGTCCTTGTAGTACAATCCCCGGGCGTCGAAAATGTCGGCGTCGAAACCTGGATCGCTGGCAGCGCCGGTCAAGCTCCAAGGACTATCCACGGCGTAGTTGATCCCGGCGAGCTTCCATTGACCGTTACTCTCGATGAACACTCCACCCGAGGAGTCGCCCACGGAAAGGGCCGCATCGTTGGCCGGACCGAAATCGAAATAGAGCAAACTGCTGGCGGAGACGGAGTTGTAGCTGGTGAAGCCGGTGACGGTGTTTTGTCCCCAACTCTGCAGGCCGTCGCCGTTGCCCCACTGCCAGCCTTTGAGAGCGCCGTCGGCCGTCGTGACGGCGGTGCCGCGTTGCGTGCCTCGGCCAATAACGATCATGGACTTACCCACTTCGGAGCCGTCCACCGCCGCATTGTAGAGTGGTGCCCACGTCGGGAATGTGCCGGAGGCAAGCGTCCAGATGCAGAGATCGCTACCGGGATCGGTTGCTTCGGACGAGGTATTCACCGAGTAATTCGTTCCCTGGAAAGTGATCTGCGAACCACCGGCGTCGCCGACGTGCGCGGCCGCAATAAAATGCGTGGCATCGATGGGAGTGGCGAGGAAACTGCCCCACGTGGCCTCAAGATTCCAGGCCGCCAGGCCCTGATCGGTGGTGGGCGGCGTCAGATTGCGATCAGCGGAGGAATAGAGAACTACCGCCCAGGCGTCGGGGGCCGCGCTCAGAAATGGACCCAGCCAAATCGCCGACAGCAACAGGCTGCGCCACCATCCGCTGTGCCGTGACAGGTTGCTCACGCTTGTTCCCTCGGCAGATGGCCGGACTGGCTGCCCTGATAACCGGCATTGTCTCGCAACGCCACCAAATTTCAGTATATCACGGCATGATATTCAAGTTAAGCAACATGCCACTCGGTTGGCTGGTAAGATGCCCCACCTGCGCCAAGACCACTGCCTCCTTCCTCCAGCCGAAAAGGTGGCCGGCAAATCGTGGTCGCCAAGCGAAAGGGCGTTTACAAGGGGCGACGGCAGGGAACGACCAATGGAAAGCCCGACCGAGCGGTAGCGTTGGCTGCAAGAGGGCTACGGGTGGCGGAAATCGCAAAGCCCTTGGCATTAGCGAAAGAACGGTGCATCGGTGCTTACGAAGCAGCGACTAGGCAACTCGTCGTAAGTCGTCTCCGGATAACGACGTATAAGTAGGCCCGGTAGGGATGTATTTTTGAAATTGCAAGTAGTTTGATTGAAACAACTTATGAAAACTGAGTTTTTACAATTCGCCCAGCATTTCGCCCACCAGTTGCCCAGCAAAAACGGGTCAAAAAACGGTCTTGGACCTCCCTCTTAAGCCAACATCCTACTAGCGGCTCACCTCCAAGTCAGCCCCCCGTTCGACCCCTCTGCACCCTCTCTCCGGTGATCGGCTTCGTCCTCTCCTCGGCTCGGAAGCGAACCCCGTAGGCGGCGTTTTGCCTTCTCTCCGTCCCTTCCCCTTCGGCTCGTCGGACCCGCTATTCCTGGCAGTCGAATGAGCCGTTCGTTCCGCGTCTCATTCCCCTCTGATCCGACTCCAATCCGCCATCAACACCCTGACCGTTGACGGCGGCAGAGCCGGTTTCCAGTCGGGGATGGGGGCGTAGTCGAAAAGTTCAAAATTTCAATAGTTCAATCCAGTAGCGGAAGCGATTTGCTCTTGGCAGGGGCATCGGACCATCCCCGTTTCCCAGACCCTCAAACGGAGATTCTCATGAGCAGTTTCGTTCCAAGACGCACTTCGAAGTTGACCATCTTGTTCCGGCTTTCCATTGTCCCAATCGGGGTAACACTGTTCTGGAGCTTCATGCTCTCGCTTGGTGGCAACGGCGAAGTTGTACGTGCCGTTTTGATCGGCGGTCTCGGTACGACTGCTGCCGTCTTGGGCTTCTTGTGGTTTTTTACGAACGCCATGACGTTCTTAACGATGCCCAAGGTGTGGTGGCTCATGAGAAAGGGAGGGGCCGATCCCTGGTTTTCGAGTCTTCCACCGCCTTTCAACAACGCCCCGCCTCATGTGCGATACCAGGAGTTATTTGAGGAAAAGTTGCGGCAGGAAAACGCTTGGCTTCTACGACCTCTCGTGCCGTTGCCTCCTCAAAACGACCCCAAAGATGCGACGAGGGGGATCGACGACCCCCACATCATCTAATGGAAATCTTCTTGATTGTCCTCGCCGTGATCGTCTTGGCCTCGCTCCAATACCAGGTTGACTTGAAAGTCCTCCACGACGACTACGAGCGGTGGAAGAGGAATCGAAAATGACTGTCCGCTTCGTTTGCGTTGGATGCCAGGGTCCCACCTGTCCCCGTTGCCGTGGACGAGGTTGGGTCGCTGAGTTCCTCGTCCAGATCGAGCGGAGGAATATGCTCGTCGAGGCCGTGGCCAAGAACTTGACCGAGAAGAAGGTCGCCGCCGTGGGGCAGGAGGAGTGGGATCGGAGGGCGGCAGACGAGAACCTCACCGTCGATCAGTTCACGGAGATCGAAGTCTGGCAGGCGACCGGACCGATCAAATACGGCTTCATGGGCCTGACGGACGAGGTGATCGACGCCATCGCCGACCTGGCCGGAATCGAGATTCCGCCGGTCTGTCTGGAAGACCGTCCCAAGTTGAACCTGGTGGGTTAAACATGTGCCAGCCGCATATCAAGGAATGGATTCGATTTGCCTGCGAATGGAACGGAGTTCCGGAGTTGGCCCAGGCCATCATCGTTGAATGGAACAGCCGTTTCACCAGACGGCTTGGCGACGGCGTCTACAGCCCCTTGACCTATCGAGCCAGAATTCGGCTTAGTTTGCCGCTCTGGCCCAGAGCCTCGGAAAAGGAGCGTCGAGAGACGGTAATCCACGAGGCGTGCCATTGCATCGTTGGATACAAGCACGGAGTCGTCGCCCATCACGGCTCGGAGTGGAAACAGGCGATGAGGAACTGCGGCGTCGAACCCGTCCGAAACCACAATGTTGACCGGACTGGCTTGGCTCGGAAGCGACGGCTTTTCATCCTCCTCAACTGCCCGAGTGAGGGCATGGAGAAGAAGTGCAGGATTCGCTCGAAGGAATTCAACCTGCTGAAGAGGGGAAAGTGGTTTGTGTGCAAGGTCTGCGGCCTGAACCTGAGTAGGGAGTCGGCTATCGAAGAGGATCGGACGGCCATCAATGCGAATAAACCGAGTTTCATCTGACTTTGCATAGGATAAGAATGACTGCGACGGCGGCGGCAACGATGGCCGAAACAAAGCCAATGAGCGTCATCGTCCAAAGCCAACCTCGTCCCCATATCTTCTGCCG
>Ga0181535_10005360_pt1 | contig 13766 bp, 6 predicted proteins | sample PEATcosm2014_Bin_44_FD_119774 | JGI IMG/M metagenome (GOLD analysis project Ga0181535, IMG submission 119774) | Peatland microbial communities from MTU Mesocosm Facility, Houghton, MI, USA - PEATcosm2014_Bin17_30_metaG | ecosystem: Environmental > Terrestrial > Soil > Wetlands > Peat | place...
CCCCGCCCCCTACATTCTCGTCGGCCACTCCATCGGCGGTGATTTCGCACGCATTTACGCCGGCCGATTCCCTGCCGAAGTCGCGGGTCTTGTCCTCGTCGATTCCGCCAATCCCGACCAGAATGAGCCGTCTATCATGCTCGCTCCGATCAACCGAATGCCGACCTTCGTTCGCCAACTTTTCTGCTGGAGCTCCCCCATCACCTCGCGATTCGGTCTTATTCGCTTTTCCACACGCAATGAGCGCGTCGACGTGCCACCCCAGTTCGCCTCGGACGCCGCCGTTACACAGGCCCTCCGAGACCAACTGGTCAAATCTACCGAAACCGATAACGTTCAGGCATGTGCCGCCACGCAAAATGGCTCCCTTCAGCTCCGCGGTGGCAGCGGCAATCCGGAAATCGACGCCGCAGCACGTCGGGTCACCGACCTCGGCAACATCCCCATCATCGTTCTAACCGCACTCCAATACTGGAAGCCTGACGATGATCCCGTCGCTGCTCAGCAAATCGAACAGTTCCACCAAACGTGGGTACACCGACTTCAGCCCGCGCTCGCACACCTTTCCTCGCAGGGCCATCAAATCATGGTCCCCAACAGCGATCACGGCATTCCCGATCAAGCCCCAGAAGCCGTCATCGATGCCATCCGTTCCATCGTCGACCAAACCAGGCACACCGCACCCTCCTTGAATGCCGACCGATCTGGCCGCGCAGTTCAGCCGTCTGATCCTTGATGGAATCGGAACAGACCTGCCCAACCTGGGGGCCCATTCGGCCCCACTGGTTGGGTGCCCGCGAGGGCGCCCCGGCGAAATTCGACATAAACACAAAAGAAATCCTCTCCCACCGGAAGATTTGTCCCTTTTCACATAGCCTCTGGTCGCCAACTTGCAACATATCTAGTGGAGTGTAGCCGGTTGGATGAAGTTACGCGCCGGGGCTAGCTGCTGGGATCGGGGTGCTGGGGACTGGGGGCGGGGTGCTGGAGCAGTTCGCCGGAACTGGCTCGGCAGCCCGCCAACTACTCCCCACGACCCAGCGTCGAAAGCGCAACTTCCGCAAACGATGGAGGTATGAAAACAAAGGTAGTTGCGCGCTGAAAGAAGTCCGTTGGAAGCAGAGGATGAGAGAAAAAGAAGGAAATCGCCTCAACTTTCGCCAGAGCAAGCCGGGATTATCGAACGTCCGCGCGAACGATTTGAACGCCGCCAAGGGATCAATGGTCGAGGCCGACACCATCCCCTGCTGTGGCCCGATTCCGCTGGGCAGGAAGAAAAGATGTTAATTAGATACGTTCGAAGCCGGAATGTCTATGAAAACAAAGGAACACAAGACACAATGCCTGAAAAAAATCAGACTTTTAGGTCTTAATTTTCGACATTTACGTCGAACCGAGTGCAATTTTGCAGAAAAATACAGATTTTGAACGACAAATTGCTAGCTCCATTCGCTTTTTCGCGTCTCCTTCTCGTGCACGAGACGCCAGTTCGGCCCTAGCTTACCTGTCAGGCACCAACGATTTCGACCGGCTACAGATCGCTATGCTTCGGGCGACACGACGGACCCTTGCGGACGCTCGGGACAACGCGTATATTGACCAGTCTTTTTAGTGATTCTCTTTGTTCTTATAGAAGGGGGCAGTTTATGGCAGACGAAACCCGCAGAACCTTTGTTAAGAGGATTGGCGCAGCTTCGGCGCTTGCCGCTGGATCGTTCTTAAATTGGAACCCGCGCGCGCTCGGCGCCAACGATAAGGTCGTGATGGCGCTGATTGGCGGTCGAAATCAGGGACGAAATGACGCTCTCGGCGCGATCGCTCACGGTGCCGAGTTCAAAACTTTTTGCGACATTGACCGGGCGATTCTGGACAAGATCAACCCGGAACTCGAGAAGGCTCAGGGCAAGGCGCCCGGAACCACCAAAGAGTTCGAGCGGGTGCTCGACGACAAGGACATCGACGCCGTCCTCATCGCCACCCCCGACCACTGGCACGCGCGGATCGGAATCCTGGCGTGCCAAGCGGGGAAAGATATCTACATCGAAAAGCCGCTGACGCAAACGATCCACGATGGACAAAGGGTCCGAGATGCGGTGCGCAAATACAAGCGGATCGGCCAAGTGGGCACGCAGAACCGGAGCGCGCCGAACTTCCAAAGCGCCATCGAATTCCTGAAAACGGGAAAACTCGGCAAAGTGTGCGAAATCAATACCTGGGAGTGCCAATTGCGTCCGACGATCGGCAACCCGCCCGACGGCGACCCGCCGGCGACGGTGGACTACGACGTCTGGCTCGGGCCCGCGCCGAAACGGCCCTTTAATATCAACCGCTTCCATTACAACTGGCGGTTCTTCTGGGATTACGGCAATAGCGAGCTGGGCAATCAGGGTGTACACGTCCTGGACGCGGCGGTTTGGGGGATTCAGGCCCTGCGCGGGGGTATCGAGAATTCCCTTCCGACCCGCGTATCGGGCAATTCCGGGATTTACTGGCTCAAGGACGCGAAGGAGGTTCCCGACACACAGGTTCTCACTTACGACTACGGCGACCTGATGCTGACTTGGGAGTTGCGCAGCTTTGCGCCGCACCATCCGGTTTATGGACATCGCGAAGGAATCGCGTTTATCGGTTCTGACGCGACGCTGGTGCTCACTCACCAAGGATGGGAAGTCTTCTTTCAGGACGGTGGCCCGGGACCCAGCGAGCCGGCCAAGGACGTCCGCGAGAGCGGCTTGCATGAGAAGAACTTCCTGGATTGCGTGCGCAGCCGCCAAACGCCCAACGCCGACATCGAGCTCGGGCGCCTGTCAACCACGGTTTGCCACTTGGGAAATGTCTGCACGCACCTTCGGCGCGACGTGACCTTCGATCCCAAGACGGAGACTTTCGGGCATGATAAGGAAGCGAACGCCCATTTGATCCGAGAGCACCGGAGACCTTATGTAACACCCAAGGTTTAGCCTGGATCATTAAAGTGGCACAGGCAATCCTGCCTGTGACCTTTATGGCACCATAAGGCCGGAGGGGCTGAACATTTCAAATGTCCTCGAAAACGGCTCCCGAATTGCGCTCATCCCGTTCAGGAGAGGCAAGGTGGGCGTTTCACACCTTCCCGCCGTCGTTCCCATGGAAAGGACACCGGAATGAGTAAATGCAGTCGTCGCGATTTGCTAAGGAATTCTCTGGGGGCTTCCGCCGCCTTGGTGGGGGGAATCAGTTATGAGCGGCAAGCTCTTGAGGCCCACATGATGGCCCCCGCGCAAGAAGCCACCGTGAAGGCGCCGGTCAAGGGTTTGCAACACGGGAAGTTTGGGAAATACGAGGTTTCACGGCTGATTATCGGCGGAGATCCGGTCTCTGGGATCGCTCACGCGGGTGAACTCGTCTATCAAGCGGACTTCATGAAGCAGTACTTCAACACCGCAAAGATCCTTGAAACTCTGACGCTGGCGGAACAGAACGGCATCAACACCTTGCTGATGCGCGCCGACGACCGGATTATCAGTCACTACAATATGTTCAGAAAGGAAAGGGGTGGAACGCTCCAGTGGATCGCCACCTCCGCCCCGGAGCAAGGTTCGCCGGTTGAAAACGCCAAGCGTTCCCGCGACAACGGCGCGATTGCCGTTTACCTTCACGGCGGAATCGCGGATGAGATGGTCAAAGCAGGAAAGGTCGACGAGATCGGAGAGATTGTGGAAGGCCTCAAAAAGGTTGGAATCATAGCCGGAATCGGCGCCCACCAGCTCGATACGGCGCGTGCCAGCGTTCATGCCAGGATCGACGCCGACTTCTATATGGTCACCATCAACCGCGTGAGTTACTACTGCAGCGAAGCCGCCGAAGTCGGCGTCTTCATGCGGTCGATCAAGAAACCATGGATTGCCTTCAAAGTTCTGGGCGCCGGCCGGGTGAAACCGGAGGAAGGTTTCCGTTTGGCGTTCGAGCACGGTGGCGATTTCCTCGCCGTGGGCATGTTCGATTGGCAGATCCGCGACGACGTCGCTCACGTGCAGCAAATGCTCGCTAGTGGCATCTCTCGCGACCGCGACTGGGCTTAGCAGGATTCGCGTGGTAAGGAGGCAAATGAAAAAACGTCTCTTTCTTTTGGCCGGGATTCTTCTGTCGCTGCTCGCTGTTTCTCGACTTTCTTCGGGCACGCTCGCGTCATCTAGTGATCTCGGCCTGGCGGCTCTGGAGTCGCCGCAGAAACCTCCCGAAAGTTCCGACCCCAACCCACGCATCACTCGCATCGAAAATGGCCTGCTGCCCCCGGTCATCATCAGCGGGCAACCCACCCAAGCGATGAACATCGCCGACCGCATGAAGCACTACAACGTGCCCGGAGTGAGCATCGCTTTCTTTGGTCAAGGACGCATACTCTGGACTCGAACCTACGGCTTTGCCGACGTTGCCAGTAAAAAGCCCGTTTCCGCCGAGACCCTGTTTCAGGCCGCGTCGATCAGCAAACCCGTCTCGGCGCTCGCTGCTTTGCGGCTGGTGCAGGATGGCACGCTCAGCCTCGACGAGGACGTGAACGTCAAGCTCCGCACGTGGAAGGTGCCTGAGAATGAATTTACCAAAGACGATAAAGTCACTCTGCGCCGCATTCTCAGCCATTGCGCTGGCCTGACCGTTCACGGATTTCCCGGCTATGCGTCCGATGAGGCGGTGCCCACCATCATCCAAATCCTGAACGGGGAGAAGCCCGCCAACTCGTCGCCCATCCGCGTGGATACTGTTCCCGGCACGATCTGGCGCTATTCTGGCGGCGGCTACGTGGTGATGCAGGCGCTCCTCATAGATGTGACCGGCAAGCCTCTCCCGCAGATTGTTGCTGAGCTGGTGCTGCGGCCCGCAGGCATGACTCACAGCACCTACGAGCAGCCACTGCCGAAAAACCTGTGGCCCTCGGCGGCAACACCGTACCGCGGAAATGGCGAGCCAGTGAAAGGGGGCTGGCACACTTATCCGGAAATGGCTCCTGCCGGTCTTTGGACAACGCCTTCCGACTTGGCGCTGCTCGCTATCGAAATACAAAACGAGTACGCGGGAAAATCCAAGAAGATTCTTTCGCAGGCCACGATGCGCCAAATGCTGACACATCAGAAGGCCGAGTGGGGCCTCGGATTCGGGCTTGAGTCTGCCGGTCACGCCTTGCGTTTTGGCCACAACGGCGCCAACCAGGGATACCAGTGCGATCTTCAGGCGTACACGGCGACCGGCGAAGGCGTCGCCATCATGACCAATTCGGACAACGGCGGCCAAGTGATGGGCGAAATTCTCCGCGCTATTGCCAAAGAATATGACTGGCCGGATTTCAGGCCGAAAGAACACAAAGTGATCGCGTTGGACCCGAAGTTGTTCGATGGCTATGTGGGACGCTATCAACTGGCGCCGGATTTCATTCTTACGTTCACGCGTGAGGGCGATCACTTTTTCACCCAAGCCACGGGACAGCCCAAGGCCGAAGTTTTTCCGGACAGCGAGCACGACTTCTTCCTTACCGTCGTCGATGCGCAAGTCACCTTCGTGACCGACGGCCAGGGCCACGCAACGGAAGTCATCCTGCACCAGGGCGGCCGAGACCAGGAGGCAAAACGGATCGATTGATCTGGGAGCGAGTAGCAGATGGGACGTGGTAGATGGCAGGCGGGAGGTACACCCTCACGGCCTCCATATCAATAGGCACTCACGTCTGGTCTCGCCCCCTTGACATCCATCCCAGCCGCGCCCTATACTCCTAAGCGTCTTAGGTGAGAAGAGACGCGGCGAGGTTTCGGAGTGCGGGCCGAGACGGTCCCCTGCGAAACCCGCCAGGCGGAATCGCCCGGCTGACTCGTTGAGGGCAGCTCGCTCCCGACCGGAGGAAGTATGAAACTCTTATCTTCAATGCGAACACTCCTCGAGTTTGTATTCCAGCGTCGGCGTGTCGAACGCGAAATGGCGGAGGAGCTTCGGTCTCATATTCAGATCCGCTCCGACGAATTGGAACGGCAGGGGTTTCCGAACGCGGTGGCGGAGCGGCAGGCGCGCGTAGAATTCGGCGGGTATGAGCGCTATCGCGAGGAATGCCGCGATGCGCTTGCGATCCGCTTGCTGGGAGAGCTCATGGCCGATGTCCGCTACGGTGTGCGCCAACTGCGACGCAACCCCGGCTTCACGGCGGTCGCGGTCATTACGTTGGGACTGGGGATTGCCGCGAACACCGCCATTTTCAGCATCGTCAGTAGTGTCTTGCTGAGGAAACCTCCCGTGCGTGACCCGGACAAGGTAATGATGGTTCTCCCGGTTGAGCGAGCGAAGGGTTGGGGCGGTAACCCTGAGCATCTCGCTTCCGCGCCGGATTTTCTCGATTGGCGAAAAGACAGCCAGACCTTTGAAGAAATGGCCGCCGTCGAGCCTTGGGACGACTTCACCCTGACCGGACACGACGAGCCGGAGCACGTCGCCGGCATGCGAGCCTCCGCCAACTTTTTCCACCTGTTGGGTGTCAATCCTCTATTGGGACGCACCTTTGTCGACGGTGAGGACGAGCACGGCCGTGACCACGTGGCAATTCTCAGCAACGGCCTCTGGCAGAATCACTTTGCTTCGGATCCGAGTCTGGTGGGAAAGACCGTCAAACTCAATGGAGAGTCGTACACCGTGCTGGCCGTGATGCCCGCCAGCTTCAAGCTGCTCGACTTTCCAACCCAGGTTTGGGTTCCACTCGCGTTTGATCAAAAACAACTGGGTCCTGCCGGACGTCAAACGCGTTCCTTTCTCGTTTTCGGACGCCTTAAGCCAGAGACGACAGATAACCAGGCGCAGGCGGAGATGGCCTCAATATCCCGGCATATGGAGCAGAGCTATCCGGACGCGGACAAGGGCTGGGAAGCAAGGCTGCTGTCGCTCCAGGAATTTGTGATCCAGGACTTCTACATTCGGCCCGCCCTGATGATGCTGATGGGCGCCGTGGGTCTGGTGCTGTTGATTGCGTGCGCCAATATCGCCGGGTTGCTTCTAGCGCGTGGTGCTGGCCGCAAGCACGAAATCGCAGTGCGCTCCGCGTTGGGCGCCGGGCGCGTGCGCTTGGTTCGGCAATTCCTATCGGAAAACATCCTCATGGGGCTCGCCGGCGCGGGCGTGGGCTTGCTTCTCGCCTGGTGGGGAATCCACATTCTCCACGCGGCTCTCAGTTACAACGAGTGGGTCAGATCTCTCGACTTCGGTATCGATACGCGTGTCCTCGTCTTCACGATCGGCCTCTCGCTGCTCACAGTTTTGCTCTCCAGCTTGGTGCCCGCGATACAGGTCTCAAGATCCGACCTTCAGTCGACTCTGAAAGAAGGCGGCCGGGCGGGAGGCGTGGGCGTCGCCCGCGACAGGGTGCGGCGGGTCTTCGTCATCGCGGAAGTCGCGTTGGCACTGGTGTTGCTTACCGGCGCGGGGTTGATGATCAAGAGTTTTCTCGAAACCATAGGCGCCGACCCCGGCTTCGATTCGCGAGAATTGCTGACGGCGAAGGTTTCCCTGCCCCGCGCCAAATACGGCCGCCCATCGCAACAGGCCGATTTCTTCCAACAGGTGACGGAGAAGCTGGAGAGCCTTCCGGGCGCAGTCTCCGCTGCGGCTGCCGGGAGTCTGCCACTCGCGGCCGACGCGGGGAACGTTCCCTTCAGCATCCAGGGGCCGCCAGCAACGCCGGCGAAAGAACGTCCGCAAGCTCGAGAGTACACCGTCAGCCCAGACTATCTGCGCACGATGGAAATCCCTTTGACCCGAGGGCGCGCGTTCACGAGACTCGATAAGCGGAGCGCACCGCCCGTGGCTCTGGTCAACGAAGCTTTTGCCCGCCGCTTCTTTTCCAAGGTCGACGCGGTAGGGCAGCATCTCAGCATCGAGACTGAGAGCGGAGCTCCCTCCCCTTGGCTTGAGATCGTGGGCGTCGTCGGAAATGTGAAGGATTACTTTGGTCAGCCAAGTTTTAATCCGCAGATCTACCTGCCCGATGTCCAAGCGCCTTCAGGGGAAATGACCTTAGTCGTACGAACCAAGGGCGATCCTGCTGCCATGGCGTCCGTTGTGCGGGCTGCGGTTTGGTCCGTGGATAAAGACCAGCCGCTGGGCAACGTAATGTCGATGACTCAGTTGATCGACGCCCGAGGAGCGGCAGGAGACCGCTTGATGGGAGAACTGCTGGGAATCTTTGCGGCGTTGGCGTTGACTCTGGCGGCGGTAGGAATCTATGGAATCATCGCCCACGGCGTAACGCAGCGCGCTCACGAGATGGGAATCCGCATGGCGCTCGGGGCGGGGAGAGCAGGCGTACTGAGGCTGGTCGTGGGAGAAGGGATGCGGCTTGCCGCCATCGGCTTAGCCATTGGATTTGCCGTCGCTTACCCGCTTCCCCACCTGTTTGGCGCCGCGTTTGAGGGGTTCAGCGTCCATCCCACCGGGATCTTCGTTCTTGCCCCGGCACTCGTGGCCCTGGCGGCGTTCCTGGCCAGCTATATTCCCGCGCGCCGAGCGACGAAGGTCGATCCCATGATTGCCCTGAGGTATGAGTGATGCCCTCTGCGGGTCTTTACCAGTCCGAGCTTTGGCCTCTCGACGGCGCGCCACGAAGTGGCGATTCCGTGGCGGCTGCTTCACTTCATGATTTCGCTAAGAGGAACGGCCACTCCGCCGCGAGATTGACTTACCTCGGCAGCCTGCATGAACGCGACAACCTCAAGAGATTCGCTCGGGTCGACAGGAGGCACGTGGGTTTTGAAAAACTTGCCAATCTCTACCAACAGCGCGCCATAGCCCTCGGGTTTCTCTTCCGAGTGCAGCACTCCCTTGTCGCCGTACACGGTAATCGAAAAAGCGTAAAGGCCGCTGCTAAATCCGCGCATCACCCCCAGGCGTCCGTCCTTCCACTTCGCCACTACAACGTCCTGGCTCCCCGAGGTCTGAAGAGTTACGGATTCGCATCCCGGTCCCATAAGCTGGTAAAGCATCTCAATGGCGTGATCGCCATAATTGAACATCGAGGGGACGTGCGGCTCCCGGATCGTGGGGCCCAGAACGTCAAACGCCTGTACCTGGCCAATGCCCTCAGGGTTCTTCAGGCGTACCGTTTCCTTCCAGAAGCGCAGGCTGGAGGCGGTGAACCAAGGCACGCCCGTCGCTTTGCCCAATTCGAAAATTTCCTTGGCGTCCTTATAACTGCCGGCCAGCGGCTTGTCGACGAACAGGGGTTTGTGGGCGGCGAAGACCGGTTTCACCTGCTCCAAGTGTGGACGGCTGTCCACGCTCTCCAGCAGCACCGCATCGACTTTGCTACACAGCGTGGGAATGTCGTCCACGATTTCGACCTTCCACTGATCGCGCAGTTCATCCGTGAACTTGTCCACGCGCTTCCGGCTTTCTTCCACGTCGGGGCTGCCTCCCTTGAAGGCCGCAACCACGCGAAAGCCTGGAACGTAGTCTTTATCCGAAGGGTCGTTGAAGGCCTTCGTAAAGGCAATCACATGCGAGGTGTCGAGGCCAATGATGCCAACCTTAATCGGCTGGTTCGAATCTGTCTGCGGAAAACAGCCCGAGGGAAGCAGGGCAATGGCGGCAAGTAGCAGAGTTCCGTGCGCGACGCGCGATAATCGGTGGAACATGATTCCTCCTCGGGGCAATGCATGCACGTTAGCATAATTAACGTAAGTTCAGACCTAATTTGGGATGGAGTCATTGGGAGGCTCATGGACGGGAGCACGGTCGAAGGATTCTCCTTCAACGCGGTTGCGGCCCGCCGCCTTGGCGCGGTAGAGAGCCTCATCGGCCGCACAAAGCAATGCCTCCATGGCCTCACGTTTGGGGTCGAGGATGGTCGAGACTCCCACGCTGATCGTGACCGTAAGTGAAAGGTCCCTGAGCGTGATGGGTTGGGAGCAAACCACCTCCCGAAGTCGCTCCGCCTGCACGAGCCCGGGAGCGATGTTGCACCCCGGCGCCACGACCAGAAACTCCTCTCCACCAAAGCGCCCGACGGCGTCGTAGGTGCGAGCGGATGACCGCAGCCGCCGGGCTACCTCACAAAGGACTTCGTCCCCCGGGATATGGCCAAACTTGTCATTCACCAACTTGAAATGATCAATGTCGGCCATCATCACCGAAAGCGGTTGCTGTTCGCGCCGGGCGCGGCTCAATTCCGTCAGCAGGAAGTCCACCGTGGCCCGTCGGTTCAAAAGATGCGTCAAGGGATCATGAGTCGCCTGCTCGCGAAGGTCCTCGCGCGCCTGAATCAGGCTATCCTGAAGTTCCACGATCCGGGCGCCGGAACGCAGGCGAGCCTTCAGTTCATAGGGGTCGAAAGGCTTGGTGAGATATTCGTCCGCGCCGGATTCCAATCCCTCGATGACGTCTTGTTTGAAGCCCCGTGCAGTGAGAAGGATCAGGTAGATGTAGGGCTGGATGTTAAGCTTCCTGACTTCCCGGCAGATCGATGTGCCATCGAGTCCCGGCATCATCCAATCGAGAATGGCGAGGCGGGGCGCGTCGGCCCGCTGGAGAAGCCTCCAGGCTTCATGGCCGTCTGCCACCACGACCGCCTCATAGCCCCACTTTTCCAGGTAGGCCTGCAAAATCCTTCGAGTAACCAAATCGTCTTCCGCGACGAGGATTTTCATGATTTCATCGCGCCGCTCAGATCGAGCAACACGGGCCTCAGTTCTTCCAGAGCGGACTCGAGGCGCATTACAGCTTCCGGGGCCTGGTCGAGATGGCCCTCGCGGCCCATCACTTCCAAGCGTAAGGCCGCGTCATACGCGGCTGATGCAGCAAAATTCGCTACCGATCCTTTTATCTTGTGCGCCGCCCGCTCCATTTCCGCGGCGTCGCCCCGCTCAGCGGCCCCACGGATGCCGAACAACATTTTTGGGCAGTCATCTAAGAAGAGCCGAACGACATCTCTCAGCAATTCCGGCTCCCCCTCAAATCGAGCCAAAAGGGTTGCCTCGTTGAGGATCTCGTGCCGGGATCCAGGCTCTTGCTCCGGCACCAATTTAAGCTCGGCGCGAAATACTCCGTCGATGGTTTCAAACAGCTCCTTGGGATTAACCGGTTTGGCAACGTATGCGTCCATGCCCGATTCGAGGCAGCGCTCACGGTCGCCCTTCATGGCATACGCGGTCATGGCGATGATGGGCAAATGGCTCGAGGTATTCCTTTCCTTCTCCCGGATGGCGCGTGTAAGCTGGAGCCCATCGATCTCGGGCATCTGCACGTCGGCCAGGGCCAAGTCAAAGTCCTGTTTCTCCAGAAAATCCAATGCCTCGCGTCCGTTCCCGGCAATGGTCACGTGGTGACCCCGGCTTTCCAGGAGGTGAGCGGTGAGACGTTGATTCACGATGTTGTCCTCGGCCAGCAGGACCTGCAAACCCCTTCGGCTTTCGCGCAAGGAGTGTCGAGTCACGACGGAAGCTTCCGGCAATTGCACTTTCGAGCTGAGAACGTTGACAATGGCCTCCAGCAGATCCACTTGGCGGACGGGCTTGGTGAGATAAGCGGATATCCCCAGTTCACGGCAACGGGCCGCGTCTCCGCGCTGGCCTCCCGAAGTCACCATGGTCACGAGTGTATTTCCCAGGTCCGGATCGCTTTTGATCCGCTGGGCCAAATGGAATCCATCGAGGGCAGGCATGTGGGCGTCGGTCAGAACGAATTGAATCGGAGATCCAGATTCGCGGGCATGCCGCAGCGCTCGAAGGGCTTGAAAGCCATCCGCGGCGATGCAGGTCTTCATCCCCCAGGCGGAGAGTGTCTCGTCCAGCACTCGCCGATTTGTGGCATTGTCATCCACAATCAATACTGCCACGCCATGCAACGTCACTGGCGCAGTTCGCTTCGGTTGCGCGCCGAACTTGGCCCGCCCAAATCGCGCCGTGAAGTGGAAAGTGCTTCCCTTGCCGGGTTCGCTCTCCACCCAGATCCGGCCTTGCATCATGCCCGCCAAGCGCGAAGAAATCGTCAACCCCAAGCCCGTGCCCCCGAAGCGTCGAGTGGTGGAACTATCTGCTTGCGTAAAGGCCTCAAAGATAACTTTCTGCTTCTCCGGAGGAATACCGATCCCGGTGTCGTGGACTGCGAAGTGGAGGACAGCGTCATCCGGATTCAGAGCCTCTCCCTCTACTCGAAGGACAACCTCGCCGCGCTCCGTAAACTTGATGGCGTTGGAGAGAAGGTTCACCACGATCTGTCGCAGCCGCGTCGGGTCGCCTACCACCACATCCGGCACATCCGCCGCCACGTCGCAGATCAGTTCGATGCCCTTCCGGTCCGCAGGGAAAGCAAACATCCGAGTGGTCTCTTCCAGACTGTCGCGCAGATTGAATTCGATGGCATCAATGTCCAACTTCCCCGCTTCGATTTTGGCGAAATCCAGGACCTCGTTAATCACCGTCAGCAGGGAATCTGCCGAGGACTTGACCATGGTAAGGAATTCCCGCTGCTCTTCCGTCAGGTCGGTACCGAGCGCGAGTTCCGTCATGCCCAGAATACCGTTCATGGGCGTGCGGATTTCATGGCTCATGTTGGCCAAGAATTCGCTCTTGGCGCGATTCGCGGATTCAGCCGACTCCTTCGCTTTTTGCAATTCCTCCTCGCCATGCTTGCGCGCGGTGATATCGATCATGCTGCCTTCAATGAGCTGCTCGCCATCCTGAACTAAAGTGGCATTCTCCAGGACCCATACGGGGTTGCCGTCCTTTCGCCTCAGGCATTGTTCAAGATTCGACACCGAGCCACGTTCCTGGAGGCGTGAAATGAATCCCGAGCGGCCAGCCGGATTGATATAGAGTTCGGCGGCGTTCAGCGCCAACAACTCTGGCGGGTTGGAAAATCCGAAAATGCGCGCACAGGCTTCGTTACAATCCAAAATTTGCCCGGCAAGGTTGGCGCGGTAGACGCCCGCCAAATTTCGCTTGAAGAGGAGGCGATAACGTTCCTCGCTTTCCTGAAGCGCCTTTTCCGCCCGACGACGTTCGGTAATGTCGCGGAATCCCCAGACCCGGCCGATGTTTCTTCCCCAAGCGCGTTGGGGCTCGGAATGCCTTTCGAAGACTCGGCCATCCCGAAACTCAACCAGGTCGTCGCACTTGGTTTCCACGTCCGCGTCCATGCTCCGTACTCGCCCCAGAAAGGCGTCCGGATCCTTCAGTTGGGGCAAAATGATTTGCAAAAACTTGCGGTCGTCACCCGAGACAAGATCCGACTTAGGGATGCCCCAAAGTTCGGCGAACTTCGCGTTGTAGGTGACGATCCTCCCCGTGGCATCCAAGACCAGAATTCCGTCCGCGGTGGACTCCAGGGCGGCCCGAATGATCTCGGTCTGCTGCTGCACACGCCGCCTGAGCATGCGGACCCAAACGAGGATACCAATCACCGACAAGCCCGCGAAGGCTAAGAGGATCAGCGTGCGCCGGAGATTCCACCACGGCGCCTGTTGCAACACCGCGATATCCTCCGGCGAGCGGAGGCGCACCATGAAGCCGACGGGGCTGCGGTTCTCATTAACCCTGACAGCACAAATCCCTGTCAATTGCACCAGACTACCGATTCGAAGCTGCTCCACGGCTTGGTTATCTGCCGCCCCATTAAGTTCGGCCGCCACAATGACGTTGCCTGCGGCAATCGTCAAATCCTGTTGGCTGGAGCGCTGGGAGGTCCCCAGTAATCGCCCTTGGATTCGGATCAGCTCCGAATCGTAACTGCCTAAAACGGCCTGCTCCGCCGTTACCAAGGGCGGC
>Ga0181535_10005363_pt1 | contig 13763 bp, 10 predicted proteins | sample PEATcosm2014_Bin_44_FD_119774 | JGI IMG/M metagenome (GOLD analysis project Ga0181535, IMG submission 119774) | Peatland microbial communities from MTU Mesocosm Facility, Houghton, MI, USA - PEATcosm2014_Bin17_30_metaG | ecosystem: Environmental > Terrestrial > Soil > Wetlands > Peat | place...
CAGTCCCAATCTGGTGAACGCCATTCAGCTCGCCAAGAAGGTGGGCGCCTCGGTCATTGGCATTGTCGGCCGTGACGGCGGCTATACCGCCCGCGAAGCCACCGCTTGTGTGATTGTGCCCACGGTCAATCCGGTCCATGTCACGCCCCACAGCGAGGCTTTTCAGGGGGTCATCTGGCACTTGCTGGTCTCGTACCCCAAATTGAAAGTGGCGCAGACCAAGTGGGAATCCACCAAATGAGGAAGGCCCATGGCCCGTCTGCCGAACCGCACCGGCGCGCGCCCGGCTCCGGCGTTGCGGCGTCAGCTTAGTGGTTGAAATCCCATGTCTTTCCCAACCGCCTCCCCGACCCTGTCCCGCGCCGTTTTTCTGGATCGCGACGGCGTGATCAACCGGGCGCTGGAGAAGGAGCGCAAGCCGTATCCGCCCACCAGCCTCGGGGAATTTGAGATCCTGCCGGAGGTGCCGGCGGCGCTGGCGCGGTTGAAGGCGGCGGGTTTTGTGCTGGTGGTGGCCACCAACCAGCCGGACGTGGGGCGGGGCACGCTGGCGCGCGCGGTGGTGGAAGAGATTCACGCGCACCTGCGGGCACAGTTGCCGATCGACCGGGTGGAAGTCTGCTATCACGCCGGGCGGGGCGGCCCGGAGTGTGATTGCCGCAAGCCGAAACCGGGCATGTTGCGCCACGCGGCCGCGGAATTGCACCTGGACCTGGCCCGCAGCTGGATGATTGGCGACCGCTGGCGCGATATCGATTGCGGCCACGCCGCCGGCTGCCGCACCATTTTTATCGACCGCGGTTACGCCGAGGAACTGAAGCAGAAACCCGATTTTTCGGCTCGCCATTTGGGCGAAGCTGCGGACATAATATTAACTCGCTAAAATAAGATATGCAACGAACGCTTAAAGACCTGAAAATCAAAGTTTTTGCCGACGGCGCGGACAAGAAAGGCATGTTGGAACTGAATGCCAACCCGCTGATCACCGGCATGACGACCAACCCGACCCTGATGCGCAAGGCGGGGCTGACGAATTTTGAAGCGTTTGCGCGGGATATTTTGCAAAGCATCACGGCCAAGCCGCTGTCGCTGGAGGTGTTTTCGGACGAGTTTCCGGAGATGAAGCGCCAGGCGTTGAAGATCAACGGCTGGGCCCAAAACGTGTATGTGAAGATTCCCATCACCAACACGCGCGGTGAATCGTCGCTGCCCCTGATCAAGGAACTGGCGGCGGACGGGGTGAAGCTGAATGTGACGGCGATATTGACCCTGGACCAGGTGCGGGGCGTGGCGGCGGCGTTGAATCCGAAGGCGCCGGCGGTGGTGTCGGTGTTTGCCGGGCGCATTGCCGACACGGGGGTGGACCCGGTGAAAATCATGGTGGAGAGCCGCCAGATCTTGAAGCACCAGCCGCAGGCGGAACTGTTGTGGGCCAGCGTGCGCGAGGTGCTGAATATTTTCCAAGCCAATGACTGCGGCTGCCACATTGTGACCGTGCCCCATGACATCCTCGGCAAGGCCATCAAGATGGCCGGCATGGATCTGGCGGCGCTATCGCTGGATACCGTCAAGATGTTTGCCACCGACGCCAAAGCGGCCGGCTTCTCACTGTAAACACGCGGGCGGGCGGGAACCAGCCGGTTCCCTGGCCGCCCGATTTCAGATCAATTTCGTAATCGCGGCGAAGACGTCCGGAATTTTGACGGACTCCATCGCCGCGATGAGTTCTTCGCGGGTGCCCTTGATATCGCCGCCGTCGTAGCGGTAATAATCGAGATTGTGCCCGTTTACCACCGGGTTCTTCACCATGGTGAAAGGATTGCCGTAGGGCAGGTTGGTGACGTTGAGGGTGGGGGCCTCGATGACAATCTGGTTGGGGACCTTCAAGGCTGCCGCGAGGTGCATCAGCGCCGTGTCCACGCTCAGGAAGGCGCTGCAGCGTTTCATCAGGGCGCCCGTTTCGCGCAGGTTTTTCGTGCGGGCTTCCATCGTTAACTCCGGGCTGGCTTGGGCCAGGATGACCGGGTGATCCTTGGTCTCCTCCGGGCCACCAAAGAGCAGAATGTGGAGGTCGGGGCGCTCGCGGTTTAATTGTCGAACCAAGCCGGCGTAGCTCTTCAACGGCCATCGCTTCAGGGGCAGGTTCTTGGTGCCGCCGGAGCCGCAGTGAATGCCCAGGATCTTGCGGCCGAGCAGCTTGTGTTGGGCCAAAAAAGCCTCGGCAAACTGTTCATCGGCGGGGTCCAGGACGAATTCCAGGGAATGCGCGGCCAGCCTCTGCCGGCCCCCGATGAAGGTGAGAATGTCGAAATTGTTTTCGATGGAATGGCGGGTGTAATCCTGCGGCAGGGAGCCGGTAATCAGGCAGCGATCAATCCAGGTGAAACATTCGTATTGGTGGCTGATGCGCACCTCGGCGCCGGCCAGCCACGCGGCGATGCGGTAATGGATGCGGCTTTGCGGATGGGTGTTGATGGAGAGTTGGTAGCGCTCCCGCCGCAGCGACCAGACAAAGCGCACGCGTTCCCACGCGCTGCATTTCAGCAAGTCCTTGTGAAAAACGTGGTTTACGTTGGGATTGCGCTCCAGAAAATCCCGCGCGCCGGCTTCCTTGACCAGTACGTCAATGGTCGCCTCCGGGTAGTTTTCCCGGAGTTCACGAAGGAGCGGCGTGGCAATTAACGTATCGCCGATGCCGGCGAGGGAAATGACCAGGATTTTCACAGTCGCGAAATTTTCTCCAGCAAACCGGTGGTTGATTTCCCGGGCACAAACGGGACCAGGACAATTGTCCCGCCGGCCGACTCCACGGCGCGTCGTTCGTCTTGATTGAGCGTGTCCAGGGTGTAATCGCCGCCCTTGACGTAAATGTCAGGTTGCGCGGCGGCGAGGAATTTCGTGGCGGTGGCATCCGTAAAGATGCAGACGCCATCGACGCTTTGCAGCGCGGCCAGGACCAGGGCGCGGTCGGTCTGGGAATTGACCGGGCGGCCGGGGCCTTTCAAACTTTGGACGGCGGTGTCGCCGTTGACGCCGAGCAGCAGCGCGTCGCCAAAATTGCGCGCCGTCTCCAGATACGTCACGTGGCCCAGGTGCAGGATGTCGAAGCAGCCGTTGGTGACCACCAGTTTGCGGTGGCCGGTCCGGAAGCGCTGGCGCCAGGCGGGTAAATCGTCCCAGGCGATAATCTTGTCGCGGAAATTCACGTCGTCATTTTGCCTGCGAGGCCCCTGAATTCAACCTTTTCCATACGCGCAACGTCTCGGTGACACCCCAAGCTTGGGCGTCGCAACCGCGCTGGGCGTGGGGGGCGTCGCCATCGAGGATTTCCGGCAACTGGCCGAGACAGCCCTCCTGCAGCAGTTTCTCCGCGCTGCCCAGATAGCCGCGGGCGGCGGCCACGGCGGCCGGCGACCAATCCCAGGCGGCGGCCAAGGCCTCGCAGAAGGTCGGAAAGGTCCAGGTCCAGGCGGTGCCATTGTGGTAGGCGGGTTTGCGGCGCGTGTCCTCATCGCCCTCGTAGTGCGGCCAGTAGGGCTCCACGGGGTTGTTCAGCAAATGTTCGCCCTGCCAGACGGGCAGGGGCGTGGCCACCCGCAAGGGAGCCAGGGAGCGCAGGCCGCCCGGCACCACGAGATATTTTCGCGCCGCTTCCACGCAGCGGCGCGCGCGGGGGCCGGTGACCAAGCCCAGACTGATGGCAAACAGACAATTGCTGCGGAGCGCGTCGCTCACCATGGCTTGGCGCGCGCCGACCCCGGCCCGGGCCAACAGGACATCCGCCAACCATCCGTTGGTTTCCAGCCAGAAGTACTTTTCCAGGGATGCCAAGGCCTCATCGGCCCGGCGGCGCCATTTCGTTTGGGCGGCCGGGGTATCGATGCGCGCCAGCAGCTGCAGCAGGCGGATCCACAAAACCTGTATTTCCACGGGATACCCTTCGCGGGGCGTGCCGGCCGGATGGTTTGTATCCATCCAGGTGAAGTGGCTGGGGCTCCAAATCAGGCCGGAATCGGGGTCCAGCCGGATGCCGTTGGTGGTGCCCCGGACATAGTGTTCGGCGATGCTGGTCAAAACATCGCGGATGGTGCGGTGCTGATCCACGGGTGCATTGAAAAATTGCGCGTCGCCCAAATCCTCGCAGGCGACCGCAAACCAAAGCGGGGCGTCACTGGTCTCGCGATTGGAAACGTCGTGGCCATTGATGGTGTTGGGCAGGGTGCCGTCCTGCTCGAATTTGCCGAACGTCAGCAGAATCTGCCGCACTTCGTCCACCCAGCCGGCGGCCAGCAGACCGCGCGCACAGATCAGCGAGTCCCGGCCCCAGTCAAGAAACCAGGGATAGCCGGCGATGACGGTTTTGAAATCGTCCCGGCGCACGACGAACTGCCGGGCGGCGCGTTCGAGTTGGGCGGCGAAATCCGCACTGGCGTCCGACTGTCCCGGCGCCGGGCTCACCGCGGGCGGCTCGTACGGCGGCGGTGGGGTGGCTGGTCCGATGGTGGAGACTTCGGCGGTAAGCACCACCGTGGCGGAGCCACCTTTCGGCAAAGGCAGATCGAACCAGCCCGGACTATAGGCATCGCCGCTGCCGACCTGCCCCCGAGATTGCTCCACCGGGTGCGGGATGTTTTCAGACCATTCCGGCTGTGCGTGATAAAGCCCGCCCAGGGCGAAGACGCGCAGTGGCCGGTCCGGGGCAGGTGTGAAGGCGAAGCCAGCCGGTTTCGCCAGCACCTGGGTGTGGGCGGCAAAGTGTTGATCCGCGCTGGCATTGCGCTTGGTCTCGCCGTGAAAACTGCGGTCTTCCAAGTCCACGCGCACGGTCAGGCGCACCTCGGCCTCGGCGGGCAGTTGCTTGCCGCCCGCCCGTTTTTCCGTGGGTCGGCTGAACTGGAAGATCACGGTGTTTTCCCCGGGTACCATTTCGGCGCGCAAAGCCACCTGCACCGTGCGCCCGTCGCCGGCGTTGGCCACGAAATGCCATGCGGCCGGCGGTCCGGCGGCGAAAGCCACCAGGTTTCTGAAATTGAGGGCGGAGAGAAAACCGTCGGCGTTGACCCACACGCGCAGGCGTTTGACCAATATGTGCCGGTCCACGGGTACCGTGGGGTTCAGGTTGGCGCCCAGCGCGCAGTCGTATTTGGAATTGACGCGGCCCAGGTCCACGCCGAGCCGGGCCATGCCGCCGCGGCCGTTGGTCAGCAAAACCAGATCAGTCGGCTGGGGCAGGGTGCAGGCTGGTTGTGGTTCGGGCGGCAGGAAGCGCACCGCGGCCATCAGGTTTTCCGGCACTTCGGTATATCGCTCCATCAACAGTCTGGCTTCCAGCGCGGTCTCCCGGGGGGCGAAACAGGCCACGTGCACCGTGCCGGCGGGCGTGGAACGGACGTGTAAAATGTCTTCGGCCGCGGCCTGCCCCGGCGCCGGCTGGGCTGCTGCGAGGGTTGCCCGGAAGGGCGCGGAATCCTCGATCAGGAGCCAGTGGCCCGCCGGCACCAAGCTGATGCGCCGGGTATCGATTTGCGTCCACGTCACGACTCGTGGGTAAGTTTGCCGGGCCTCGGCTTGGCGCAGCAATTCGGGGAAGGGTTGTCGCCCGGCAGCCGAGCCAAATTCGGCGGCGGCGGCCAGGAATTCCCAGGGCGAGCGCCCGGCCTGCGCGGCCAGCCAGCGCCAATCCAAACCGTCGGCGGTTTCCATCGGCACCACCTGGTTAAGGGCCTCATAGGCAAACGCTGCCAGGGCGCGGGCGCGCCGGTAATTATCGCCGCTCAGGCCCGCTGGCTTCTCGGTGGTGGACAGGCAAAAGACCGCGCCGGGCGGCAGGGTGAAAACCGTCTTGTTCCGGACCCGGGCAATGGCCGGCAGCGCTTGGCCGAGCAGATCCACCTTGGGGTCGGGAACATCCAACGCCACGGAGTTCTCTTTTTCGACGTCGGTGTTGGCCAGGATCAACACGGAATCCAAGCCCTCGGCCGATCCGCGGAGCAGCGCGTAGATTGGGGATTCGGGTTCGCTCAACCGCTGGAGTCGGGCGCCGTCGAAAAAACAGGGGTGATCGGCCAGGAGGGCGTTCAGCCGGGCCAGTTCCGGAACGAGGTTGGCGGCGGCGTCCCAATTCAAGCCCGTATTGCCGTGGACGCGGATTTTTTCAGTGGCCAGCCATTCCACTCCGCAGGTGAAGCCGAAACCGCCGCTGGCGCTCGTTAGTGCGCAGAGCCGGTTGCGCAGGAGCGACCACGCGCGACCGGGAGGCGTGCCGGCCGGCTGGCGGACGCTGCGGGCGACAGCCGCCGGCTCGTGGGCGGCGAGTCGGCTATTGTCGTGGGTTTCAGAATAGTGGATGTAGGTGCCCACGCGCTCGTTTTGACGCAGGGCGTAATCCAGGTACCAAGCGACCTCGCGGCCCGAGTAATTTTGAAACAGCTCGGAATAGGCCCATTGCATGCCGCCTTCCGTGAGCAGGCTTTCGGTGGTTGCCCACGAACCGCCAAGCCCTTCCAGGAGGAAGATGGCCGCGGGAAACTCCTCCTGCACGCGGGCGATGATGTACTGCCAGGCCGCGGTGGGAATCTTGTAGCCGGCGTCGCAGCGAAAGCCGTCCACGCCCCGCCGGCACCAGGTCAACAACGCGTCGGCAATCAGGTTCCACAGCGGGACCTCATGCTGTTCGAGCTCCACCAGGTCCTCCCAGGTGACCCCCCAGGCGCCGGGGCTGGCGAATTCCCCATCGGGCTTCCTCAAAAAGAACTCGGGATGATTCTCCTGCAAGCGGGAGCCCCAGCCGGTGTGGTTGATGACGATGTCGATGAAGACGCGGGCCTCCAGCGCATGCGCCGCCCGGGTGAGCTCGCAGAACTGGTCGATGCCGGTCGTGCGCTTGTCGAACTCGACCAGGGCCGGATCCACGGCGGTCAGATCCAGCGCGGCGTAGGGGCTGCCGTAGCGGCCGAAGCGGGCATAGACGGTGGGGGTGGGATTGACCGGCAGCAGGTGGAGGATGCGGCAGCCAAGCTGGCGGACGATGAAAGGCAGTTGCCGGGTGAGTGCGCGGAATCTTCCCGACGGCGGCAAGGTGGCGTAACCCAAGGATTCGAGCTCCTTGAGCCGGGTTTCCAGCGGTTCATCGGCGGTGGACGGCAATGTCTTGGTGGCGCCGAAGAGCCGCGTGAACGCGCAGTAAATCGTGTTGGCGGTGCGGGCAAAATCCGGGTGTACGGCGATGCCTGCGTCCGGTCCATCCGGCCAGTGCTGCCAGTTTTGTTGGTCGAGCAGGTAGGCCTTGGCCCGGAAAAAGCCCACTTCAGCCAGCGGCAGTTCGATCTCCCAGCCCTCGGCGGTGGGTTGCATGGGCAGATCCCGCCACGAGGCATCCGCAAACGCCTCGCCGCCGGCCTGGGCGGCAATGATCTCCCGTCGGCGCACGGCCGCGCGGCCGAGATTGGTCCGGAGGCGCGCTCTGAATCGCGCCTGGTCGGCGGGGATGGCGGGGCGCAGTTGAAAGCGTATGCTATCACCGACAAAACGCAGGAGGCGTTCGCCGGGAACCGGGGACATGATGGGGCGGGTTGGTTCCACCGGCGAAGTTATTAACATGAAGTGCGTGGGATGAAAATTGAAAAGGTGATTTTACGCCCGGCGGCAGGGCGAAAATTTGGCATGGAAATCACGCACAGCCCGGAGTCAGTCGCACGGCGGAGGGCCTGGTCGTCCGCGGTGAGAGATTGTTAAGGCGGATACGCACCACCTGCCAAGTGCCGTCAGGCGGACGCCACGCACCGGACCCGAAGTCCGGTGTTTAGCGTCGAGTTCAGGGAACTTGCCCTGTATTTGGGCAAGTGAATACAACCGAGGGTCGTTTAAGACAATCCCGGTTGGATTGAATCGTTTTTATATTTTTCAAACTACTACTGTTTAGTGTTTTGTGATTGCGTCGAGTTGGTTGGCATCAAGCTTGCTAACCTGGTGACGAATGTGGCCATCTGAGCGGGCGCCGGAGCGCATTACTGAATGAAAGCCGACCAATTCTCTTTCGGATCCGCCGAGACGGGGGTGCTCAACCGCATCCCCCCGGGGTTGCACTATTTGTCAGCCAGGCTGGCGGCGCGCGACACCAACGGCGAGTTTCTTTCGGTCCTGACGGGCCACGAATCAGATGCGGAATTGCGCGCCATCGCCCTCCAATTTGTCGAAACCTGCCCGGTCGAATGCAGCCAGGCACATTGTCCCTTTCGGATTCTGGGCAACCTTTATCATGTTTCCTCCCGGGCGCTGATCAACAGCATGAGCCGCAACGGGCTGGTGAGCCTCTTTGAATCCGGTGCGGAAACGCGGGAGTGCCCGCTCCGGTCGCCGGCCGTTTTGAGTTTGAACGGCGTCGATTAATTCGTCCGGGAGAACCAAAGGCAGTCTCCGGAACGGGACGCGGGCGACTTGGCTACTGCAACGGCGTGCGGGTGTCGCGCAGGAAGCGCACGTGGCCATCCAGGAACACCCGGCAACGGCCGCCGCTGTGAATGGTGCGGCCCTTGAGCGCGGGGTCCACGGTTGTGGCGCCAGTCGGCGTGTTCGGATAATAGGGATCCACCACCAGTTCAACGTCAGCCGGCCCATAAATCGGCCCGACCGTTGCGTCGTTGGCCGATTGCAGATCGGCCATCGCCTGGGTTGCCGATTTGGTCCAAAAATCCTCCAGCATGGTGGTGGCACTGAGGTCGTCGATGCGATCAAACCGCCACGCCCAATAACGGCAAACGACGGCGTTGGTGGCGGCGGAAGTGGCCTGGGCGGATTCCATGGCGTTGCCGGTGGCGGAGTTGACCGCCGCGGGACAGGACCAAAGCGCAAAATTCGGGAGGATATTCTGAAACGTGGTGGCTGCCCACCCCGCCCGCGGATCCGATGGCGGCCAACTGGTCCAGGGGCGATAGCCTCCCGGCAGGCTCGATTTCAAGGGACGCTCGTCGAAGAAATGGTCGTTGTTGTCGTTGAGATAAATGCTGAAGCCGAGGCCGATCTGCCGGAGGTTGGAGAGGCAGGTGGATTCCTGGCCTTTTTGTTTGGCGCGGGCCAGGGCGGGCAGCAGCAGCGCCGCGAGAATCGCGATGATCGCAATGACGATCAGCAATTCTATCAACGTGAAAGCGGTGTGGCGCAGCTTGGCCGGCGATCGCAACCTCATCTTGCCCCCAGCATGCCTCACCCGGGACTGATTGTAAAATAATTGTATGAAAAGTATAAGGCCTTCGACTTCTGGTTGGGGGGCGCGGCCGTCCCGGCCGCTGAGGCGTGCGGGCGTTGCGGCCGTTGGACCGTTGAGCGAGTCGTGATCGAGCGGTCGTTCGTTGCGGGGCGTGGGGTTGGGTGGCACCGCGATCAGAATCGCGTCGCCGCGGCCGGGACGGCCGCGCGCCGGGCCGTCCGCGGGTGCTGAGGCGGGGTTTTGAGCCAGCCATCACCTGGACCGAAGGCTTCGAAACGAACGGCTGCTTTATCACGCTGAGCTGAGATTTCACACGGCCGCAACGCTTGTACGTTTCAGCAGCCGCCACGTAGGAACGCGTTCGCGCCCGGGCATGGGTACGCCCCGGTGAACGTGTGGAAAATCCGGCTGCGGTGGCTCGCGGTGCTCAAATGCCACCGAAGCGGCGATGGCGGCGGGCGTATTCCTCGAGGGCGGCGAAAAAGTGCGGCCGGCGGAAGTCCGGCCAAAACGTGGGGGTGATGACCAGCTCGGCATAGCTGATCTGCCAGAGCAGGAAATTGCTGACCCGCATTTCGCCGCTGGTGCGAATGAGCAGGTCCGGATCCGGCACGTTGCGGGTCCACAGGTGGTCCGAGATGATCTTTTCGGTGATGTCGGCGGGATCGAGTTTGCCGGATTTGGCCTTTTGCGCGATTTGCCGGACGGCCTCCACGATTTCGATGCGGCTGCTGTAGCTCAACGCCATGATCAGGGTCAGGCCGTTGTTCTTGGACAGGGTGGCCATGCTTCTTTGCAGGTGTTCCTGCACATGGTCGGGGAGACGGTGGATTTGGCCGATGACTTCGAGCCGGACATTGTTCTTGTTCAGGTCCTTCGTCTCGCTCTTGAGGTAGTGGACGAGATATTTCATCAGGGCGTCCACCTCGTCCTTGGGCCGGTTCCAATTCTCGGCCGAGAAAGCGTAGAGGGTGAGGTACTTGATGCCGAGTTCGCCCGCGGTGCGGATGATTTCGCGGGCGGAATCGGCGCCGCGTCGGTGTCCTTCGATGCGTGGCAAATGGCGGGCCTTGGCCCAGCGGCCGTTGCCATCCATGATCACCGCCACGTGGCGGGGCAGGTTGGCGGCGGCCTCGGCGCTCAGGGGGGCGATGGTCACACAAAGATGGTCTGTTCGCGGCCGGGCCCGACCGACGCGATGAACAGCCGGGCGTTGCTGAGGTCGGCAATGGCCTTGGCGTAGGCACGGGCCTTGGCGGGCAATTGCTTGAAGGTGCGGCACTTTACGGTGGGCGCCTGCCAGCCTTCAAATTCCACGTAAACCGGGGTGCAGCCGGCGAGCACCTGCACGTCGTTCGGTATGTAATCGTACTGCGTCTTCCCCCGGCGGTAGGCCACGCAAACCTTGATGCTCTCCACGGTGTCCAAGCCGTCCAGATTGGTGATGGCCAGGTCATCGATGCCGTTGACCATGGTGGCGTGGCGGGTGGCCACGGCGTCGAACCAACCGCAGCGCCGGGGGCGGCCGGTGGTGGCGCCGAATTCGCGGCCCATGTTGTGCAAGAGATCGGAAATCTCCGGATTTTCCGTGGGCAGGGGGCCTTCGCCCACGCGGGTGGTGTAGGCTTTCATCACGCCCACGACGCGATCCATCCGGTGCGGCGGCACGCCGGAACCGGTGCAGGCGCCGCCGGCCGTGGTGTTGGACGAGGTCACGAACGGGTAGGTGCCGTGGTCGATATCCAGGAACGTGCCCTGCGCACCCTCGAACAGGATGTCCGCGCCGGCGCGCATTTGGTCGTGGAGCAGGACGACGGTGTTTTGGACGAACGGCTTGAGTTGCTGCCCCGCCCGGTCGTATTCGGCAAAGACCGACTTAAATGAGAGCGGCTTGGCGCCGAGCGATTTGAGAACCGCATTGTTTTCCTTGATGCGGTCGGCCAGCTTCGCCGCGAGCTTGGCGGAATCGATGAGTTCATTGACGCGCAGGCCGACGCGTGCGGCCTTGTCGCCGTAGGCGGGGCCGATGCCGCGCTTGGTGGTGCCAATCTTGTTCTCGCCCTTGAGCTGCTCCCGGGCGCCGTCGAGTTCGCGATGGTAGGGCAGCACCACGTGGGCGGTTTCACTCAGCGCGAAGTTCTTGGGCGTCACCTTGATGCCATGCTGGCGAAGCCCAGCCATCTCGCTGACGAGGCCGACCGGGTCGCAGACCACGCCGTTGCCAATGACGCACAGCTTGTTCTTGCGCAGGATGCCGGAGGGGATGAGGTGCAGGACGGATTTTTTTCCGTTGACCATGACCGTGTGGCCGGCGTTGTTGCCGCCGGCGTAGCGAACGACGACATCCGCCTGCTCGGTGAGCACGTCAATGATCTTGCCTTTGCCTTCGTCGCCCCATTGGGCGCCAACGAGAATGGTGTTTGCCATAATAATGTTTGCGACCGCGCCGCCCGGTATTCACAATAAAAATCCCCGGATGCATATCCGGGGCAAAGCAGCGGGGTCTTTGCCGCAAGACATTAGAAAATCGGTGGAATCCTGTCAATTCAATCAAAAGTCAATCCGGCCACATTCGGCCGTTTTCTTTGGATTGCAATCAAGCCCGGCTCGCCTTAACTTGGCCGTGAATTTGCTGAATTAAATCGGAAATGTCGATGTCAACGGCCCTTAACCCCGGAGAAGAAGCTCAATTGCAACAGACAATTGAGATGTTCGAGGTCATTGTTCAATCGCAACCGAGTGATACCCAATCCCTTGAGATTTTAAAAGAGGCTTATTTCAAGCTCGGTCGGGAAGAGGATCTGGTGGGCACTTCCAAACGGATTGCGCAGGCGTACTTGCAGCAGGGGCAGCTTTCCTCGGCGATTCTGGAATACGAGACGATTTTGCAACGGCGACCGGAGGATGCGGACGTCCGGGCGGCGCTAAAACAGATCGAAGATCGCGCGAGCAGTGCCGCGGTGCAGAACGCGGCGGAAGCGGCGGCTCTCCCGTCCGTCAGTGATACCACCCAGATCCGGCGCCGGGCGAAGTCGCTGACCGTACCGAGCGAGGAAGTGGACGACGGGCGCAAGTCGATGTACAAGATTTACGTCGAGAGCAGGCTCATCACCGCCGGCGATTTTGATTTGTGCTGGCAAACCCCGGACTTGACCACCCCGCCTGCGGACGTGGTGGAACCATTTGTCCAGAAGCTCCATGAAAAAGGGGTTTATCCGGTCGATAAGTCGCTGCGGTTATTGTCCGACAAGTCGCGGCTGGCTTATCTGCCGATGGATCGTTATGACCTGGACATCGATTTGGCGCGCGGGTTTCCGGCGGATATTTGCCGTCGCTGGTGCGTGCTGCCTTTTGACCGGATGAGCAAATCGATTCTGGTGGCCACGGCCAATCCCTTCAACCAGCAGGCGGCCAAGGAACTGGCGGGTGCCACCACGCACCGGCTGCTCTGGTATGTGGCGCCGCCCCAGGAACTGGTCAGCAATCTGCGCAAAGCGTTCCGCTGATTATGGCCAAGATCAAGTCATTCGCCGAACGCATCGCCGACGCCTTGGTGGAGGACGGTTTGCTGAGTGCCAACCAGATTGAGGAGCTCTTGGAGCGGCAACGCAAGGAAGGCGCCCGCCTGGTCAAGTTGCTGGTGGACAAAGACCGGCAATACGTCAGCCCGGATGACTTGGCGGTCTGCATGGGACGCGTGCTGAATGTTTCGCCCATCAACCTGGCCCGGGTCACGATCATGCCGGACGTGGTGGATCTGGTCCCGCGGGACCTGGCCCATACCCACAAGGTGGTGCCCGTCAGCCGGCTGGATAACAAGTTGTTCCTGGCCATGGCCGATCCGCTCAACGTGCTGGCGATCGACGACGTCCGGCGGATCACCAAGCTCGAAATCGCCCCGCTGATCGCTTCGGAAAAAGCCATCATCGAAAAGCTCAACAGCTTTGATGCTGCGAAAAGCGGTTCGATGGAGGACATCATCCAGGACGCGGAAAAGAAGCGCGAAGCCGAAGCGGATGCCACCACGCTGGAGACCGTCAAGGAAATCTCCGAGGAGATGAACCTGGACCAGTTGGCCGCGTCCAGCGAGGAGGCCCCGGTCATCAAGCTGGCCAATCTCATCATTCTCCAGGCGATCAAGGACCGGGCGAGTGACATACACCTCGAGCCGTTTGAGAAGTCGATGCGCTTGCGCTATCGCATCGACGGCGTGCTGATGGATGCCACGCCGCCACCCAAGCAGATGCAACTGGCGCTGGCCTCGCGGCTCAAGATCATGAGCAACCTGGACATCGCCGAACGGCGCCTGCCCCAGGACGGTCGTATGCGGGTGAAGGTGGGCGGCAAGGACTTCGATTTGCGCGTGTCGTCGTTGCCCACGGTCCATGGTGAAAAAATCGTGCTGCGCGTGCTGGACAAGGGCAATCTCTCCGCCAGCATCGACAAGTTGGGGCTGGACGAAGCCACCTTCCGGCAATTCAAGGCGGCCATCGATGCGCCGCACGGGTTGATTTTGGTGACCGGTCCCACCGGTTCCGGCAAGACCACCACGCTGTAC
>Ga0181535_10005366_pt1 | contig 13759 bp, 9 predicted proteins | sample PEATcosm2014_Bin_44_FD_119774 | JGI IMG/M metagenome (GOLD analysis project Ga0181535, IMG submission 119774) | Peatland microbial communities from MTU Mesocosm Facility, Houghton, MI, USA - PEATcosm2014_Bin17_30_metaG | ecosystem: Environmental > Terrestrial > Soil > Wetlands > Peat | place...
CCTGTTCCTGCCAGTTGACTTCGTTGAGAAGCTGCCCGACCCGGTTGTCCTTGGGTTTCAATTGCAGGGCGTTCTTCAGAGCTTCCCTGGCGTGGGCATAGGCATGGTTAGTCAAGTGCTGGCGGGCCAGACTCAGCCAGTCCTCGATTTTTCCCACGCTCCTTTTTTCCTCGATTTCATTCTTCAGGCTCAGAGCGCCGGCGTAGGTGGGATCAAGTTCGAGAGCTTCCTGCACCTTCTGCAAGGCCAGCGGGTATTCCTGCCCCTCCATACGGGTCTTAGCGCTTTCCAGAAGCTGTTGAATACGCTTCTGGCGCACCGCTTGATCGACTTTGACGCGAAGCATCGCCATGTCGTGGTCGATGTGGCCTTCCGCCTCGAGTTCCGCCAGGATCTCGACGGCAAATTGATAGTCGGCCTGCTCGAAAGCCTTCCTGGCTCGCTCCAGGCGCGGGCGGATTTTTGCCGGGTCAAAGATCTCGATGGGCTCGTTGCGCATGGCGCGTTGCAAGGTATCGCCAAAATCGCGCGCCGTGGCAAATCGATGGTAGGGCTGCTTCGCCATGGCTTTGTGAATGACCCTGGCGACGGTCGGACTCACCATGGGGTTGAGGTCGGAGGCAGGGGGCGGAATGTGATGGAGAATGGCCTGGACGATGTCATGCTCGGTCGAGCCTTCGAAGGGGCGTTGTCGCGTCAGAGTTTCAAAGGCCACCACGCCCAGCGCGAAGATATCGGACAGGGAGGAAGCAGCCTTCATTTCGGCCTGTTCCGGAGCCATGTAAAGCAACGTGCCTTTGAGGCCGGTGCGCGAGTGGCTGTCCGCCGTGTGAGCCATTCCAAAATCAATAATCTTTACCGAGTCATCTTCCAAAACGATAATGTTTGACGGCTTGATATCACGGTGGACCAGGCCCTTCTCGTGCGCGGCGTGCAGTCCACGGCAAGTCTGGGAGATGATGTCGACGGCCCGCTCCAACGTGAGACGCTGACTGGCGGACCGGATCAATTGGCCCAAAGCCACTCCCGGCAGCATGGGCATAATGAAGTAAGGCTTGAGGCTTCCTTCGAATTCGAACTCGCCAATGTCGATGATCTCGACGATGTTGGGATGATTAATGTGGGCCAGGACTTCGTATTCGCGGTGGAAAAGCTGGAGCGAGCCGGGATCGGAGACGTCCAGCAAGGTCTTGATAGCGACGTCGCGCCGCAAGACGGAATCAAAGGCCTTATATACTATTCCCATCCCGCCCCGGCCGAGAACTTCCTTGATCTGATAACGCCCTTTGAGAATCGCTGGAGTGTCCATGTGACGTGACCTTGTCGATCGTTGCCTAGCCACCGGGCTAGCCCGTTCCCGGAAGGCGCCCGTCGAGAGGCGGGCGGCCGCTTTGGCGTTCCGAGACTAACTCAAACGGCAAACAGAAGCAAGCAGGTGTAAGAATCGAATTATGGGAGGCACAGAGGCAGTGCCGAGGACGGGACGGTTTCGCAGCCGGACACGCTGAGGCTTGGAGTGCGGCCGCGGAGCTTCGAGAGCGGCGGCCTTCCGGATGTTGTGCTATTTCAATGCCGCAGCTCCGCTGGCGCACTCCAAGCCGACGTTATTTCTTGTCCACCATGGCGTTGATCACGCCTTCGCTGACGCCCGCTTGCTTCAACTTGATGAGCGCATCAGGATCGGTGTCAAAGGCGCAATTACTGTTGGCGATCTTCTTGATGATCACGCTCTCCGGCAACTTGGCTTTCACCAGCTTGAGGATGTCGTCGTTGCTCAGCGTGGGCCCGGCCGGAGCGGCGGGCGGGGCGGCGGCCGGAGCGGCTGCCGGCGCTTGAGCCTGGTCCTGCCCCTGGCCAGCGGGGGCCTGTTGATCTTGCCCGCCCTGCTGCTGCCCCTGGCTCTGTTGCGCGTCACCACCGCTGTCGAGCTGGAACACCTCGGCGATGGTGTCCTCGATCTTGCTGACATCACCCTTCTCGAGGAAGCCGGACGGAAACTGGAAGTCAACCTCAGCCTTGTAATAGGTGGGCGGATCGGTCTTGTTGCAAGTGTCGCAGGCCACTACGCCAAAGGCGATCTTCCCGTTCTTCAAGTCGATTGCGATGTTCGAGGGGTACACCTTTTCGCCCTTCTTGAAGTAGCGTGTGTCACCTGTGCTCGTTTTGGAATCCGACACATTACTGGAGCCAGGGATCTTGTTTTTCAGGAAGCCGCCGAGCTTCCCGCCTCCCGCCCTGCCTTGCGTGCACCAGCCGCTCGGAGGTTTGAGGTTGGCATTTTCATATTTGGACGGACATCCTTTAGGGTTCGCATACGGCACGCCCAGGATTCCACCCTTCTGGATGGCAAGAACGGTGCCTTCCTCGATCACCGTGGGACCATTCGAATCAGAGCCCATTTTCGCGACCTTGTACTGTGCTTGAAGCTGTTCTTGCAAGGCAGGCGGAGCGGCAGCTTGATCGGGCGCTTGACCGGCCATGAGAACGCACGGAATGAACGCCGTGACCAGCATGGAAAGAATTGAAACGAGGGTTCCGAGTTTCTGTCGCATGGTTATGTCCTCCTTCAGAGATTAGCCGTCCTGCCCCTCACTCGAGACTCGCGCCGAGCGCGCGGACGACCGCAGACAGGAAAGAGCCGGGCATCTTTGGGCCCGGCCCTCCCCGTATGCAAACAGTGAACCTGTTGCCAGATCCGGCTGGCTCCTGGCCAGCGAAAAAATCCCAGGGGATCGCCAGACCCTTACTGGTTCTGCGAAACCTGAGCCACCGTCTGATCAGCCTGCTGCTGCTGCTGTGCAACTTGATCCCCGGCGCTGGAGTCAGGGGCCGGAGGTGGAACTTCTCCAGCCGTCGTCCCGGTGTCCGGAGGTTTGGGTAAGCCGCCCTGGCCACCCTTGTCCGCCAGCGTTTTCAGTCCTGAATCGAGCTGCGCCTGGAACTGATTGTGCATTTCCTGCAAGTCCTGGACGTTGATGGCCACCGTCTGCCCGGTGGGGCAATCCGCCTTCTTGGTGCTTTGGATGCTGGCGGTGACGGTTTGATTGGCGTCCGGCGTGTCCGCGAGGCGCATCACGACGTCACCCGCGGTCAGGCTGCATTCCTGGCCGGACGCGGGCACCGCGACGTCGAGACTGGATGACACCACGAAAACACGCTCGGCCGGATTCAGTGCGTCCGGCACCTCGTCGGCAGTGGGCGCGGCCGCGGGCGCGGCTCCCTGCGGGGCAGCCGCCGCAGCCCTTTCGGCCGCAAGTTGCCGTTGCACCTCGTCCGCGATGGCCTGTTTGATTTCAGGCGTGAGCGGGGTCTGGGCACTCGCCTCTGCCGCGCCTTGGTCAGGGGGCGGAGCGTTGGCCGCAGCCTGTTGAGCCGCAGCCGCGTTGGCCGCTGCCTGTGCCTGGTACGCAGCTTGCAAATTGGCCGCGATCAGGTAATCCGTCAGCCAGAGTCCGGCCGTGGCGTACACCGGGTAGGGAGTGAAGAATCCTCCATAGACGCCCCACCAAGGCGAACCAGCCCAACCCCAGGCCATCGGGCTGTAGTAAACCGGCGACACCCAGGGGTTGTAGGCCCAACCGTAAAAGCCCGGATGGTAGTAGTAGCCGGGAGCATACCCATAGAAGCGCGCGCCGTGGTAGTAGTATCCGCGATAGGCGCGCGCGTAAGCATGACCGTGATCGTAGTAAGTCCGCTGATAGTAGCTGCGGCCACCGCGGGTGAGGTAAGGACGCTGCACGTAACCGCCACCGTGCCCGTTGGCGTAGATGGTGCGGCCATTACGCTCCGCGACAACCGTATGCGCTCCGCCGTGGAGACCCTGATGAATAGTCATTCCGTTGGCATGGACCTCGGCTATTCTTCCGTTAGGAGCACGACTCACCTGCGCCGTGCCGCCACCCTTGAGGGAAACGTTGGAAGTAGTGCGCGCCGGCATGGTCGAATGACCGCCCGCCCCGCCGGCCGCAGGCCGCCCCGCCGCATTCGTCGCGGGATGACCGGCCGTGTTCGTCGCGGGATGACCGGCCGCGTTCGTCGCAGGATGACCGGCCGCGTTCGTCCCGGGCCGCATGCCCGTGTTCGTCGCGGGCCGCATGCCCGTGTTCGTCGCGGGCCGCATGCCCGTGTTCGTCGTCGGCCGCATGCCCGTGTTCGTCGTCGGCCGCACGCCCGTGTTGGTGGTGGGCCGCGTGCCCGTGTTGGTCGTCGGCCGCATGCCCGTGTTGGTTGTGGGCCGTGCGCCCGTCATAGGCCGGGCTCCGGTGTTGTTGGCAGGCCGGGCGTTCGTCGCGGGCCTGGCAGTGTTCGCCGCCGGACGTGCTGCAGGTTTCGCAGGCGCAGGTCTTGCAGGCGCAGCTTTAGGTGGCGGAGACGAACCCTTTTTCTGGTCGCCCCAAACCAGCGCGGAAGTTAGTATCAGTGTCAAAAGCACTATCAGCTTCTTGGGAATTCGATGGTCAGACATGTTTCCTCCAAATAACTGCTCTGTCGTGTCTATTGTTGATTGCCGACTCTATCGGCCGAAGCAAAAACCGCCTGGGATTTTCGCAATCCCTTAATGCCGTACCGAAAACTCTGATCAGCTCATTACTCTGTGCCTACGGTTGTGCGCTCTGGCCGGAGACCTTTTCATAGGCGGCAGTAGCCGTCGGCCACATATCGAGCAGTTGGTTCCGATCAAGATGCACACCGCCGCCGCCGCCCGGCGTCTCAGCCCTTACTGCACCACTCCCGCCCTTCAGTTTGTAGCGCGCACCTTCAGCCAGAATCTCTGTAACGGCAAGCGACGTCTGGCCGCCGCTGATCAGCCCTGTACCGACGACTTCCGTACCACGGTCGAGTGGAACGGGTCCAGGCTGCGGGACCGGAAGAAGCAGTTTTCCGTGGAATTTCAAACTCCCGTCCGGCTTGATATCTATCGAACTCACCACAATGAAAAGGCGGGCGGCGGGATCAAGCCAAAGCTTGGCCCGTGGGCCACCGGTAGTAGCCGGCGCCACGTTCTGCGCCGGGGATGGCGGCAAAGCGGCATTGTTCGCCGCATCGCTCGCGGCCTCAACCCGGGAGGGCGCCTTGCGCTTTTTCGGGGCTAGAACCCCGGAAGATGGCGCCTCGCCGGCCGTCGAATTCGCGGGTGCCGCTGCTGAGGGCTGCGCACTCCCGGCAGCAGGCTGCTGGTCCGTGGAAGCGGCGGGCAACTGGCCTGATGCAGAGGCCTCGTTGGTGTTCTGGGTACTCGCCGGCTGTGAGGGTGTCGCGGGACTCTCAGCGGCCGCCTGCGCCGGCGCTGCAACTTGACTGGCTCGTGCTCTCGCTTTCAGCAGGCGCGACAACTGCATTGCCCCCACCGCAAGTAGGGCAATCAACGCCAGCACTCCGAGAATCATGAAGACACCGCGATTGTCCCTGGAGGTGGTTGGAGGAGGAATCACAGCAGGCGCAACGGGCGGCGCGGCGGGGCTCAGGTAAGGCGTGGTTGGTTGAGGCTGCGCATCGGACGGCTGGCCGGATGGCGCGGCCAAGACCGCAGTGGCGGAGGGCGCCGCGACCGAACCGGCTTCTTGTCCGCCCAAGACTGGCGCAACGACTGGCGCAGGAGCGGCCGGCAAGCTCGTCACTGCTCCGTGTACAGATTGCAATGCGAAGCGGAATGCCTCCGCCGACTGGAACCGTTGGGCGGGGTCCTTTTCAAGCGCGGTCATGATGATGTCATTCAGCGCTTTGGGCAATTCTGGCTGAATCTCGATGGGGGGAGCAGGAATTTTCTGCAAGTGGGAGACCATCAAGTCGTAATCACTTTGACCTTTGAACGGCCGGGATCCGGTCACCATCTCATAGAGAGTGACGCCAAAGGAATAGAGATCGGAACGGAGGTCGAGGGCGAGGCCCTGAACTTGCTCGGGCGGCATGTAGTAAAGGGAACCCATGGTGGTGCCGGTCATCGTCAGCTTGCGGTCCGTGGCGGATTTCGCAATTCCAAAGTCCATCAACTTGATGATGTTCTGCGGGGTCAACATGATGTTGGCAGGCTTGATGTCGCGATGGATGACCCCTTGTGCGTGCGCGTAACCGAGGGCGGAAAGCACCTGGGAGGCGTAGTCAATCGCGTCGGGGACGGGAAACGCGCCGTCCTTCAGCTTGTCCTCTAGGGTTGTCCCCTCCACAAACTCCATAATCATCAGAAGTTGATTTTCCAGGCGAAAAGCAGTGTGAAGCCCGGCAATATTAGGATGATTCAGGCTGGCGAGAACCTTGATTTCGCGAAGAAAACGGTCCGCGAGTTCGGGTGCGTTGGCAAGATCAGGCAGCAGGACTTTCATGGCGTCGACACGGTCGGAGATCTGGTTTCTAACCTTATAAACCCTGCCCATGCCGCCGGCGCCTAAGATGCCGATGATCTCATAGTCCCCAAGCTTGTCGCCGATCTTGAAACTCATCCCTTGCCTCCTATGACCGAGGGCCGCTGTCTGGCCACGGTCATCCTGAGCGCAACGAAATACCCCATAGTCTTGAGATCAGGCGTCGCCTCACGTTTTGATGCAGATGCGGCCTGCGTTTGCTTACCTGTTATTGAAGTCCCAACTCGATGGGCACATCCTATCACATTTCGGCGGCCGGAACAACCATGAGAATTCTCGTAAAATGAGGGTTTTCGCGCAGAAATGACGTTGCCTGGGAGGAATTAATTCGATTGCAGGTTCCCGCGGAATTGCGAGATCTACCCGATGAGGACGGTGGGGAGCCCGAGGATGATTTTGCCGCCGTGGGCCGTGGTGTCCGTCATCCGGGCGGCGGGCAGAGAACCAACCAGGACCGTGAATGATCCCAGCACAATGACGTCGGGAGGGCCTACACACGTTGCCATGTCGGTGACGCGGGCCTGAGGCAGGCTGCCGGTCAGGACGGTGGGGCAGCAGGGCGGAATAATCGGACCGCCGACGTGCGGCACCAGCACGGTCAGCATCGGGCAGACGTGCATGTCAGTGGTTCGAGCAGCGGGCATTCCCATCGGCTACCTCTTAACTTTGGCTCGGGCCGGGTTTGATCCTGGCCATCAAGGCCATGCCTTTTTGCAGGAAGACACGATACTTCTCAGCCGCTTTCTCCGGCTGGGTCTGGACCGCAACGATCATCACCGCGCCGGCCACCAACTTCGGGGTTACGTGATCCGGGGGAGGGACAGGCTCCAGATTCGGTGCGACGACACTCCCGCCGCTGTAATACGCCGCCAGGGCCAGCAGATCCGAGGGGCTCTCCGGCCCATCTTCAGCGACCGCGGCCTTTGCAGCCTGGCGGTTTTCCTCATCCGGATTCGAGACCCAGCGTTCCGCCGCCACCTGCGTCTTCGAAATCTGCGCGGCGTCCTCCGTCCCTAGACTATGGCGCACGCAGAGGCAACCCCACCCCACGGCTTCTCGTTTGGGAAGGGTGAAAGCGAGGAGGCGAGTGGCATCCGGAAAAAGTTCTTTCCCGACTAATAACTCGAGAAACTGCCGGGAAGTATGCTCGTCCTTCAGCAACGCCTTGGCAGGGTCTCCCAGCTTGGCTTGCTCACAGAGATTCTTGACTGTGACAACAGGTCTTGCTCCCGGCGCAGTGCTGCCCATGGTACGAACTTCCTTCCCTAAGGTCAGTTGATCATTACCAATCCACCCTTCAGGATCAGCAAACCGTCCCCTTTCACCTGGGTAATAGCCTGGCCTTCTATGGTGATCATAGTGCCTTTAATGGTGACACCGGTCTGGTCGATTACGATGCTGTTATCGCCTACCTTGAGTGTGATGGACTGCATGGCCTCGGTCGAGCTGGCGCCCATGTTAATCTTGGTGGTTTGGTTGCCCATGCTGATCGTGACGTTGTCGTTTCCCTCGTGGATGAAAGCAGTGCGATGTTTCTGTGAAACGGTGGTTTGATAGTTGCCTTCCTGGACGAGGATCGTACGGTCGTTCTAAACCGTAATATCCTGGTCGTGGTCCACCGTAACGGTCTGGTCGTTGTAGACATGACAGTCCTCATTGTGCTCTACCCGCACCGCCATGTCCTTTTGGGCGCGCATATAGAAAACCTCGGAGCCCATCGTGTCGTCGAAAGTCAGAACGTTGGAGTCGTGCTCGCCCCCGCCTTTGGTGCTGCGGGACCGGAAGCCGCTGATGTTTTGTTTATCGGGCAGGGGACAGGGCGGCATCTGCTGCGCGTTGTAAACACAGCCAACGATAATCGGGTGGTCGGGATCGCCTTCCTCGAAATCAACCCAGACCTCCTGGCCAATGCGGGGAAGGAAGATCGCTCCCCAGTTCTTTCCTGCCCAGATCTGGGAGACGCGGCACCAGGCTGTGCCTGTGCCATATCGATACTGGTCCCACGGGAACATCACCTGAATCCGGCCAAATTCATCCGTGTTAATTTCGTCACCGTCGGGACCGATGACGACGGCTGACGCGAGGCTATGGACGTGAGGCCGCACGGTGACGCGGGCGGGGCGGAAAGGAGTTGACTCCGGAATGCACGTAAAAACATTCGAGTAAGACTCGCCTTTTGCCTTGCCGGACGTACGGAAGGCGTCTGTGACGCCGTGGTGCTGGATCTCCGTCAGGACGTAGTCTTTGTTCATCGAGTCGGAAGGATGCCCCAGCAAAGTAAACTTGTAGCCGCTAATAAACATGCGGCAGGTGCTCGTTCCAGAAGCCAGAAGGTGTCCGGCCTCGATCTCCTGCATGCGGATCTTCGAGAGCCCCTGTCCGGCGTCCTGGGTCAAATGCTCTCCCGGGTAATCGAAGACCTCGTACTTCGTGTTGCCGCCGACCTCGTACATGGTGGGCTCGGTGGCCATTAAATTGGCGGAGCGTGTTTTGAAATTGTAGTCCTGCTGGACGTATTTTCCAGGGCGAAGTTCCTGCTCGAGTTGCCAGGACGTGATGAGGTCTTCGTGCGGCCCGCCCGCGATGGTGCCATAAAGAATCTCGCTTCGGCCGGGGCAGGTATCATGGCTGGTTGGAGAATCCGCCAGCACCAACGTGTGCTGGTGCTCCTGGTGCTTGAAAAAATAGAAAATGCCGTACTGTTCCATCAAGCGGGAAACAAAATTAAAACACGATTCCCGATACTGTGCGACGTAGTCCCGTGTCGGGTAGGAATTCTGGAGCTTATTCTCGAAGTCGTTGAACCCCTGGTCACTGAACACTGAGGTGATGATATCGGAGATGCTCTTGTTCACGAAACCGTGGCAATCCGCACCCCGGGTCAGCAGCCAGAGCCAGGGCACCATCTCGGCAGTATAGGCCGTGAATTGTTCTTCTTTCGCGTGCTGGGCAAAGCGGTTGATGATGCCGTTGATGTAGCGGTAGGATCCGTCCGGTTGTAGCAAAGAGATGGTAACGTTCTTGCCGATGATGTCCGAAAATGCGATGGAGGCATTCTCAGAAAGGAGGTCGAGCTGGAACCTGAACAGGCGCGATATTCCCTCGCTGCCGTGAAAACCTCGTAACATGAGGACATCCGTACCCAGCGGAGTGTCGATCTTAAACAGTCCACCTTCTTGTGTGAATTCGGGCATAGGATGACTCCCTCGGCAGTCGAAAGTCGAGAGCCGAAAGTCGAGAGCCAGGCAGCCAGGAATGGCATCTCTTACGTCTCTCAACTCTCTTATAACCGCGGGCCTTCGGACCAGAGGCCCGCGCTAGGGAATTGAATCTCTCGACTTTCGACTTTTAACTATCGACTAATTATACACAAACGCCCCATCCGGTCCCACGCTTACGCGCAGGGTCGTCATCTTCTCTCCTGCCGACATTTTTCCCAACAACTGGCGTGAGATATCGGGGAGCAGGGTATTGGTCAGAATATTGTCCACGTTGCGTGCCCCGCTCTCGACTTCGGTACAGCGGCTGGCTACCGTGTCGATCAGGACCGGGTCATAGGTGAGCTGGATGTTATGGTTCTCCTGCATGCGCCGTTGGATCTTGCCCAGCTTCAAGACCACGATCTTTTTCAGCGCTTCATCGCGGACAGGATAGTAGGGGATGATCACCATGCGGCCCAGAAATGCCGGCTTGAAGGTCTTATTCAGCTCCGGCTTCAACGCCTTCACCAGGGGCTCGGGGCCAGGCATCGTTCCGGGATCGGCGCACAGCTTCATCATCTTATCCGTTTGTGCGTTTGTGGTCAGGATAATGATGGTGTTCTTGAAGTCGATCTCGCGCCCCTCGCCGTCTTCCATCATCCCTTTATCAAAAACCTGGTAGAAGAGTTCGAGAACGTCCGGATGGGCCTTCTCGACTTCATCCAGCAGGACCACGGAATAGGGACGGCGCCGGACGGCTTCCGTCAGCACGCCTCCTTCCCCATAACCGACGTATCCAGGAGGGGAGCCTTTTAATGTGGAAACGGTATGCGGCTCCTGAAACTCGGACATGTTAATGGTGATCAGATTGTGTTCGCCGCCGTAAAGGAGATCGGCGAGGGCCAGCGCGGTCTCCGTCTTGCCCACGCCGCTTGGCCCGATCAGCATGAACACTCCGATGGGCCGGTTGGGATCATCCAAACTGGCCCGCGAAGTCTGAATCCGCTGGCCGATGATGTCCAGTGCATGGGTCTGTCCAATCACGCGTTTCCCGAGGTGATCGCTAAGCGTCAGAACGGTCGAGATCTCGTCTTTAAGCATCTTGCCTACAGGAATACCCGTCCAGGCGGAAATCACCTCGCCCACAATCTGGGCGTCAACCGCTACGCGCATCATCGGAGTTTCGCCCTGCAAGGCTGCCAGTTCCGCATCCAGCTTCACCAGTTCCTCTCGCATCGCAGCGGGGTCTGGAGCCAGAGCAGGTGCTGCGGCAGTCGCAGTGGCTGCGGCAGCAGGAGTGGCCGAAGCCGCCGCGGCAGCCTGTGCCGGCGCTTCCGGCGCGGGCTGAGCCGCCGGCGCCGCTCCGTGGCCGTCGCCGGCAACAGCCGCCTCCAGTTGGGTGCGTAAATCCCGGATCTTTGAGACCAGCTCGTGTTCTTTGGTCCAACGCTCGCGCAAGGTTTTCAGGCTGGCCTCGACCTCCGCTTTCTGTTTCGCGATCTGCTCGAGGCGTTCCCGATGATCCGCTCCGATCGCTCCCTCGCGTTCCAGAATTCGCTGCTGAACTTCCAGATCGTCCAGTTGCCGGGTGGCATCCTCAATCGCGGGAGGCGTAGCGCTCTGACCCAGTGCCAGGCGCGCACAGGCAGTGTCCAGAACGCTCACTGCCTTGTCGGGAAGTTGGCGGCCGGCCAGATAGCGATGCGAAAACTTGACGGCGGACGTCAGGCCTTCGTCAAGGATGCGAACCTTATGGTGTTTCTCCAGCGCTGGGATGATGCCGCGCAGCATCACCGTGCACTGCGTTTCGATCGGCTCTTCCACTTTGACCACCTGGAAACGCCGCGCCAGGGCCGGATCCTTCTCGAAGTACTTCTTGTACTCGGACCAGGTTGTAGCGGCGATCGTCCTTAGTTCACCCCGCGCCAAGGCGGGCTTAAGCAGGTTCGCTGCGTCGTTCTGGCCGGCCTGGCCGCCCGCCCCGATCATCGTATGCGCCTCGTCGATAAAGAGGATGATAGGAATGGGGGAAGACTTGACCTCCTCGATGAGGCCCTTCAGCCGGTTCTCAAATTCACCCTTGATGCCTGCCCCCGCCTGCAAGAGCGCCAGATCGAGTGAGCGGATTGTGACATTACGGAGCGGCGGCGGTACGTCGCCTTTGGCCACGCGGAGGGCAAATCCCTCCACCACCGCCGTCTTCCCTACCCCGGCCTCGCCGGTAAGAATGGGATTGTTCTGGCGGCGGCGCATCAGGATGTCAATGATCTGCCGAATCTCCATATCTCTTCCGAGCACCGGATCGATTTTGCCGGCCTTGGCATTCTCGGTGAGGTTGACCGTAAACTGGTCGAGATTGACAGACTTGCCGGATCCTGCGGGTTTCGGCGCGCCGGGAGCGCCCGCCGGAGCCGCTTGGGCGGCCACCATTTCCTCTTCCGAGCCTTCCACAATTTTGAGGAAGTCTTTGCGTAGAACGTCGCCGTCGATCTTCTGGAACTCTTTGCTAACCTCACGGATCTCGCGGCGCAGGTCGTCGTTTCCCGTCAGGGCGAGAATAGTGAAACCCGTCCTTACATCGCCAGCATTGAAGTCAATCGACCCGGTGGTCCATGCCTCCGTCATCATCTTCACGACGTGGGGGCTGATGGCCGGTGTGCGAGCATTGCCGGTCTTGAGCTTGTCCAGACTTCGATTCAGTTCGCCGGTGAGGCGCGACTTGTCGACACCGAAGTGGCTGGCGATGCGCGCGAAGTCGCCCTCCGTCTGGTCCAGAAGCTTGAGCAAAAAATGCTCGACCTCGACATCGTAGTGCCTCCGCGCCACGCACAGGCCGGCAGCCGATTCGAGCGCGTTCCGGGTGGTGTCATTAAGTTTCCCGATCAACGACTTGAGATTTATCGCCATGCTATTCCCTCCCTGTTGTAGGGGCGAGTTTGCCTCGCCGACTGGCGGCGAACACCAGATCGTCGCACTGGTTCAGGCGACGTGGTTCTGCCGCGATGCCAGAATCATCACAGAGCACACAGAGATTACGGAGGAATCCCGTTGACTTATCTCTGAGAGCTCCGCGATCTCTGTGGTAGATCTTTTCTTGGACTCTGCCGCTAGTCCCAAAGCGGGAGTATCGTGTCCGCCACGTCTGTCGACATTTCTTTAGTTCGGCCCCAAGTGGTCCAACCCAACTGCGGTGCAATTCCCTGCTCGGCGCCCAGTTCACAGCGCGGGACTTCGTCGCGTTTTAAGATCAACTGAGCTTCAAAATCCAGCTCGTCGTTCGAAAAGAAGCGTGTCAGCTCCTGCAGTGGTTTGAAAGCCGAGCCAGTAGGCAGGAATTCCACGTATTGCTCCAGTGACAAGGGCCCGATTTTGATGCGCACTCGAGCGCTTTGATCCCAGACTTCATCACCCACCACGGCGCCGGCGCCGAGTTGTTCGGAATACGAGTTCGTTCCTTCAAAGCTGCACTGATCGCTCTCTCCCAGGCTGTACCAACCGCCCGCAAACTGTTCCACCTCAACCGGAACATCAAAGTAGTCACTCAGAATCTGTTCCAGAGCTGATGCCGAGCGCGGATGCTGCGCCAGTAAGCCCGAGTAATAAAGCAAACAGTCGTCGGGCACCGTCTGCCGATTCTGGAGGCCGGCGGTTCCGAGACCAATCAAGTCCATCACATGGTGCGAGAAGTCGTCGCGTTGACCGCGTTCGTAAGCGATCCAAAAGCGGTATTTTTCCCAGGCCTGAAAGAAATGCGAAATGAGCCGGTGGTTGAAGGTGTCGAAGAAATCGACGGCCGCGGTATCCCCCGTCCGCGCCCTTTCCGCGGCGAAGACGGTGTAGACGATCGGCAGCACGCCCTCCGGTCCGGTCAACCCCATGAAATTGACCATCATCTCGACCGGCCCCTTCGCCGGCCAAGTCAGGGATTGAATCTCGCTGGCGGGAAAAACCAGGGTTGAATTCGCCTTAAAACGGACCACCTCAGACGATGGGGGAGCAAACTTGCCCACTTCGACGCGGTCAGGCAGAAACCGCTCGAGCAGGCGCACGGCCTGGAAGAACTCGAAGAGTTGCGGCTCGTTGCGGAACCGCTCTTCGAGGGGCGACTTCGTTACATTAAGATCGCTTGGCCGGCTCGCGGTGGCCATTCCTTCAATACCTCCCGGCGCTGGCGCGTCTTGACCACTAGCTGGCTGAAAC
>Ga0181535_10005368_pt1 | contig 13759 bp, 9 predicted proteins | sample PEATcosm2014_Bin_44_FD_119774 | JGI IMG/M metagenome (GOLD analysis project Ga0181535, IMG submission 119774) | Peatland microbial communities from MTU Mesocosm Facility, Houghton, MI, USA - PEATcosm2014_Bin17_30_metaG | ecosystem: Environmental > Terrestrial > Soil > Wetlands > Peat | place...
GAGGTCGAGATTGCGTTTGAAATCCGAAAAGTCTTGCCCGAGAGCACTCCCTTGATCGAGGAAACAAATCTGCGCCCACAGATCATACGGCCGGTTGGCAACCGGCGTCCCCGTCATAATGACGCGCCTCTTGAATCCAGGCGCCAGGGAGATGAACGCTCGCGTGAGCTCTGAGGTGGGATTCTTGATCTTGTGTGCCTCGTCGAGGAGAATTCCGACATTCCGTGTTTTTAGGAACAGCGCGAGGCGCTTCCGTTCGGCCTTTATTACCTCGTAGTGCGCAAGGTAAACGTGCGCGGGACTGTTAAATGCGTAGAAGTTGGCTCGCTTGTCTTGGCTCAGCAACCGCGCTTCAAGGTGGGTGTGAACCGCAAGCTCGTCCCGCCAATTCTGAAGAAGCCCCTTCTTGGTGACGATGATGACGGAGTCGAGAATGTCTTTGCGAAGCCAGTAGAGCACAAGATCGACTCCGATCTTGGTCTTTCCCAGGCCTTGCTCATGGAAGACGGCAGAGTACGGAAGATCCTTTACGGCTTCAAAGGCCTCGACTTGGTACACGAATCCCTTGTGCTTAGGTGTGAGATTCGGAATGTGATGTACGATCAACATGCAACATTACCATCCAAGATCGTCGAGAATTATGGCGCTGATCGACTGCGCACCTGTACGAGAGCGCAGCGATTCGACAATGGTGTGTGCTCGGCGCGTGGCCTGCCATGGGACTGCGAGGATAAAAATGCCACTGTGTTGTTGCCCAAGGTACGACATGTAGGCCCTGATTTGATTCAGGGAATGCTCGCTTTCGAGATCGTTGGCGGTCTTCGCCTCTCCGACAATGACCACGGTCATCGGCGCATCAAACGCAAAGACGTCGGGTACATATCCGGCGATCCTGCTTGGCTTTTCCGCATGAAGCGGTCTCGCGGTATCATCGAGGATTCCAAGCGCCGTAAGATGGCCGTGTTCCCGCTTGATATAGCGGATAATCACTTGAATAAGTTCCGCATGCTTACTCGACTCACTCAATCGCCGTGCTCCCGTCGTTTGCTGTTCCTAGCAGAACTGATAAGGCAGTGAGCGTTTCGCTCAGGTTCAATGCGAGTTCGGAACCCGGATCTTTTCTTACCTTGTCCGCTTCCATGAAAGGCAACGCATAAACCGCAGCCCTGAGAGCCTGGGAAAGCTGCTCGATGCCCGCTTCCGTCAATGCCTTATCGAGGTCCGGCCGATCAATTGCCTCCATTGCCCGCTTCGCATCTTTCTTGAGGAAGATTTCTCTTGCCTTCGGATGGGAGAGGATGCGATGGAGTTGACGGACATACTGCTGAGGATAGAGCTTGCGATCATGAATCCAGTGCGCAAAATCGGTAACGGTAAACCCCGCCTTTGCGATTGCCTCCTTGACCCCAGGCTTCTGTAGTTCGACGAATCCGCTAAATCGACTCGTATCAAAGTTTCCTTCATCCACAATCGGGCGATAGTACTTCTCCATATCAGAGAAAGCGTTGATGCTCTCAATCACCTCCTTCTGCCGGCCGCCGCAAAAGTCAACGATCTGCTGGAAGGGCAAGCGTGCCTGTGTCCTTAACTGATGCAAGTACTTCGCTTTTGAATAGGGGTCCCATGGGCGTGTGCCTACAAGGTGAATCTGAAGGCGAATTGCATCGGCTTGGTTCTCGTCCATCTGGTCATGGACCAGAGCGGGGATTTTCGTCCAATCCCCGGCAACCTTTTCTTCGATGAAGTTCTGATACAGCGCAACGCGAGTGTTGCCTTCAATGCAGATCAATGAACCGTCCTTGCGGCGGTTCAGTATGACGGGATGAATGATCCCCCCGCTCGTCAAGATGGATTGGCGGAGCTTTTCGAAACTCGTGCTGCTCTCGCTTTCGTCATCACCTGCCGCTCCGAGAGCCATGAAAATCTGTTCCGCATTCGGCCTTTTCGGGTACATTTCCAGGAACTTCCGTATTCGGGGGTTGCCGAGGTCGAGCTCAATCGCTGCGACTGGCACCGATTCCAATGCGCCACTACTCACCATCGAAAAGTCTCCTCTTGTTGGCTACAAATTATTGCATAGTCAGGAGGTTAGGCGGCGATCGGCCATTTCGTTTTCGCTTCCGCTGGGACTTCGCAGCTCTCGGACGGTAGGTTTTTCGAAGTGGCGGCAGAATTTGCATTGATTGACTGCAACTTCCGTTGCAAATCCCTACAAGAAATGCATTATTATTGTCCTGTGATCTTTCAAGGACTACTGGGCCATTCGGCCGGACGAGAGGTTTTTCTGGGCTTTGCCCCCGCAAGTGTCTTGCACGCAATTAGTTATGCGGACGTGCTTGATGAGGACACTGGGCGAGGCTACCAACGGCGGTTCAATTCCGCCCACAGTCTCGATTTTCGGAAGTATATCCAGAAGGAGAAGAGTTCAACGATCCCTCTCACGTTCAATATCCGCCATCGCGGGGATGGCTCATGGAGACTTGAGCGAGACCAGGAGGCCTATGCCCGGATCATCGTTGCAGACGACACCCAAAGAGTGCTTACGCAGGTTGATTGCCAACATCGCCTCGGACATCTGAACGACCTGTCGCTCGTCCTGCCGTTTATGTGCTTCCTTGGCTTGACGGAGCGAGAGGAAATGGAGGTTTTCAACGTTATCAACAGCAAGGCAAAAGGGCTCAGCACCAGCCTGCTAGACTTTCATGACGCCACGCTGGCGAGTGATCTGGCGTCGGAGCGGCCGGAACTGTTTGTGGCGCTGCATTTGAACAACGACAGCATGTCCCCGTGGTACAGGCAGCTTAATCTTGGCGGTCACCCAACTTCCGGGCTGACGCGCCGCGCGTCTCTGCGGACAATGCAAAAAGCGATCAAGCGATTCCTTGCACAAACGAAGATCTTGTTGCGGCAGCAGCCTGATGCGGTTGCCCAAGTTGTCCTGGACTTTTGGGCAGCAGTTGCACTCTTGTTGCGGGATGCCTGGGATAATCCGCGCCGCGCGCTTCTCTGCAAAGGCGTCGGCGTGTACGCGTTGATGGGTATTGCCGGAGACTTGGTCAACGAAGCGGGGTCCGCCGTCGTTGATAAGCGCTATTTCAGCAACAAACTCGCGGATTTCATACTGGACGTCGACTGGAGTACCACAGGGCCGTTTAGTGGATTGGGTGGCGAGGCTGGCGTTAAGGCCGCATTGGGACTGCTTCGGGCGGGCCGGGGCAAGGGACAGGTCAGGATGATATCGAATGGCTAATAAAAACATTCTGCTAATCGAACCGAGCTACAAGAACAAGTACCCTCCGCTGGGGCTCATGAAGCTTGCGCAATATCATGGCCCAAATGGCAAGCGTGACAAGGTGACATTCGTTAAAGGAGAAGAGCCCACGGTATTCGGGACTGCATGGGACCGAATCTACATAACGACCCTATTCTCATTCGAGTTTTCCCGCATCGCGCAAAGCATCGATTTCGCCCTGAAGGTGGCGAATGGAGACGCGGATAAAATCTTCGTTGGTGGTATCGCGGCGTCCCTGATGCCCGAACAGTTCGCCGCGCGGTCGGCCTGGCAGGGAATCCGGTTCATACAGGGATTGCTGAAGGAACCGCCCGCCAAGGCGTTGCAACTCGATGCGTTCTCTGAGGAGCTTTACTCTGACGACATTCAGGGTCAGGCGATCGAGGATCTCATTCCTGATTACAGCATCCTTGACCAGATTGAGTACAAATACCCCGTGCGGGACGCCTACTTCGCTTATGCCTCGCGCGGATGTATCCGCAAATGCACGTTCTGCGGAGTTCCTAAGCTGGAGGGGGATCAGCGCGATTCCGAGTCGATTACGGCCGTCGTTCGGAACATTGAGGCGCGCTATGGTCCGAAGAAAGACCTGATCTTGATGGACAACAACGTTGTTGCGAGCCCGCGGTTTCACGAAATCATCGCGGAGATTCGCGATCTGGGGTTCGTGCCGGATGCAAAGCTGAGTAACGGGCGCGTGTCCGTTCAGCGCCGGGTGGATTTTAATCAGGGTGTTGATGCCCGCATCCTTTGTAAAGACCCGAGATACCTACGTGACCTCGCGACGATCTGTTTGAAGCCCCTGCGGATCGCATTTGACCATTTGGGTCTGAAAGGCCCCTACGAGCAGGCCATTCGATACGCGCACGAATTCGGCCTGGTCGGTATGTCGAATTACATGCTTTATAACTTTCACGACACTCCTGCCGACTTGTTTGAGCGCATGCGTCTCAACGTAACACTCAATGAAGAGCTTGGCCTGCGCATCTGGTCGTTCCCAATGCGATATCAGCCGACCTGGCTGCCGGATCGATCGCACATTGGGGAGAAATGGACACGTTATCAATTGCGTTCAATGCAACTGATTTTGCAGGCGACCCATGGTGTGGTGAGTGGAGAACCGGCCTTCTTCAAGCGCGCCTTCGGTGACACAGTCCAGGAATTCGAGGATCTCTTGCTTCGACCGCATCATTTTATTTTCAATAGAGATTGGTATGAGATCCATGATGGCAGCGCACAATTTGCCGAGTACCAGCGTGAGTTTGGCAAATTGAGCATCGCGGAGAGGGCCGAATTGCTCGGTCTTATTTCCAGCGTGGACCCCCGCGAATTGCGCGGTCAACTAAAGCTTGCAACGACCAGCGGCGTTAAATCCATCATGCGGCATTACGTCCCGCTCGGCAAAGGGCAGGAAGCAGAGATTTGGGCACGGCAGCGAGCGATGAAACAGCAGGATCACCCAAGCATCATCGTGCCGGATGATGAACGCGTGGAAGACGCCGGGCTCAATTACGAGGATAGTCCAGTTCCCATCGCGGCAAAGATCAACCATCAGAAGCTGGTAATGGCGACGGCATGATCACCGATATCGTACCTATCACTCTGCGTGAAACGCCGTGGCAAAGCCTCGCGAACGAAGTTGTCATTGGCAAGGACATTTTGGAATTGTTGAGCAGTTCCATGTACGTCGATCCCATGACGATTTACCGCGAATACGTGCAAAACGCAGCGGACGCTATAGACGAAGCGCGGGCCAATGGCGAGCTCGGAGCGACCGAATCCGGCAAGGTCACCATCACCATCGACGCAGCAACGCGCAGCGTGAAGATTACAGACAACGGGAATGGCATCGCCCACACGGAGTTTGCCAACCGTCTGACCGCTTTTGGGGCGAGCAAGAAACGGGGCCGAAAAGCGCGCGGATTCCGCGGCGTCGGAAGACTTGCCGGAATCGGTTACTGCCAGGAACTCGTGTTTCGTTCTCGAACGCTTGGTGAAAACAAAGTCAGCGAATTGCGCTGGGACTGTCGGAGGCTGAAAACGATCCTTCGGTCAGGGGAAGAACATCAAGACCTGTACGACGCCGTGACCCAGGTTGTCGAGCTCCGCCGCATTCCTGCCGGTAACCTACCTGAGCGGTTCTTCGAAGTCGAGATGCGGGGTATCGTTCGACATCGTAACGATCAATTGCTGAGCGCTGCCGCAATCAGCACTTACCTTTCGCAGGTCGCGCCCGTACCTTTTCGTCAGGACTTTCCTTTCAAGAGCAGGATATTAGAGCATGTCAGTGCCCATGTGCGCCTCGGAGACCTGCAGATTATGATCGGCGAAGGAAACGGTCCCGTCTTTCGCCCGCATGGCGAGTCGATGGAAATTGCGGCCGGCACTTTCGATCCGTTCACAGAAGCAGAGCTCTTGACGATCGAAGGTATCGAGGGCGAAACCGCTTGCGTGGGCTGGGTGCTCCATCACGGGTATACCGGGGCCTTGCCGTCAGCCTGCAATGTACGAGGCCTCCGGGTGCGATGCGGAAATATGCAGGTCGGCGATGAGCGAATGTTCGAAGAGCTATTCCCGGAAACTCGGTTTAACGCGTGGAGTGTCGGCGAACTTCACGTCGTCGATCCCCACATCATTCCGAACGGAAGGCGCGATCATTTCGAGCAAAGTGTGCACTTTCACAATCTTCTGACGCACGTCGTCCCGGTGGCGCGGGAGATTACTCGCCGGTGCCGCATCAGTAGCATTCAACGGAAATGGTCGCGAGATTTCGAGTTGCGCGAGATGGCGGTCCGGGAGAAGGCCGCGATCATCAAGCAGGGCGCGCTGAGCCGGGGAGACAGGTATCGCGTTATGGAAGAGATCAAAGCCAGTGTGGCCTTCTTGAACGGGATCATTACGAAGGGAATTCTGCCGGAACACCAAGTCGCAAACCTCAAAAAGCGCGCGGATAAGTTAGATCGGGACGTTAGCAAGATTCTCAACTCACCCGTCAGAGCCAGCGCGCTTGCAGACGTGCCTTCTTCCAAGCGCCGCGCCTACGAGCAGCTCATTGGTCTAATCTACGAGTGCAGCGCCAGCCAAGCCAATGCAAAGCTCCTCGTAGACAAGATTCTCGCGAGAATTACCTAAGACCTCCCGTCGAAGGTGATCTGAAAGGACGCTCCAAGTGGCACTAAAACTGAACATCCCCGAAACTGGCGACAAAACGGTTGAGGCGCTCCAGCTTCAGGTTTCGCCGCCGGTCTACGTTACCGTCATTTCAGGAAAATGGTTGTTGCAACATACGACTCCTTCCTGGCGCCTCACCGATCCGAAAAAGGGATTCCAACGAATTGTTAATCAGGCTCGGGCAAGGCAAATCGCGAAAACGGTCCTCGATGTGGGCCGGACATTCCCCAACGCGATCACGCTGGCTACCGACCTCAAGGATTTCAAGCGGTCAGGAAGCGATATCATTTTCCCGAAGAAAGCTAAGTTCCTCGTCGTGGATGGACAACATCGTCTTTGGGCGCAGACATATTCAGAGATTGACGGACAGTACGCTTGCATTATCCATCTGCATAAGACCGAAAAAGAGATGGCAGAGTTATTCCTTGAAATAAATGATAATCAAAGGCGCGTGCCGTCTTCTCTTCGCTGGGATCTCGTTCGGCTCGTGCGACCCGCAAATGATGAGGTAGGTGTGACGGCTTCAGAGCTCGTTTACGAGTTGGCAACACAGGTAGCGAGTCCCTTTTATTTGAGAATTGACCTAACTGGAGAGCAGAAGGAGTTGAGCATCAAGCAGGGCTCTCTAGCCCCAGAGCTTAAGACGATGGTTGGGAGAGTTAAGAAAGTTCACGACCCGACATTCGAAGAGTATACGGCCTTACTCTTCCAGTTTTTCGCCGCTGTGCGCTCGTTGAATCGCGATGGATGGGGCGATCCAACGAGCACGTATTATAAGGCCCGAGTCCTGCGCGCGCTGATCCGTATTCTTACGGACATGGCTCTAATGGCGAAATCTCTGGATCAATTAAGCGCCAAGCAAATGCTTGCAGACCTCACAAAGATCAATCCTGCGACGTTATCCGACGAGAGAATCCGGGCGGCACAAGGTTCGGCAGGTGTTACCGACCTATATCAGGCCATGAAAGATCAGGTGTTTGGATAATGCGCCTGCTTGACATCACTGAAGCTCGCTACTTCTGTCGCCCCTTGCCGGCGCATCAGCCGGGCGTGGGTCAATCCTTGGTCACATTTCACAATGGGCTTACACGACACCCGCGTCTTATCGAGGGAACCACCTATTTCGACATACATCGAATTAGCCTCCTGAACGCAATTGAACGATGGATTCTCTTCGGTGTAGCAGACTACCGGCGAGCACTTGATATGTTCATACCGAGCAATGCTCCATGGGCGCAAGTGACTCTCTATTACTCCTCATTTTTCGCAGCAAACGCAATTCTAGGCATGTTCGGCGTTTGGGTATCGCATCAGTATCTCGTGGATGTTGAGCAAGGATCTCCCAACAGCCAGATCCTTCGAATTGCTAGGCGCGTCCAGTCGCCCTCAGGCTACCAGGGCAGCCACAGAGTCTTTTGGGACTTGTTCTACGAGGGCTGCACCACAATATCTCCTTGGGTGCCTGTTGAGCTTCAATCAACGGCAGCGCCAGTGAACAACGACCGAATCTGGCAAATCACCGCTCGGAATAATGTGAATTACGACATGCACAGCGCATACGACGGGGCGAAATATTTTGGCAGCAGCTTCAATCCGAAAAAGCTGCGGTCCCTTCCTGGCCCGTTAGGACAACAACTGGAAGTGACTGAAGGCATGTTAAAGCTGGCGGTTTACTTCGCAAAGGACTTGGGAGTGAGCAGCTTCGCCTTTGAGGGACTTGGGGCAGGGAGCCGGTCAAAGGTTCTCAGGGAGCTCGTTACGAAGGTCCCACCCGGTCTCGTCACGCAATCGATTCTCCATGACCTGATGCGATAAGAATGCACTGGACTTCATCAGAATCCTGAATCTCAGTGTCCAGCTCGCCGAAGATCACGAATAGTTTGCCTTTACCTTCGACAGGCCTTTTGATTCCCTTGCACGCTTCTTGAGCTTATCTGCATCTGTTGTCCGAGGGAGTCCTTGTGCCAACTTCTCAAGATCAAGAAACAGGTTGGACAAGGTTACACCTAAGGTCCTTGCCACCTTGAGGATGTTCTGGAAGCTCAAATTGCTCTCGCCACGCTCAATCGTTCCCATAAACGTTCGGTGGACGCCGCATTTGTCAGCAAAAGCCTCCTGCGAATAGCCTTGCTCTGTCCGCAGCTCTCTGATTCTCCGGCCCAAAGTCTTCAAGAGCAGATTGGAAAGTCCTTCTTCCATGTCCAAGAGTGTTCATGGTTCGACCCTTTTGCGTCTACACTATTTACATAGCCAGTGTATGAGTAGTATCCTTGATTGAGTAAAGGCGGTTCTTTCGGAACCGGAAAGGAGGCCCGGAATGAAGTCTCTGAAAGCCTTGACAGGCGGTGGTGGCGGGGGCGGCGGCTGACGGCAACCCCGTATTCTAAGGTCGGATAATGGCAAACCAGCCATGACAATGCCGGTTTGCTGCCACACAGATGCAATTTACCCTTGAATCCCTCGTTGCCCTGGCAACCATTGTCGGGACGGCCACTAGCATTTTTGCTGTAATACAATCCCGTTCATGGCTTGTCTTCACGAGCCTGTTTCTTGTCGTCTTCTCAGTGATCGCTGGCCTTTACGCCCACCGAAAGCGCCTCGCGCTCAACGCTGCTTCGACCGAGATCGAAGGTTACAGCATCGATTCGCTGAACATCGCCAACCTCAAGCGGCGCGTGAATCGGACCCTTGTCATTCAAGAGGCCCATCACACGGCCCGCATCGAAGGCGAGAATCTGGAAATCACCTGGCAGTATTCAGGCTACTGCAAAGCGGACCGCGAGACCTCGATTGATTTCAGCATCGACTCGGACGACAGCACAGCATTTGAGAATCTTGACTGCGTTGCGTTTGACCTTGTTCGTGATGCCGGCATGGTCCAGCCGATTCGACCGTTTCTTGTTGGGTCGGAAGGCATCTCCCGGAAGCTCTCGGTGCCGTTCTTGGAGCCGCTCAAAGCCCATGATTCATTTGCGGTACTCTTGAAATGCGCCTTGCCGCGGTGCGTAAAGGCGGGGTTTGGCTACTATACGTCAACGCTTTCTTTCACCCAGGATCGCGTCCGCCGATGCGAGGTGCGCCTAATCTTTGCAGGTCCGACGCCAAGCTGGCTGCGCGTCTACGAATGTTCGGCCCAGCGCCGGCCCGTGTTGCTGAAGACGCTGCCGCCCGTCCGGCAGGCGACCGATTCCTGTGAATACCTCGATGTGGAAGAGGAAAGGCCGGGGCAGTCGGCGAGAATCTACATCTTTTGGCGTGACGCTGCTTAAGTACGTGCATCAAGCCGCTCTTCCGTCGCTCTAATAGCCTATTTTTGTCAAGTATATTGTTGCCCTGATTTGCTAATAGAGTTCGTAGTGATGGAGTGAAAATCGATTCCCTTTATCCGTTGCTAAGTTGCCAGTCCGAATCGCTTCAATAACGGCATCGATCTTTTCATGTTTGATGCCATCCAAGTCATCGGTGGTCACGACCCGGTCAAACAGACTGTGATCTTTGTAGTCGGCGATGCGCTGCTGCCAATCACTGTAATATTTCCGCACATCCAACATGCCTAAGTGCTCCCAGTAAATCTTCGTGCCGTTTTGAAGCTCGATGGTGAAGTCAGGATGAATGTCATAGCTACGCTTCTGCAGTGAAAGTGTCTGTTCGTAACGGAACTTCAAGCCGCTGCGTTGCAATGCCTGATAAATGATATATTCGATGCGCGACTTAACTGGGCCGCCCTTCGGATCAGGTACTAGCTTGGCCTTGCGATCAACGGGTGATTGAAAGATCGATGTATTCCGCCCGAGTAAGTGCGATGTGATGCGTGCTTTCAGAAGTAGGTTCTCGTCACTTTCCTGAATGAAAAGGAACAGTCTGAACTTGGATCTGGTGAGGGCAGTATAGATTAGCTCTTTGGAGAGCAGCGCGCTCTTCTTGGGGATTATGAGAAACACATTTCTAAAATCACTACCTTGCGAGCGATGTACGGAAATGGCATAGGCAAGATCATAATCGTCCTCATCCCCTGCTGACCACAGAGGGCGCTCAAGCTCCTTAAAGTAATATTGCCGATCTTGACCTTCTCCTTTGCAAATACCGATGGAGCCGTTGGAAAGCACGAGTTCCCGATCTATACCCCATCCCTTGTACCAATTGGCCAAACGGATAATCTTATCGGCATGGTAAAACGGCGACCCTTCAGATGAATCGTGAGGTTTGTCGCGGTAGTTCCCTTGTATTAGTTTGTTCAGGCCCAGCGTACCATAATAGCCGCTCCGATAGGGAGTTAGTAGCTGCAATGTCTCCAGTCTCAGATGGTCGCGAAAAGCATAGCCCTGATTGTTCACATTACCATTGTCATATAACCCAAATAGACGATTCAGAGCAACGGCGTTGCGGATGCCATCCGGTAAATTCTCCTTTTCGAAAAGATCTGTTATTGCTTGTTCAAGCGCAATGTTCAACGATTTGGTGTCTGACCATTGGCAGATGAACAGACCGCTGCTCACCCATCCGGTTTTATTAGCCAGCTCTAGAGCATTCTCGTAATACCGGCGCCTGTCAGTAAAGGCATCGGCCAAAGCAAGAATCTGCGGATCGTTTTCCTGGCGGCAATTTGACTTAAGGTTGATGTAATGGCGGGCCGCTAGCTTGGGATCGGCCAGTATGTGCCGAATTATGTCATGGAAAGGCTTTCCAAACCCGATAGGCGGAAGCTGGTTTTCATCACCTACCATTATGATCCGTTTTGGATACCGGGCCGAGAACTTAATGACCGAAAAGAGCGTATGCAACTTCTCCAGGTCGATCATCGAGCTTTCGTCGATAATCAGATTCTCCACCGTTACTTTTTCCTGCTCAGTCACTGTCTCCAGTTGACGTTGGCCGTTCATGACATCGGCGAAGTTCTCATAGAGAAATCTGTCGATCGTCCTTGCTGCGACATCCTTCAATTCCGTGTTCTCACGGATATTGGCGGTAACGCGCAGTGCTGCCTTCCCCGTGGGAGCCAGGACAACCACATCTTCATGTAGACCGCGCAAATGCTCTATTACTCTGCTGGTCTCGAAGGTCTTGCCCGCCCCCGGCTTACCCGTCAGCAGGAAGAATGATTTACTGAAGATGTTTGCGTAAAGTTGGCGCCTTTCCTGGGAAAAAAGCTCCTTATTGCCCTTGCTGGTAATAATCTTCTTGAGCGTATCGCTCTGGAGTGCCTTTGCGATATAGGCATCCACTTTGAAGCCCGCACCACCGTGGTCTGGACGTGCGACCATCTGATCCACAATCTTCTTGAAGCGTTTCTCAGCCTCATAGATGCGTTTAAGATAGTAAAAATCTACCCCCTCATCGCGTGTAATGTGCAGCTTCTCGATGAAATGGCTCTTATAGTCACTCTCCAAACTGATCAGCGCCTGTTCGTCAATGTTCGCCCCGTCCAGTTTATAGATCAGCGGATACTCCTTGATCTCCTCGATCATATGGTTGGCCGTGTCGTAGCAATGCCCCTGTTGCCCGATGCGTTCGAGATAATTGATGTAAACGGAGCGAATGCGTTGCGGACTGTCTTCGCTCAAAGATTGCAGGTTGCGGTGGCGCTTAACAAAGCGACGATCCGGGATCATGCCCACGTCTACCTTGTAGACATCAATCGGTTCGTCTTGCATCTGCGGCGTGTCCAAATCATCCTCTTCGGGGATGTATTCTTCATATAGCGCGTAAGGGTTGCTCTCGATCTCCTTAAGTAGGCCTGGTTGCCCAATAACGCGGCCCACCTGATGTTGTGTCAGGTTGAATAAAGAAAGCCTCGCAAGGCCCGCAATATTCTTCTTGAACAGTCGATTTTCGGCCACCTCTAAAAGCTCATCGTCAAAGTCCTTCAGCTCCTTGGGAATGTCCTCATCTACTATTCGTTTTAGGAGATCCAGTAAGTCGCTCTTTGGCGTGGTGAGTGAACACATTGCTTCAGCCACTTCAGCGCTCCGCTCACCATCCTCTATAAAGTAGTTAAGCACCTTACCCAACGCCGGATAAACGCCCCGATTCTCCCACGTTGCCTTGATCAGTCGCTCCAGCCGTTCCTCCTCATCGGCCATGTCGCTATCCACCACAGCACGATCATGCTCCCGAATCTTCTTAATCGCCTTTCGCAGTTTGTAAAGTAAGTAGAGGCATTTATCGTCGTCGATGTCCATGGACACATACTTAAAGCCGCGCACAAGTGACTCTTCTTCGATCACCACCTTCATCTCATCCAGTTTCCCATCATCCTCCGGGTGCTCCTCAGCATACTTTATGTATTCCTTGTAAGGTAACATTACTGCACTCTTGGGATCGTGCGTGAATTGAAGTGCCCAATTCATCGTTGGAAAGTTCTTCATCTTCAGAGCGCCACCATCGATCTTCTTTCCACTGCTACGCCATTTTTGCAGCTCTTGCTCGTCGAACGGATAGTGTGTGGGCTCTGGCAATTCACTGATCAATGAACACCCTATCAGCAGGTACTTCATCTCATCCGCGGATACCGGGTTGTCGTAGTTAGCATAGAAGAACAGCACGCTCTGGCGAGGCGCGAAAGACTGGATAAAGGTTTCGATGCGCCGATCCAGATTCGGTGGATAGTTGCCGTGCTTCTTCTTGTATCCCTTATCGTGTGTGAAGGATAGTTTGAAGGGCCAAGTAAACACCGAAAAGGGTTTGACTTTGTCGGGTATTGCGGGGATGGGGCGCTGCGCGTTGCTGAACGCATGATGGTGCTCGACCTTGAAGCCTTTGGCACCGAAGGCATTGATACTCCAATAGCAGGGAGGAACCGATGCAGGGGCGAACTGACCAGCAATAACCAGCCCTTTCTTGCCTTGTTCAAATTCTACGTCCTTGTTTTTCTCAATTCTGCCAGACAATAACGAATGCGCACCCGAACAGTACGTGTTAGATCTGGGATCTTGGCATACTCTGCCATCCCAACCGTTGTCATGCCATGCCATTCGAACGGTTAGGTGCATATTCTTATCCATCCTCCCTGGAATTGCTGCAATGTATTCTAAACGAGCCTCCTCAAATTCGCGGAAAACCAATGCCGATAAGCGCTTTGTCAAATATAACCAGCACAAAAAAGGAGCCAGCTTGATGCCAGCTCCAAATGAATTCAATGTACGCTTCAAGCCGCAATGGGCGTCTTTGCGCCCTTCGCGGTCGGCTTCGGCGTGGCCGTCTTCGCGGCCTTCGCCTTGTCCTTGGCGGCGAATTCTTGCTTTACCTTGGCGGTGATGGCTCCCACGTCCACCTTGTAGAACTCGGCGGCTTCGCGCA
>Ga0181535_10005369_pt1 | contig 13758 bp, 11 predicted proteins | sample PEATcosm2014_Bin_44_FD_119774 | JGI IMG/M metagenome (GOLD analysis project Ga0181535, IMG submission 119774) | Peatland microbial communities from MTU Mesocosm Facility, Houghton, MI, USA - PEATcosm2014_Bin17_30_metaG | ecosystem: Environmental > Terrestrial > Soil > Wetlands > Peat | place...
CGATGAAGCCGCCTGCCGGAGTGATTGGCGAAGACGGCGTCGAGATTCAGCGCGTGGCGATGGTGCCTGTCCATGGGACCGCGCCGGCCGTTCCCGCGATGGTCACCCCCGCGAATCTGCACGTCTACGAATTTGACTGGGCGCCTGATTCGAAGAGCCTGGCTTACATCGCCGCCGATCCACCGGGAGAGAACAACTGGTGGGTCGCAAAGCTGTACACGCAGGCCCTTGGTGGCGATGCAAAGGCGGTTCTGGCCCCCGCAGAAGTGAGTGGTCCGCTGCATGGCATGCAGATTGCGGTGCCGCGGTGGTCGCCGGATGGGAAGGCGATTGCGTTTATTGGCGGCCTGATGAGCGATCAGGGATCAACCGGCGGCGATGTGTGGATCGTCCCTGCGGGAGGCGGACGCCCGGAAGATCTTACCCCTGGGAGACCGACTTCCCCCGCATGGATCGCGTGGGAGGACGATGAGCATCTTTTCGTCAGCGAGCTTGCGGGAGGAAATTCTCAGCTGATGCGTTTCCGGTTGCAGGGGGACAGGACAAGCGAAAGCGTGGTCACAAGCTTTGGCGCACCCCTATTCAGCATTCCCGGCGCCGTCAGCGATGGACGATTGGAGATGAGCCTTTCGTCGACGGCCGACCACTCGATGTTTGTCTTTCGCGCAAGCACGTTCGATCGCCCCATGGAGATCTACGCGGCAAAGCCCGGGACTGTGATGTCTTCGGGGCTGGAAGGCGTGATGCAGCTTTCGCATCTGAATGACGGGGTCGAACCAACTTGGGGCAAGTCCATATCGCTTTTCTGGAAGAACGAATCGTTTCGGGTGCAGGGCTGGCTGATGCTTCCCAAGGACTACGATCCGGCGAAGAGGTATCCGCTGATAGTGGAAGTGCACGGCGGTCCTGCGGCCGCGGTGGTGGCGCAATGGGGGCCGAGGGGCGGCATCAGTGCGCAGGCCTTTTCCGCATTGGGATATTTTGTGCTCGAAGCGAACCCGCGCGGCAGCTTCGGGCAGGGCGAGGAATTTACCAGCGCGAACCGCAAGGATTTTGGATATGGCGATCTGAGGGACATTCTCGCCGGCGTCGATGCCGTGATCGCGAAGTATCCCGTCGACCCCGGGCGTGTGGGTTTGACCGGCTGGAGCTACGGCGGCTTCATGACCATGTTTGCGGTGACGCAGACAGGGCGGTTCAAGGCTGCGGTTGCCGGCGCGGGCATCTCAGACTGGCTGAGCTATTACGGGGAAAACTCGATCGATCAGTGGATGACTCCGTACTTTGGAGCGTCGGTCTACGATGACCCGGCGGTGTATGCGAAGAGTTCCGCAATCGACTTCATCAAGCAAGCCCACACGCCCGCTCTGGTCGTCGTCGGAGACCGGGATGGCGAGTGTCCCGCGCCGCAGTCGTATGAGTTCTGGCATGCCTTGCGCGATGAGCATGTGCCGACGGAACTAGTGGTCTATCCCAATGAGGGTCATGGCTTCGTCGACCCTGCCCACCGGCGCGACGTGATGGAGCGAACGGTAGAGTGGTTTGCCCGGTATATGCCGCCTTCTTAGGGAACGCGCCCTGCTCGCCATCCGAAATCTCCGGAGTCTATCCATATATCGGAAAAGCTCTTCGGCAGAGTTGCATTCCGCCGGGCTCGCAAACTGGCCGTTTTGCCCTGATACACTTTTCTTTGGAGAACAACAGGGTATGTTGCGTCGACCGGCCTCACGAAAGCCGTTTTCCTGCGGCTCAATGCCTGAGCGGATAACGCCCAATGCAGGCGGGTCCAGACGTTGTTGACGGGCAGCCTCCAACCCAAATCTTTGACGCATTCGGAAAGACCGTTCCGCGGTTTGCAGGGGTGGGACGGGGAGGATTCATGCGGCGGTATTTAACGCTTATTTTTTTGTTGTGCGTGGCCATTCCAGCAGGGGTTTCGATTACCGGGTGCATCCGCAACCCAGCCGGGAACTACTGTAACGGGCTCGGCTACGGATTGAAGATCACGGATGTGTATTCGATCGACCTGGAGCCGAGGACGACCGGAGTCTCGATGGCGTTCGGGCAGACGCGCCAGATAACAGCCCCTACCGCCAAGACCTGCAAAGGCACCACGGCCAGCGTCGCGACTTACACCTATGGCACGACAAACAATCAGTTAGTTGATATTTCTCCGACGGGTAATATGTGTGCCGGGCTTTGGAACCGCAACTCGGGCGGCGGCATTGCCGACTACACCATTTGCAGCGCTCCCAGTCCTCTCCCAAGCACAGGCGGACTACCCTACAGCACTGCTTACATTACGGCGGCGGCGAATTCCATCACGTCCAATCCGGTGCAAGTGTATGTGCACGCTCCCGTCAGTGCCATCAGTTTGTCGCTTGCCGGTCAGCAAGCGTGCTATTCCCAGGGAGCGATTGCCCAGCTTGATTCTGAAGCGTGTTTCTCGAGTAACGGCAATCAGTATGAATTCTGCGCGCCGCCTACCGTTACCACATACTCCTGCCAGGGTGGATTGCCGCCGGGCGTGACTTCTGTGCCCGATTGCACGACGGCGATTGGCGTTGCAACCTACACCGTTGGTACCAGCGCGATTGCCTCGATCAATCCAGATACCAACCAGATCACTGCGGAATTGCCGGGCACCACCCCGATTACCGCGTCGGTCGCAGGTTCGGGCTCGTCGGCTGGCTACTTCTCGACATGTCCGCCGCAATCGATTTCGGTCACATTGGCGAATGGCAGCAAGACCGGCACCGTGACCCAGGGGGTGGTGCAGAACCTGACCACCTCGGTAATCGATACCGCGGGCAATCCCATCACCGGCCTCTCGCTCGATTACCAGTCGACGAATCCCCTGGATATCACTGCCGGATCGGGGGGCTCGATCACGGCTTCCTTCCCCGGTGCAGCGTCTGTTTACGCGATATGCCAACCGGCTACCTGCAATCCGTCGCCGATCAACGAGGTCGGCGCCGGCAATGGCACAGGGCTTTCCATTTCCAGCAATCCGGTGAACATTACGACACCGGGCACGGCAAGCTCGTATATGTGGTTTTCCGCGCCAGGCCAATCGCAGTACTTTGTTCCGATTGAATTGCTGAGCGGCACGGTTGGTTCGACGGTGCGTCTGCCTTATGTACCAAATTCGATGGTGATGGACCAGACCGGCGCCAATCTTTACTTTGGGTCGTTACACGAATTGATGGTGTATACGACGGCCTCCAATTCTCTATCGAGCCAAAATCCGAATGTGCCTGGTGTTGTATTGGCCGTTGCACCGAACAACCAGACGCTATTGATCAACGACCAGGTGCGACAGGTCTTCTATATCTATTCGGCCAGCGGCACGATCAGCGCGACCTTCGGGGGCATGGGCAGCTCGGCACAGTGGACTCCGGATTCAAAGACGCTTTACATCACCGACAGTGCCGCGGCAGGTGCAGGTCACACCGACACGCTCTATGTGTACAACGCAAACACAGGTTGGACGACATACGATCTCACGGCATCGGGTGGCGCGCAACGCTTGGCACTGATGATTCCGGGCGTGGGCGCCTATCTCAGCGGCAATCCCACAGTGGCTCACACCTGGTGCCCTGCAGGAACGGTCGGCAACTACGCGAGCATGGTCTTTTATCCCCAGGGCGATTCGGTGGCTGAAGCCAACGATGTTCTTGCGGCGACAACGGACGGCGACCATATCCTGGGCGCGGCGTATGCCGGCGGCGGCGTGACATTCAATGACATTTCCGTAGTGGTTCCGACAACGACAACAGCCAGCGGTGCTGTCACACCGGCTCCATGCCCGGCTGCAACCGCAGGGGTGCTTACGCCGTTGGTGATCACGCACACGGTCAATCCCCCGCAGACCCTCACCATCAACGCGACAGCGGTCAACCAGATTGTGACTTCTCCCGCTGCGGTCACGCAGGGTACGACGGCATCTCCATCCAACATAAGTTTCATCACCTACAACGGGACTACCGCAGGAGCGACGCTGCCGTATTACACGCAGACGAACGGCAGTGCTGCACCGGGCACGATTGGCTACGTTACGCTGACAGGCGCAGGCACGATTACTGCTCCTGTTGCGGGTGCGTTCAGTTCCGATGGCACGCTCTTTTTTGTCTCGACCGCAGGGGACAACCTGATTCACTACATCAACACTTCGACGTTGACCGACACGCAGCAGATCAATCCCAATCTGCCGGCCTGCACGCCAGGCGCTGATCCGAATTGCACGATCACCACGCCCACCACCAGCGCTGTTCCGGCGACTGCGATTGCTGTGAAGCCGCGCTCTACTACATAACGACGGAAAGAAATCCTGCGGGCTCCAAGTCTCGGTGCCGAGACCTGGAGCCTGCGGCGCACGGGCTTCGAGGGTAAATCGAGCACGATAGAATCAATGCATGATTAAGGGGATTTCGTTCCTGCGCCCCGCCGCCAACGCAGCGGTCTACGACCGCCTCGCGAGCTTTCTTTCGGCGCTGGGATTCGCGAGCGGCAAAGCCTGGAACGAGACAGATAGTCGAGGCGCGTCTTTCCTGGCGCCGCTGGGAAATCTGGAAATTGTGACAGGCGAATTTCCATTGACGGCCGATCTGCTTGTCGAAGTGACACACCTCGATGCCGCGCACCAGGCAGCGGAGGCTTGGCTTCGCGCGCAGGACGGAGAAGCGGGTGTGAAATCCATCTCCGCGATTACGGAAACGGATTGGAAGTCGCGCATCTTTACCGTTGAGCCTGATCCTGGATTTGCCTTGAGCTTCTGGGCGTGGACTGAGCCTCTCAAAGGGAAGCCGATTGCGATCGAAGGCGATCTTTCGGCGGCGGGGATGAAATTCGCCATCGTTGTCGCGCGTTGGAACGCAGTGATTACCGACCGGCTGCTTGACGGTGCACTGGATGCTTTGTTGCGCAGCGGCGCAAAGCGGGGTGACATTGATGTGGTGCGTGTGCCCGGAGCGTGGGAGATTCCTGCTGCGGCGCGTACGTTTGCAGAGCGGCGGACGGTGGATGCAGTTGTCACTCTTGGTTGTCTGCTGCGCGGCGAGACGGCGCACTATGAAGCGATCTACAACGAGGTTTCGCGGGGCATTGGCCAGTCGCAACAGGAGACCGGCATTCCGCACAGCTTTGGTGTGCTGACCTGCGAGACGCTGGAGCAGGCGCTGAACCGTGCTGGAATCAAAGCTGGGAACAAGGGATTCGAGGCAGCCTGTGCGGCCATCGAGATGGTGAGCCTGAAGCGCAAACTTGTCGAGCGGGGCGGATCTTGACCGCCGGCACACGCCGCAAGTCGCGCGAGCTTGCCATGCAGATGCTGTTTCAGGCTGATATCGGCAAGCAGACGCCGGAGCAGGTGAGAGCCACATTTTGGAAAGCCGGCGACGATGTGGAGCCGGAGGTGCGGGGTTTTGCCGAGGATCTTTTTCGCGTGGCAACGGCCAATCAGGAAAAGATCGACGAACTGATCGTGGCGAACTCCAAGAACTGGCGGCTGGAGCGCATGCCGGCGGTGGATCGCAACCTGGTGCGCATGGCCGTCGGTGAGATGCTGGGCTTCAAAGGGACGCCATTTCCGATTGTGATCAACGAGGCGCTCGAGATCGGCCGCCGCTATTCAGCGCCGGAGTCCATCAACTTTCTCAATGGGCTGCTCGACGCGATCGCGCACAGCCTTTTGCCAAAGTAGGGTCAAATCCATACGTGCTCCAAGTGCGGGTGCGGCAATGCATGCTTACAACGCATTGGTTCGCGGAGGCGTCCAATACGCAAGGGGGTTCAAGAGCATAGGCCCCGCCTTCAAGGCTGGATTCTGCTGCATTATCAACAATGTGCAGCACGGGCTGGCATTTGAGGCGTACGATGGAATTTGATACATTCAGGTTTTGTTCCGATGAAAGGGGACATTTCGATATGGCAGAAGATAACAGGGCACAAGGGCTCGCCTGGTTCCTGGCGGGAATCGGCATTGGCGCGTTGGTTGGTATTCTTTATGCTCCCAAGAGCGGACGCGAAACCAGAGAAGACATTGCATCGGGCGCGCGCGAAGGCACCGAATACCTGCGCTCGAAGAGCAAGGAAGCTGCCCGTCAAGTGGGCACGCTGGTTGACCGCGGTAAGGAGCAGGTGGGCGATTATGTCGATCGTGGCCGCGAAGTCGTGGACCGTGGACGGGCGCAGTGGGAAGAGTTCGTGGAGCGCGGCAAGAGCCTGGTTGGCGATCAGACTACTCGCGTCGCGGCAGCAGTTGATGCGGGCCGGGAAGCGTACCGCACGACTGCAACCGAGCCGACGGAGTAATAGCGCGGGCCGGATCGCGTCAGACCGATTCGGTCCGTCGATTGCCCATGGCTGTCGGGTAATCGGTATCGATATTGAGCCGGGAGCTGATCGCAGTATTTTTGCACGGCTCCTCATTGAGCGCCGATTGGCTCTGTTGTGGCTGAAGCGCTCCGACGAATTTGCGACGTCTCGGCCATCCTGCGCGAGATCATCTCGGTGGCGAACGTGAATAACCTGAATAACGAAACACTCTTGCTCATTTTTGTTGCCTGCACCGGAGCCGCGGTGCTAATGCAGGCGCTTGTCTTGCTGGCGATGCTGATCACCGCACGCAAGGCATTGAAATTGGCCCAGGACCAGATCGAGGAACTGCGCACGAACGTGTTGCCGGTGGTGCTGGATACGAAGCAACTGCTATCGACGGTGGGCCCGAAGATCGAGTCGGTTGCTTCGGACTTCGCGGCACTGACACACGGCTTGCGCACGCACGGGATAAAGTTGGACGAAACAACCACCGATATCCTGGAGCGTGTGAATCGCCAGTCGAATCGCGTGGACATGATGTTGACCAACGCGCTCGATACGATTGATCGAGCAGGCGCGGTGGTTGCCGATGTTCTCAGCGTACCGATCCGCCAGCTTGCCGGCGTTGCCGCTTTCGCGCGCGCGGCGATCGGCACCTTGCGTGGCAATGCTCCGCACCCGCAGTCCGGTCCTCAGCCCACACATTCGCCCGCCGATAAAGATTTGTTCGTTTAATTCCTGATCGGCATGGCTCCCTTCTGAAGGAAACACATCAGCATGCGACGGCCTTTCTTTCTGTTGCTTCTTTCGGCGATCCTGGCGCGTTCCTCGCCCGCAGAGCCTACGCCGGCAACGGCGTTGCTCGTGCTTTCAAAGCAGGATCACACACTGGCGATCGTCGATCCCGCGAATTTGCGTGTTGTGGCGCGAGTCCCTGTCGGCGAGGATCCGCATGAAGTGATTGCTTCAGAAGACGGACGCACCGCGTATGTGTCGAACTACGGATTCGGGCAATTCCACACCATCACGATGATTGACCTGATCGGACAGAAGCAGATTGGGACAATCGATCTGGGCGCGCTGCGTGGGCCGCATGGGTTGGACTTTGTCGGCGGCAAGTTGTGGTTCACCGCAGAGGCAGCGAAGTCGATCGGCAGTTACGATCCGGCGTCCGGCAAGGTGGACCGCATCATTGGCATCGGGCAGAACCGGACGCACATGGTCTACGTTTTTCCCGACAGCAAACGTATCGTCACGACGAACGTGAACTCGGCGACGGTGACGGTGCTGGATAAGACTGAGGGCGCGGCGGGAGCGCCGATGGGACCTCCGCCCGGAATGCCGCCGCGACCGGTGGGAGCCCAGGGCGGACCGCGGCGCATGCCAGGGCCTCCGGGGGGCGATTGGAACGAGACGGTGATCCCCGTAGGCAAAGGCTCAGAGGGGTTCGATGTTTCGCCAAATGGGAAAGAGGCGTGGACCGCGAACGCAGGGGAGGGCACGGTGTCTGTGATCGACCTGACCGCTCTGCACGTGACCGACACGATCAAGGCCAACGTGCCCGGAGCCAACCGGCTGAAGTTCACAGCGGATGGCAAGCTGGCCTTGGTGTCGCTGCTGGGAAGCCCGGAACTGGTGGTGATCGACACAGCGACGCACGCGGTGATCAAGAGACTGCCGATCGGACACGGTGCCGCGGGCATTCTGATGGAACCGGGTGGAAAGCGTGCGTTTGTGGCCTGCACGCCGGACAGCTACGTTGCGGTGATCGATCTCCAGACACTGACGATGGTAGGCAAGATCGATGCCGGCGGCAATCCCGATGGTTTGGCGTGGGCCGTGCGGCGTTGAATCTGGTTTTTGCAAAGTTGTGGGGCCGAAACAGGAATGTTTTGGCCCCATTTTGTTTTGACGGCACTCAGTGTCTACTGCTCTTCGAACTCGATGACCTGAATCGACAGCCCAGGGATTGTGTGGTGGAAGTGAGGGCTGACGTCGTGCAGTTGTGTTTCCACGGGCACGATGTGGCCCGGTGCGTCGATCGAGTTGGTTTCGCGCGCGTCGTGCGCATGCAGGCTGACCAGCTTCGCTGTTGATGCGAGTCTTGCGCCTTCCAAGTTGATCTGAACCGGCTGCGGATCGGTCGAGGCGTTCACCAGCTTGAGGTAGAGCTTCTTCTTTGCGGCGTTGCCTGTGATGGAGTAGAAGAGCTTGGGGCCGGCGCCTTCGAGCTTCGATCCCAGGGTGTGATCGCCGAGATACTGCGCGAAGAGAACTTGTGCGTAATACGCAGGCGAACCGTAACTCTTGGTTGCGTTGTAGCCGATGAGGTCTGTCTCCCACTGCATGCCGCCGGGATCGACCCGCACCAGCAGCGGTGCGTAGGCGGCCATGACGATGATGTCGCTGTTGCGCTCGAGGCCCGTCATCCAGGCGGCATCGCCCAGCGCTGCGCCAAAGTCCGGGGTGGGGAAGCCTTCGCGCGTGGCCCATTCGCCGACGAATATTTTGGGTCCGTTGCGATCTGTTTTGTCGTAGTGGTTGGCATCGTGGAAGTTTTGCGTGGCGTGGACGTAGAAGTGTTCGTCGAGCACATCCATTTTCGCGTCCTTGAGAGGCGCCGTCGTGATGAGCTGCAGGTCAGGGTATTTGGCCTTGATGGCTTTGTAGAACGGCGGGTAGCGCTCCACATAGCTGTGGGAGTTGTCGAGCCAGTCTTCGTTACCGATTTCGACATAGGTGAGCTTGAAGGGCGCGGGGTGGCCGTCTTTGACGCGTTCGGCGCCCCATTTCGTGTCTGGATCGCCGGTGACGTACTCGATCTCGTCGAGAGCGTCTTGAATGTAGGGCTCGAGATCGTGGCCAGCTTTTACATGCTCGCCGCGGAGCGAATAGCCCGCATACACCGCGAGTACGGGATTCATCTTGAGGTCTTCGCACCATTCGAGAAACTCAAGCAAGCCCATGCCGTCATCGGAGTGATAGAACCATGGACTGGGGTGGGTGGGACGGTCGACGAGCGGACCGATGGTCTTCTTCCAATCAAAGCGGTCGGCGATGCGGTCGCCCTCAAGATAATTGCCGCCGGGGAAACGGAGAAAGGCGGGGCGCATCGCGGCGAGCTTCTCCATCAGGTCGATGCGGTTGCCGTTGACGCGATCATGATAGGTGGGCGGGAAGAGAGAGACGAGGTTGAGCCAGAGGGTTCCGGCGTGGCCGACAGAAAGAACCAGGTGATTCTTTGAGGATGGTTCGATTGCTCCGGTCTTCAGGGTGAACTCGTACTGCTTCCACTCCGTGCCGATGGTTGAGACGGTCGCCGTCGTGATTGCCTTGCCCGTGTCATCGCCCACGATGCTGATGGTGACCGGGCCGAGGTCGGACGAGACGGCCTTGGCGTAGAACGAGCCCTTGTACGCAGTGTTGGGCCGCAGGGCAAAACCCCAGTAGCCGACGTTCTGCACGCCGGCCTGATTCTTCGCGTCGGCCTGCTCCACATCGAGGCGCATGCTCGAGGAAAGGGCTTCGCTGGGACCGGTGGTTTTGTCGAGGTCCATCTTGGCGGCGGCATTTCCGTTCTCGACGAGATACCAGTAAAGGATGCCGCTCCAGTCGGCGTGGAAGGTACGGTTGCGGACCATCTCGGCGTAGAGACCGCCGTCGTAGGAATAGTTGATCTCCTCGGTCATGAGGCCGTAGAGCGTGGGACTAACTGTGGAGACCGGCTGATCGGCGTGAATCGTGAGATTCGCAGACTGTTGCGCGAAAAGTAGGCCGGATGTGAGGACGAGATAGGCAAAGGCAGATAGGCGGGCAAACGTTTTCCCAGGCATCGAAAATTCTCCAAATTGCGGTGACGGGCCAGTATAGCGTAGATGTCCCTAGTCGAACCTTGCCTCCGCATCGAGAATGAGTCGGGACAAACCGATCATTTTCGAGTGTTTCGCTATCGCCTTCTAAAGGCCTTGCCCCAGTTCACGATCACGCGGGCCTGGAACTGCTCTTGGAACCCCGAATTGAGATCGATCTGCGCGGTTTCAAGTTCGACCTGCCCGTTGCGAAATGGGATGACGAGTCCCTCTTCGGTGCTTGCGGTTTGCTGGCCGGCGGAGACCTCGTGCTGAAATCCAAGGAAGAAAGCAGTTCCACGATTGTCTAGCGTGCGGAAGTAGTCGAAGTCGGTGAGGTAGTCAGTGCGCGGATTCGCGGAGGTTACGCCGATGCTTGCGGTAAGGGTCACATTCAGGACTGCGAGGTTGCGGCCCCACGAGAGTTGTGGCGCAACCGTCGCTCCCACGCGGCCACCATCGCTTCCTCGAACCAACGCTGCGCCACGCGGAGCGAGGGTCAACTCAAATCCACCCTTTTGCAGGATCTGCTGGCGAAGGACTAAGTCGAGCTGGTTGCCAAAATGTGTGGTGCGGGCGTGATTCGGCGCCTCTGAGTCAAGCAGATTCGCGAGCACGCTGAAATCGGTTCGCGGCGAAAACGGCGCGAACGAGACGACTGCAGGAATATACCGGCCGTCTGAAAGCGACTGAAACCCCAACTCGGTTTCAACGCATCCTCCGCAAATGGGTGGAGGGCTGAAGACGAAGGTCGTGCCGTAGTCGGAGACTGAGCCGTTCAACGGCTGCGGGCTTGACGCCTGCTGGGCAGATGCGCTGGACCAATTCAGGAGAGCGCACGCCAAGCTAACCAGTGCGTTGGGTAGGGGGTGAAGTCGCCGGACCATTCTGATGCGCATTGTACTTGTCGGGAAGAACGCACTATAGAAGGGCATCGGGCATCGGTGTACGATAGAGTCATGGCGACTTATCGAGTTGTGCTCCATCAATCCGAAGAGGGCTTCAGCGTCTCGTGTCCGGGCTTGCCCGGGTGCTGGTCGCAAGGCGCGACGGAAGAAGAAGCGCTGGAGAACATCCGCATTGCCATCCGCGAATATACCGAGGCGGCTGAGGAGTTGGCGCGCGCAGAAAATGGCCGGGTTGTTGAGGTCGCGGTTGCGTAAACTCAGTGTCTGGCCGCCCTTGTCACTGGCCGCGTTTCTGTCTGTGAATGCCTAAAATCCCCGGGGTGAATCATCTCCGCGCAGTTGCCGCCTTGCAAAAGGCGGGCTTTCGTGTCCTCCGAGAAGGCGCGCATATCGTGATGACTGACGGGGTTCGCATTCTGACCATTCCGCGACACAATCCAGTCAACGCGTTCACGATGGGTGGCATTGTTCGTGGCGCGGGATTAAGCGTTGAGGAGTTTCGTAGACTGCTGTAGCTCCAAGCAATAAGTGGCGAAGGTTCTCAAACAAGTGGGCATCACAGTATCCAGCGGACTCGAAGATCGCCTCGACAAATTGCTCCAATCTTGAAGAGGGGAGTGTCACTTGTCCTTATTCCCGAGTTCAATGATGTGCCTGATCGCACGCTTTGTTTCGACAAAGACGAAGACTACGAAAACGACAGTTCCGCAAACTTCGACTGTCATAACCTTGACGAGTGATAAGTACTCCAAGATGTGAACCGCCCCCATGAGGCCCTCCGAATACGAGAAACCGAACACTAAGGAAATGAGCAATTTAAGCGCAATTTGCCTCAGTCAGTCCTATGGGGTTTTACAGGGGATGAAAAACTTTAGCGTTGATTTCGAAGTGAATGCAAGAGGGAATATGCGGCGAAAAGGATGATCGGGTCTCCGCGCCCTCAAGGATAACCGGGTAAAGTTTTTATTTTTCAGTTACATATACGCTCGAATAAAACGTGGAAATTCTCCGCAAAACCCCGCATATTTGCGCTGTTTCTGTTTGCTGAAAAGGCACCCGAAAATCTCCTAGAGTATCCGGCCGCCGCCGACCACCTCATCGCCGTCGTAGAAAACGGCGGACTGGCCCGGAGTGACGGCGCGCTGGGGGGTGTCAAAGGTAGCGAGCACCGGCGCTTCAACTCCATTGAAGTTTCTACCTGCTCCTGGTACAGCGCTTTCCGGAGCGGCGGAGCTTGTATCTGCTTGCTCGATCGTGGCCCAGGCGGGTTCGTGGCGGTGGCGAATCTTGATCTTGACGCGCATGGGAGCGGTCAGCGCGGGGATGCTGATCCAGTTGAGCCGACTCACTCGGAACGTGCGCGTGGCGAGTTCCGCATCCGCGCCTACCGTGACCCGATGGCTGTCGGGGTGGATGCTGAGGACATAAAGAGGGGTGGGCGAGCTAACGCCGAGGCCCTTGCGCTGGCCAACGGTGAAGTTCGAGATTCCTTGGTGGCGGCCGATGACTTCGCCATTGGAAGCGACGAGCTCGCCGGCGGTCTCGGGCATCGCTTGGCCCTGCTCTTCGAGATACGCGGTGAGGAATTGCTTGTAGTCGCCGCCGGGAATGAAGCAGATCTCCTGGGAGTCGGGCTTCTCCGCTAGAGCGAGACCCCTTTGGCGGGCGATTTCGCGTACTTCAGACTTGGTCATGTGGCCGAGCGGGAAGAGGGTGAGCGCGAGCTGGTCCTGGGTGAGGCCGAAGAGAAAGTATGTTTGGTCCTTGGCGAGATCGGCGGGGCGTTTTAGGATCCAGCGGCCGCGCTGAGGGTCATATTCGTTGGCTGCGTAATGGCCGGTAGCGATGCTGTCGGCGCCGATGGAGCGCGCGGTCTTCAAGAGCTGATCGAACTTGATGTGGTCGTTGCAGAGCGAGCAGGGAATCGGTGTGCGGCCGGCGAGGTACTCGTCGACGAAGGGGCGGACCACATCCTTTTCGAAACGCTCCTGCTGATTGACGACGTAGTAGGGAATGCCGAGATGCTCGGCGACACGGCGGGCGTCATACACGTCGTCCAAAGAACAGCAGCGGCCGGCCTTCGGGGCGTCTGGAATGCCGTGCTTGCCGGCGAGGCGGGTCTGGTCCCAGAGCTGCAGGGTGAGACCGACGACCCGCTGGCCGGAATGGGCGAGGATCGCGGCTACCGTCGAGGAGTCAACCCCTCCGGACATGGCTACGGCGATGGTGGCAGTGTGCGGCATGGGAAAAATGCGGTCAGTCTTATTGTCCCATCATTCCGCTTTGGAGGCGAGTGAGGAGCCGCAGAATCGCTTTGGCCTGGCGTTCCCCACCTCATCCGCGCTACTCGTTACGTAGCGCGACCATCGGCTCGACGTTGGCGGCGCGGTGGACCGGCGCCACCGACGCCACCAGCGCAGCCAGCGCGAGCATCACGGTTGAGCCCGCCAGCATCACCGGGTCCCATGGCTGCACGCCATACAACTGGTCTTTCATCAGCTTGCCGGCGAGAATGGCCAACGGAATCCCGAGGCCCAAGCCGATGCCGATCTGCCACAACGCGCCGCGAAGTACCATCGCGATCACATGTCCGCGATCCGCTCCCAGAGCCATTCTGAGACCAATCTCATTAGTGCGCTGCTCCACCGTGTAAGCCATCACGCCGTATAGTCCCACGGCCGCCA
>Ga0181535_10005371_pt1 | contig 13757 bp, 12 predicted proteins | sample PEATcosm2014_Bin_44_FD_119774 | JGI IMG/M metagenome (GOLD analysis project Ga0181535, IMG submission 119774) | Peatland microbial communities from MTU Mesocosm Facility, Houghton, MI, USA - PEATcosm2014_Bin17_30_metaG | ecosystem: Environmental > Terrestrial > Soil > Wetlands > Peat | place...
CTGCGACTGCTCTTCGGCAACACGTTCAAATTCCCCGGTGCGAATGCCCTTGTCCTTGAACTGGGCCAGGGCCGCGCGCAGAATCTTCTCGAAGCTGTCGTCGCCGACCTCCCAGCGCAGCATGTGGAAGATCAGCGCGCCCTTGTCGAGTGTCATGGACTGGAACTGCGGCGAATAGGCCACAGAAACATCGCCAGCACCGGCCGACGACCCGGCGCTGGAGAGCGGGATGGTGTCGTAGGCCAGGGCGCTGGCAGCGATGTCGGGCAGAGCGGTCTCGAGCGCCGAGTGACCAGCATCGTCTTCGAGGTACATGAGCTCGGCGTAGCGCGCCATACCGTTGATGATCCAGCCGTCGTTCAGCGTTGCGGGACTGACCTCGCTGCCCCACCACTGGTGCGCGATGGTATTGGCCAGCAGCCGGAAGTCGTTCTTGCCGCCGATATGAGCGCCTGCGACTGCGGCTATCTCGGGAGCCCAGGCGACCGGAACCGTGTCGTCGGGCAGTTCCACCACGTTCAGCTCGTGCGACTCGGGAAAGCCGAAGGTGCTGGTGAAGTAGGCGAATTCGCGCAGAGTGGTCGCGGCGTAGTCCGCAGCGGCTGCCTTGTGGGCGGCCGTGGTGTAGACGCGTATATTCGGAGCGCCACCGGAAACGGGAGGATCAAATTTGCCGGCGATGATGGTGCCGGGGAAGCCGGGCTTGTCCCATTTAAAGTCCCATAGCTGGGCTCCGCCCGCCGATTCCTTCGGCTTGCCGGTGCTGCCGCTGCCAATAACGCGGTATCCGGCCGGGGCTTTGACGTGAATCTCCGCAGTGAAGCGGTCGGTGAGGTAGCCGGTCATGGGGAACCAGCGGCCTGCATAGAAGAGATAGCTGATGGGCTCGCCGACGTAGGCGAGCTTGAGGCCCTCGACGGGTCCGCCGGCGTCGGTTTCGAGCTTGCCGGAATAGTGGAAGGTCCAGGTGATCGATTGCCCCTTGGCCAGGGGCGTGGAGGGGGTGACGATCAGGGTCGCGCCCGGTCCGCGCGCACCATTCAGGGGTGCACCCTTTGCGTCGGTCACTTTATCCACGAGCAGCGCGCCGTGCAGGTCGAAGATCGCGGTAGGCAGGTCCGCCATGGGCGTGAAGGTGACCTGCGCAGTCGCGTCGAGGGAGTGATCGGCGGGCTTGAGCTCCAGGCTGATGTTGTAGGCGGTGATGTTCAGCGTTGGCCTGGGGGCGGCGTTCTGCGCCGCGGACGGCCGGGCGGGCAGCAGGAAAGCCGCGATCGTGACTGCAAGCGTGACTGAACAAGATGGGGCGGCAATGCGCGGGAGGCGGTACCGATCCGCGCGGTCAGATGGGTAGTTGTTCATGAAACCTGGCTCTGTCTTTCTTCCGGCGTTGGTGTTGGTCGCAGCATCTCGCAAACAATCTGGGCGACGCGGCCGACGGCGCTCTGCTCGCTGCGCAGCATTTCTCCCACGCGCCGCAGATTCGCCCGCATCCGGACCCGCGCCTGTTCGTTGTCCAGCAGCGGTCTGAGTTGTGAGACTACTTCCGGGGCGGTAAAGTCACCCTGGATCAGTTCCGGTACGATGCGTTTTCCCGCGATCAGGTTCACCATGGCCACGTGCGGCACGTCCACCACCCTCTTCGCCGCCGCATAGCTGAGCGGTGAAATCCGGTATACCACGATAAATGGATTGCCGATGAGCGCGGCTTCCACCGTAGCGGTGCCGCTGGCCACAATGCTGGCACGAGCGTGATGGAGGACGGCGCGGGCATCGTCGACGACAACGATGCGGGGCGGGCTGGGTTCGGCGGCCAGTAACTCCGCCAGGAGCGCCCGGATGTGGTCGCGCTGCGGGCCGGTGAGCGTGGCGGCTAGCGGCAGCAGAAACTCTAGGTTCTGGCTAAGCATGGCGGCGGCACGGACCATCTCAGGGAGGTTGAGCCGGATTTCCTTGCCGCGGCTGCCGGGCAGCAGCCCAATCCAGGTTCTGGACGGGTCGAGACTGGTCGGATCGGCGCCGGCCTGGTGAGCGAATTCCTCCCGGGTGATCGTGGGCGGTTCGCGTTCGGCCAGGGGATGACCGACGAACTCCGCGTCGACGCCGTGGTCGTGGTAGAAGCGCTCTTCGAAGGGGAAGATGGTCAGCATGCGATCCACGTAGCGCTGCACGGTGCGGATGCGGTATCTCTTCCATGCCCATAGCTGCGGGCTGACAAAGTAGATCACGGGCACGCCCTGGCGCTTCAGGCGGCGGGCCAGGGAGAGATTGACGTCGGGGAAGTCGATCAGGATGGCGATGTCCGCTTTTTCGTTGGTGATGGAGGCGCGCAGGCGGCGATATTCCCGGTAGATGCGGGGCATGTCGCGGACGACTTCTGTGATGCCCATGACGGCCACATCTTCGGAGCGGACGATGGGTCGGAAGCCGAGGGCCTCCATGCGACGGCCGCCGAGGCCGAAGAAGTCGGCCTGCGGCGCGCACTTCTGCAGCGCGGCGACAAGTTCGGCGCCGTAGTATTCGCCGCTGGCTTCTCCTGCAGAAAGAAAGATTTTTGGGGCGACGGTCATGCGGGTGCTGGTCTGATGGTAATTGTTGATCCGGGTTGGGTGTGGGATCCAGATGGACGAGAATTGACTCATTTTGATGAGTTAAATAAACTACTAGCATGGCTAAACGCTTGCAGGTCATTGTTCAGGACCCCGAATATCGCGACATCCAGCGGGCGGCTCGTTTGCGGCGTATGTCGATTGCCGAATGGGTGCGGCAGGCGCTGGTTCAGGCCCGCAAGAGCGAGCCCAGCCGTGAGGTCGCAGCGAAACTGGACGTCATTCGAGCGGCGGTACGGATGGACTTCCCCACCGCCGACATCGATCGCATGCTTGAAGAGATCGAACAGGGTTACGGATCGGATATGCAGGCGTGATTTTTGTCGACTCGAACATCCCCATGTATCTGGTGGGCGCTCATCACCCGCATAAAAGCGATGCCAGGCGTTGGCTGGAGGAACTGGTGAGCGGCCGCGAGCGGCTGGTGACCGACGCGGAGGTTCTGCAGGAGATCCTGCACCGTTATGTTTCGATCGACCGTCCGGCTGCAATTCAGCCGGCGTTCAACGCTTTGTTGGGAGTCGTCGATGAGGTCTTTTCTGTGGATCAGGCGGCCGTCGAACAAGCCAAACAGATCGTGCTCGGGCACAAGGCGCTTTCGGCTCGCGATGCGGTGCATGTCGCGGTTATGCAGATCCACGGCGTCAGAAAAATCCTAACTTTCGATCGCGGATTCGACGGTGTGCCGGGGATTACTCGCTTATCGTGATGGGGTCGTCCTCGGTTCTGGCTGGCAACGAAGTCGCTCGAAATTGCCGGATGGCCGACGATCCAGCCACGAACCGACGACTCACCGCTAAACTGACACCAGCATGGTACCGGTCGGCTACATGGCGAAACGACGGTTGCAAAAGAAGCCAGACTGGGTCAAGGACTCAACAGTCAACGAAATCTACTCAGTGTGCGACTGCGTTTCAAAGAACTTTGCTGACTACGTTAAGTTCTGGAAACACAATGGCTATTGGCTGTTCGATTCACCCGAAATCATTAAGCACGTGGCGGCACAGAACGGCATCGATCTTCGCGATACGTCCCTGTTCTTTTACGAAGCGCACGAAATGGAGTTCGACGGCGAGCATTGGCGTCTGTGGGCTTGCGATCCGTCGTTCAAGACAGCAGTCTCCCTGCCATCGACCAAGCAACTTGAGGGATTTGACGTGGTCAACTTCACCGCTCGAACTGGGCCGGAATGTTCAACGCTCGCGTGCACCAGATTGGCAGAGGAGTTGGGCACGAATAGCCACTGTCTGTTTGACTCCTTTGAGCAGGCGTGGAAAAGCGTGGACGACGGATCATTCAACGACTGCGAACCCGGCCCGTACCGCATATTCGCGGTCTATTCTGTCGAGTGGGACGGTTAACCGCCATTCCGGAAATAACACCGCATCGAGACCGGGTGTGAGTTCGGCTCAATCCGTTCCTAACGCCAAAGACGGCGTAAGCCCGCTTGCCGGCTGCTCGCCCAGTTCCTGGTCCTTGTACTGGAGCTGGTAGAGCTTCCAGTAGATGCCATGGAGCGCCAGCAGCTCCTGGTGGGTACCCATCTCGCGCAGCTGGCCGCGATGCATGACGAGGATGGTGTCGGCGCGCTGCACCGTTGAAAGCCGATGCGCAATGACCACGGAGGTGCGGCCTTCGACCATGCGTTCGAGCGCAGCGCGGACCAGAAACTCCGTATCCGTGTCGACGCTGGAAGTCGCCTCGTCGAGGATCAGGATGCCGGGCCGGTGCGCCAGCGCCCGGGCAAAGTTGATGAGCTGCTTTTGTCCTGTCGAAAGTCCGGCGCCTCGCTCGCGCAAGGGTTCCGCATAGCCTGCGGGCAGGGACTGAATAAAATCGGCGACATTGACCTGTTCCGCTGCCAGGCGCATTTGCTCGTTCGTGATGCTCTCCGTGCCCAGCCGGATGTTGTCGCCTACCGTGCCGCTGAAGAGGAACGGATCCTGCAGCACAACGCCAAAGCGCTGGCGCAGGCGCGTCAGGTCCTGCTCCCGCACATCGACACCGTCGACCAGAACCTGACCGTGCTGTACGTCGTAGAAGCGCATCATCAGGCTGGTGATGGTGGTCTTCCCTGCCCCGGTGTGCCCCACGATGGCCGCGGTCTGGCTGGGCTCGACGGTGAACGAAACGCCGCGCATGACCCATTCGATGTCAGTCATCGCCTGCAGTTCTGCCGAGCTGGCGCGGGCGATGCTGGCCTGGGTCGCGGCGTCGAGGCGCTGATAGGTGAACCAGACATCGCGCAGTTCAATGCGCCCGGAACCATCGCCCTGCTTCGGATTCGGCGGCGAGACGATCTCCGGAGCCGTATCGAGGAGCTTGAAGACGCGCTCGCTGGCCGCCATGGCCGCCTGCAGGATGTTGTATTTCTCGCTCAGGTCCTGGATGGGCCGGAAGAAACGCTGCGCGTACTGCATGAAGCCTACGAGCGTTCCCAGCAGAACCGTTCCGCGCAGCACACCGCCGCCGCCGACCCAGATGATGAGCGCGATGGCGAAGGAGCTCAGCAACTCGACCGCGGGGTAGTAGAGTGCATAGCACAGGATGTTGTCCTTGAATGCCTCCATGTGGATGCGGTTGATGGCGGAAAAATCGCTGAAGGCACGCTGCTGGCGGTTGAAGAGCTGCACCAGCGACATGCCGGAGACGTATTCCTGGGTGTAGGCGTTGATGCGGGCGATGGCGGCGCGGATGCGGCGGTAGGATTCGCGAACATATTTGCGGAAGATGCGGGTGACCAGCAGGATCAGCGGCAGGACGGAGAAGGCCAGCAGGGCCAGCCACCACTTCATGCGCAGCATGACGAACACGATGGCCGCGAGCACGAAGACATCTTCGAAAATCGCAAAGACGCCTGAGGTAAACATCTCGTTGATGGCATCGACGTCGGTGGTGAGCCGGGTGACCAGGCGGCCAACCGGGTTGCGGTCGAAGAAGCCGATATGCATTTGCTGCATGTGCCGGAAGATCTGGCTGCGCATATCGAACATGACCTTCTGACCGGTCCACTGCATTAGCCAGGTCTGAAGCGCCTCGAGCGCATAGCTGAACACGAGCGCCGCCAACCAGACTCCGGCCAGCTCCGTGACGCCCTTCCACGCGCCACCCGCCGCCCACGGGCTGAGCCAGTGCGCGAGCCAGGGATGCGCCGCGGCCCCGCGCAGAGCATCGGCTGCCGCAGCCTGGGAGGTTTTGTCCGCCGCAGGCTTGAGATACAGATCGACGGCGACTGTGGTCAGGTAGGGTCCGAGCACGTCCGCGGCGGCTTTCAGCAGAATCGCAACGATGGAGGCGATGCAGGTCCACTTGTAGGGATAGAGGTAGGTGATCAGCCGCCGCATGAGACGGCTGTCGTAGGCTTTGCCGACGACGTCGTCGTCCTGCTGTGAAGCGGATTTGGCCGCCGGCTTCGGCGCGGACTTCGCCCCCTGGGCGTCGTCCCTGGATGACTGGGGCTCCGAGCTGGACATGATCGCTCTTCTTTCATCTTACCGGGAGCGGGGCTGTACTCTGAAGGTGAACCTGAGATTCAGGGGCCGGCAACCACGACTGCACGATGCATCGCAGAGGGAGGCCCAACATGCCGAAGGCAAAGCCCGTCAGAGCGACAGACTGGTCCTGGCTGCGGGAAGCCCCCGTTGCGTCTCAGGAATTTATGACCGGCGTTGAGGATTTGCCCGTGCGTGAACTTGATTTTCGGATCCGTCCGTGCCGCGAAGACGAGCACAGTGCGATGTTCGCCATTATCAACCAGGCCGCCGAGGCCTATCGCGACACCATCCCGCCGGATTGCTGGCATGAGCCGTACATGCCGCTGGAAGAACTGGAGGCCGAGATCGCAGCCGGCGTGGTGTTCTGGGGCTACGAGGGCGATGGCGTTCTGACTGGAGTCATGGGGTTCCAGCCGGTCGGCGATGTCGATTTGATTCGGCATGCCTATGTTTTGCCGGGCCAGCAGGGGCGCGGTGTAGGCAGCGCGCTGCTCACGCATCTGCGCAGCCGCAGCAAGCGCCAGATCCTGGTCGGTACATGGGCTGCCGCCGTAGGGGCAATTCGCTTTTATGAGCGGCATGGCTTCGAGATGCTTTCCCCCGAGGTCAAGACCCGATTGCTGCGAAGGTACTGGACGATTCCGGATCGACAGGAAGAGACTTCCGTAGTCCTGGCGAATCCACCCATCACAGCTGTGTGAGTCGCAGGCAACCTGGGCAGCGCCCGAGGGCGTCTTTATCCTGTTCTGCTTGACATCTTTCGTTCCAGCAAGCAAACTTCGCCTACGGGAAAAAGTCCCCCGGAAAGAGCCGCGATTCGCAAAGCGAGGAAGGGCATTTGACAGGACAGCCGGAAAAGCGCGTGACCTATACTCTGGACTCCTCGCTGGACAGCGTGAACAAAGTCGAGCAAACCGCCGAGCAAATGGCTCGCAAGGCGGGCGTGGACGAGGACGAGATTTTCAGAATTTCGATGGCGGTGCGCGAAGCGGCGGTGAACGCAGTTTTGCATGGGAATGCTTACGATCCGGAAAAACGCATGACGGCGTCGTTCGAAAACACGGGTTCGTCGCTGGTGATTCGGATTACCGATCAAGGCAAGGGGCTGGACCCGGCCACTCTGCCCGATCCCCTGGCGCCGGAGAACCTGCTGCGTGGCTCCGGGCGGGGCATCTTCCTTATTCGGTCGTTTATGGATGAGGTACACTTCAAACAACTGCATCCCGGGACCGAGCTGACACTGATCAAGCATCTCGGAACCGCTCCAACCGGCGCCTAACTTCCCCGCGATTCAAGTTTTTCCAAGGAGGAATTTCTCGTGAGCATGAAAATCAGCACTCGTCAGGTAGACGGGATAACGATTCTCGATCTCGGCGGCCGGATCACCCTCGGCGAGGGCAGCGTGCAGTTGCGTGATTCGGTCCGTGACCTGCTCGCCAAAGGGCACAAGAAGATTCTGCTGAACCTCGGCGACGTGAATTACATCGACAGCTCGGGCATCGGCGAGCTGGTCAGCGCCTACACTACCGTCCGCAATCAGGGCGGCGAGCTGAAGCTGCTGAATCTGACACGCAAGGTGCACGACCTGCTGCAGATCACCAAACTCTACACGGTCTTCGACGTGAAGGACGACGAGGCCAGCGCCATCGCGTCGTACGCGCACGCCTGATCATCGGCAAGTGATGGAAAAAGGCTGCCGCTGGGCAGCCTTTTCTTCTTAGCTGGGTGGGCAGGGCTCATTTCTCCGTGAGGCCGCGATCCTTCAGCATGGCTCCGATCTCCGGAGCGCGCCCGCGCCAGTTCGCGTACATGGTGGCCAGATTCTCCGTGTTGCCGCGGGAGAGCACCATCTTCCGGAAGCGATCGCCGTTGGCGCGCGTCAGCCCGCCGTTCTCCTCGAACCACTGATACGCATCGTCGTCCAGCATCTCCGTCCACTGATAGGCGTAGTAGCCGGCGGCGTAGCCGTTAGACCAAATGTGCAGGAAGTACGTCGAGCGATAGCGCGGTGGCACCGTGGAGAGGGCCACATGCGACTTCTCCAGAGCCTGTTTCTCGAAGTCGTCGACGTTCTCGAGCGGCGCGCCCGCCTGCAGCGTGTGCCACTGCATGTCGAGCATCGATGCAGCCAGTAATTCAGTGAGCGAATATCCCTGGTTGAAGTCGCGAGCCTTGCGAATCTTCTCGCCCAATTCCACCGGCATCGGCTCGCCCGTCTTGTAATGCTTCGCGTAATGCTGGAAGACCTCTGGATACGAGGCCCAGTGCTCGTTGAATTGCGACGGAAACTCGACGAAGTCGCGCGGGACTGAGGTTCCGGAGAGGGTCGGGTATTCAACATCGCTGAGCATGCCGTGCAGCGCATGTCCGAATTCGTGGAACATCGTGCGCACGTCGTCGGCGCCGATCAGGGCCGGTTCTCCAGGCGCAGGCTTGGGCAGGTTGGCGACGTTGTAGACGACCGGCAGATCTCCCAACAGCCGACTCTGATCGACGAAGCTCGACATCCAGGCGCCGCCGTTCTTGTTGTCGCGCCTGAAGTAGTCGCAATAGAAGAGGGCGAGCGGCTTATCGTTGGCGTCGCGGACTTCAAAGACGCGCACATCGGTTTGCCAGACGGGAATGTCTTTGCGCTCCGTGAAGCTGAGGCCGTAGAGCTGGTGAGCAGCGTAGAAAACGCCGTTCTCGAGGACGTTGTTGATCTCGAAATAAGGTTTGACCTGTGACTCGTCGAGGTCATACTTCGCTTTGCGGACCTGTTCCGCGTAGAAATTCCAGTCCCACGGCGCAAGCTGGAAGCCGCCATGTTGCGCGTCGATGACGGCCTGAATGTCCTTGCCCTCCACCTGAGCCTTCGCGGTCGCAGCCGGAATCAGCTCGTTCAGAAAATGCAGCACGGCATCGGGGGTCTTCGCCATCTGGTCTTCGAGCTTCCACGCTGCGTAAGTGTCAAACCCGAGCAGTTTCGCCTTCTCCGCGCGCAGTTGCGCCAGCCGCGCAACGACGGGACGAAGGTCGTTGGCGGACTGCTCGGCCCGTGTCCAGCTCCTGTCAAAAATCGCCTGGCGCGTGAACCGGTTGGTTAGCTCGGTGAGGTCCGGCTGCTGCGTCGTGTTCTGCAATGGAATGACGTAGCCCTCGACCTTGCGCGACTTGGCTAACTGCGCCGCCGCGGCAATCTGCGCGTCGGTGAGTCCAGCCAAAGCGGACTTGTCCGTGGTGGTGTAAGCTGCTTTCTTCGCGGCCTCCAGCAACCCGCGGCTGAACTCGTCCTCCAGCTTCGACCCTTCCTCGTTCAGCTTCTTCAGCTTCTCCTTGTCGGCATCGCTGAGCGCCGCTCCCGCATGGACGAACTGGTCGTAGACGATCTCGACCAGCCGCTGGCTTTCGGGATCGAGATTGAGTTGCGCACGGGTTTGATAGACGGTCCGGACGCGCGCAAACAATTTCGGGTTCAGGTAAATCGAATCCTGATGCGCGGCGAGCTTCGGCGCGAGCTCCTTCTGCACGTTCTGGAGATACGGATTGGTGTTGGCGCCCGTGACGGCGTTAAAAGCCGCTTGCGCGCGATACAAAAGGCGGCCAGTCTTCTCCATCGCGACGTAGGTGTTCTGAAACGTCGGCGCTGCGGAATTGTTGGCGATCGCCACCATTTCCTTTTCCTGTTCCGCCATGCCGGCTTCAATTGCGGGCTGATAATCGGAATCTTCGATGCGGTCAAACGGCGGAGCGTGGAAAGCCACCGCGCTCGGCGAGTAGAAGGGATTCTGTGGCCCGAAGGCCGCGGTCTGTGCGGTGAGCAATGTGTCGGTCATGGTGAGAGCGGTCGCAGTGCACGCGACAAGAAACAGGATCTTGCGGATCAATGGATTGTCCTCAACGCGAAGCTGCATTGTATCGCTCCAGCGAGGTGGCCGACACTTTCTGGCAACGGTCGTCAGCGCCTCAACAAGTCCACAGGCTCGTCGGCGTTGGTCGCGCGGAAATACCTGGCGAGGGCCGGATGCTTGCGCTCTACGGCGCGGTACATTTCCCATGCCACGCGGCGATAGGAAAAATGGCCCTGCGGAGCGGAGCGCAGCTCGGAGATGTACAGGGCTTCGGCAAAGTCCATCTTGAACAGCGCGCGGTTCTTCGTGCCAAGGGGCAGAACGTACTGCGCGGACTCTGCGGTTTCGGGTGCGGAGCCAGCAGCGAGCGCCGCACAGGCCGCGTGCGCAGCCCGCACCGTTTCCTCGTAGAGCAGCTGGACGCCAGCCTCGGGAACACCTTCGGGAATGGCATAGCCGTGCGCCGCGGTGAATCCCTGGAGGACCTGCACGCAGCGCCGATGGCGGTGCATGTCGCGAAAACCGCCGATGTCCATGAGGATGTCAAAGCGCAGCGCCTGACCGGCGGAGAATTCGCGCAGCAGCTCATCGTGACGGCCGCGATGGCGCACGCCGAGGTCGATAATCTCGTTGCGACGGGCCTCGCTGAGAGCGCCGACGTGGTGGCGAATCTGCCGGTACGGATAATGGCACTGGCCGTAGAGCAGCGTGGTGGCCAGGTCGGTCTCGAGAGAGTCCGCGCTGTCGATCAGGTCCACCAGCGGCGCAGCTTCGATGGCCTCGCCCTTCAGGAGCTCGGCCGCGGCGTGTCGCAGCTCTTCGCGCGTTTGCGCCAGATATTCATTGACCGCTGCGTATTTGACCAGCGTGGGCGCGGTCTTCACATCGCGCGTCAGGAGCGCCGCGGCACGTTCCCCGAGCGCCGGATCGAGAGCGGCGATGTCGCGCTGCAACGCCGCGAAGTCTTCGGCATAGACATTCCAGGCCGGGCCGGTTGCGGCAGCCTGGAGGCGCACGCCCAGCTGGCGGACTTCGGCGAATGGGCTTGTGAGCAGGCGTGAAATCTGCGTCTCCAGTGTTCGCGCGTTGACGATTTGTCCAAGGGAAGTGTTGGTCGCCAAGGGCAGCAGGTAGCGCGCCACGTCGAAGGCGCGCGCCTTGAGCGTGCGCTCCCAGGTCTCCTGCTTCATGTCTGCGGGCTTCGGCACCTGCCCCTGCAACGAAGCAAAGACTGCTTCGAAGACGCTGTGGTAGCCGGCAAAGAGCTGGTCGATCGTCTCGCGATACCGATTCGCTGAAGCGCTGTCAGAGCCGAAATCCGGCATGTACCAGCCGCTCTTGCGGAAATTCTGGTAGCGGGTCGAGCGTTCCTGCCCATCCCAGCGCTGCTCGTCGACCAGCACGATGGCCGCCAGCAACGACAGCCTCTCGACGGCGAAGGCGACATGCGCCAGATCGGCGATGGAGCGATGGCCGTACTGGAAATAGAAAGTGTTGAGGAACTGCTCCGCCCTCTGGCTGCTGATTTCGCGCAGCGACTCCTTCATCGACAACGAGGACCGCGAATATTTCGCCATCGCGTAGGCCAGGACTTCAGGATCGGCTCCATGCACGGCGAAAACTTCGGTCTGGTTGTTGCGGCTCTCAGGGGCCACCGCTGCGCCGGTCGTGGCTGGAGGAGTTTCCGTCATGGAAGGCATGCAGGAATGCTAAACCCCGGACTTGCGGAAAAGCCCGCCCGCATCTCGGAAGTCACCCGCCCGACGAGCTATCGTTATGTGCCTGCAAACGAAGAACGGGTACTATGGGAGTGTTTTGGCGGACCCATCCCGACAATTTTCGCTCCGGTACGGCCATTGTTCATGAACAAAATCCTCTCGACGACCGAGCATCGTCCGTGGCCCCTGCCAAAATCCCCGTGGGTGATGACCCAACGCTGGAACGATCTCCTGTTCGCGCACTGGCCGCTCCCGGCCAGCGATCTGACGGCCCTGCTGCCCGAGGCACTCACGGTGGACACGTTCGACGGCTCTGCGTGGGTGGGGGTGGTCCCCTTCTGGATGGACCAGATTCGGATGCGGGGGCTGCCGCGGATTCCCGGCGCCAGCCGCTTTCCGGAACTCAACCTGCGGACCTACGTGCGGGAGCGGCATACCAACCAGCCGGGCGTTTATTTTTTCTCTCTCGATGCAGCCAACCCCTTCGCTGTTTCGGCCGCGCGCCTGTTCTTCCGGCTGCCGTACTTCTGGGCGCGCATGAAAATCAAAACGGATGAGACTCAGATGCTCCACTACGACAGCCGCCGCTTGCTGAGCCACAATCCTGCGCAGTTTCGCGCGCACTATCGCAGCCTGGGCAAGCCCTGCGTGAAAGGCGGCATCGAGAGCTTCCTGACCGATCGCTACGCGCTCTTCACCAGCGGACGCCGCGGCAACACGGCGCGCGTCAACATCCATCATTTGCCCTGGCCCCTGGAACTGGCCGAGGCTGAGTTCGAGATGAACGATCTGCCCCAGGCGCATGGCATCCGCCTGCCGGACACCAAGCCGCTGTTGCAATACAGCCGCGAGCTGACGGTCTACATCTGGGCTTTGGAGGACCTGGGATCGCCGGCAACCCGCCGAGCAACAGCGCCGGTTCCCGCGGGTCCGTAAAACAGAGTTTAGAGTTTCGGAGTTTCGGAGTTTAGAGTTTGGAGTTTGGAGTTTGGAGTTTAGCGGACCCTTGTCTCGATCCGGAGTTCAGCTGCCGCCAATCGCTGCGATAGGCTATAGCCATGTCTTCACTTCAGGGAAAGGCGGCTCTTGTCACCGGAGCCTCACAGGGGATTGGCCGCGCGTGTGCGCTGGCGCTCGCCGCAGCCGGAGCGAAGGTCGCGGTGGCCGCGCGCAACGAAGCAAAGCTGAACGAAGTGGCCGCCGAGATTGCCTCGTCCGGCGGCGCTGCTGCAGTGTTCGCGCTGGACATTGCCAGCGAAGAGTCCATCAAAAGCTGCGCCAAAGCGGCCATTGCTCATTTCGGAAGCATCGAAATTCTCGTCAATAATGCCGGCATCACGCGCGACACGTTGCTGCTGCGCATGAAACGCGCGGACTGGGACGATGTGATCCACACCAACCTGACCGGAACGTTTTTGATGACCCAGGCGATGCTGAGCCCCATGTTGAAGGCTCGCTGGGGAAGGATCATCAACATCTCGAGCGTGGTGGGCGAAACGGGACAGGCCGGGCAGGCGAACTACGCCGCCAGCAAAGCAGGGCTCATCGGCCTGACCAAATCGCTGGCGCGCGAACTGGCTTCGCGCAACATCACTGCCAACGCGATCGCTCCTGGCTACATCGAAACTGCTATGACAGCTGTACTGGATGAAAAGCAGCGCGCGTCGATGCTGGCCGCCATCCCGCTGGGGCGCGCTGGAACTGATGCCGACATCGCGAACGTGGTCCGTTTTCTCGCCTCCGATGAGGCTGCTTACATCACCGGCCACGTGCTCGATGTTAACGGCGGCATGTATATGGGCTAGCGGAAAAAGCAGTCAGCGACGAACCGGTCAGCTAAAATCCCGTCAGCAATGAACCGGTTCGCGAGACGGCCTCTGAGAGCGGCCTGCACACAGACTGCCGAAACATTTTTGCTAACCGATTTTAGAGCTCCTGGGCTAACAGTTTTATCGCTGACCGGATTTCAGCGCTGACCGCTTCCTGGCTGTTTTCATGAAGATTCTTACCGCTGACGAGATGCGCACTGTCGATCGCGTGACGACCGAGCGGTCCGGTGTTGCGTCGCTCGACCTGATGCACAACGCGGGGCGCGCGGTTGCGCAG
>Ga0181535_10005374_pt1 | contig 13755 bp, 9 predicted proteins | sample PEATcosm2014_Bin_44_FD_119774 | JGI IMG/M metagenome (GOLD analysis project Ga0181535, IMG submission 119774) | Peatland microbial communities from MTU Mesocosm Facility, Houghton, MI, USA - PEATcosm2014_Bin17_30_metaG | ecosystem: Environmental > Terrestrial > Soil > Wetlands > Peat | place...
CAAAGTGGTAGTACTCGGGGCGCGGGCGGACGGCATGGCAGGGCGAAACGTGCATGCCGCAAAACCATTCCATGAAGTACAATTCGGGCAATTCAAAGTTGATAGAGGAGATTCTTGTTTAGGAGACTGGATCCCTTTATCAGGGCGCACGACCGAGCTGACCACGCGGGCGCCAATGTCGCTTGGGTCGGGCAGCACTGCCGGCGTAATTACCGACAACGTTGAGAATACCAGGTGAGTGCAATTCGCTCGTGTTCTGCAAGTAAGGTTCGTGCCATTCTTATGAGCCAAGTGCGGGAGGATGTATGTTTGACTGGTTCACGGAGCTAACGAAGCGGGAGAAGCGAACCTTCTGGGCGTGCCTTGGTGGGTGGAGTGTAGATGCTATGGATACGCAAATGTATCCATTGGCAATTCCGGCGCTCATCGCGCTGTGGGGCATGACCAAAGGGCAGGCGGGAATTCTCGCGACTGCCGTCCTGATTGTTGCCGCAATCGGAGGATGGATGGCAGGGGTGCTTGCCGACCGCATCGGCCGCGTCCGCGTGTTGCAGTTGACCATCTTGTGGTTTGCGGCGTTCACCTTTCTTTCCGGCTTCACACACTCCTTCTGGCAGCTATTGCTTGCGCGAAGCTTGCAAGGACTCGGATTCGGTGGGGAATGGGCTGCCGGCGCCGTGCTACTTAGCGAGACAATCAATCCTCGAGTACGCGGGCGGGTGGTGGGCGCTATCCAGGCTGGATGGGCGTTCGGCTATGGCTTTGCGGTGCTGCTGGCGACCGGATTGTTCACCTGGCTGCCCCAGGCATACGCCTGGCGGGTATTGTTTTTCACGGGCTTGTTGCCTGCTCTTGCCGTGCTGTGGATTCGTCGATCGGTAGAAGAATCCGATGTATTTGTAGATGCACAAAAGGACAGGAGCAAGGCATTACTAAGTGACAAGACAAAGCTCTGGGATATCTTCCGGCGCGAACAGATCGTGACTACGCTAAAAGCCACGATGCTGACGAGCGGTATCTACGGCGGCAATTACGTGATGATCACGTGGCTGCCGGCTTACTTGAGGCTCGTGTGGCATCTTTCCGTTCTGCACACCGGCGGCTATCTTGCCATCAATATTCTAGGTTCGTTTGCAGGCGCATTTGTGAACGGATATTTGGCTGACGGGGTTGGACGCCGCAAGACCTTTATCATCTGCGCCTTTTGTCAGGCCGCAACCGTTGCCGTCTATACAATGGCACCGATCACCGCCAACCTTACGCTCATGCTCGGTTTTGTGCTGGGGTGCATGCAAGGAGGGATGGCCGGAGGTACGGGAGCTTACCTTTCAGAACTGTTCCCGACTCGGATTCGCGGCACTGCGCAGGGTTTTTGTGGCAATGCGGGTCGTGCATTCGGGGCTCTGATGCCGACCGTCGTGGGCATTGCGAGTGCAAGCATAGCGCTCGGCCCGGCAATGGGAATCTGCGCACTCAGCGCCTATGTGCTTGTGGTAATCGCGGCACTCATCCTTCCGGAAACACGTGGGCGCGACTTGCGGACTCTTGATGAGGACCACGCGTCTGCATCGAGCCTGGGAGACGCCAAAACTACGGTTGCCAAATGAGGCACGAGTCATAAACAATTTAAGACGCCATCGAGTGAAACGCTTCAGTAAATCAGAAGGAGACTGAAGGTCCCCAAGTCGCTTCTGCAGCCGAGCGTTGTACAAGCGTTTATCAAATTCGGTACTTCCGTAAAAGGATCTGGTTAATCCTGATCCCCAATCCAGGGCCATTCGGGATATCGACCATTCCGTCGACAATTTCAATAGGGTTTTCCAACAATTCAGTTCGAAGCGGATTAGGATTCGCATCAAGCTCCACTATCATGCCGCCTGAAATTGCCGCGAAAACGTGAAGTGTCGCTGCTAACCCAACTGCGTTCCCGAAGAAGTGAGGTGCCCATTGTTTGCCGTAAGCGCCAGCCATTCGACAAATATGGCTCATTTCTGAAATGCCTCCCGTTTTTGTCACATCGGGTTGGGCAATATCAAAAACCTGTTGGCTGAAAGCGCGCTGAAAACCATCACGGCAATAAACATTTTCACCTCCGGCGATCTTAATCGCGCTCATCTTGGACACATACGCCAAAGCGTCGTTATCATCGCATGGACACGGCTCTTCCAGCCATTCAATCCGATAATCTTTGAGAAGCCCCACCATCTCAAGTGCTTCTTCTTCGCTCCACGCCATATTCGCATCGAGCATCAATTGGCCGGTTGTCCCTATTAGGTCCCGTGCTTGGCCAATATTCTTTATATCAGTGTTTTTACCGAAACCAACTTTGACCTTAAACGCTTTGATCCCATAGGGAATACATTCTCGGATTTGTTCTTCGAGGTTCCTCGGGCCCAACCCACTGGCATATACCTCCGCCTTTTCTGAGGTTTTGCCACCCAACATTTCATACACCGGTACTCCGAGGTATTTTCCTTTCAGGTCCCACAAAGCAATATCTACTCCGCTAATGGCCTGCATGTATTGCCCTCTGGCCCCTGCCTGCAAGCCGATCCTATTAAGAGCACCGTACATCTTGTTCCATAGCTTTTCTATGTCCAACGGATCCTCGCCAAGAACAATCGGCTTAACGCCTTTGTCAATGGTGATCTTACGTTCTTCCAATGCCCAATAAGGATGGTTTACAAAGCTTTCTCCCCAGCCATCAGTGCCTTCATCGGTTTCAACATGGACCAGGCAGCTTCTTCTGTGGGTCATTGTTCCAAAAGACATTAGAACAGGTCTTTGCAGAGGAACCGCAAGGCAGATCACTTCAACATTCGTTATTTTCATTAATCGCCGCTCGTTATCGCACGCTAAAAACAGAAGTTCTTAGCATGAGGTTCTCGCCTTACGACCTTTCCAAAGCCTGAAGCACTGCCCACATGCTGAGCGCTATCAACATAGCGTATTTTGCTCGGGCGTGGCCCGAAATAATGAGTAGCGTCAAAACCTATCTAAAAACCGGCCGGCCGCTTCGGTTCGTTTGGAAACACTAGCTGGATACAATGCCCATGCAGCAGACATATTGCCTTCGCGCAGGGTTGCCGAAAGCGCACCGTTTGAATGGTTCGCCGGGCAAACTTCAGACGTGACGGTTGGAAGGCATTCGGGTCTCGAAACTGCAGATGAGCGGAAAATTTGCGCAGGCGCTCTGGCGCAAGCCAGCTACTCACTGCCAAGCGGAGATCAGAAAGAATAAATAAGTAAGCAATAGTTATTTAAAGGCGCGGCTAGCGAGAACAGCATCCCAGTTCTTTGCTGCGGTCGGGCTTACCTCATATTTAATGTGCCTGGCGTGGCTCGAATTGAGGTAAGATGCGTTCCACAATCATGCTCAGAAGTGGATGCGGTACTCCACGTATGAGATTTGTGCGAGGGGAACAGCCCATCCCTTGCCCGAGGTGCGGCAGCTAAAATCTGGAACCGGAACTCACACCTTTCCTTGTCACCACTTCAAAGAAAAGGCGCCTGAGCTGCTTTGGGCTTGCAAAACCGCTTGCGCGCAGTAAAATTTTGGTAGTTCAAGGCTGAAATGAAGTTTTAGTAGTTGATTCTGCGCCCGGAAAACGTGGCGAAGGATCATCATCTCCAATGAAGGGGGAGAAATGGTACAGCAACCGCTCTCAAAAGATACCAAGAAAGCGATGTTTTCTCAGTTTCTTGGGTTCGGATTAGACGCTTATGACATGGCTATGGTTGTGGTTCTGGCTCCCGTCTTGGCGAAGTTATTTATTGCACCGGGTGGGAGTGCGGCTTGGCAGTACACCAAGGTTCTGCTGCTTTACTCGATCACGATGGCGGCCAGACCCGTGGGGTCGGCCTTCTTCGGTCACTATGCAGACAAGATTGGCAGACGCTGGCTGTTGATTTTTACCATTGGCGGCGTCGGCGTCATGTCTCTTCTAGCAGGCTTCCTGCCTACTTATGCGCAGGTGGGCGGTTGGGCCTACCTCATCTTCAGCGTTCTCCGATTCTTGATGGGGTGCTTCTTCGGTGGCGAATACGCGGTGGGCCATACCTTCGCTATTGAATTCGCTCCGCGAGATCGACGTGGTGCAATCGCGGGGTTCGTGCAGTCGGGTTTTCCGTTGGGCTATGTCTTTGCCGCGCTCGTCGTGGCCGTATTGTCCGCGATTGTTGGCGACGCCGGCATGCTTGCCTACGGCTGGCGCATTGCCTTCATGACTGGTGTGGTTCCAGTGTTCCTGGCTCTCTATATTCGCTCAACGCTGCATGAGTCTCCCGAGTTCGAAAAAGCCAAAGCGGCCGGCAAGGTCGCCAAGGCGCCGTTCCTTACACTTTTCAAACCACCGCAACTGTGGGCTTTCTTGCAGGTCTTTGTCTTCATGACCGGCCTGTTCCTGACCGACTACTCTGTCTACGGATATCTGCCCAGCATCTTGACCTTGGGCGGGCGTGGTTTCAACACCACGGTATACAGCTTGATCTACGGATTCGCCCTGTTCCTGTCGTTCCTCGGCTACAACTTCTACGGTTGGCTGTCTGACAAGACTGGACGAAAGATCCTGACGCAGTGGTACTGCGTTTTTCTCGTCGTGTTCGCGGTTCCGGTCTATTACGTCCTCTATCACGCTGCATTGGCGCGCAATCTCGGCATGGCAATTGTTGGTTGTTGCATGGCGGGCATGTTGAAGCTGGCGTGGGGTATGCTTCCCGCGTATCTCTGCGAACGCTTCCCAACCAAGACGCGAGCCACAGGCGTGGGATTCGGATATTCCGCGGGCGCGCTCCTGGGAGCGTGGTTCAGCGTCTACGTCCTTTTGGCCCACTCAATTCCCTTCGTCGGTGCTATTGAGGGTAAGGATCTGTGGCTGTCGCCGGCGGTGATTCTGACCATCGGTGCCATCATGACGTGGGTCAGCCTGCTGTTCTCGCCGGAAACCAAGGATCTGGAACTGGACCAGGTGGGAGAGAAAGAAGCCACCGCGTACGCTGCGAAGCATGCAGTAAGCGTGCGGCAGCAATCTTGAATTGAATGTATTAAAAGCGCGGACGACCACCGTGAAAGATTGTGGTCGTCCGTAGTTTTTTGAAGCGATAGTGGAATTGGTTTCTCCGGATTAGTATTTACAACTCCCTGAAATGCAACCAGCGAGGATTGCAAAGATCGTTTCAGGGATTGCGACCCTTACCCTGCCAGAAACTTATAACAAGCCGCTGAAGTAAAGGAGGAGAAAGTGTCGTTCCTTGGATTTCTAGCGGAATGCCAGGAAGCAATGACTGGCATGTTGCGCACTTTCGTCGAATACGAGACTCCGTCGCGCGACAAGGCCGCCGTTGATCGGTTCACTGCCCACTTGGCGGGCCTCTTCGGCCAACTTGGCGGCGAAGTAACGATGTTTGAACGCCCCGTTGCCGGCAATATCGTGCGCGCCGCCTTTGGCAATGGCTCCGAGCAGGCACTGGTACTGTGTCATGTCGACACTGTTTGGCCTATTGGAGAATTGGCGAGACGGCCTTTTCGGATCGAAGACGGCAAAGCCTTCGGTCCAGGAGTTCACGACATGAAAGGCGGCGCGGTGCAGGCCATCTTTGCGCTGCAGGCCATTATGGCTACAAAGGTGAAGATGCGGCGCAAGGTTGTTTTCCTGTGCACCACCGATGAAGAGATCGGCAGCGCTGCCGCGCGCGAACTGATCGAGGAGGAAGCGAAGAAGAGCGCGTATGTGCTGGTACCCGAGCCGGGTACGGGACCTCAGGGCGCGATTAAGCTAACGCGCAAGGGATGGGGGATGTTCGACGTCAATGTGACGGGACGTTCCGCGCACGCTGGAAACGACCACGCGAAGGGCATTAACGCCGTCGAAGAAATGGCGCACCAGATCCTCAAGCTGCAGGCCATGACCGATTACGGCACCGGAACCACAATCAGTGTCGGGGAAATTCGCGGCGGAATGGGATACAACGTGGTGCCGGACAAAGCCAGTCTCAAGGTCGATCTGCGTGCGAGCACATATGCGGAATTGCTGGGTGCCCGCAACAAGATTTTGGGCCTGACGCCGTTTCTGCGAGGCGCAACCGTGGGTGTTACCGGCGACCTTAACAGGCCGCCACTTGAGGCCACGCCGGGGAACTGCGCGCTGTACCAGAAGGCAAAGCAGATTGCAGCGAAACTCGGCTACGATCTGCCCGGCGCACATGTCGGAGGTGTCAGCGACGCCAATTTCACATCCGCGTTGGGCGTTCCTACGCTGGATGGGATTGGGACCGTGGGCGATGGGGGGCACGCTCTGCATGAACACGTCGTATTAGCGGCTATGGCGCCGCGCGCCGCGTTAATCGCCAGCCTTCTTAGTGACGAAAGCTAAGGGGAATTGCAATGAGCGGCATTCCCCCAGTCGAACTGCCGGACTTGGTTCCGGCAGTATTGCTGGCGAACAAAGCTCTACGAGAGCTTCAGCAGCCGATCCGCGTTACGATGAGCGATCTTCTCCATGTCCTCCGGGCTCACTGGCAGCGAGTCCAGAAAGTCACGGCCTTCGGCGTTGGGGCTGAACGGATAATCCACGGAGAACAGTATGCGGTCGGCTCCCACGACTTGCAGCGCGCAAAGGAGCGGGGGCACGGTGAAGTATCCGCTGGTGGTGAGGTAGAAGTTCTCAAAAAAATAGTCGGCCACCCGGCGCTGGAGGTGGTTTGCGCCTCGCGCCAAGATCGAATCGGCACGGGCAATCGAAAATGGCAGGTTTTCCCCCATGTGTCCGATGATGATCTTGAGTTTCGGAAGGCGGTCAAACAGTCCGGAAACGATCAGGCGCAGGCAATGCATCCCGACTTCCGCGTGCCATCCCCAGGCAGCCGTGGATAGGAAAAAGCCAGTGTTGCCGGGGAGCCCATCGTAGTATGCCTCCTGCACCGACTGCGGCGGCGGCGTCGGATGCAGGTAGATGGGAACGTCGAGCGCCTGCGCGACTTCAAACAGCGGCGCAAACTGTGGCTGATCCAGGAAGGCACCGTTGGTGGTGCCGTGCACGAGCGCTCCCTTGAATCCAAGTTTACATACGCAGCGCTCAAACTCGGCGGCAGCCGCCTTTGGATCTTGCATGGCCAGAGCGGCGAAGGCGGCAAAGCGATCGGGGTGAGTCCGCACGGCAGCCGCTAGCTGGTCGTTTGCGTCGCGCACCAGTGCAGTCGCAGTTGCGGCTTCCAACTTATCCATGCCGCTGTTCACCAACGATAGCACCTGCACGTCGATGCCGGCCGCATCCATGTCGGCAATCCGACCTTCCCCTACGTCGAGCAGCTTGCCTCGCACGACCTCGACAAAGCCCGATCGGGAACCGCTCTGCAGGTGTGTCGTGGCTTTTACAAACTCAGGGGTAGTGAAGTGTTCTTCCAGGGTAACAGTTCGCATGGTTTCTCAACCTTAGGATAGGAGTCTGGTGCCTGCCGCCGACTAACGGCCGTGAAACATGTTGAATACTATGCGCTCGAAATTCCGAAATCAATCACTAACGATGCCATGCAGCCGTGCTTCACGTAACGATGAGCAGGCCCTAGGTTGCAGTTTGGCTGGTTAACTCGTCCAGCAGCGCCGCCGCCTTGGTCACGTTGTCGACCCCGAAAACAACGAGCGGCAGCGTCGACCCCGGCTTCAGTCCGCAATAGGAGTAGTTAATGTTGACCTGGTTTTTACCCAACAACATTGCCGCGCGTCCCAACTCGCCCGGACGGTGCGCCAGTGTGACTACGGCGACCTCATCCTCCTCGAAGTTCATTCGCAGGTCGCCCAGTGCCGCATTGGCGCTGGGCGGATCATCCACCACAAACCTCGCCAAGCTCTCGCCTTCCTCGACATACGATTGAAAAGCAAGGATGTTTACCCCTTTTTCAGCCAGGGCAAGACAACATTTTCCAAGAACACCCGGTTTATCTTCAATCGTTACCGTGAACTCCTTAGCCTTTGCCATGCGGCGTCACCTCCTTACGTGTCCAGAACGCTGACAACTAGAGCAATTCTGGCCTTGGTGCATCTCTCGATATTGTGCCGGGCTTTAGGAGGCTGCGGAAGCGCCCGGCTTTCTTCCGAGATATACCTTCCGCGCATCCGATCTAGCGCCACTCTTCCCGATCATACCAGCCCCAAAATGAGATTTCCTCCCATGGAATATCGCTGAGGGGTAAGCCGGTGCTGCTCGCGCGAGACGCGTAAGGTTGCGTCCAAACAGAATGTCAATTTCACGAGTTCGCAGAGTGGACCTTCCGCCGCAGCTACTCTAGTAGTAATCAAGGTTCCAGTAGGGTACTGGAATCTCAAGTTGTGTCAGAATGTACCTATAGTGCGGCATATCCATGAGTGACGATTCCAAACTTCAGGGGCTGAACTTCGGACGCAGCCTGCAAGTGACGTGGAAAGTCACGACCATCTACTCGGTCGAGCATCCCGCGGTGCAAGCGAGCCTGCAGCAGACGTTTGCGAAGCTGCAAGAGTTGTTGGTGGACCATCCACGGTTTACCTTCGGCTTTTCCGATGGGCGCGTCCTGCTTGACAGCGTGCTGACAACGGATGTCTCGCTGGCTCCGTTGGAGGCCGAGTTCAAGAAACGCGAAATTGTGGCCCTGGCGTTTTCATCCGGATTGACCATCACAGATCTGAAAGAGATGTTTCGCCTTGTCAGTATCTCCCCCAAAGCTGTAACCGATGCCGGTGGAATTGAGGCTTACTTGCAAGGGCGGCAGGTGCCGAACGCGCGTATCATCCCCTCCGGCAAGAAGAAAGGGGAGGAAAGCGCCGATGTGGTGCTCAGCGTCGATTCGGAGTCTTTTCTGGCGACCGGGGGCATGATGGGGCAGGGGTCGCTTAGCGCGGGTACCATCAGTTTGGACACGCTATTGAAAGCCGCGGGGGTCGACGAAAAATCCGCCAATGTTTCGCAAGGACTCGTGGAGGCAGTTCAGACCGCAATCGAGGCAGCCGCAGGCAATTCAGAAGTACGCCCGGAAAGCGTCGTTCTGTCTCTGGCCATGTTTCTGGATAACATGGCTCCAGGGAGCCTCCCAGCTCTGCCTGGCGTGCAGGGACAAGAACTGATGTCATCGCAACAGGTCGCATCCGAGTTATGGGAGTCGCTGACGGCGCGGTGGCTGGGCTCACGCTTCGGTGCATCGTCGTCGGAGGAACAGGTTGCGGCTCTGCAAAGCGATACGGCGGAGTTACTGGCTCGTGCCAAGAACGCGACCGAAATGGCCGAACGGATTCTTACGCGCTTGGGCCGCCTGTTCGAAGAGCAGAAGCTTCCCGTGGAGTGGCTGGAGCCGGTCCGGCGGGAACTGGCGTTCTACCTGCTGTCGTTTGCGGAGCAGAAAACGCAGTTAATGTCCCTCAAGTCGCTTTCTGATGCCGATCTGCGGCGGGTGGTTCGCACCATCAAAGGGCTGCTGCAAGAGAGCAACGTGCCCGACGCGAGTGACCTGGCGCAGCATTGCTGCAAAACGCTTGTGGCCGATACCCAGGGAGATGATTTGATCGGACGCATTCCCGAGATCCTGGCGTTGATTCCGTCGGCGTCCCAGGCGCGCGTGCTGCGGGCTGCGACAGAGCAGTTGGCACCTGCTTTGCTGGAGGGGAACGTAAGGGGCGAGAAGTGGCACGAGTCAATTGCCGATTGTCTTTCCGTGCTCGGCCAACAGGCATCGCGGGCTCAAGACTTCGAACTTGTCCTGGAGATTGCCTCACAGTTTGAACAGATCATTGCCGTGTTCCCGGATCTCCACCTCAACTGTTGCAGCGAAGCCCGTCAAAAGCTGCTTCCGGCCGAGGTCATCGACCCACTTCTCGACTTGGCATTGGAAAAAAGCGAGAGTATGGACAAGCGGCGGATCGCCGTCGGACTGCTCCGGCAATCGGAACCAGCCATCGAACGGCTCTTCGAGCGGCTCAGCGAAGAACCGATTGCGCAGGTCAGGTTTCGCATTATGCGGCTAGCCGGTCAATTACGTGGAGCTGCAATCCATTCCGCAGCGAAGCGTCTTGATGACGGGCGCTGGTACGTGGTGCGCAACGCATGCGTGTTGTTGGGTGAGATGAACGATCCGGATGTGATCGAACATTTGGCACCCGCCCTGCGGCACCCCGATGAGCGGGTGCAGCGGGCCGCGTTTCAATCGTTGCAAAAGAGCCGCCTCGCCGAATGCGTTCGTGCTTATGCGGACGCGCTTGCCGACATGGCTCCGGCGATGCTCGAATCGGCACTCGATGAAATCATGCTGGGCAAGGACGCAAGCTGCGTCGAGGGGTTGTGCAAGCTCATTACGCAAGGCGGTCCGGACAGATCGCGGTTTGCCGCCCGGGCAGTGCAGATCGCCGTTACGATTGACTCCGTTGCGACTGTGGCACTTTTGGCGAAGGCGGTCAACGCGCCGGGCATTTCAGAGACTGTGCGCTCGCTTGTGCGGCAAGCCACCGAGTTGAGGCGCTAGCGAGTTCGCGGTAATCGTCGTTGTATTGGAAGTGCCTGTTTACCTCTCCTGCAATTCCTCACGTGCGAGTATGCTGATTCCGGCCGACTGTAGCTGCTCGATGGCGGAAGCAGGCGTTAAAGGAAACGGCACTAATTGGTGGCCGCTGCAGCCGGCTTGCGGTGAATCTCAACGACGCTCGAACGTCCGGCAAAGACGTTGGCCAGTCCGGTGGCCGCAACCCGGCGCCGGATTTCCGCGATGTCCGTGAGATAGCTTCCACGCTGCTTCATGCGTTCGAAAAAGACCGAGCCTGAGAATGTAAACTTCATGCCCAGACCCTTCTCAGTCTGCATTTGTTCACGCACGTGGCTGACGGCGTCGCCAACCAACAGGGTGTCCGGCAGTATCAAGGGCTCTTTGCCGCTGGCATGGCCGGCAGCGTTGTAGCCGGCGAGCGTTCCGGTGACTACCGCTTCCGTGTGCCCGACCAGCAGACCCGCCTTCTCGCCGGCGCAGAACACATTGTCCAGTCCGTCGACCTTGAGCGCGTCATTGCGAGGCGCCATGTTGATATAGCGGATGGAATTGCCAAAGCTGGCCCCATACGGATCGGCGAAACGAGCGTTCTCGAAGCCTCGCACCCGGCGCAGCAGGCCCAGCGGAAAATATGGCGTCATCAGCTTGGCGCCCCCGGTGTCGAGCACCACCACGTTGGTTTTGTACTCGGCTTGAGTGTATTGCTGGCAGGCCTTGATATCCAGCTTGCCCGAACCGTCGTCTTCGAGTTCGGGAATCGGACGCATTGCCATCCCTGTGCGGCTCATATCTTCTAGCACGTCGGAGGCTAGCGATTCCCTGACCAGTTCGCAGGAGCCGCTCATGGCGCCCATCTGGTCGCCCTTCTTGCCGGTGATTTCGGCAATTCCGGCACGACCGGCAATGCTGACGCGAACGCCGAATGCATGGCAGCGAAGTACGCACATGCCACAGCCATTGCCGTATTTGCCGCAAGCATACGGGTTTCCGGAAGTGCCCGTTGTCTCGACAAAAGCGTCAGCCTCGAACCTTTCTTCCCCGGCGTCCTTGGCGGTCATCACCGCCGTCATACGTCGCCCGTCCATGGCGACATCGGTGACGCGGGTCGACATACGGAGCTCGACGCCGAAGCCTTTAAGCAGTCGCGCGACCCCCTGCTCGATGGTCATGATGTTATAAAGCGAGGCGTGCTTGTGGCCCGGAAACTCGATGTTCTTGTGGACGGCATGAGCATCCATGAGCTCAAACAGCTCGCCACCGCCGAGTGCGATGGCCTCTTCCGTGGCGGTAAAGCGCCCGTTATTGCGGAAAATTCCCCCAACCAAGCCGGTGCCAAGCAGCATGTCAGTGCGTTCGGCGAGAGTTACCTTCGCGCCTTGCTTGGCCGCCGACAACGCGGCGGCACAGCCAGCCCATCCTCCACCAATAACAACGACCTTCATAGCTCGCTCCTTCTTCGCTGTGTCAGCACCGCACCGCTGGGTTAATCCCGATCGGCGACTCGCCAAGTCCAAATCCCTGTTTTGCTTTACCGGGGTGCGTTAACCCTCTGAGGGCGCCATCGAATAACGCGCCGCTTCTTTTCCCAATCACTCTGCGTTAATTGACACGTGGCTACATTGTATACAACACTGTTGTCCACGCGAATCATTCTCTCGGCGGCGAGGAAGAAAAATATCAAGGTTGGTCTGGCATATCCGGTTCCAGGCCGGAGGAAATTTTTGCCGCCAATTGAGCACGGTATGCGCATAACTGCAAGCCATTTCTGAGGATTCTAACCATGCCGGAGACGGTCACTCTTTCAGCCGCTCATTGGATTTATCTGCTCGGCGTTGTCGCCATCATCACCACCATGGCTTGTCGAGTCAACGTCGTGCTGCCGGCGATGCTGGCGACGTTCGTTACGGCATTTGCGTTTTCCGGAAAACTATCGATCGCGCTGGAAGCTATCTTCATGGGGCCGCTGGTGGCCGGCAAGGAGTTGTTTAACATCTTTCTGGTGATCGCCATGATGACGGCGCTGTTGAATTCCCTGGTGACGATCAGCGCCGACATTGCGATGATCCGGCCGTTTCGCGTGGTCATGAGGAACGGCCACATCGCTTACTTTGTTCTCGGATTTGCCAGCTACATCGTCTCGCTCTTCTTTTGGCCGACGCCCACGGTCCCGTTGATGGCCGGGATTTTGTTGCCGGCCGCCATTGCCGCCGGGCTTCCGCCGCTGGGCGGCGCGCTTTGCATCGGCGTGGCTGGATTGGGAACGGCGCTGTCGTCCGACTACGTGATCCGGGTCGGACCGGGAATCAGCGCCAAGGCAGCCGGTGTGCCGCTGATGGCGGTGGCGGATAAAGCGCTGGTTCTCTCGCTGATCACCGGCGGTGTCACCTTCTTGCTCTGTTATTTTTTGATCAGGAAGGACATCCAGGCCCCCAGCGCTGCCCATTTGGAACTTTGGGAAAAGGCGGATCCTTTTGCTGGTGCCCACGGACCAGCAACCCAGCCAAAGTCCCCGCTGACGGCGAAGCGGCTGACTCTTTCGCCACGAATGGAAAAGTGGTCCCGGGTGATAGCGATCGCTACACCGGTAGCATTTCTCGCCATCGTCATCGACATGATTCTGCCGAAGCTGTGGCCGGGCTTCGAAGCGCCTCAAGGAGCGGCTGCGGCTGCGGTCGTTGGCGGCGTCGCGGGGCTGTTGATGTTGATGGTTTCTCTGATCAGCGAGGGCCGCGGCGCATTTCGGGCCACGGCTGGTTATTTCACCGATGGGTTGGTCTTTGCCTTCCGAGCGATGTCCCAGGTATTGCCAATTGCCGGTTTCTTCTTCATAGGGGTTGCAACTCTGGCCGGACCGATCTTAGGCGTTGAAGCAGGCCACAAGGCTCCGGGCTTTCTCTTCGAGTTGGTGCGCGCCGCCGATCATCTGATTCCGCGAAGCCGCTACTTCGTTACCTTTGGGGTGTTGTTTTCGGGCATGGTGACCGGCATCGACGGCTCCGGGTTCGCTGGACTGCCGCTGACCGGGGCCTTGGCTGGCGCGCTTGGCCGGGCAGTCAACTTCGATGTCTCCACTTTGGCCGCGGTCGGACAGATGGGATCGGTGTGGACCGGAAAAACGCTAACGGCTTGGTCAGCCTTGGCCGCAGTCGCGGCTTTTGCCCGGGTGTCGGTCTTCGACGCCGTGCGGAAGCTTTTTATCCCCGTGGTTTGCGGCCTCATCGTCGCAACCATCTTCGCCATTGTTGTCTGGTGACG
>Ga0181535_10005376_pt1 | contig 13752 bp, 13 predicted proteins | sample PEATcosm2014_Bin_44_FD_119774 | JGI IMG/M metagenome (GOLD analysis project Ga0181535, IMG submission 119774) | Peatland microbial communities from MTU Mesocosm Facility, Houghton, MI, USA - PEATcosm2014_Bin17_30_metaG | ecosystem: Environmental > Terrestrial > Soil > Wetlands > Peat | place...
CACACGGAGTCACACGGAGTCACACGGAGTCACACGGAGTCAGAGGGTCCATCACCCTCGGCCTGGAGAACATTCGATCGAGCCCCGTCCATCGCGTCAGCCACCGCACTCAGGTCACCCGGGTAGAGGTGTGCGTAGATGCGCAGAAAGATCGCCGGCCCCTCGACGAACCGACGTGGTTGACTGAAGGCTTCGGATCCCGTCGTAAGCGGGGCATAGGCCCCGACAAGTGGAGGTGCCAGTGGCCGAACCCACGCAGCCCGCACAGCGAATGGTAGTGACCCAATTCATCGTCTCCAATGACGTCGAGCGCTCCCGGCGCTTCTATACCGAGGTACTCGGCGGCACGGTGGTCTTCGGCCCGGAGCCGACCAACATCGCACTCGCCAACAGCTTCATCATCATCAATGTCGGCGGAGGCCCCACGGACGACAAGCCCACGGTCACCCTTGAGACGCCAAGCGACCCCGATCGGGTCAGCAGCTTTCTCAATATCCGGGTCGCTGACATCCACGCCGTGTACGCCGAATGGAGCGCCCGGGGCGCGCAGTTCCTGACGCCGCCGAAGCAGCACCAGTACGAGATCCGTTGCTACATCCGAGATCCCGACGGTTACATCATCGAGGTCGGGCAAACCACCGACCCACAGGGAGACTGGTGGCCCGCCGACTGGCCACCGATCAACCCCGGCGGGTAATCCGACTGAACCCCGTCTCCTCGATGTCACGAAGACAGCCATCGCACCTGACCTGAAGGGCAGCGCGGAACACACGATGACCGCCACGGGCACTCCGGTGTAGGGTGTCGCTCGGCTCGCCCATGTGGGCCGAGCCGGTAGATCTGAATGCCGAGCACACACACCTTCAACTGAGCGGAGCTCATCATGGCGTACGGTGTGATCCATTTCTTTCCCGGCGGAACGCAGAGCCAGTACGACAAGACCGTTGGCGAGGTTCACCCCGCAGGAGGTGGTCTGCCAGAGGGCCAGTTGTTCCATGCCGCAGGCGCTTCGGAGGGCGGCTGGACGATCATGGCCGTGCACGACTCGAAAGGCGGTTGGGAGAAATTCCGCGACGGAACCCTCATTCCACGTATGCAGAAGGGCATTGAGGGTGGGTTCGAGACCCCACCTGAAGAGACAGGATTCGAGATTCACAACCTGCTTCCCTGAGCCAGATCGCTCGGGGTTCAGTCGGGGCCAGTGGTGTCGGCGCCGTCACCCGTCGCGCCGAAGAAGAACTCCCCCAACCTACGACCATAAGGAGACGACAGCATGCCGACCATAATCGGGCACCACGACATCTCGAAGGGCAAGGATCAATGGCTGAACTCGCCTAAGCGCGAAGAGATCTTTGGCCAGCTCGGCGTCACCAACATCCGGACATTTGTAAACCCAGACGACCCGACAAAGGTGGCGCTCCTCATGGACGTACCTGACATGGATGCATTTGCGTCCGTCATGCAGTCAGAGGCTGCGGGCAAGGCCATGGAGCACGATGGCGTTCTACCCGAAACGTTGGTGATCCTCGTCGAGGAATAACGAGACAGCGTTTCGACCACCTGGTGCCGATTTCCGATTGCCCGTTCCGACGGCCTGCCCCTGAACGCCGGCGCGGGCTGCAGGGACACCGACGGCACCCGTGACAGCATCGGCGGCCGCGCATGCAGAGAACCGATGCAGCCGGCATCATCGAAGAGCCGCGTGATCCATCGCCACCTACCCTGCCTGGGTTGGGTTCTGACGGAAAGAGACGAGCCTCAACGAAGGTGGTGCGCTGATACCCGCCGTGTCCGGACTGCTCCGGTCCAACTACGGGATGCTCCCGACGGTCTCCCGGTGCAGTGGCTCAGTTACTCGCGGTTGTGGATCACGGACCGCACATTTAGGTCATGAAAGATCTGCGGGCCGTTCAGCATGGCGCTGATCTTCTCAGCGTACTCACTCGTGACGGGATCGTTTGAGTTCTTCATCGCCTCTTCGTAGGAGTCGAACTCGACGATGACCAAGTAGTGGTTCGGTCGGGTTCGGTCCTCCGTGATCGTGGCTTTGGTCGCAAGTAGAGCGTCCCCGCGCTCCTCTTGGAACGTCTTCATCAGCGTCTCGAGTTCGTCGATTTGAGACGTCTCAAACTCCATGATTTGGATAAAGCCTGGCATTGAATACCTCCATCTCTCCGTCTTTGACAACGCTAGTTCGCCCGTATCTGCGGTTCCTGGCCCCCGGCGACGGTCAGACTCTCCCTGCTCTCCGCTGCTCCTGCGCTCACGAGGATCCACCCAACCACGCCACGGTCCGGCATAACGGTCACCCTTCTGTCGGCACGGCATTCTTCTGTCATCCGGTACGAGCGGATACGTGGGTTGACGATAGGTGAGCGGTAGGAGACCTTCGACGGTGCCCATTGAGACGCCCTTCCTCGCTTTTGCTGGCCAGCTAGGCTCTGGACACGTTCTACGGCCACAGTTCCTCGATCGCCCTGGTGGTCTTCTTCGGCCTGTTCGCGTTGCGGGCGTTCTCCTCGCAACGCCGCCGCCGTCGGCCAGGGAATTCACCTCCCACGAGCTGGTTCACCGACCCGACTCTTCGAAGTCAGGGGTCCGATGCCGTCGACGAATCGCCTGGAGGGGTCACATTCACCGGGATCGCTCCCGGTTGGCTGACCGACCCCTCGGGCCGACATGAGCGGCGGTACTGGTCGGGGTCTGAATGGACGGAGCACGTTACAGATGGTGGTGTCCCGGGCAGCGACCCACCTCCATCCAACACCGGTCGCGAGGCGTCCTCGTAGTCCTAGGGCCAGTGTGCGTGAAGAGCTGCGACCCGTTTGGCCAGAGCACCGCTGGGGCGAACCACTGCTTGCACCACTACCGGGTGTGGCGTTCAGGGCATTTCGGGTCGTAGCTCGGGATTTCGCACCAACAAGCCGTACTGCCGCAAGCCAGATAAACAGAAGCCCGATTCGCCAGTCAGAGAACGAGGATACCGACCCAGTCGAACTACGTCATGACCGGCAGGGCCTCTGCAAGAGGGCCGGTCGTCTTCGCTCTTCCGGTGGCGAGATCGATCCATTGCTCGACGGGAAGTGTCCGCGCCTTCGCTACCAACTCAGGGGCTGAGACGGCAAGGGTGTCCAGAAGCGCTTGGGACGTAATGGCCTGTGCGTGGGGATCTGGAACGACGGGAGGCACGAGATCGCAACCGTGCACGACACCCTCGACGCATCTCGTGATGAGATAGTCCGAGACGGAGATCGACCCCTGCAGGGTAGTGATGGTGGCATCCAGGCGAGCCGCCAGCACGAGCGAGCGAACAGCGTTCAAGGGGTCGCGCAACTGGACCTTGTTCAGGACGGCGCCTTCGCGGGCGGAAGCATCGATCAACTCACCATAGGACCTCGTCCCCGACAGGTTCTGAGTGAGTCCCAGTGCCGCGGCGTCGCTGCTCTCGGAGCGTAGAGATCGAGCCACCAAGCGGGGTTGGACGTAGAGATGGGCGAGCACCTCTCGATTCGTCCACCCAGCGACCCGGCTCGTTGCTGAAAGGTCTATCGCTTCAAGGGCGTCCGCGATCAGATCCCACTGTCGAATGAGAGCCGTGCGGACGTCGGGGATATCTGCGTTCATCGTAGATTTGTCAGCTTCGGACTCACGCGGTGGCCACACCAAGAGGCCGGAGCCGGTACGGTTTCAGCTCGCGGCTCAGATCCGCTCTGGAATCCACCCGTTTAGTGTGCCATCGGGCCGGCGTACCGGGCACCGGCCGGCACGTGAGTTTCCCTCTGTGCTTCCCCCGGGGGACAACGGCGAACACACGTTGTTCCTTCGTGGTTGCAGAGGTTGGCCCGCTCTAGGGGGCTGATGCCGTCTGATCTCCCGGAGGGGGCGAGGCGTGGCTTGGGGTCGAGGTCTTCGACCTCAGGAAGGCGGGAATGGCCATCCCGACCAAGACGGCGGAGCTCACCGCGAGCATGACGAACGCAATGGGGAGCTGACCGCTGTGAAACACGCCCGCCACCAGCGCGATCGCCCCGGCCACTCCCAGCCACGAGGCACAGGACACGAGCTTTCGGTGACCGAGGTGGAAATAGACGAAGACACTGCTGAGGCCCAGTGCAAGGCCTTCCCATGCCAAGACCCGGAGGGTGGCCGCGGCAGGGGCATAGTGCTCGCCGAAGAGCACCGAGACGATGAGGTGCGGAAACGCGCACAGAATCGCGGCCGCCACGAACCCGATGGTCCCCACGAGGGCGATGCCCTCGATCAGAACCTTGTGGCCGTCGCCGTCTTTCTCCGCCGCCACGAAGCGCGGGTACGCCATCAGTGCGATCGTCACCGGAAGGGCGAATGCAATCTGTGCTGCCGTCGACGCCGCGACGTAGTAGCCGGACTGCACAGCCGGCAGGTAATAGCGAGCGAGTACCGAGTCGACTGCGTTGAGAGCGGAGAACCCGCCGAGCGCGATCAAGGCCAGCGTCGCATCGCTCAGAGGCACCTTGACCGGAGTCGTTCCGGGAACTCGTCGTAACTCGTGGCGCACCGGCCACACGATCAGCGCCGTGACCACCAGCTGGCTGAGCACGGTCGCCAGCACCGCTCCGTTCAGCCCCATTCCGAGCTCGATGAGGATGATCCCGGCAACGAGCCTCGTGATCGCGCTGGCAGCGACTGCGAGCGAGAGTGTCCGGAAATTCAGACGGCCGAGCAACGCTCCGCGAGGAACGATCTCGGCCACGGCCAGCGGCAGGACGAAGCTCAGGATGACGACGGGCCACACGGAGGCGAGGTGCAGCAGGTTTCGGAGCGGCACGGCGAGGGCGAGCACCAGCACAAAGCCCAGAACCGTGACGAGTATCGCTGTCCGGCTCGGAGCGAGATCGCCAGGCTGGGGTTGCTCGGCTTCGGCGGTGACGGTCCGCGCCACGGCGACGGTAAGGGCTCCCAGAACGATGGTCACCACCGCCAAGAGACCCAGCAACGAGCCAAGCGCCCCGAACGCGGAAGGACCAAGGAGCCGGCTCGCGATCACGTTGAAGACGAAGTTCGAGGCGTTGAGCGCCGCCGCCGCTATCAGGTATGCGGCTCCGCCGCCGCTCGCCAGGATCGACTCGCGGGACACTGCAATCCCCCGGTGGGCCAAGTGCCGGAGGCGGCCGAAGATCATGGTTGTCGAGTTCGCGCTGCCGGGTTGTGGGCATGCCGCGGGGTCTGGGTTCGGCGTATCCACCACCCCGAGGAAATCGCTACCTCGCACAAGCCTCCGAGCACCGCTGCGAGCGCCACCAGAGTGCACACCTGGGCCGTCACGCCAAAAGCACCCTGGCCGGTGTTGGGCTGACTTCCAGCCTGGAGGACGAGCACCACTCCCAGACACGCGATGGCCGCAACCACCACCCACGGAAGGAGCCGTGGCCAGAAGCGCGCCACAACGATGGCAGGAACCAAGGCCAGTGCCACGGGACCGCCCAGAAGGATGAGCACCACCGCCGAGCCGGCGACGAGCACGGCTCCCGGCGGGATCCAGCCCCCCGCCGTCGGGTTCGACGACCGGCGATACCGGGACGGCACGATGGCAAGCACGAAGAGACCGGCGAGGAGGAGGAGCCCTACGAGCAGGCTAATCCGGTAGATGTGATCGGGGCTGAACGTGACCGTGATCGTCCCCCCGTGTCCCGCCGGAACCACCCAGCCCTGTTGCCAGCCGTCGATGCGGACCGGAGGTAGGTGGTTCCCGTTCAGTGTGGCAGTCCATCCGGGATTGAAGTTGCTCGCCAGGGCCACGTAGGAGGCGGAACCAGGGCCGATCGATATTTCCCGGTTGACCCCACTGAAGCCTTTGACGGAGACCGAGCGGCTCCGGGCGGTGGTGTGGCCCTGAGGAGCGGCGGGGCGCACGATCAGTGTCGTGTACCGGAACGGACCGGCGCCGTCGTCGCCCGTGACCAGGTGGCGACCGGCGGACAGGGGCACGATGCGACACGAGGTCAACTGGAGCGGGGACAGCGAGAGCAGGTCCTGGACGGTCCCGGAGACTTGAGTGGGAATCGACACGCCGTCGATGTCGATCGGTGGTCCCTCGCCGCAGGGGAGCACGAACGGGGTGTTCGGTGCAGCGAACGGTGGGAGGATTGAGTCGAGAGCGGATCCCAGGCGGGGCGTCACGGTGCCGGTCACGGCGAACACGGCGGCTCGGGGAACCGTGAAGGAGCGGATCAGGTGTGCCTCGACCGGGCTGGCCGTTCCGAACGAGTACGCGGCGTTGTTGATCGGCGAGCTGAACAGATAGGTGGGGACGTTGGCGCCCGGTCGCGAGAATGCCTTCGTCTCATCTGAGGGAACGGCGAGGCCCAATTGGAAGGTCACGCCCGGAACCGCGACATCCCGGAGCCCGGCGCCGGAGAGGCCGGGGTTCACCGATGGCGCCGCAACTCGTTCGATCGTCAGCCGCAACCATCGGCTTCGACCATGCGGCACCCGGACAATCTGTGGTGTTTCCCCGGCGGGGATGTCCCGCACAACCGAACCCCGTTGTGTGCTAATCCGCAACCTCTCCACACGTGGCCGGAACGGGCCCTCGTCGAGCGGCCTCACGACGATCGCGGTCAGCGGAACGGAACGGCCGAAATTGATGGAGACCCACTGGCCCACGGAGTTGTCTGCGGCGTTCGCCACCCAGATCGTCGAGGGATCGTCATCGAATGCGGACGCAGGTCCCTCCGCCGGGCTGAGCACGAAGCCCGACGACCCATACGAGGAGGAGGTGACTCGCGCAGCCCCGATCGGCATGGCGACAGTCTGGTGGGCGATGCCCGGAACGACAAGGAACTGCTGCGGGGGCTTTCCCGTATCGGGGCTCAGCTGGCCCGGCGCGAGAGGGAAGGACGTGTTGTCGCGCACTGACCCGAAATCGGTATCGACGTGCTGGACCGTGTCGGTGACCACCCAGCTGGCTCCGGGGGCTCGAGCAGCCCTCGATGCTCCGATGTCCCCGGCGAGCAGCGTGGCCCGCTTCGAATCCAACAGCCCGGCGTCAGCCATGGAGAGCAGCGAATCGGGGCCGCCGCTCAGGACGACCGGATTTCTTTCGGGATACGAATGCACGACCTGGACCGGTCGCTCGACCTTGAAGATCTCCACCTCTCGCGATGTCTTGTCACCGGGCACCCGTGGCCCGAATTGCTTGACCAGCCGGATACCCGGAGTGTCCCTGAGGACCGCGACCACTTGATTCGGTGGGGGCGCTCCGGTCAGGCCGAGATTCAGGTCGTTGCGCACCACCAGGTAGCCGACCCCCGCTCGGGCGAGATAGTCCGCCATCCCACCCGCTGGATACCCCAGGTCGAGCGAGTTCTCGACGGCCTGCATGAGGCGGATGCTGCCGACCGAGCCGAGCGGAATGACATTGAGAACGGCCCACGGAGTGTGGAGGAGGGCCTCGAAGGGCTCGGCGTTCGGTTGGCCCCAGTTGTAGTCAGCGTTCGCCGATGCCGGAACGAGCAACGATGTCTTGTCTCCGGCGCGTTGGTTGAGCCAGTTGGCCGCGGACTCCCAGTACGTCGGCAGCTGGAAGGCCGAAGGAAAGAGCTGGTCGCGGATGAAGGGTGCAGGAAGGATCACGGCAGCCGCGAGGACGGCCACGGCCATGGTTGCCAGAGCGAAACGCATCCACTGCGCGGGCAGTTGGCGGAGCGTAGGCAGCCCGAGCACGTGCACGAGACCCATGACGAGGGACAGCGCGATCAGCGGCTCGAACTTGCTGATGTTGCGAAACGCCGCGGCAGGGCCGTTTATCAGGCTGCGAAAGCCGGCACCGAACACGCCGCTCACGTGCCCGCCGTAGCCAGCCGCCACCAGCACCATCCCCAGCGACAGCAGGAGAACGAGGAAGAAGCGCTCAGGGATCCTTCTGAGAGCCAAGCCGGAGAGACCGATGCCCACGATCAAGACGGTCCCAGCGATGGCGACAGGCACACTGACGAGAGTCCATCCGGCCGGGATCGCTGGAGCACCGAGGTGGTAGAAGTTCAGCCACCCCGAGGTGCCGAGAAGCGCCTCCGAGGCCGATGCCGTCGAGGTGGTCGTCTTCGCCGTTTCTTCGAACGGCAGGAAGTTCAATCCGTAATGTCCCTGCAAAATGAGCGGGACGACCCAGAGAAAGTTTGCCAGTCCGACTGCCACCAGCCACCAGGTCAGGAGCCCGCGCGGCCTCGATCTCCGAGTGAGCAGGTAGAGGAGTGGTGCCGGCAGCACCGCCAGGCTGGCCGCAACGTTCACACCCCCGATGAGGGCGATCGCAACGCCGGACCGGGCCGCCGCCCGCCGAGGCAACCCTTCAACCGACGAGCGCACCAGGGGTAGCATGATCCACGGCAGCAAGGCGCCCGGCATTATGGCCGCCGGATTGCCACCCAGGGCGACGAACACCGGAGCGAGGCAATAGACGATGCCTCCGACGACCCTCGACCAGCGGGTACCGATGGACATGGCCTCCGCGAGTCGGACCAGTCCCCAGAACGCGGCAGTGAAGACGAATCCAATCCAGAGCCGCTGCGCCCACCACGTCGGTATGTGGAGCCAGCTTGCGACAGCGAAGAAAGGGCCAATCGGGAAGAGGTAGCCAGACGTCTGGTTGATGACCTGCCCGAACTGGAAACCTGGTTGCCAGAGGTGAAGGGCCCGGCCCATCCACGCAACCGGCTCGAGGGCGAGCGTGAGGCTCGTCTCTTGGACCAGGCGTCCGGAGTCCTGGCTGAAGCAGGACACCATGAGCGCAACGGATACGGCACCGAGCACCCAGGAGCTGACCGGGCGCTGTGCCGGGTCCTCAGGGTCTCGCGCGTACGTCTCCGAAGCTACGAGATTCTCCAACGATTCTTCATCGGATTCGACCGCGGACGTCATTGCCTACCCGGGTGTTGAAGCCCGGTGACGTCGGCGTACAATCCCAAAGGCACGAGGCCGAACGATATCGTGTGGCATGGTCTCGCCTCATCGCGGTCACCGTGGTCAACGCGCCCTCGCCCCGATCGAAACGTCGGAAATTCTGTCAGGATCGGCGATCTGTCGGGTCGCGGCCGAGTCGGTCCTGGCCGTGGCGTGACCTCTTCTCCTCAGGGCGACTCAAAAGCCATGACCGTCGCCGTCGTGATCCCCACCTATCGGCGACCCGAGAGGCTGCTGGGCCTTCTGAGTTCACTGAAGCAGGGCACCCGGGTCCCGGACGAGGTCATCGTCATCGACAACGATCCGGAATCCTCTGCATGTACCGACCCCATACTGGGGCTTCCGCTGCGCATCGTCCACGCCGGCCTCGGCCTGAATTTGGCGGGAGCGAGAAACCTCGGTTGGCGCTCGACATCTTCGAGTGTCTGCGTGTTCATCGATGATGACAACGCAGTCGAGCCCGAGGCGATCGACGAACTGGTGCGGGTCTTCGAAGACCGCGAGGTCGGGCTTGCCGGACCAGTCATCTATTCCGGTGACGAGGCGATCGTCTGGTGTGCCGGCATCCGCCGTTCGCCGTGGACCACCCGCACGATATGGCCATTGCACGGGCAGTCGCAGCTGCCGGACGCGCTGACATGGCCGACCGACGACATGCCCGATGCGTTCGCCGTACCTCGCACGGTTCTCGAGGCGGTCGGCGGACTCGACGAGGAACGATTTCCCTTCCACTACGACGAAGCGGACCTGGGTGCTCGCATCCGGGCGCTCGGCCTCCGGGGTGTCGTCGTGAGAGACGCCCGGGTCCGCCATTACAGCCGGGTCAAGGTCAGTATCGGGGAGACCATGGTGCGGGCGATCGTCCTCAACGATCCGGATCGTGCCCGATTTTTCGCCCGGAACCGGATCCGCTTTCACGCGCTCCACTATCGAGGCCTCGAGCGATTGTGCGCCCTCGCAGTGTTCATTCCCGTATGGACGCTGACCACCAGCGTGGCCTGCCTGCGCGCGGGCGGCGCTTGGAGGATCCGAGTTGCGGCAGCGAAGGCGATCATGGCGGGCACCGTCGACGGTTACCGAGAAGTCCTCACCAGACGACACTGATCAGCGACCAAGTACCATGCGGCTCGCCGTGGGATCTCTGACCTTTCCGAGCCTCGATGAGATCCGCTCGTTCGGGGGCGATCGAACCTGGACTGGCCGCCCTGTCGTCCTGGCGCTTCTCGTCGACCGCCTTCAGCCGGAGCGGCTGCTCGACGTGGGCTGCAAAGGTGGATGGTTGCTCGAGCACTCCCAAGCGCCGTTCAAGTTGGGTGTCGACATCGACAACGCGCTCGGCGTGGGGGCTCGCGCCGACGCATGCGTGTTGCCTTTCCGCTCCGCGAGTTTCGACGTGGTCACCCTTCTCGACGTCATCGAGCATCTCCCGAAAGGCATGGAGGGCGTCGCGTTCTCGGAAGCTTCGCGGGTATTGGAGCCAGGTGGTCACCTCGTCGTGTCGACTCCGGCCGACTGGCGGATCGGCACGCTGACGGACCCGCTCTGGATGCTGTACGGACACCGGCACTACGACATGGCGCGACTGCTCACATGGGTCGAGCGGGCCGGGCTGGACCCCGTCCTCGTCGGCACGCGCGGCGACTGGGCCGACGTCGTTGGGCTCCCGATTGAGTACGCATGCCAGAGGCTTCGCCTGCCCATACCATTCGGTCGCGCGCTCTTCCAATGGGGCTGGAACGATTACTCCAAACCCGGCCGCTATACGCACTTCGTCGTGAGCCGCAAGCCTGCACAGGGGGAGCGAGACGAACAGCCCTCGGGCACGCTGCAGGTCTTTGTGGGCGACGAGCGACTCTGACATGCTTCCACACCGGTGACACAGAGCGACCAGACCGAGCCGGCCGCGCCCCAGAGTCACCCCCTCGTGTCCGTCGTGGTCCCCACGAAGGACTGCATCCGCACCATCGAGCGCTGCCTGCGTTCCATCCGGGAGCAGACGTGGCCGGCGGTGGAACTGGTCGTCGTCGACAATTTCAGTACGGACGGGACCTGGCAGGTGGCGCAAGAGCTGGCTGACCTCGCCATCCAGGCGGGTCCCGAGCGCAGCGCCCAGCGCAATCTGGGCATGGAGCGCTCATCGGGAGACTGGGTCATGTGGATCGACGGCGACATGCTCCTGCCGCCATCAATCCTGGAACGAGCGATGGAGGCGGCGCAGAACGCCGACGGAGTCTTCGTTCCGGAGATCACCGTCGGTTCGGGCTACTGGACCAGCTGTCGTGCGCTCGAACGCAGCTGCTGCACAGAGGAGGTCCTCGTCCAGTCTCCACGCCTGGTCAAGCGCAACTACATGAGGGACACCGGCGGATTCGTGACATCACTCTCGGGCACGGAGGACGCCGAGCTCAGGACGAGGATGCTCGAGGATGGCCGCACGCTGACGTGGATCCCGGATTTGATCGTGCACGACGAAGGTCGGATGACGCTGGGCGGAGTCCTCCGCAAGCGCTACTACTACGGGCGGGGGCTGGCGTCGTACAAGCAGGACCATCCGGGAGCGCTCTCCGGCCAGGCCAAGGCCGCGATCGGGGCGTACGGTCGGCACTGGCGCCGGTTGGCGGCACAGCCGAGGATCGCCGTGGGGGCGGTGTTCATGCGTGGTTTGGAGGCCGGCGCGTACGGACTGGGTGCCTTCGTGGGAGCGCGGAGGCCAGGGGGTGGACCCGCGGCGTAGTCCTCGTAGGGGGCGCTCAGGTGTCCGCGCGGAAGGAGCGAACGGTGCCCGCCAGCAAGCTCTGGGCGTCGGCTTTCGAGAGATCGCGCGCACGGAGCGACACCGTGGACGACATCCCGGCCACCCCCACCACCCCGAAGGCGACAGCGGAACGGCCTCGCGCCACGGGGAAGAAATCCAGCCGTGCTGTGTTCGGCACGGACTGACGGCCCAGGTTGGATATCAAGAACGAGTCGGAGAAGCGGTGCACGACCGGACGAGCGAGAGCAAGTGCCAGCCCGGCGCGGGTCTGCTCGGTGGGCTCGTCCCGAGAGGCCAGAGCGGCGGCGATGAGCGGCGCGACCGGTTCCCCGGCCGGGAGGTCCACTCTGCGGTAGCTGGCCACGTTCCCGACTCCGGGGGGGCCACCCTTGGCGATCGAGATCCCGATGCGCCGCCATCGAGCCCCTCGGACGCGGTTGTGCTCAGCGGCCGCGTCCACGCACGCCTGGGCCAGTCGGGCGGTGATGGACGGCCCGTGCATCTCGACCTCTTCGGTGACGTAGGAGTCGCGGCGAGGCGGGTGAGCAGAGCGAGCAATCCGGTCAGAGGGGTTGAGCAGCCGACGGAGCAAGGCCGACCGGGGTCCCGGCGGCCCGGGCGGAGCCGAGGTGACAGGTGCGGGAAGCGAGCCCCCGAGCAACGCCGTCATGACCGCGACGAGTGCCAGCCCGTCAAAGGCGGCATGGTGACAGGCCAGCGCCAGCCGTCGTCCGTCCATTCCGATGACGACACGTAGCGGCGCCTCGCTCGCGAGGTCGAAGGGCGCATCGAGACGGGGATCACCGACAGGCTCGTCGTCCACGACCACTGGGCTGCCCGGCTCCCCGGGCAGCCACGTCTCACCGTTCAGTGTGGCCCCGACCAGCGGAACGGCTCTGTGAAGGCCCTCGAGCCGCCCTACCAGCTCGTCCCCGTCGACCGGCGTCACCAGCGAGGCAGCGAGGAGCACGACCCAATCCGTTCGTCGATCGGGAAATCGCAAGAGCGACAGCTCGTGTCTCGAGGCAGGTCGGGGGAGGGACACGGGCATCGATCAGCCTGGACCCGTACCCCGGCCCAGAACGGAGGCCCTAGGTTGCAGCGGCTGGGTGTCAACGAGCTCATGCCGCATCACTGACCTCCTTGCCCGCCGAGTCGCCGCTCGACGGAGCGGACGGCGGATACCAGGGCATCGGGTGCGTCGCGAGGGACGGAATGACCGGTATGGGGGAGGATCACCAATTCCGCACCCTCCAGCTGTGCAGCCGTCTTCACGGTCACCGACGGCGGGACGGTACCGTCGAGCGCACCTGTCACCACAACGGCCGGGAGCTTCAATGTCGACAACGACTTCTCAATCGACGCGATCTCCCGCAGCAGCGATCGCTGGTCGGCCGCCGCCGTCCGCCAGAGGCCGGGCTGCCATGTCGCCGACGCCTCGGCAAGTTCCTTCGGGGGAGCTGTGGACGACGACCGCCGAGGTCGCCGAGCCGGCGAGCCGGCGACCTGTCGGGCTCGGGGGGCGAGCCAATCGAACACGAGCAGTTTCGCGGCACATGTCACCTCAAGGATCGGTGCCCAGGCGAGCACCTGACGGCCCCACGCGTATCGGCTGTCCGTTCGACCGACTGTGGCGACGAGCACCAGGCCCGAGACGAGCGAGGGGTGGCGCGCCGCGAGGAGCACCGCCACTCCGCCTCCGTAGCTGTGACCAACCACGACGGCCGGTCCCGAGCCGCGGGTTCGCAACGTGTCGGCCAGGCGGTCGGCTGTCTCTGCCATCGACAGTGGCCCGCCGCCGCTTCGCCCATACCCGGGCCGATCAGGGATGAGCACGCGGTGATCGGCCGTCAGCGTCGAGGCCACTGGGATCCAGTCCCTACTCGATGACCAGAGACCGTGGATGAGCAGCACGGCTTGGCCCGTGCCTTCGTCGACCACGAAGAGCTCAGCCAAGGGTTGGGCGCGTCGCGGCGTTGGGCGGTTCGGGAGCCAGCTCGGAGCCGAGCCCGGCGGCGGAGCTCAATGGGTCACCGAGAAGTGGGTTGTCGCCGAAG
>Ga0181535_10005379_pt1 | contig 13749 bp, 13 predicted proteins | sample PEATcosm2014_Bin_44_FD_119774 | JGI IMG/M metagenome (GOLD analysis project Ga0181535, IMG submission 119774) | Peatland microbial communities from MTU Mesocosm Facility, Houghton, MI, USA - PEATcosm2014_Bin17_30_metaG | ecosystem: Environmental > Terrestrial > Soil > Wetlands > Peat | place...
CGGATGCGCCCGATGGCCGGCCAGCTTTGGCAGATCGTCGCGGACGTTCTGGATTGCCCGCTGAACGACGGGCGCGTGCGGCTCTCCGCCTTCAGCGTCGTCAGCCAATGTGTGTTTTATCATCATTGCCGGCCGGTCGTTTCGCGGTTGTTTCCAAACGAACGACCGCTCGACGCGGCGGGCATCGAGCGGCTGGCCGACCACATCACGCGCTTTTCGCTGGCGGCGATGAAGCATCTGCCCGCGGCGAAACATTGAACATTTTGAAAAGCGTATGAAAAAACTGAAAATCATTCTGGCGCTGGCATTGGCCGGTTTTGCCGCCAGCGGAAACGCGGTCGCGCAGGGCGCCGACACCAACTCGGCCGCGTGGCTTACCCAGCCGTTGTCGCTGCTGCAGGCTTTGAACATCGCCTTGCAGCAAAATGCCACGATTCTCAAGGCCAACAACGACCTCGAAGCGTCCTACGGCGTGGTGGTGCAGACGCGCGCGATCGCGCTGCCGCAGTTGATCGCGAGCGGCCAATACAAGGACACCGACCGGAATGCGATTGAGAACATACCCTTTGCGCCCAGCACCCCGGATCAAAACTGGAACGCGGGCTTGCAGATTGTCCAGTCCATTTACCAGGGCGGCAAGCTGGTGGCGGCGGTGCGCGCGGCCAAGGTCACGAAGCAGCAGGCGCTGGCGCAATATCAAGCCACGCTCACGGACACTCTGCTGGCCGTGCGGCTGGCCTATTACGACATCCTGCTGGCGGCGCAACAAATCACCGTGAACGAGGCTTCCGTCAACCTGCTGCAAAAGGAGCTGGACGATCAGCAACGCCGTTACGACGCGGGCACCGTGCCGCATTTCAACGTGCTGCGCGCCAGCGTTTCCGTGGCCAATGCGCGTCCGCCCTTGATTCAGGCGCGGAACAATTATCGCATCGCCAAAAACAATCTGGCCAATCTGCTCGGCTATAATCTGCCGCGCGACATCTGGGAAAATATTCCGCTGAAGCTGACCGACACGCTTGACGCGACGCCGTATCAAATCAATTTGCCCGACGCTCTGCAACAGGCGCTGACCAAGCGCCCCGAACTGGCCGCGTTGCGCAATACGGAGGAATTGCAGAAGCTCAACATCACCGACGCCTCGTCCGGCTACAAACCGAACCTCTCGATTTTTGCCGGCTACAACTGGTTGAACAGACAATTTGGCAACCCGCCCACCTATGCGACCCCCGGCCCCAATGAATATCTCGATGGCTGGAACGCCGGGGCGCAAATGAGCTGGGATATTTTTGACGGCATGTTGACGCACGGCAAAGTCGTCCAGGCCAGGGCGCTTTACACCAAATACATCACCGCCGTGGACGAGGAAATGCGCAACATCGAACTGGAAGTGCGCACCGCCTATTCCGATTTTCTCGAGGCGCGGGAGGTTTTGGAATCGCAAAAAACGGTGCAGGACGAGGCCGAGGAAGCCCTGCGCGAAGCCAACGCCCGCGCCGACGCCGGCACCGGCACGCAGCTCGACGTGCTCGACGCCGAAAATTCACTCACGCAGGCGCGCAGCACGCAGGTGCAGGCGCTGCACGATTACGACGCTGCGCGCGCCCGGTTTGAACGCGCCATCGGCGCGGACATGGTGCAAAGCGCGACGGCGAAATAATCTCTGGACGGAGGCGGACGGCGGGGATAGGGTTTCGACGCGGCTAGGGGCGGACACGTCGCCTTTGCTGGAACTGATTTTGGCATTTTTTCGGACGAGCTTATGCGGGAAAGAAAGTTAAGAACGAAATTCGGCCGAATCTCCAGAAAGGAGAGGCTGCAAACTGAACCGCCGATTGTCTTTTAGGCCACTTGACCACGCCATGAGCAAGCGAATCAAAAGAGTTTTCATCGTTTTGTTTTTTTTAGCCGCGTTGCTAGTGGTCGCTTTCATCCTTCAGCCCGGTGTCATCCCTTTCTTCGCCATGCAGGCCGACAGCATTCAGCACGCTGGCACTTGGGAAGATGATCCAAAGAACTGGTATCGCGCCTTCAACGAAGAACAACCTGCAGAGGTCAAAGTGGTCCATTCAAAATACTGGAGATCAGATCACTTTACGGTTGAGTTCACTTATTACTTTGAGGTTCAGGCCACGCCCGAATGGAAGGACGCTTTCTTGAGGAACCACGGCCTCGCACTGGTTTCTCCTTTGACGGCCAGTAGTTTTCGCACAGACATTGATTCAGATGACACTCCAAATTGGTTCGCGCCTGACCCGGTCGACAGTTACGACGTGTGGGATAAAGCGGGGGGTTATGGCTCGGTTTGGATAAACAAGACCAACGGACACATTTACTTTTACGATTGGCAGCTTTAACCGCATTGCGGAAATAGTGGGATGACGTGGCCGAATTTGAGTATAGGCTGCAAGGCCGTTTGATGGTGGCGGGCAAAATCTGTCGGGTGAATGCCATTTGCCATTGCAGCGGCGGCGGATTTCGGGGATTTTATCGCGCGTGAAAATTCATCGCGCCCTGCTCTCGGTTTCCGACAAAACCGGGCTGGTTCCCTTCGCCCAAATCCTCGCCGCCAGCGGCGTGGAACTCATTTCCACCGGCGGCACCGCCAAGTCACTGCGCGAGGCCGGCCTCGCGGTCAAGGACATCAGCGAGCACACCGGCTTTCCCGAAATGCTCGATGGCCGCGTCAAGACGCTGCACCCGAAAGTCCACGGCGGCCTGCTTTACATCCGCGGCAACACCGCGCATGAGGCGGCGGTGCACGCCCACGGCATTTCGCCGATTGATCTGGTGGTGGTGAATCTGTATCCGTTCGAGGCAACGGTCGCGAAGCCCAACGTCAGCCTGCACGACGTGATTGAGAACATTGACATCGGCGGCCCTTCGATGCTCCGCAGCGCCGCGAAAAACCACGACAGCGTGACGGTGGTGGTGGACCCGTTCGATTATGCGGAGGTCGCGAAGCAAATTTCCGAAACCGGCAACACGACGCTGGAACTGCGCCGCAAGCTGGCGGCGAAAGTTTTCGCGCGCACGGCGGCTTACGACGCGGCGATTGCGGCGCATTTGCAAAAGGAATTTGCCACCGACAAAAATTCGCTGCCGCTGGTGCTGACGATTTCCGCGCCGCTGGCGCAGCCGCTGCGCTACGGCGAGAACCCGCACCAGACGGCGGCGCTTTACGGCAAGTTCCACGACTATTTCAAGCAACTGCATGGCAAGGAACTTTCCTACAACAACATTTTGGATTTGACGGCGGCGGCGGCGCTCATCGCGGAATTTCGCGAGGACGCGCCGACGCTGGCGATTTTGAAACACACCAATCCGTGCGGCGTCGGCCAGGGCGCCAATTTGCGCGAGGCGTGGGACAAGGCGTTTGCGACGGACAAGCAGGCGCCGTTCGGCGGGATCATCGCGGTCAATCAGCCGCTCGACGGCGCGTGCGCGTCGGCCATCGCGGAAATTTTCAGCGAGGTCATCGTCGCGCCGGAATTTTCGGCGGAGGCGCTGGCGGTGTTGCAGAAGAAAAAAAATCTGCGGCTGCTGCAAATCCTGAAATGCCCGTCGTCCGCGCAGCCGTGGGAAGTGCGGAGCGTGGGCGCGGATTCATTTTTGCTGCAACAGCGCGATTTGAAAACGACGGCGGCAGCCGATTTGAAAATTGTGACGAAGCGGCAGCCGACGGCGGCGGAGCTGAAGGCGATGCTGTTCGGCTGGCGCGTGGTGAAGCATTTGAAATCGAACGCGATTCTTTATGTCGGCGAAGGCCGGACGCTCGGCACGGGCGCGGGGCAGATGAGCCGCGTGGATGCCAGCCGCATCGCGGTGTGGAAGGCGGGCGAGGCGAAGCTGCCGCTCGCCGGCAGTGTGGTTTGCAGCGACGCCTATTTCCCGTTCCCCGACGGGCTCCTCGCGGCGGCGGATGCGGGCGCGACGGCGGCGATTCAGCCCGGCGGTTCGGTGAGGGATGCGGAAGTCATCGCGGCGGCGGATGCGCGCGGTATGGCGATGGCGTTCACCGGTGCGCGGCATTTCCGGCATTAGCCAAATCATTCTCGTCCTCGATTTTTTCGATTGCGAGGACGAGGACGAAAAATTCAGCGGATGAGCCAGTAAATCAGGGCGAATTGGGCGGCGGTGACGGCGACGACAAGCGCCCAGACGAAAAGTTCGCGGAGGCGCAGACCGCGCTGACGGGCGGCGGCGAGCCAGAATTGCAGTTTGGCGGAGCCAAGCGTGATGGTGTCGCCGTTGCGGAGAATTTGATTCTGGAACGGCCCGCCGTTGACGGCGATCAGGGCGCCCGGCGCAACCGCAAGGTTGAAACCGCCGCTTTGAAATTCGAGCGCGAGGTGTTGATTCCAGACGCCGTCATCTTCGAGCTGCAAATGGTTTTCCGGCGCGCGTCCGACGCGGAAAGGAAAATGTCGGACAGCCGCCCGGCTGCCCGCCTTTTTTCCCGAAAGGACATTGAGTTGAATCATCAGAAAATCCGCCGTTCCACGGTGACCTGGTCGTTGGGATAAACCGGCGGATCCATCGCCGGGTTCTGGAGGGCTCCATCGTAATCCACCCGGATGCGCTGGCCGTTGCTGGAATGGTTGAGCCAGACTTTTCCGTGGTTGGCAAAATCGGTCAGGCCGCCGGCGGATTGAATGGCCTTGGTGACGGTGGTGCCGTCCACGTAAAGCTGCTTGCCGGGAGCTTTGACTTCGCCGCCGACGTAATACACGCGGTCGCCGGATTTCACGGTGACGGTCAGGCGGACATAATATTGTGGAACGTAGCCGTCGTGAATTTCATTTTGCAATTCGCCGGCGGTTTTGCCGACGGCAGTCACGGCGCCGATGAGCGGCAGGGTGATGGTGCCGTCCTCCTTGATGGGCTCCTCGTGGGAAGGGATGTCAACCAGCGAGCCGGAGAAGGTCACAATGACCGTTTCGCCAACACGAAAGCGGGCCACATCCGCGCCGGTGGGGGGCGAGGAAAGCGAGGTTCCGCCGGCGGTCGGCGGTTGGGAGTTAGCCGACATGGGTTGGCCTTGCGACGGCGAGCTGCAGCCGGTGAAAAACAAGCCTGCGACCAGCAATGCGCAGGCGAATAATCCGCGAACAAATAATTTCATGGGCGCTAATCCTTGCGAAAGTGGGGACGCAATCAATACTTTTGTTTGACTTTATCCGGGCCGGTTTCACCGCCGGAGCCTTTTTCCCGGGCTTCGGCATCCTGTTCCTCCTCGTTCTTGGAGTAGTAATAATAGCCGTGGTAGTAGCCGCTGTAGTAGTAGTAGCTTTCGTCCTGCGACATATTGATGTTGTTGAGCACGATGCCGATGAGCGTGCCGCCGACTTTTTCAATCATCTGTTTGGCGCGGATGTTCATCGGCTGCGGGTAGCGGCGGTATTGAATGACCTGGATGACCATGTCAATTTCGCTGGCCAGAATGGCGGCGTCGCTCACGCCCATGATCGGCGGCGAATCGAAGAACACAAAATCGTAGCGCTGCTTCAATTCGGCAACCATGTCCTTCATCGCCGCGGAGCCGAGAATATTCATGGAACTGCTCGGCAGTTTGCCGCTGGCCAGAAGGTCGAGCGTCGGAACGCTGGTCCGTTGGATGACCTCTTCCAGGGTGTTTTGCTTGAGCAGATAATTGGTCACGCCCAGGCTATTGCTGACCTTGAGAACTTTGTGCAGAGTCGGGCGGCGGAGGTCCGAATCCACCAACAGCACGCGCTGGCCGGCCTGGGCGAAGACGGTGGCGAGGTTGACGACGGTGGTGGACTTGCCTTCGCCCGCGCCGGCGCTGACGACGACGCAGGAGTTGAGCCGGTCATCCTTGCGCGAGAACAGGAGGTTGGTGCGCAGGACGCGGTAGGCCTCGGCGTGCTGGCTTTCGGCGCCTTCTTCCATCAAATAGCCGACATTCTGCGGGATGACGCCAAGCACCGGCGCCTGGAGGGCGCGCTCCACGTCGTCAATGGTTTTCACGCTGGTGTCGAGATATTCAATGAAAAAGGCCAGACCGACGCCAACCATCAAACCGATGACGATGCCGAGGATGATGTTCAGCGTTTTATTGGGCCGGGCCGCGGACTTGGCCGGCTGGGCCTGGTCAATGATGGTCACCATGGTTGACTTGGGGATTTCCAGGTCCAGTTTTTCTTCCGCGATCTTTGCCTGAAGCAGTTTGTGGAATTCAATCATGTTTTCCAGCTTGCGTTTTAATTCCCAGTAAGGCTGGCCCCGTTGGGCTTCTTCCTGATCCTTTTGCATGGCGGCCTCGACCGTGGCGGTTTGCGCATCCAGCCCGGCCTTTGACGATTTCACCTGGGTGGCCAGACCATCCATCAGGCCGGCGACGCGGGCGTCAATCTCCGTGTTCAATTGATCCGCCATTTTTTGCTGGCGCATCACATCGGGATGATTTGTGCTGTAATCCACTTTCAGTTGGGCCAGGTTTTGTTCCGCCTTGTTCAACTGGTCCAACAATCCGCTTAAGGCCGGATCCGAAAACATCGTGGGGAGAATGTCCCGTAACTCCACCGGGTTCCTTTCCTGCAACCCGGCCAACTGCGCATTTAACTTTGTATAATCCCTTTCCTGTTCAATCTCATTCATTTTGTATTGCGACAATTGCTGCTGGCTGAGCGTTGGCGTTGGAGCGAAGGATTGGGGATCGTTGTCATTGATCTTCAAATCCTGGCGCAGTTTGTCCACGGCGGCGTTGGTCTGCTGAATGCGGTCCTCCTCCGCCTGGAATTCCGACATGAGGACCGAGATGCCATTCATCGTGTTGGTATTGCGCAGATCGAGGCGATAATCCTGATAAGCCTGGGCGATGCCGTTGGCCAGATTCGCGGCTTCGGCCTTGTCCTCGCTGTAAATGGTGATGTCAATCAACTTGGTGTTGCGCTCCGGACTCAAGTTCATGCGCTGCTTGAGCAGTTGCATGGTGTCTTCCGTCTTGAGCGGCTGGCCGCCGTTGTATTTTGCGCCCCATTTATTGTTCAAATCCAACGTCTCAATCACCCGGCCCAGCACTTTTTCCGACTGCATCTTCTCAAATTCGGTCTGGATGAAATAAGGGTCGTAGCCGACGCCGGCATACGCCTGGCCGCCGCCCATGGGCTGGATGTCGTTGACGTCGGGATTGATTTCGATCCGGGCCGTGCTGGAATACGATGAGGGCAGGATGAACGTGACGACGGTGGCGGTGATGGCGATGAGCAGGAAGACCGAGATGATGACCGTCTTGCGGATGCGGATGATGCGCCAGTAGTCAAGAAAATGCAGGCTGGCTTCCGGCGGCGGCTGGTTTTTTACTGGTTCCATATGTGTCGAAAAACAATGGGAGACAGGGTAATGACCCTGCTCCCGTTCAAATCGTTCAAAATATTTTGCCTGATGCCCTGGCTTGGCTCAAGAACTTAATCCGCCTTTAATAGGTCGCGCTGACGCCCAAATAAACGCGGTTGCGTGTGTAGTCCCCCGGCGCGGCGGTTGTATACCAATCGAAATTGTAACCAAGATCCGATGAGAAGTGACGGTTGAAGGCGTAGGACAGGTTCACGCCCAGATTGTAAAACTGCGCGGTTTGATTGTTATACGCGCCCTGGTTGTAGGTGGAATATTGAAAATGCCCGACCAGGCTGCCCATGAGTTTGGGGGTCAACGCCTGATTGAGGGAGCCGTAAACCACCGTGCTTTCCTGGTCCAAGGTGATCTGTCCTTGGGAATTTACCGAAACCGTGTCCGTGGCGTTTCGCGATTGCGTCACTCCCAACTGCGCGTAGCTTCCGGCGGCATAGGTGTAAATCATCGAGGCATCCGCGTAAGGCGACAACGAACTGGTGGAATTCGGATCGTTGTAATAATCAGTGTATTGCACGCCCACATTGGCATTGCCCGTCAGATTTTCCAAGAATTTGTGCTGCACCCCCACGTAGCCGAACTGCGACCGGCTGTCACGACTGTCGCTGTAATAAACATAAGGATGAGCCGGAGAATATGGCGCATTCGCGTTTTCGGCAATCGGCTCGTCACCCAAGTAATGAGCCATGCCAAATTTATAACCGATGAGAGCGGTCGTGGTCGGCAAAACGACCCACTGCAACTCCAGTCCAAAGGTCGCTTCATTCCGATTCAACCTGCCGGCGTAACTGGGATTACTATACGGAGGGGCGGTGTTGCCTCCGCTGTTCTCATAGTTGTAGAACGAGTCTTGGGCGGACAACACGGTGCTGAACTCCCGTGTCCAGTCCGTGTGCAACGAGCCGTTCACCGTGTTGGCGATGTTATTTCCTTCCACGCGCTGTGGTATTGCCGTGCCGCTAGCCGACAGCGCCGGATCCTGCGACACCGTGAACGTGTCCTCAAGCCTCGACTCCCAACGCGGCGTGAACGCATGATCCAGCCACACATCCAATTGATGGGTCTGGTCAATCGGGTTTTGATTGTTTTGTTGCCGCTGCTGATAATAATAAAGCCCGTAAGAGTAACGCAGCCCGATTTCCGTTTGCTGCAACGGCATGTTCAGGCCGAATGACGGATTCACCTCAAATCCCGCGCTGCCTTGCTTCTGTGTCGTCGTGTTATAATTGTCATCGTAAAATCCACGCAAGGTTGCCGAAAGGGTCCACATCTTGGAATTGTCCGCGGCATCCGGGGCATAAGCAGCATGAAGACTGGCGACTCCGGCTGTTGCCAGCCCCATCGAGACAAAAAGTTTTTTCATAGCGCGGTGTTCTTGTGTTCTTGTGTTCTGTTCTTTCTATGGACGGTCCGAGGCTCTTTTTCACTCAAAAAAAAGCACCCAAACCGATGACGATTACCAAACTAGCAGAAAAGCGACCTCGTTGTCAAAACATTTTTTACGCTAAATTATTCACCGGGCGCAAATCAGTTTTTGGAGGGGTCAGTTTTGGAATGTGGGAATAGGAGTAGCCCACGCGCTGGCGCGCTCCGGCAACCGCCGTGAAGATGGACGACAAGGCCGGCGGCATGGCGGTCTTCAGCTTCTTTGAGCTTACGACCGTTTTTCAGATGCGCATCGAACAATTGACGCCGCCGATGCTCGTGCGCTGGAAATGCACCGGGGGCACCTCGCCGGATTGGGTCGGCACCACGCAGGAATACATCCTCGCACCGCGGCCCGACGGCGAAGTGCTGTTGAAATTCTGCCACGGCGGCTGGGAACGCGGCGGCGACCATTGCTTTTTTTGCAACACGACTTGGGGACATCTGCTCGTCTGTCTGAAGGATTACGCCGAGCGCGGCGTGAAGAATCCTTAGTTCACGTAATTCCAAACGCTTTGACGCGGCAAGGGGCGACTTGTTCGCGGACCGCCGTTCGGGATTGAAATGGGCGCGGCTTCCCTGCATCCTCGCCGCGATGAAGCATCTCGTCCAGGCCCGGAAGGTTTTTGACATCGAACTCGCCGCGCTCAAGGCCGTGCGCGCGCAGCTTGACGCGTCGTTTGATGAAGCGGTGGAAATCATTACGGACGCGCTGGCGCGGCGCGGCAAAGTCATCGTCGTCGGCATCGGCAAATCCGGCAATATCGGCCAGAAAATCGCCGCCACGCTCACCAGCACCGGCTCCACCAGCGTCGTGCTCAACAGCGTGGACGCGCTCCACGGCGACCTCGGCATCATCGCCGACGGCGACGTGATTCTCGCGTTGAGCTATTCCGGCGAGTCGGATGAATTGCTCAATTTGCTGCCGGCGCTCAAAAGATTTTCCGTCAACATCATTTCACTCACCGGCAATTTGAAATCCTCGCTGGCAAAACACAGCGACGTTTCGCTCAACGTCAAGGTTCCGAAGGAAGCCTGCCCGTTCAACCTCGCGCCGACGGCGAGCACGACGGCGGCGCTGGTGATGGGCGACGCGCTGGCGATGGCGGTGTTGCAGGCGCGCGGCTTCAAGCAAAAGGATTACGCCCGGCTGCATCCCTCCGGCGCGATTGGCCGCGCGATGCTGCTGAAGGTGGGCGACATCATGCGCACGGGCAATCGCAACGCCGTCGCGGATGAGAATCTGACGGTCAAGGAAGCGCTGCTTGTGATGACGCACGCCAAATCCGGCAGCTTGAGCGTGGTCAACGCGCGCGGCAAGCTGGCGGGCGTTTTCACCGACGGCGATTTCCGCCGGCACATGGCGGGTGATGACAATCTGCTTTCGAGGCCGTTAAAAAAAGTCATGACGCGCAATCCGATTTGCATCCGCGACAATGCGCTGGCCGTGGAGGCGCTGAAAATTTTCAACGAGCGGAACATTGACGATTTGATCGTCGTGAACACAAAACGCGAGCCGGTGGGCCTGGTGGACTCGCAGGATTTGCCAAAGCTGAAAATCATGTAGCGTCGAGCCGGTGGCTCAAAAAATCGGCGCGCAGCGCCGACTCGCCTTTTCACTCCAGACCGCAATTTTTCCGGGCCCGTTTCAACACCTTTTGCGCCAGGCCGCGAGCTTTCTTTGCGCCATCAACAAGCACGCTGTTGACGTGATCCAAGTTTGCCGCAAGTTCCGCGCGCTTCTTCCGCGCGTCGGCGAAATAATTCCAATAATTCTCAAACAACGCCTTCTTCAAATCGCCGTAGCCGAGGCCGCCGGCACGCAGACGATTTTCAAAATCCTTCGCCACCTCCGCTGGCGCGACGAGTTTGAGCAATTGCAGGGCGAGATTTTTTCCCGCGTCGGGTTTGGGTTCGGCGGGCGTGCGGCTGTCCATGACGATGCCCATGATTTTTTTGCGGATGGTTTTTTCGTCGCCAAAGATCTCAATCGTGTTGCCGTAGCTTTTGCTCATCTTCTGGCCGTCGGTGCCGGGCACGACGGCGACTTCGTCGCGGATTTGCGGTTCGGGAATCACGAACGTCGGGCCGTAGGCTTCGTTGAACTTGATGGCGATGTCGCGCGTCATTTCAACGTGCTGCTTCTGGTCGCGCCCGACCGGCACGATGTTTGAATCGTAAATCAAAATGTCCGCCGCCATGAGCACCGGATAGGCAAACAGGCCGTGGCTCGGCGCGATGCCCTTGGCGGTCTTGTCCTTGTAGCTGTGCGCCCGTTCGAGCAATCCCATCGGCGTGACGGTCGAAAGCAGCCACGTCAGCTCGGTCACTTCCGGCACGTCGGATTGGCGGAAGAAAACGGTCCGTCGCGGATCAAGGCCGCACGCGAGAAAATCCAGCGCCACGTCCAGGGTGTTCTTGCGCCGCGCGATGGCGTCGGTCAGCGACGTCATGGAATGATAATCCGCGATGAAATAAAACGCCTCGCCCTTTTCCTGAAGGTCGAGGGCCGGGCGCATCATCCCGAAATAATTTCCGAGGTGCAGCGCGCCCGAAGGCTGGATGCCTGACAAAATTCGCATGGGGAAAGTTTAACCGCAAAGAGCGCAAAGAACACAAAGAAAAAATTGCCGGGTTGAAATGCCATCCGGAAACAGCTTTTCCAACTTCGTGGAAAACAAACAGTCACCGCTGAAAGTTCAACCGCGTTGCACCGCCGGCCAATCGGTTCAGAAAGCTCTGGATAAATTGCAGGAAGATTGGCTGGACAGGTCAAGGCAGGCCCGGCCGCTTGGTCGGCTTAAAAACTCCGCTCCAGGTGTAGGACCAGAGATTATCCAGCCTGGGGCTTTCCACGTGGCCGTCAACCAGACCCATGTTGACCAGTCCGGGAAACGGTTGATTGTTCGGAAACGCTTGCGGCGCGGCTCCCGCCGCCACTGAACCATGCCGCGCTATGCAAACCCGCATCATCGGCCCGGACCCGTCGGGGAGGCCGCCGACACCCGCAAATAAATTGTAAGGGTTGGCGGGCGTGTCGGTCATCAGCGGCCACATGTCCGGCCAGACGCCATCCACAAATTCAGGAGTGGTTGTCGGAAACCTGATGGATGAATCCTTGTGAAAATAAGAGTTTATGGGAGAGGTGTCTTGCACATAGCGAGTCGGCGGTTGTGGCCCCCCCGTGTCATAAAGCCAGCCATTGATGGTGTAGCTCCCCATATTGGTCGGATCCACACTGTTCACCGCATTCCAAACCCAGGCATTCGCCGCCGTTCCTGGTTGAGTCCCCAGGGCAGTAAGACTTACCGGTTGACTCGCGACTGGGCAAAGCCGCAACGCGCTCACCTTGGCATAGTTGTCAATTAGTGTTGACAGCCATACTGTGGTCGCTCCGCCATAGCCGATTGGACCATAATCCTCCTGATACATGATCCCGGCCGTGGTCAATTGTTTCACATTGCTGACACATTTGCTTTGTTGCGCGTGAAGCTTTGCCTTGCTCAAGGCCGGCAGCAACATGGCCGCCAGAATGGCGATGATGGCAATGACCACCAGCAGTTCAATCAAGGTGAACGCTTTTTGAATTGCGCGGCAGGATGGCATTGGTTTCGCGGGAAAATGCAAACTTTTTGAGGATTTCATCTTGGTAAGCTACTCCGAAACCATTCTAATGGCAATGTGAATTTGTCACCAGAACGTGACTTTCCGCAGCGACCGGTGTCAGTCGGATTAACATATTTCAGCGGAAGAATGAGCGGATTTGCAATCCGCGGGAAAACAAGCTTGCGCGATGGTGCAACGCGCGGATGCGGCGCGGGCACGAGCCGCCGAGAATTTCGATTTGAAAATCCGCGCCAGCCGCGTAATCTGCGTTCAAATGAACATCGCCATCGAACACATCGCCATTCCCGCCACGAATCCCGTCGCGCTGAAAAGCTGGTATGAACGCGTCCTCGGCGCGCGTGAAGTTTTTAACAACGGCAAGATGCCGCCGACGCTGCTCATCAGCCTGCCCGGCGGCGGCTGGTTGGAAATTTACGCCGCGGAAAAACCGCTGCCAGAGCGCGGCAACAACAAGCTGCAAGGTTTCCGCCACCTTGCGCTGCGCGTGGACTCGATTGACGCGGCAAAGGCGGAACTCAAACAGCGCGGCGTGAATTTCACGGAAGAAATCCGGCCGGCGGCGGGCGGCGGCAGGGTTTTGTTCTTCGAGGACGGGGAGGGGAATTTGCTGCATCTCGTCGAGCGGCCGAAAGATTCACAACTCAAGTGACGCAGGTTGGAAGCCTGCGCTGCGTTATTTTTTCGGCGTGCGAACGAGGAGGATTGGAATCGTCGTTTTGTGCCGGACCTGGGTGATTGTGCTGCCGTGAAAGATGTCACCGAAAAGCCGGTGGCCGTGTCCGGCCATCGCAATCAAATCGCATCCCTTTTGCCCGACCCACTTGATGATTTCCTGCGGCGGATCGCCATATGCTAGTTCCGACTCGGCAGGAATGCCGGCGGATTGAAACTCCGACCAGACCCGGCTCAAATATGCGGTGTCTTCGGTGATTTCGGGGCTGACCGCGTCCGCTCCAAAAGTTCGCGCAGCCCAGCCGTCCGCCACATGCAGCAGCACGACGCGGCTTTGCGCGAGTTTCGCAAGCTGCTTGATGTGTTCGATAATGGCGCGGTCGGTTGGCGTGCCATCCAACGTCAGGAGAATGGTTTTATACATGGGTCAGCTTTTTTAGTTTATCCGCCTTTGATGACCTGCCAAGCCTGGTTGACGGCGTCGGGCAGACCATAAAAATTGAAGACCGTGATTAGCGACGCCGAACCCCAGCCGGCGATGAGCAGAAACCTGCCGAGCCGCCATTGTCCCATCCTCTTGCGGGAACTGGCGAAGTGCAGCAAAGGAAACATCGCAAACGGAAGCTGCAACGCCAGCACCACCTGGCTCAA
>Ga0181535_10005382_pt1 | contig 13743 bp, 9 predicted proteins | sample PEATcosm2014_Bin_44_FD_119774 | JGI IMG/M metagenome (GOLD analysis project Ga0181535, IMG submission 119774) | Peatland microbial communities from MTU Mesocosm Facility, Houghton, MI, USA - PEATcosm2014_Bin17_30_metaG | ecosystem: Environmental > Terrestrial > Soil > Wetlands > Peat | place...
CTTTCCGCGGTGAATTCACCGCGGCCTCATTGAAGCACTATATGCTGCGTGATCCTGGAGAACTCGCCAAGGCCTTTCCGCGGTGAATTCACCGCGGCCTCATTGAAGCTGCACCAATTCTCTCATTTCCTCTCGCGTAAAGTACCTTTCCGCGGTGAATTCACCGCGGCCTCATTGAAGCCTGCTACGCTTGGACTGACCTCGGCGACCGGCGCACTTTCCGCGGTGAATTCACCGCGGCCTCATTGAAGCTGGCGTTTGGCCGCGCAAGCTAGATGCGGTTCCAATGCTTTCCGCGGTGAATTCACCGCGGCCTCATTGAAGCTTGAATCCATCCAAGCTGTCTTTCTTGATTGTCTTTCTTTCCGCGGTGAATTCACCGCGGCCTCATTGAAGCTACGATTCGTAGTGCTAGCGGGGAAACGTCACTTGCCTTTCCGCGGTGAATTCACCGCGGCCTCATTGAAGCAAGGCTTAAATCGTAAAGATGAGCGATGCTCATGCGTCTTTCCGCGGTGAATTCACCGCGGCCTCATTGAAGCGGTCGGGGTCGGGGTCGGGGTCGCGGTCGGGGTCGCGGCTTTCCGCGGTGAATTCACCGCGGCCTCATTGAAGCTGCACTATAGGTTTGCGCCCAAGTTGATGAATTCCAACAACTTTCCGCGGTGAATTCACCGCGGCCTCATTGAAGCCCACTTCGACGAATCCGCAGGCGAGGGTGGTACCTGTCTTTCCGCGGTGAATTCACCGCGGCCTCATTGAAGCACAATTCCAGCGCCGCTGCAACGGAGCCCGGACACGTTCTTTCCGCGGTGAATTCACCGCGGCCTCATTGAAGCCGACCACTCACCGCCGTGAACTGGTAGTTGCTCTTCCTTTCCGCGGTGAATTCACCGCGGCCTCATTGAAGCGTTACAGAAAACGCCGCTATCTGACGAGTCTGGCCCTTTCCGCGGTGAATTCACCGCGGCCTCATTGAAGCACCGCTGAAGGATTAGTGCTTCCCCCTCAAGTGCGCCTTTCCGCGGTGAATTCACCGCGGCCTCATTGAAGCGCATTCATCGCGGCCCCCGTTTCAAATAGTCCTGCCTTTCCGCGGTGAATTCACCGCGGCCTCATTGAAGCAGCAAGGATATTTCCAACGCAAATGCGAGGATTGCCCTTTCCGCGGTGAATTCACCGCGGCCTCATTGAAGCCATTGGTGGATTTTTCATTTTGATCTCCTTTGAATCTTTCCGCGGTGAATTCACCGCGGCCTCATTGAAGCTAAGCCACTTCCGAAACCGCTGTCGTTTCTTCCGCCTTTCCGCGGTGAATTCACCGCGGCCTCATTGAAGCGCGATCACGGAGGTGATGCGAGAGTTGAAGTCCGGCCTTTCCGCGGTGAATTCACCGCGGCCTCATTGAAGCAATAAACCCAGTCTCAGTGTAGCTGTCCGTTCGGTTCTTTCCGCGGTGAATTCACCGCGGCCTCATTGAAGCCATCGATTCGCAGAGCGGCATCCATCGCCAGCAGCTTCCCTTTCCGCGGTGAATTCACCGCGGCCTCATTGAAGCCGAGAAGTTCGCGGCCAAGCTTTTCGGCAACTCCGCCCTTTCCGCGGTGAATTCACCGCGGCCTCATTGAAGCGCATGGTGGCCCTCCTTTTTTCCGCTGTTTGGCTTTCTTTCCGCGGTGAATTCACCGCGGCCTCATTGAAGCACGCTTTGCTACCTCATCACTTTCTGCACGATCGCAACTGCCTTTCCGCGGTGAATTCACCGCGGCCTCATTGAAGCCCGGATGCTCAGAGTGTGGAGCTATCGGAGGGATGCACTTTCCGCGGTGAATTCACCGCGGCCTCATTGAAGCTGAAGATACTTAAGCCAGTCCTACCGAAAGATGAGCTTTCCGCGGTGAATTCACCGCGGCCTCATTGAAGCGACGATACGCCAGGCAATTCGCTCCACTTGCGCCGGATCCTTTCCGCGGTGAATTCACCGCGGCCTCATTGAAGCCATGCCCTCAAGACTCAGATCGTAAAGATGCGCGATCTTTCCGCGGTGAATTCACCGCGGCCTCATTGAAGCCACCAAAAACCAAGAGGCCCAAATCCGGGAGGAAATCTTTCCGCGGTGAATTCACCGCGGCCTCATTGAAGCTGCTTGTGGGTTGGATGCCTCGACATAAAACGCTGCTTTCCGCGGTGAATTCACCGCGGCCTCATTGAAGCTTCTCCCCTCGAATCTTTCGACCAGATGTAAATTCCTTTCCGCGGTGAATTCACCGCGGCCTCATTGAAGCGCGGTTTTCACCAAGACATGGATCAACGCCCAGAGCTTTCCGCGGTGAATTCACCGCGGCCTCATTGAAGCGACGAACATAAATGCTTCTTGGGTTTCGATTCAGTACTTTCCGCGGTGAATTCACCGCGGCCTCATTGAAGCCCGTGAAAGCGCCGCAAAAACTCTGCCTTTAGGCATCTTTCCGCGGTGAATTCACCGCGGCCTCATTGAAGCGCTATGCCAGCGGAGACGCTTTCTGAAAGACTCTCCTTTCCGCGGTGAATTCACCGCGGCCTCATTGAAGCTTGGGACAGCCACCCAATCAAAGGCTTGGACGAACCCCTTTCCGCGGTGAATTCACCGCGGCCTCATTGAAGCTGGTGCCTATGCTGGAGACATTACACCGACGCTCGACCTTTCCGCGGTGAATTCACCGCGGCCTCATTGAAGCGTTTCAGACTCTTGCCGGAAAGACCCTGCGGTGATTCTTTCCGCGGTGAATTCACCGCGGCCTCATTGAAGCAACCCGTCCGGCGTGGCAGGTCCTCCCCCTCCCTCCCTTTCCGCGGTGAATTCACCGCGGCCTCATTGAAGCCGGAGTAGTTCCGTGCATAACGCAAGGCACAGGCAACTTTCCGCGGTGAATTCACCGCGGCCTCATTGAAGCCAGCAATTCATGTCAAGGACCGTATTACGCCTTCGGGCTTTCCGCGGTGAATTCACCGCGGCCTCATTGAAGCAAGTTCCTCGACTCCGTTAAGATCGGTAATCTCAGCCTTTCCGCGGTGAATTCACCGCGGCCTCATTGAAGCCCGCTTGCGCGAGGCGCAGCCCGACCCAAATGGGCTTCTTTCCGCGGTGAATTCACCGCGGCCTCATTGAAGCGCTCGACTGGATTCAGGCGCAGGGGCAAAAGGCGTCTTTCCGCGGTGAATTCACTGCGGCCTCATTGAAGCCCGACGCAGGCTTTATAACCCACGCACACCGGGCGGCCTTTCCGCGGTGAATTCACCGCGGCCTCATTGAAGCTGCCCCTCTTTTTCGCCGGTATTGACCGTAATAGGCCTTTCCGCGGTGAATTCACCGCGGCCTCATTGAAGCAAGTCGAACGCGATTCCTTCTTTCGGAATCCACTTGCTTTCCGCGGTGAATTCACCGCGGCCTCATTGAAGCTTCCATACCCCTGTCCATTGCGGGCGGCGCGGCAAGCTTTCCGCGGTGAATTCACCGCGGCCTCATTGAAGCGGTCAAAAAGTGAGCGCGGCGTGAAGTCTTGGTCCCTTTCCGCGGTGAATTCACCGCGGCCTCATTGAAGCGTGTTCAACCTGGGCGCGGAACGGTTAGCGTCTTCGCTTTCCGCGGTGAATTCACCGCGGCCTCATTGAAGCGCGCAAGCATAATGTGGGTTCGAATCCCACCGGGGCTCTTTCCGCGGTGAATTCACCGCGGCCTCATTGAAGCACTTAATACTGCCGACAAGAGATCACACCATGCCAATTCCTTGAGTGACGGACGGGGCTTGGTTGATCTCAAGAGCCGAAGTCTTGGAGACATCAGCGCTGAGTTGCGGGCTGAGTTTGGCGAAGCTGTCGGTAAATACAGTGGCTTCATGGCTGGCGCGGGAGATGGAGACGTAACCGAAGCGGGAGTTGAGCAGGTCCGGGTAAACGCCGGTATCAGCGTTCACGAGGACGCGCTCGGCGGTGAGCCCCTGCGAGCTGTGGCTGGTAACGGCGTAGCCGTGGTCGAAGTGGCGGTGCTCAGTGGCGTCGAATTCGACCTGGCGGTTGCTGTCGAGGCGGGCTGAAATGCGACCGCCCGGCGAGATGGATTCAACGGCGGCAAGGTCGCGGTTGGCGACGCCAAGCACCTTGTCGGGCGCGGTGAACTGGATGCGGTCGCCTGCGGAAAACTCTCGGTCGATCTCGCGGTAGACGCTGACGCCGGTCAGGCGGCGTGGATCATAGGTAGTCTGTTCACCGGAGGATTTCTCGACGGTGAGCAGGTTGGCTGCGGGGTTGACGCCAACAACCGAACCGTAGCTCCCAGCCTCCAAGCCGATGGCCTGGCTGCCACGTGAATAACGCACCACATCGTTGATCTCGTAGTGGCTGGCCCAGGTGCGTTCAGCACCGGTCATGTCCTGGCGCTGAACGAGCACCCGGAAAGTGCGATCCTCCGGCGCAAGGGTTCCATTGGCTTTCAATTCCTGCCGGACTGCAACATTCAACTCACGGCGCGAAGCGTTGTCGGGAGAGACAATCAGCGTCTTTCCGGGTGACTCAACGTAGCTTTTAGCGATAGCGCAGATGCGCTCTTCCGCATTCGGAATTTCCTGGACGCGGCCCTGCTGCTGAAGCGATTCGAGAGCGGCGGATACTTGCCCTTTGGCCAGCATTTCGACGGCAGATTTCAGTGCCGGGTCTTTCTGGCGGACGATCTCGTCGAGTTTGGCCGTGCGCATCCCGGCTTCCTGCAACTGCTCGAACGGGCGGCCCGCCTCCACGCCCTGATGCTGGCGAGTGTCGCCGATCAAGAGTACGCGATCATTGGGTCCAAGGCGCGCAAGAAACTCGCGCATCTGATTGGTGCTCGCAAGGCTCGATTCATCAACGAGGTAAAAGTGCTTTTGTTCGGCTGCATCCGGCTTGGCGGCATGTGCAAGGAAGCCTTGCAGGGTTCCTGCCTCGACGCCAGCTTCATTCAACTGGCGAGCAGCGCGTGAGGTTGGGGCGAAGCCTTTGACAGCATAGCCACGGGACTCCGCAGCCTCACGGATCACGGAAAGCGTGGTTGTTTTACCGGCCCCGGCGTAGCCCTGAATCCCCTGAACACGGTCGGGCGCGCTCAATACATCTTCGACCACAGATTTCTGCGCCCGATTGAGATACTGGTGCCGGTCGGCAACAGCAATTGCGTCCGACCGGGACAACACCGGCTCGATCTGATTCCGTTCTTGTGTTACCCGATGGACGATCGCATGTTCGGCTTCGATGGTCCTGGCGGTTGTAAACTGCCGCGCCGGAGTGTTCTGTCCACGGTCTACGATCTGGAATTCTCCGGCTGCGAGGCGGGCATCAAGATTGTCGCGCACCTGGGCGTAGGTAACTTCGCCCATGCCACGGCGCAGGCCGTCACGGATAAGGGTGCGCTCGTCCACAACGGCCTCGCGCTCGAAGTTTTTGTCGCGGGCAAAGGTGAGCGATTCCCGCACGCGGTCGATGGTGTTGGTGGGCTTCTGCTGATGCCGAAGCTGTTCGCGCGCAGCATGGACGACAGCCTCAGCTTGGTGCCCGAAGTCGGCAGCGAGCTTGCGATGCGCCGCCATCACTTCGCGCTGCGAATGAATCTCCTTGCGGTCACGGGTCGAGTGCGCGGCGATCTCCGCAGCCTCAGAGCCAGTGCGCCCGGTACGCTCCAGGTATTCACGAATCTGCTGGCTGCGCGGGCTCGATGCATCAAGGTATTCCTGCGTATAGCCTTTGATCTCCGGAGCCCCGCTGCGGCCGGTTACGATCTCGTAACCAAGTTGGCGAAGCCGGTAGGTCAGCTCCGATTGATAGACGGCAGTCGCAAATTGTTGCGACTGGAATAGTCCGCGCTCCTGAAGGGCGCGGAACTGGCCGTTGTCGCGCCCGGTCATATTGAAGATGACAGCGTGTGTATGGAGTTGTGGCGCGACGTAACCATCGACCGGACGCGCAGTGTCATGCTCGAACTTGGCCGCAATGAACTTGGCGGTTGTCTCTGCTGGGTTGTTCCCGCCAATGCGCGCTTGTGTGTACGTCTCAAGTTGTTCGAGGGCAACTTTGACACTCTCGCGGTGCGCCACACGAACGTTTTCATCCCCGCCAACAAGCGCGGTGAGCGAAACAGATTTTGGCGCGGAAAAGGTTGCATCCCATCCGGCGCGATGCTCCATCGTTTTGATTGTTTTGCCGTCCGCATCCATATATTGATAGGACGCGCGCTGGCGGACGAGTTGTTCGCCCGTCTGCGGATGCTGTCCCTGGCTGAGACGCGCGAAATCTTCGGCGGAGACCGCCCCGGCAAGACCGAACTGCGAAGCAAGACGGCCTTGCCATTCACCCTGAATCTCGCCACGTTGCGACCAATAATTCTGTTCCTTGGCGGTGAACTCTTTCGCGTGGTAGTTCTGCGCCTGACTTGCAGAAAGCGGTTTCGAAATAGTCAGCATGGCTTAAATCCTCGGTCCGAATACCAATTCGGCTTGATTCTTGTCCGGTGATTTTTTCGTAGCTTTGACGACCGGTGCTGGTTTGGGCTTGGCTGCATCGACTGCGGGCACCGCTACCGGAATGGATTGTTCTGTCGGTGGTGTCTCCTTCACTGGCGCTGACGGATCTTTCTTCGGTTCGCGCACGATGTAATCGTCCTTCAGCCGCTCGATGAACTTTGGCTTTGTTGCCGGAACATCCATCACGGAAAAGGAGAAGCGGGCAACGTAGTTGCCATGCTTCAAATAGGCGTGAAGGTTGTCCAGGCCGCTGATCTCGGAGTCGAGGACCAGCGGTTCGGTTTGCCGGTCGAGCGAGAAGTTTCTGAAGCTCCGGCTGCCGTCAAAGTGAGTTTCTTTCATGCGTTCGATTTCGACTTTGCCAATGGCGCGACTGACCCACTCGGCCGCGTTTGGCTCTGTGGTTTTCAAAAAGATTTTAGTGGCTGGTTGCGAGAGCATGACTTCGGCCAGATGGCCGTAGACCACTTCCAACTGCGCCTTGCCCTGAAAGCCAAGCACAATCGGATTCCGCGATTTGCGGTTCTCGGTGATGGCAGTGTGAAGCTGCGGCAGCTTCTGCAAGCTGGCCAACTCATCCAGCACAAACCAGACCGGATGTTGCTCAGGCTTCGGCGCACTGAGCAGCCGAAGAACGAGCATATCGATCCAAAGGCTATGAAGCGGACGAAGCGCCTCGCGCTCTGCCGGTTGCGAGGTAATGAAGATCCAACCCTTGCGGTCTTTTGACCATTCACGCGCGGTCCACTCCGACTTGGCTTCTTCTTTGGTCGGCAGCAAACGCAAGCTGTCGGCGACGAGACTCAGTGAGCCGAGTACGCCAGAGCGTTGCTGCGGAGCGGATGGATCAATGAGCGCGGCCAATTCCGTATTTTTGACACGGTGGTCGATCTCCTCCGTATGCGACATCCAATTGACCAACTGCTGCGGCGTGGGCAGATCGAGCAGCAGATGAGCAAAGATTTTCTGCGGGCTTTCAATGAAGAATTCGTCTTTCTTTTCTGTCGTGCGCTGAAAAAGAGAGGCCGCTATGGTGCGGGCTTCGGCACGGCGAACGAGTTCCTCGGATGGTCCCCAGTAGGGGCAGCGCCGGTCGAGCGGATTGAGCACAATGTCGCCTCGGCTCTCGTCGTAAAACCGTTCGATGAACTCGCAGGCAGGGTCGTACAGGATGGCCGAATGGCCACGCGCTTGAATCTGGCGAAGCATCTGCATGATGATCGTGGTTTTGCCACTGCCGGTATCGCCGATGATCTCGAAGTGCTGGTCCTCGGCCCGTGACGGCACGCGCAGCATCTCGTCGCACTGGTCCACCTTGAGGCCGATGCCCGCTCCGCCGATGGCCTGGTTGAACTGCTTCGGCGTGACAAGAATCGGCCCCTTCAAACGCCGTCCATATTTCATCTGTTTCTGGCGGCGAATGTCTTTTGTGATCGAGAACGGAAGTTGCAGCAGTAGGGCTGCCAAACCAAAAGCGAACGGCAATTCAAAGATGCTGGCGACAGTATCGCCGGAATAAATTTGTTTCTGGAGCCACTCATTGAACAGCTTGTTTTGGTAAACGGTCTGCGCGCCTCGATAGAGGGAAACCATACCGCGCTTGCTGGCAGCATCCGATAGAGCCAGCGGGATTGGCTTGTCGTTTTCTTGTGGCGTATAACCTGCCTGTACGTCATCGTTCAGCGCATACCAAGCCTTTCCGCTGGCGTCTGAAACAAGCAGGGCCTGGTACTTTCCAGACGAGCGAACGCTGAGCGAGATGGAGGTCTTGATGTACGTTGGCAGGTAGTATCTCTCCAGTGGCTTGAGCGCAATGGCGAAGCGTAGATAAACGAAAAATCCCGCCGCAACCAGCGCAAGAAAGATCGCGCCGTAGGTGTAGATCGGTTGGTGCGGTGGCCAGATAATCGTTTCTTTCCTGCCAAAATTCATCTCAGGCATGGTTTGCCTCCTTCTTCTCCTCGATGTACTGCGCGATGACTTCCTGCGCGGCCTGGCGCTTGGTGGCTTTCACCTTCCGCATCAACTCTTCATACTGTTCGGAGCTGATGTGCTCGCCACAGACAATTGGTGCCAAGGCGTTGGTAAGGAAGAGTTGCAGACCGATGATTTCGGTCATGAGATGCTCTGCGCCAAGAGAGACAGATGACGCATGAATCTCTTTGAGAATTACTTCCCGCGCCCATTCGCCAATCGCTTTTCCATCTGTCTCGGATGCGGCTTTCACTGCTTCAAATTCTGTCAGAGTCAATTTCGTATTGAGCGACTGATCGCGGCTTTCTCGCCCGCGTACAGCCCCCTTCTTTTTGTTCGGTTCAACATGATCCAATGGCATGGAAGCCTCGCATTTTCTCCGCAACAGGCTGGGAGCTAATAGGTTCCCGCCTTGCGGTAAGTTATTTGTTTGTGCCGGGAACCCATTAGGTTCCTAAGAACCTAATCAGCTCCCTTTCAGGGATGGAGTGTCGAGATAAACCCGGTGCGAAGCACCGAACGGGCATCAAACCGCTTCATCCCTGCTGCGTGGGCGCGAATCACTGGCGGCATCCACCCCTCTTGTAGGCTTGGCACGACGCGGCTGAGGCTCTGCACCATCGCCATTCTGAGATGGGCGACGGACACGAAGGCTCTGCGCAGAGCGAGTGGCTTCCGGGGTCCGAAGGTACTCCTGGAAGTCGCGGTCTTTGGCAAAGACATAGGCAAGAGCTTTGTCTACCACATCATCGGCGGAGACGTGGAGGAACGCGGCGTACTGGTCGATCTGCTCGGCAGTGTTCTGGTCGAGGCGGATTGTGGCAGAAACCTGGTGGGTCTGAACGATCTCAAGCAGCGGCATGGAAAGACTCCTTTCGATGGATGGTTAAGGGTTGGTTCGCTATGACAATCTCCGCTCTTGCAGCCGAGAGAATCTCGACGGCATAGGCGCGGGCAACGTCGGGGGAAAACTCGAAGCGACGGCGGACTTCGAGCATGGTGAGAAGGTCCGTAATCGGGAAGCCATCGGCAAGCCAAAGGCGAGCCGATGCGGTGTCCGCAAGCCGGTGGGAAAGGACAGCGGAACGATGCTCTTGAGAATGGCGCAAAGCAAGCTCGCGAGCGAGATTGCCAGTGCCGTTCGCGGCCTGAAGGGCAACGCGAATGCAGGCCGATTCATTGCGGGAAACAGTAACCTTCAGCATGGTTTTACCTCTGCGATTGAGTGGCTTTCAGCACGAAATACCGGCTCCATCTGAAAGCTCTGTCTGCTGCGGTCATAGCCGTTCAATTGCAGCACTTCGCGGATGACGCGGCGTCCCGGCTCACGGTCTACATGAATCACCAAATCGACAGCCTCGCCGATCTCGGCTTCAATGTCCGAAAAGGTCGCCTGGGTATTACTGCGGAGGACGAGATTCGCAAAGCGCCGCAAGGCCTTTGCAGCCGAGTTGGCGTGAATCGTGGCAAGCGAACCGGAGTGGCCGGTGTTGAAGGAATCGAGCAGCGTGCGCGCCTCGGTTCCGCGCACTTCGCCGAGAATGATCCGGTCGGGCCGCCAGCGCAGAGCCGATTTCAAAAGGTCATCGAAGGTGATCTTGGTCTTGAAGGTATCGGTCTGACATTCGGTGGCCAGAATATTCGGCTTCTGAATGTCCAGTTCGGAAGTATCTTCAATGACCACGATGCGCTCGTGGTCGGGAATCGCGTTGGCCAGGATGCGCAGAAGCGTGGTCTTTCCGCTGCCGGTTCCGCCGCTGATAAGCAGCGTCTTGCCGCTGCGAATCTGCTCCTCAAGGAACTCCGCAAGCGGTCGCGTTAGCGTGCCGCGAGCGATCAGATCATCGATGGTGTAATGGCGGCTGGTGAACTTACGAATCACGAGCGCTGGAGCTGGCCGCACAACGGGCGGAATGACCGCTGCAAGGCGGCTTCCGTCAGGAAGCTGCGCGTGGAGCAGCGGGTTGTCCTCGTCGAGTTTCTTGCCGAGGTTGTTGGCAATGACTTCGAGGCCGGTGCGCAATTTGCCGGCATCGAAGGAAATCGATGTTTCCTGGTGGATGATTCCGTCCCGTTCATACCACCACGAGGCATCGGGATTGCCCATGATCTCGCTGATGTTTTCGTCGAGCAGGAGCGGCTCGATGGGCCGAAGAAATGGAAGGATTAGGTCGAAGCTCATAGCGTGCCTCCAGAAGGAAAGGCCCGGTGTGAACCGAGCCTTCCGGGGAAAACGAACGTGCCCTATTCAGGCACGTCCTCGGTGGTCTCTTCCGCTTCTTCCGGGGCGGCCTTCTCGGCGCGGTCGAGCTTCAGGATCGAAGCCACACGGACTTCCCATACACGCTGCTTGGCGCTGGTCTTCTTGTCCACGCGCTCGCGGCTGCGCAACTCGCCATCGATGGCCAGATGTGCGCCCTTCGTGAGCGTCTTCGCGTAATCGGCCAACTTGCCCCACACGATGCAGCGATGCCACTCGGTATGGCCCTTGTATTCGCCAGTCTTCTTGTCCTTGTACGAACTCTTGGTGGCAAGCGAGAGCACGGTGAAGTTGGCGTTGTTGGCGGTGTGGGTGGTGGCGTTTTGGCCGAGGAAGCCGATGAGCGAAATGCGGTTCTGATACATGGTGAAGTCTCCTGAGTTGAATTCCCGGATTGGCCGGGTCACCCCTTGGCGAAGCCCGAGCGAGGAGCCCGACTCCCAAGTGCCAAGCCGCGCATTCTGGAGCAGGGGCCCGAACTTGCTTCGGGAGAGGAGTCCGGAAAGCAGAGCGGCGCTGTGCCGCCGGGCGTCGGATAAAGCCCGAAGCGTGTGACCGGACAAGCAAGGGAGGAAACGGGAAGACGAACGCTTCATGGCACGCATAGCAAGAGGCATTCCCGGCAAGCCAGCCTCACGCCGCATGACGCGGAGCCGTCTCTTTGCCGCCTGTACAAGGACTGCTTGCAGCGATGGGCCATACTGTCTCATCGCCCGTGAGGACGCGTTGTGCCGTCTGCGAAGAAACGAAGGGCGTAGCTGCCGCGATTTGTGGCCGCGTGTGGACATGAAAGCACCTCGTTATGGGAGTGGTTTCGACTACTCGAACGCCTGGTCGGCCCGGAAGCGGATAATGGTCAACCCGAGAGGGTTCACCGCCAGCTCATTGTTCTTCACGTTGTCGCGGAAGACATAGGTGACGCTGGCCGTCCAACGCTCGCGCTTGAGTTCTGTATGATCCGCCGTATTCGTATAGACCTTCTCGAACTCGACGCGCGCCGAATAGGGCGACTGCCGCAGGTCGTCAAGAACCACGTTCTTGACTTCCACATCGACATACGGAAGCGTGCTGTCCCGAACGTAGTTCTGAATGATGTTGTCCTTGCGTTCCTGCTCGATCACAGCTCGCTGCACGTCGCTGTTCAGGAAGTACAAGGCATTGGTTTGGTCGCGCTCAATCGTGAAGCGATTGCGCGCGAAATACAGTTCCGCGAAGCGGGTGAGGTAATACTTGTTCTCGGCTTCCTGCGGGCGGTACTGGAAGTTGCGATAGTCGATGGCTTCGGCACGGCCCACGTCGTTGATGCGAACGATCATGGGGTGCATATTGGCGAGCGCCTGCTGACTTTTGTAAGCAAGCGCCGCCAACGCCAAGCAAACCGCGCAGAGGACGAGGACCGTCACCTTGAGATAGGTGTTCATGACCAGCGGGTCGCCGTACTGTTCCAAGTACCGCTCCGCTGCGCGGGTGATGTCGGATGTTGGTCTGGTCATGGTTGTCATTTCGTTGCCTCCTTACCGCCTACACGGCCCGGATAATCGCGGCCGTAATCAGACCGCCCATTCCCATGCCGTGGCCTCCGGTATGGCCGGAGAAAAGCGTCGCGGTCATGGTGGGGATTTTGAGGAGAACGAAGCCGGCAACAATGCAGAGAATGAGCAGTCCCGGCATTAACGTAATGAGTTTTTGCGGATCTGATACATTGTTGGCTCCGCTCATCAAATAGGTAATGAGCAGGTGGCTCATGACGCTCATGGTTGCCGCGGCTACGACTTTATAAAATTCGAAGCCAAGAAATGCCTTGAACCATCCCCAAAAGAGAAAGTCGGTCTTGTCGAAGACCATCCACGGGATGAAAACCGGACCAAGTAGCCCAATGACCGCCGCTCCGATAGCGCCATAGGCGATAATGACGCCGATCAATGCGGTCAGAATGCTGAGGATGACTTGCACTGTGAATGTGCAGATCATGGCGTATGGTTCAGTAAAAGACGGAGAAAGACTTCCGATCTTTCCAAGCGCCGTATGAAGGGTGGTCTGCACTTCCTGCGTCGAGTCGCTTCCGATGTAATCGACCAAACTGCTTGTGCCGCCGCTAACGAAGCTCTTCAGTGAGTAGCCAATGCCAGGAATCGAGCTGTCGTAAAACTTCACAAAGCAGTACGCGAAAGTAATCAGCATGAAGAAGCTGATGAACTTTGCAATGTTGAAGCCGGAGCCACCCTGAGCCGAAGCCAGTGATTCTTGCAATCCAAACCAGACGAGCATGATTGTGGCGAGTGCAATCACCATCCGCAACCCCAGCGAATCGATGGACGGTGATGCGGTTGATGTCAAGCTATCGCAACCGTTCTTGATGAGGATGAGAAAATCCATGTTCGTCCTCCTTTTGTTCAGTAATGAAATGCCCATTGTGTGCCAGAGCTTGTCTGTTGTGGAGTTACGCTGTTGAAGTTCTGCTGGTAGCTATTGCCAGCCTGAAAGAGCGACTTGAGGTTGTCCTGCTGCACCTTCTGTCCAATGAGCTGCTGCAACGCCTGCGCCTGGAGTAGCTGATTGGTTTCCTGCTGCGTCCGTAGCTCGATCAGGAGTGCCTGATTGATGCGTTGCAAAGTTGCCATCTCCGTGTGCTGGGATGAGTCGGTGGAGTGGGTGGCAGCTTCCAATTGGCTTATGTCTGCCTCACGCTGCGCGGCACTCGCGCGGATGGTTCCGATGGTCTGCAAGCTGCTAGCGTTTACAGCGTCTGAAAGATCGACCGTTGCGCCGCGTGCTGCAATGGTCTGCTGGCCCTGAGAACTCAGTGAACTGTACCCGGCAATCTGTCCTGTGCGCGGAATGCTGGCCGTTTGGTTGGCCGACGAAGCGCCGTATCCCGTGGAAGCGGAGTTCATCCATACCAGGGAGTTGCCATAGGTGTTCGAGGGCATGGTCAACGTGGTCCATTGCTGACGCCCGAGGTTGCTGAACGAGGTGTAGAGCGTC
>Ga0181535_10005385_pt1 | contig 13738 bp, 12 predicted proteins | sample PEATcosm2014_Bin_44_FD_119774 | JGI IMG/M metagenome (GOLD analysis project Ga0181535, IMG submission 119774) | Peatland microbial communities from MTU Mesocosm Facility, Houghton, MI, USA - PEATcosm2014_Bin17_30_metaG | ecosystem: Environmental > Terrestrial > Soil > Wetlands > Peat | place...
AGTCTGACTCGCAGGAACTTGATTTTGCCCGGCTTCTTCCGCGCTTCCTCTTGCAGAATTGCACGCACCAGAGGCTTCAGCACCCGCCGGTGTCCCATCATCTTTAAGAGCGCGGGCTTGACGAACTCTTCAAAGGTAATCATCGACGCGACGGGATTTCCGGGCAGGCAAAAGATTGGCTTCCCATCTCTGAGACCGAAGCAGGTTGGTGCTCCAGGCCCTATGTCGACCCGGCGGAAAAGCTGCTTCATGCCTAGCTCGGCGAGTACTTCCCTCACCAAATCGCGTTCGCCGGCGGATACTCCTGCTGAAGTAATGAAGGCGTCCGCCTTGAGCCCCTCCGACATTTTTTGCATGTGGCTGGCACGGTTGTCGCGAGCAATCCCGAGAATCGCCGGTATCGCGCCACATGCAAGCACGCCGGCAGCTAACGCCATTCCGTTGCTGTCAACAACCTTGCCCAGGGCCAGCGGTTCTCCGGCTTCCAGCAGTTCATCCCCCGTTGAAAGAATGGCGACCGTGGGTTTGCGATGCACCGATACCAGCGCCCTGCCGCATGACGCCAGCATACTGATCTCCGCCGAACGGATGACTCTGCCCGACGGGATGACGGTTTCTCCGCAGCGGACATCCTCGCCCGCAAAGCGAATGTGCTGGCCCCGAACCACGGGCGCCCCAATGCGAACCTGGTTGCCGAGTTCCTCAGCGTCCTCGAAGGGCACTACGGTATCGCTACCCTGCGGAATCGGCGCTCCTGTCATGATCTTCATCGCACAGCCCGCATCGACCGGACTAGTCGCCACCGCTCCGGCAGGCACAAAGCCGGTAATCCGCAGGCTGGCCGGTTGCTGGCAATCCGCCCAGCGGACAGCATAGCCATCCATGGCCGCGTTGTCGCATGAGGGCAGGTTCCACGGCGCTACAACGTCCTCGGCGGTCACTCGCCCGAGAGACTCCAACAGTCCGACACTTTCGGACGGCAACTGCCTAATGCGGTCCAGAATTATGCGGCGGGCTTCTTCAAAGCTTGGCATAACTGTATCCGTCCAAGTCGCGGCTCGGCGCCTTCCCGTTGCCCTCGACCATGCTTTCCACCCTGCCATCGAGCAGCCGGATCACCCTGCCCTCGGTCCTCTGCGCAAACTGCTCATTGTGGCTCGACATCACAATCGTTGTCCCCTGGCCGGAAAGTGAGAGCACAAGTGTTTCAATAATTTGCGCGCTCTCCTTGTCCACATGGGACAAAGGTTCGTCGAGCAGCAACACCTCTGGCTTGCACGCCAACGCCCTAGCCAGGGCAACGCGGCGGGCTTCGCCCCCGGATAAATGCCTGGCATCTCTCGATTCAAACCCATCAAGTCCGACCATCGCCAGCGACTCATTCACTGCTCGGCGCACATCTTCCTTCGTCGTCATGCCGCGAGCCCTAGGCCCAAATGCGACATTCGCGGACACGGTGCCGGAAAACAAAAACGAATGCTGATGGAGCAGCGTCACTCGTTTCCGTAAACTGGCAAGCTGTTTTCTCTGCCAGTCGACCTGAGTTCCGGCAAACACGACCTCGCCATCGCTGGGCTTCATCAGGAAAGCCAGAATGTTCAACAGCGTGCTTTTGCCCGAGCCATTCGGTCCGGCAAGAATATGCAGTCGTCCACTGTCGATCGTAAGCTCCTCTACTTCCAAGGCAAGGTTCGCCCGATAAGACGCGCGTATCCCCCTGAGGTGGTATTGAGGAGGCTTCATGGCTGATAACTCTCTTGCATGAAGGTTAGGAGAATATTGATGGAAAAGGAGACTACCATGAGAATAATTCCGAGTGCCAGGCCGAAGGCAAATTCGCCCTTGCTGGTTTCGAGCGCGATCGCCGTGGTCATCGTCCGCGTATACCAGCGAATGTTGCCGCCGAGCATCATGGCCACGCCCACTTCGGAGATCACCCTGCCAAATCCCGCAATCACAGCGGCCATGATGCCGAAGCGAACTTCGCGCGTAAGTTGCATCATGCTGCGCAGCGAGCCGGCACCCAAGGTGAGCGCGGTGGGTACTATCCGAACATCGGCGCCCTTGATGGCGCTCAGAGTGTAGTTGGCAACAATGGGAACCGCCAGCAGCGTCTGCCCAATAATCATCGCATTGGGCGTGAATAACAAGCCCCGGCCACCCAGCGGTCCCTGTCGGCTCACCAGACCGTAAACCAGCAGACCGAGGACAACCGTCGGCATGGCCATCAGGCTATTGAGCACAACGATCACCACTCGCTTGAGCGGAAACTGATTGACGCCAACACCCAATCCAATGGGAATGCCGAACAGCGCCGCCAACAGAACCGACCACGACGCAACGCCGACGGAGGTCCGCACCGCGGCTAGGACATCCTGGTCGGCCGAGAAGATCAGGGAAAGCGCCGTCCTGACGGATTCCGCGATGAAGCCCACTTCTTACCTCGCTTTATAAAGGAAGAACACGGGCTTGCCCGCTACCTGGTACTGACCAATGATCGCCTGTCCTGCCGGGCCGGTGATAAAGTCGACAAACTTCATGGCGAGATCGTACCTGACGTGCGGGAACTTCTTCGGGTTCACGGCAATAACCCCATACGGATTAAACAGCCCCTTCTCGCCCTCAAACAAGATTACCAAGTCCGTCTTCGGGCCTGCGAAGGCATTGTATGTGCCGCGATCCGAGAGAGTGTACGCTCGCTCCTCGGTAGCCATCATGATGGCTTCGCCCATACCCTGTCCGATCGACCGGTACCATCGGCCCGCCGGGTTGATCCCCGCTGCGGCCCAAATCTCTTTCTCCTTCACGTGAGTGCCCGATTCATCGCCGCGGGAAATAAAAACGGCCTGCGCGGCGGCAATTCTCTTCAACGCCTCAGCCGCCGTCTTTGCGCCTTTCACATGCGCAGGGTCACTTGCCGGACCGATGATGACAAAATCGTTGTACATGACATCGCGCCGGTTTACGCCAAAACCGTTTGCGACGAACTTGTCTTCCAGACTGCGAGCATGCACCAGGACCACGTCTACATCGCCGGCTTCACCCAGCTTCAAAGCCTTTCCGGTGCCTACGGCAATCACGTCCACCTTGCAACCGCATTCCTTTTCAAACGGAGGCAGCAGCACATTCAGCAGGCCAGTGTTCTCCGTCGAAGTTGTGGTCGACATCCTGAGCCGCTCCTGCGCCGCCACCAATGAGCACGTCAGCAAAACCCCGAGCAGACCTGCCGCAAATTTCGATTTCATCGCCCTATCCTGAATTTCAGTGTATCCAAGAATACACCTCGCCCCGTGCATCACTGGTCATGTCCGGGTTTGCTCCGCACGCGGAAAAGGCCGCCGGAATCGGCGGCCTGAACACTTCCGAGTGATTAGAGGTCTAAACGGCGCCACCTACACTGACGGCTTGCGCCTGCGTATTTCTTGTGTCATTACGCTGAAACCACCGCGCGCGCAGGCAATGATCGAACAACTCATCACGGAACGATGGGTGGGAAATGCTGATGAGCAGCTCTGCCCTTTCTCTCACGCTTTTTCCGAACAAATCTACGATGCCGAATTCAGTGGCAACGTAGTGAACGTCGGCGCGCGTGGTCAGCACGCCCGCACCGGGATTCAGCATGGGGACGATGCGCGACATGGTTCCGTTTTTCGCCGTCGCCGGCAACGCGATCACCGGCTTACCGCCTTTGGCACGCGCAGCCCCGCGGATAAAGTCCAACTGGCCGCCAAAACCGCTATAAAACTGCTGCCCTATGGATTCGGCGCAAACCTGTCCCGTGAGATCGACCTGGAGCGCCGCATTGATCGCCACCATCCGATCGTTTTGTGCGATCAGGAATGGGTCGTTGATGTACTTATTGGACAAAAACTCAAACACGGCATTCTCATGGATGAACTCGTACAGCTTTCGCGTTCCAAGAGCGATAGCGACGACAATCTTGTTTGGGTGAAACGTCTTAAATTTGCCATTGATCACACCCGATTCGATCAGCGGGATGGCGCCGTCGGACAAGACTTCCGTGTGTACCCCGAGATCCTTCCGGTCAGTCAGGTACGTAAGTATGGCGTCGGGCAGGCCGCCAAGGCCAACCTGAATCGTGCTGCCGTCCTCAATCAGGCTGGCGACGTTCCTGGCAATCAGTCTCTGCGTTTCACTGCTCGGGTGTGGCCGGAGTTCAGCCACCGGCTCTGAAATCTCGACAAAGGCATCAATTTCGCTGACATGCAGTTGCGTGTTGCCACAGGTGCGCGGCACTTGGCTATTCACCTGGGCGATAACGTATTTGGCGCAACGCGCCGCCGTCAGCGTCGCCTCCACGCACGGACCCATACTGACAAAACCGTGACGGTCGGGCAGGGTGACCTGGATCAACGCCACGTCAATGGGGAACCGGCCTGACTCCATCAGCCGTTCCACCTCGTGCAAGTGTATCGGGACGTAATCGGCGCGACCCTCAGCAACGGCGGTGCGCACGTTCGAGCCTATGAAAAGCGACTTGTGCCGGAAATTCGCGGCGTACTGCGGTTCTGCAGTCGGGAAATCCGTGAACGAGAGCAGGTGGCAGACTTCCACATCGTGTACGTCGGGGGCGCGCTGTGCCAGCACGCTCAGCAGAGCCGTCGGGCATCCGCTATTAGCATGCGTCCAAAGACGCATTCCGGATTGAACAGTCTTCAATGCTTCTTCCGCCGTTTTAAGCTTCCGGGAATATTCGATTTCCCACGACATTGGCCTTGCCCCCCTGGCACGATGGCTTTGGCTTGCAACCGCCTCCGCTTATCACATTAGATATCCTAATGGCTTCATTAGGCAAGTAGAAATTTTGCAAAAGACTGTTCGACGTTGAAATGAATCAGAACTGCTGGCGGCCATGGCTTCTATTCTCACAAGCAGCTAGCCGGAAACAGAGTCTACAGATTCTAGTTGGCGGGTTCAACAGGAGATTATGACACCGCCGGACTCCCAGCGCCGGATGCCCTTACGGGCGAAAGCAGCCCAAGTTGTAAGCTGCGTCACACAAGGTTGTGACAGCGTTACTACTATGAGTGGTCTTCCATGTGTGACGCTACTGGTGAACTCCTCTACCGCAGGAGGCTGCAGTCTTTGTCGCGAGGGTCGCAATGGTCGCAACGCATAGGTTGAACCCGGTTAGAAACTGCCTCGCTTGCAAGAAGGCGAAGGATGGCTTTTGCCATCTGCCACAGGCTGCGTTACAGGCAATAGAGTCGATCAAGTGCATGACCACTTTCCCCAAAGGCTCTGTGCTGTTCGCGGAGGGTCAACCATCACGCGGTATTTTTATCTTGTGCAAAGGACGCGTAAAGCTCTCGCTTTGTTCTACGGGTGGCAAGATACTCATCCGGAGGATCGCCGAAGCAGGAGAAGTAATCGGGCTTAGCGCCGCCACCAGCGGCAAGCTTCACGAATGGACTGCCGAGGCAATTGATCCCTGTCAGGCTAATTTTGTCAGGCGTGAAGACCTTCTGCGCCTGCTGCGCGAGCACAACGAAATTGGGTATCGTTTGGCCGAGAAATTGAGCGATAAATACAATTCCGCCATCCGCGAGATCCACTTGTTCGCGCTGTCGCGTTCGGTCGGCGATCGCCTGGCCAAACTGCTCCTGAAGTTGAGTACTCTCGACGGCGAAGCGGATCAACAGTGTTCGCGTGTGGAAATGCTCACGCAAGAGGAGATGGCGCAAATGATTGGAACTTCGCGTGAGACCGTAACTCGATTGCTCGCTGAACTGAAGAAACAGAAGATCGTGGAGATTAAGGGATCGACCTTGGTCATTCTCAACAAGACTGCTCTGATGGCGTTCACCACGGCCCGGCCCGCGATCGGCATATGGAACACCGTCATGTCCGCGCCGGTACTGGTCAAGCGAGCGGGCCAACGCACGTAAGGCCATCGCGTTTCAGCTTCCATTAGACTTCGCGGCGATACCACCGACTCGATAGGCTGCATCCGGTCTTCAAACTCGCTCGATCTCGTTGCTTCCCTGCCGCGCAGCATGAAACAACTTGACGATTCTCCTGCCTTGGCTCAGACTAATCGGCCACCACTATAGCTATATTTTTTCGCTTCGACGTCGCGAGTGCGTGGCGATCGTTCATCACCAACATCGACAGGCGCAAAGGAGACCTATGGGTGACCGCCAGACGGGGATGAAGTATTGGACGCTGTTCTTGATCTTCAGTGGTAACGCCATCAACGCGCTCGACCGCTCCAGCCTGGCGATTGCAAACACGTTCGTCGCCAAAGACTTGCATCTCGACCTGGGGATGATGGGATTGGTATTGTCTTCCTTCGGCTGGGCCTATCTGCTGTTTAACCTGCCTGCGGGATGGTTGTGTGATCGCTTTGGCGTGAAAAGAGTTTATGGATGGGGCGCAACACTGTGGTCGCTGGCATCTGCCATGACCGGCATGGCAAGAGGATTAAGCACTCTTCTCATCAGCCGGGTGTTGATCGGAGTCGGCGAGTCGGCAAATTTCCCCGCCGCCACCAAGGTCATCACCGAGCGATTTGATAAGTCGCAACGGGGCATGGCGACCGGCGTCTTCATGGCCGGATTGCGTGTCGGGTTCGCAGTCACGCCGGCGCTGATGATTGGGCTCATGATCGCCTTTGGTTCGAAGGCCCAGCCCAATTGGCATGTTGCTTTTTACGTAACGGGCTTGGGCAGCCTGGGCTGGGTGGCTTTGTGGCTACTCACCTACCGCGATAAGGCAGCGACTCCGGCGATCGCTGGCACTCCAACTCAACCGACCTCCGAAAGAGTGCGTGTGCCCCTGTTTGCGCTTCTCAAGTTTCGGAATATCTGGGCGATGATCGTAATCAAGTTCTGCCAGGATTACCTCTACTATCTGTTTCTGACCTGGCTGCCTGGATATCTGGTTCATGCTCGCCATCTGGACCTGGGGCACGTGGCATTTTATGCCACTATGCCGTGGATAGCCGGAATGATCACTCAACCGCTCATTGGAATCATCGCCGACAAACTCATCAATTCCGGTCTGGACGCTACGCGGGTCAAGAAGACCTTACTGGTGATCGTGCAGTTTATCGCCCTGGCGGTTGTCTTCGCCGGCTATGCGAAAGATGCGGTTACCGCCGCTTGGCTGCTGGTGGTGGCCATGGCTGGAGAATCAGCGTGTGCCGCACTGACCTGGACAATTCCGCAGGATCTCGCACCCAAGGGCGCGGCAGGCACCTTGGGCGGAGTCAACAATACCGCCGGAGCGGTGGCTGCCATTGCCGCACCAGCCGTTACCGGCTACGTCGCCCAGTATTATGGATTTCAATATGCGCTCGCGCTCGGCGGCGCAATCACGTTTGTCGGCCTCTTGTCGGTTATTTTCATGCTCCAGAAGCTGCAGCCCTTGGACATTGACACGGCTCTTACGGCAGAGGTATCAAGCGCCGGCTAACGGCGGGTAAGTCGAAGAACTGAAACCGGCGAGTCCTGCACGAGCGCAATTCGTCGGTATACCCCTAAGTATCATCGCCGGGCTTGAAAGCCCGGCTTCTTCACTGGGTATACCTTCCGCGAATCCGGTCTAGCCAAACTCTGCAGGTCCACGGGCAGATCGACTGCCCTTGCCGCGAGCCGATCTGTCTTGCATTCGCAAGTACCCCATATAAAGTACGACCACCAGATTCAGCAGAAACACCGCCCATTTCATGGCATTGGCATGGCGGCTCAGCCCGTAGATTTCCAGCGGCAGGTAAGAAGCTCCGGAGATCAGCGCGACCCATTCGGCCCAGACCCGCTGCTTCCAGAGGCCGTACGACTCGACAAAGCGCATCGCGGAATATGCCCCCGCGACGACGGCTACCTTTACCAGACTGGTATCGCCAAGTCCCCCGGCGGCCCTGAGGAACACCTCGTACAGACGCCCGCGGTGGAGATGCACCACCCCGAGCAGGTGCCTGGCGACACTTTCGAAATCGAGACTGCGGCGCGACAGCGAGAGAAGACCTGCGCCAACCAGCAGCACCAGCAGCCCCTTTGCCAGCTCCAGAAGCGCGACCGAGCGCAACACCCTGCGCTGCACATCGCTTACCTGGTGGATCCTGACCATGACGACGATTCTAGAGCAGATTCAGAGTCAGTGTATCCGGCACGATCATCGCCGGGCTGAAAGCCCGGTTACTTTACCGGACACACCTTCCGCGAATCCGGCCTAGACTGTTTTGCGAAAGCCAACGAAAGCCATATCCCGTGAAGGTTAATAGCTCTGGAATAGACCGGTTGTTATCTCGCTCTATGCGAGCCGGCCCATCCCGCCGGACCCGCTATTGCAGCCTTGCCGGAGTTGCGCTTCACTCGCCGGGATCGAAACGATAGCCCACCCACGGTTCGGTCAGGATGTAGCGCGGAGGGCCCTCTTGGGGCTCCAGTTTCTTGCGCAGGTGCCCCACAAAGACACGAAGATACTCGGGTTGCTCGACACTGTTTTCCCCCCATATGGCCGCGAGCAGCACCCGATGGGTTATCACTTTGCCGGCATGGCGCGCCAGGTAAACGAGAAGCTCAAATTCTTTGGGCGTAAGGTGCACTTCCCTGCCCCCGACTTGAACGCTATGCAACTCCGGATCAATGCGGAAGCTGCCCAGCTCGATAACCTCCGACGCCGGCTGTTGCCCCACGGAAATGCGTCGCAGCGCCGCACGCACTCGAGCCAGTAGTTCGTTCACGCTGAAAGGCTTGGTCACGTAGTCATCGGCGCCGGCATCGAGCGCATCCACCTTGATCTTCTCTTCACCTTTGACGGACAACACGATGATTGGCAGGGGCGACTTCGCCCGGACATACCGGCAAAGCTCCAGCCCGTTCATGTGCGGCATGCGAAGGTCGGTAATCAACAGATCCGGCATCCATTCCTTCATGACTTGCACTGCTTCGTCCCCGTCGCTCGCGGTGCGGATCCCGTATCCCTGGCTGGAAAGCGTAGTTTTGAGCACGCGCGTAATCTGCGGCTCGTCATCGACGACCAGAATGTTGCGCCTCTCTGCTACGGGTGCCACTGGCATCTATTTCACCTCTTGGGTAACGATGTGAACGTCCACCGGCGGAGCATCCCGCAGGAACTTGTGAATGGCCGAAAGGTACAGGTATCTCCGCCAGCTCGTCTGTGCCGAACGCCCGAACACCACCTGGGTGATGTGTCTTTCTCTAACTAACTTGGCCACTTCCTGGGCCACATGTTTCCCCTTGGCGCGAAGAATCTGCGCGCCAAGGTTTTCGGCGAAGCGGAGGTTCTGATTCAAAGTGCGTTGACGATCGGGAGTCTCGTCAGCGCCGATATCGACATAGATGACAGCCAGTTCGGCATCAATGCGGTTGGCCATGCGAGCGGCGCGGGCGATCAGATATTGCGCCGAAGGATTGGAGCTGATACACACCGCTATCCGCTCCCGAACCTCCAGGGCGCGCCCAGGCTCTTCTTTCTCCAGGTACGATTCCAGATTCCGGTCCACGGCGCGGGCGACCTGCTGCAGCGCCAGCTCGCGCAGGGCGTTCAGATTGCCGGGACGGAAAAAATGCCCCAAGGCTCTTTCCGCGCGGTCCAGCGGGTAAATGTCACCCCGGCGCATGCGCGTTTGCAGCGCTTCGGGCGTCAAATCCTGCAGCACTATTTCGCTGACTCGCTGCATCACCCAATCCGGTACGGTCTCGCGGATCTGGATTCCCGTAATGCTTTGAACCAGCGGCGCCACGCTCTCAATGTGCTGCACGTTCATTGTCGACAGTACGTCGATCTTGGCGTCGAGCAAGTCCATCACATCTTCGTAGCGCTTCTGGTGCTTGCTCCCCTCGATGTTGGTATGCGCCAACTCGTCTACCAGCGCAATCTGCGGCTTGCGTGCGAGAATGGCCTCAGTGTCCATTTCCTCGAATAACGTGCCTTTGTACTCGATCTGCCGCCGTGGCACCGCTTCGAGCTTGGATGACAGCTCGGCAATCGCCTTTCGGCCGTGGGTCTCGACGTACCCGATGACAACCTCTTCGCCACGGCTGCCGCGGCGTATGCCCTCACTCAACATGCTGTACGTTTTGCCAACGCCAGGCGCATAACCCAGGAAGACCTTGAAGATGCCTCGCTCCTTCTGCGGGGCCGCCTCCTCCAGCCATTGCTCGGGAGTCTTACGCATGCTTGGTATTATTCTCAATAGCGTGGCAATTGTCGAATCGGGTACAATCGCCGCGTGAGAATCGCGGCGCGCCGGGCACTACAGTTCGTTGCCGCCACGGCGATCGACTTCCTGATCGTCGTAGCCTACTTCAAGCTGCTGCACGTAAATCAGACCACCGTTGGATTTACGTTTCTGCTGGCAATCCTGGCCGTCTCGGCAGTATGGGGATTGACCTGCGCAATCTATATGTCAGTGGTCGCGACGCTGGCATATAACTACTTTTTTCTTCCCCCAATTGGTAGATTCACCATCGCCGATCCTCAGAACTGGATCGCTCTATTCACCTTTCTGATCACCGCCGTACTCGCCAGCCAGCTTTCGGAGCGGGCCCGGCGGCAAGCGATGGAAGCCAACCAGCGCCGCCACGAAGTCGAACGCCTGTACGCCTTCAGCCAGCAATTACTGGTTACGGAAAACGTCCGCGAACTAGTCAACTTGATTCCGCGCTACATCGTGGAATCGTTCGGGACCTCCGGCTGCGCGCTCTTCCTCGAGGGCAAACCCGACGCCTACTATTCGGACCTCGCGGCGCAGTCGTCGCTGCCGGCCGAACAGCTTAAGGCGGTGGCGGGGCGCGGAGAGCCGGTCGTGGACCCGCAACGCTCTGTCTGCTATATGCCCGTGCGGATGGGAGTTCGCTCCGTGGGAACCCTCGGACTGACCGGACGGATCCCGTCGCGGGAGACCCTCGAAGCGATCGGTAGTCTGATCGCAACTGCCATCGAACGCGCAGCCACCATGGAGAAGCTAAGCAAAGCCGAGGCGGCGCGAGAAAGCGACCGGTTGCGTTCCGTTCTGCTGGATGCGGTGACACACGAGTTCCGCACACCCCTGACCTCGATCAAGGCGTCAGCTGAGACGTTGCTCTCCGGGGTCGATTTGGAGCGGTCACAGCGCACAGAGTTGCTGAACGTGATCAACGAAGAAAGCGATCGACTGAATCGTCTGGTCGGCGAGGCAACGGAAGTGGCCCAACTGGACGCGCACAGAATCGAACTTCGGGTACGGCCGTACCAAATCCGCGAGGCCGTTGATGCGGCAATGGAAGAATCCAAACCAACCCTTTTGCACCATTCGGTTGAGGTCATAATCCCGGACGGGCTTCCGCCTGTGCCGATGGACTTGGACCGCATCGCAGAGGTCCTTCAACAGTTGCTGGACAACGCCGGCAAATACTCGCCGCCCGGAACCCCCATTCAAATTACGGCCGAACCGCGGCGTACAGAACTCGTTGTCAGCGTCGCCGACCGCGGATCTGGCGTCGACGATATCGAACAGACGATGATCTTCGAAAAGTTCTATCGGGGGCGCAACCAGCGAGTCTCGATTCAGGGCACCGGAATGGGACTCGCCATCGTGAAGGCGATTGTTGAATTGCACGGCGGCACGGTTGGCGTCACCAGCCAGATTGGCCGCGGTTCCGTGTTCTACTTCACCCTGCCGATCCACTCGTAAGGGCTGCGTACCGACCGTCGCCGGGGCGCTATTTTCTCAGGTCAAACTTACGCTGAAAGACGTGCCGCGCCAGCATGTTCAACTGTGCTTCGGTGGTTCCGCCGCCGATCTTGAACATGCGGACATCGCGGTACATGCGCTCCAGCGGACAATCTTCCGCATAGCCCGCCGCGCCAAACATCTGCAAGCTGTCGCTCACCACCTCGATGGCTATATTCCCCGTGTAGGCCTTCGCCATCGATGCTTCGTTCATCAGCGGCATGCGAACGTTGTTGGGCAAGGCACGGGCATTGCACGCCGCCTGGCAGATCAATAAATATGCGCAGTTGAGTTTCACCTCCGCCTGCGCCATTTCCCATTGCAACCCCTGGAACTCAGACAGCGTTTTGCCGAAAGCCTTACGCTTCAGCATGTACTGCACGGCCAGATCGTGCGCGCCCCTGGCAATGCCCAGAGCCACGGCGCTGGCGCCTACGCGCTGGCCGTTGTAACCGAACATCAACTTCTTGATGCCCTCTGTGCCGTCGCCCATCACCACGACGTTTTCTTTGGGAACCACGCAATCCTCAAAAATAAGTTCGGTCTCGGGGATGCCGCGCAGTCCCATCGCTTTTTCCACCTTGCCGAAGCTGAATCCGGGCGTTCCTCTGTCGACCAGTATGCCGCCGATCCCCCGCTCTTTCCCGTCCTCGAAAAAGCGGGCAAAAATCAGATTCGTCAGCGAGATGCCGCCACCGGTAATCCAATGTTTTTTGCCGTTGATGGCAAAGCAGTTGCCCCGATTGTCGGCCCTGGTTGTTAGATCGGTGAGCGCGGTTCCGGCCTCCGGTTCGGTCATGCCGATGGCCGGCTTGTCGCCTTCGGCCAGAATGCGATGTGCGACCGTTTTGCACTGTTCCTCGGTGCCATAGGCCATGATGCAGCCGAGTGCTCCCATGTTGGTTTCCACGATCAACCGCGCGGTCACGCCACAATACTTGGCTACCGTCATAACGGCGAGAATCGCATCAATGAGGGGACGCTCCCGCCCGCCAAATTTTTCCGGTATGGTCATCCCCAGAATGCCCATCTTCCTGAGCAGCTCCAGGTTCTCGGCAGGATACTCGTGGTTCTGGTCCCAACGAGGAGCTTTTGGGGCAAATTCCCTCTGCCCCAGCTCGTCCAATGTTTCGATCATCTGCTGCTGTTGCTGCGTAAGCGTGAAGTCCATTCCTTCCTCCGGTGTGCGTGGAAACTCTATGAACTCATAGCCCGTGGGGTGTTGGCAATGCATTTCGAACGGCGCCAAAGCTCCTTCGCCGTCTCTCCGGGGCCAAACACCCCAATTTACGCACACTCGGACAGTGAGCTGTGTCACAGCGAAGCGTCCCGGCGATGTCTAAATTATTTAGACAGTCGTGTGGGGAGGATCTTTGTGTCTTTTAAACTGGATACTGAACTCGAAACCAAGCTCGTCGGCAGCGCCAGGAGCGTTTCCAAACAAGCCGGGGCATTACTCTTCAACCAGGGCGATGCTGTTACCGGTGTCTATATTCTCAGCAAGGGCCGGGCGCGCATGACGCTTCACTCGCCAGACGGCAGAATCCATCTGGAGGAAATCGTTGAACGCGGCGGCCTGCTCGGATTGCCCGCTGCCATCAGCGGCACTCCTTATAGCCTCAGCGCCGAGGTCCTCTCGGATTCGGAGCTCGCGTTTCTCTCCCGTGAGGAACTGATTAGCATGATGCAAGACGACGTCTCGCTCTCTCTGAAGCTGGTGGAATTGCTGAGCCAGGAAGTGCGGGCCATGCGTGATGTCATCGCCGGGCCTACCAGCGCACTGAACTAGACCTGTTTCGATCGGTATGCCCTTTGAAGTAGCCGTTCACAGGGAGTACCCTGTGAACGCCGAAGCCGATTTCAAAGTGTCGCAGGAGTGTGCGCCGTGGCCGAAGAGCGTTCTCGCCCCAACATGGATGAATACCTGATGGGAATCGCCATCGCCGTCCGCAGTCGTGCCAATTGTGTAGGCAACCGCGTCGGGGCGGTGGTCGCCAAGGACGCGCGGATCATATCAACCGGCTACAATGGCACGCC
>Ga0181535_10005388_pt1 | contig 13727 bp, 10 predicted proteins | sample PEATcosm2014_Bin_44_FD_119774 | JGI IMG/M metagenome (GOLD analysis project Ga0181535, IMG submission 119774) | Peatland microbial communities from MTU Mesocosm Facility, Houghton, MI, USA - PEATcosm2014_Bin17_30_metaG | ecosystem: Environmental > Terrestrial > Soil > Wetlands > Peat | place...
AAATCCAAGCGGTAATGGCGGGGAGTAAGGTTGATGAACGAGCGGCTTTGAAAATCGTGGCCCGCACCCGCGGCGTCTCCAAGAGTGAAGCCTACCGCCTGCTGCAAGCGGAAAAGGGCCGCAAAAGTTAGCCTGCCGCTACCATGCCGGTGCATTGATTCTGGGCGAGCCCCAAAGGGGCGTGCCAACACAGCCCAGGCCAACGGTCCATAAGCGTTAACCTAAGCGCAGCCAGTGGGTCCCGAAGGGACCCAATTTCATTAGCCGTAGGTGAAACCTACGGAAAACGCCAGTTACGAGAAACAGCCAACCCCGCAGGGGTTGAATTCGACCCCTGCGGGGTCGGGGCAAGCAGAAGGAAAGGGCCATTTTTCCGTAGGTTTCACCTACGGCTAATGATGTTAATGCCCTTCGGGCATTCAATCTGCAGAGCCTCCACTTAGGTTAACGCCTATGGGCCAACGGCCTGGGTCCGCGAATCCGTCAAGCGATTAGCGTTAAGCCCTGAAAGGGCGGAGTAAGCCTCACAGGAGCATGCCTGCGAAGCCCGCTCGCTGGATTGATCACGCCCCTTCAGGGCTTTTTGGAACCCCAGAGGAACGACTTCGTTCACCCAGGCCGCTGGCCTGGGCTGAGTTAGGTCGCCCCTTTGGGGCTGAAGGCGATCTAGCTTGCCGGGCAGCCTTGGGGCACAAACCCAGATTTGGTTGGCTTTCTTCCGATGGCTTGCTCGGCGTCGCGGTAAGTGGCCGGATTCACCGTGAGGGTCTTTTTCTTTCCCAGGCGGGAGATTTCGAGCGTCAAGGCAGCGGAACCTTGCGGAACCAGGAGCTTACCCAATTCTTCCCGGCTGATTGACGATATGGGCTTTCCATTGACGGCCAGGATGGAATCGCCCACGTGCAGGCCGGCGCCGAAGGCGGGCGAAGGCCATGAAACCCGCGAAATCATAGCCCCTCGCGGATCGGGAGAGTACAAGACTCCGATGCCGAGGATGTAGAAGTCTGGGTCAAAGCGGACCCGTCGAGAACGAAGGGGTAGTTCCGGCCTCAAGTCAGCCGCTGCAATCTGTTCGGAAGGCTCGGACCGCAACTCAAATGTTCGCTGCTCTCCGCCCCGCTCTACTTTGAGCCTGATGTTGCGTTCCTGGTCGGGCTCCAGGATCAACGCCTTGAGGTTACTAGAGGTCGATATCTCTCGACCATCGATTTCGAGCACACGGTCGCCCGGCAGCAGCCCGGCGCGGAGAGCCGGTGATTGGGGGAGAACTGTCTCGATAAACGCTTCGTTGGGGTCCTTCAGCAAAAGAGTACTAAACCCGAACCCATACTTGTCGGCCGCCGGGCGGACCCAATCCACCTCGCGGGAATTGTCCAACTGGCGGAGCTTCTTAACTTGCTCTGGCGGCGTACCGACCGGAACATCCTGGCCCTCGATTCGCGTGATTCCCTCGTGCTCTTCGAGCATTTTGAAAAAGTCGACATAGCGGGTGAATTCGGCCCGTTTTTCGCTCCTCGGTACCGCCTGCGCGGGACGCCCAAGGCTGGGATCGTTTATGAACTTCTGCTGGCTGAGCTTGGCCAAGGTCGACTCGCGCACGCGCCGAACATGGAATTCCAGGGTTTGATCGCCGCGCTTGATACTCAAAACCACGATGGATGGTTTTGCCGACACGATCTCGTGCAGCATCCGATCCATAGTGTTTTCGGCCGAAGGGACCCCGTTCACAGCGACGATCTTGTCCCCGGGGCATATGCCGGCGCGCTCAGCCGGGCTATCGTGCCATGTATCACCCACCAAGATCGGCTGCTTTTCTGTAAACCTGATGATTGCCCCAGGCACGTAGGAATCGCAGATTCCGAAGTAGTTTGGCGCATCGCATTGGGAGTTCTTGCGGGCACTCTCGGCATGCCCGCTGAGAGGGCACAGGATGAGAACTGCCGCCGCCATCAGGAAGAGCTGTTTACACATGAGGCCACTCCCGTTCCGTCCAGCGAGGAGAAGAGTCGTTTCAGAACCGACCCCTCACCCGCCCCGCAACGGCTGATGAAAACGCCGGCGCGGGTCAGCCTCTCCTCTGAAAGTCCGTGGGAGAACTCGCTTTTGCTGTCATTCCGAGGAGCCGAAGGCGACGAGGAATCTCGCATTGTGTTGAAAATACTCAGAGCGAGATTCCTCGCTTCGCTCGGAAGGACAGTCCAAAGGAGGTTGTCACACAGTCTCCCATCAGGGAGGGCGATGATCCTATCATAATGCTCCGGGAGTGCCGTATACATAAAAGTACTGGCCTAAAGGCCAGCGCTACGAGGCAAATGACGACACCACTCGGGCCCGCAAAGCATTGACTTTTGACCGCCCTACGGTACAATGTAACCTTATGATCCCACAACACTTACATCCTCTGTTCTGGGACGTGAACCTTGACAGCTTCAACCCCACGCTCTTTCCCGACTACACCATAGCCCGCATTCTGGAACTCGGAGATGAGATCGCCGTCAAATGGATGAGAGAGAACTTTTCGGAATCGGAAATCAAGCGGGTGATTGCCACGGAGCGCCGCCTTTCCAAGAAGTCGGCCAACTTCTGGGCATTGGTGTACGGGATGGTCCCTGACGACGTGGCGGCGCTCCGCCCCGCCCCTTAATCCCTCCCTCATTTTGAGTAAACTGAGGAGGTATCACCGTGGAAAACAACGAATTCGTGTGGCATCGTGAAGTGATTGACCCGCAGGTGGAGCGCACGCTCAATGACCTCCGCACGCTCGGGGTCCTCGAGCGGTGTTACCTCGCGGGGGGGACGGGCCTGGCGCTCCATCTCGGGCACCGCCGCTCCCATGACCTTGATTTTTTCAGCCGGGATGCGATTGACACGGAAGCGCTGACTCGGAGAATGAAGTCCCTGGCAGGATTCGCACTCGCGGCCGAGGCCCAGGACACATTGCATGTGACGATCCAGGGCGTCAAGGTTAGCTTCCTGGCTTACCCGTACCCGGTGCTTTTCCCGTTTGTGGCATTCCAGAGCGTGAACGTCGCAGATCCCCGCGACATCGCCTGCATGAAGCTGAGCGCTATCGCAAGCCGGGGAACGAAGCGGGACTTCATCGACTTGTACATGACTTCGAAGCAATACGGCGTCGCGCAAGTGCTCGAGTGGTTTCGGCGGAAATACGCCGACGTCAATCCCAGTCCGACGCACCTCCTGAAATCCCTGACTTGGTTTGAGGACGCCGAGAAAGACCCGATGCCTGACCTGCTTGGCCCACTGACGTGGGAGGCGGTGAAGAAGTTCTTTCGAAGCGAAGCTCCTCGTCTCGCGCCTTAACCGGTTGCTTCACTTCCCATGGCAATCCGAGATTCTCGCATCCGCATCTCGATGGCGCATACATAAAAGGCAATGTATGCACCACCCATTGAAATCAAGGAAAGCTTACACGCGAGCGGAGTTCGTGAGCTCCCGGAGTGCTGAGGGGGATAATCAACCGCGTGCCGTCTTCGGAGGCGACGCCTGCGACTGGACTGCCGTCAACTTGAACGGACGTCTCGCCGCGGTTTACGGGAATGGAAACTTCTGCCTCGACGCCTTCCGGCAATTCGATCTTGGCCGTGAAACCCGAATCATCGGATTGGTAATCGACTCTGAGGAGGCCGTGCGGGCATGGCTCTGCTCCGCGGGCGTATTTCATGCCGCACAGGTCGGGGCGAATGCTGACTTTGCTGAACCCCGCCGCCGTGGGCTGAATGCCGAGCACCTGCTCCATCAGCCAGGCTGTGGGCCCGCTGGACCAGCCGTGGCAGAGGCTCACAAAGTAGCCCTCGCCGTGGTCGGTCTGGAGGTGCGCATGAAAGTGCTCCTTCGGCCAGCGCGAGTCGTAGCCTTCCCAGAAGGTCGTCGTGTCGGGCCGCAGCATTCCGCCCCAGTAATCCATTATCCAATCTTCGGCTTCCTTGCGGCGGCTGGCCTCCGCCATGGCTGAAACCGCGAAATAGTTGAAGTGCGGTGTGACGTTGAAGCGGTAGGGGCGCGACAGGATGTTCTCCCAGACGGCGGCGCGCTGAGCCGGGTCGGCCAAGCCCGAGTAGACGGCCATGGCGTTGGTCTGCCAGCGTTCGCCGAAGATGTTTCTTGCAGGATCCACAGAGTTCTTGAGCGTATCCGCGCGCAGCTTCTCGGCGATCTGCCGGAATTTTTCTGCGGCCGTTGCGTCGCCTGCTTGCTCGAGCAGCCAGGCGCCCTCGTTGAAAGCGCCTAGGAATTCCATCAGCGTCACGCGGCGAGATTCGAGGGAGTCCTGATCGAGATCCGGAGACCAGTCGACGAACGTGGAGCGGTTATTGGAGTTCCTGAAGAGGCCCTTCTCATCGATCTGCGTTGCCATGTAGTCCATCAAAGCATGGAGCGAATCCTGCACGGACTTGAGATGCTCGAGGTCGCCGCTGTGGCGAAGATAATCCGCCTCGGTCATCACCCAGAGGGCCGAGTATCCCGGGATTCCGTTGACGTCGTTTTTAACAGGATTGCCGGCAGCGGCAACCAACTCTTTGAGAGATTTGTCGACCAGGAAGCGGTCGCCAAAAACATCATTGATCACGCGCGCGCTGATATCAAGCCCGCCGGCCAGGCAGGTGCGGTCGCGTTTCGGTCCGTCCCAAATGGCGTCCTGCATGCACAGGTGGGCAGTGTAGGCGCCCGTTTCCCAAATCTTGTTCAGGGTGGGATCGGGACACTGGAAGTAGCCCGTCTGCTTCACGGGGTAGTAGATGAAATCCGCGTCGATGGCCTTGAAACGCAGAGGCGAAGTCCCTCCCAGGAACCTGACCAGGGCATATTGGAAGCCGCTCTTGGGGCCGTAAGCGGTGCCGAAAGGCGGCACGTAAATTTCATTCGCCCCCAGGTAGGGATTCGATAGCGCTTCTTCGGCGGACTCGCCGTATTGAACCTCGAGGCGCATAGGCGCGGGCGAGTCGGAGACGATGCGCAGGCGGCCGGTACATTCTTTCCTGAATCCCAACACCAGGAACGGGTACTCCGATTGCGGAAGTTTCTTGACGGGCAGAGTGGCGGCGAACTCGTCCGACCGCGGTAGGATCTTCTCGACCTTTGCGGCTGAGTCGTAGTAGAAAGATGTACCCGGCCGCCGCAAAGCCTCACGCAAGTTATACCCCATCAGCGCCGAGGAGTTCGAAAACTTCCCCATGCCCTCGAAGCCGTAGGTCAGTTCTTCGGGCCTCAGAATGGCGTGCGCGAGAAACGGCGAAATGCCGTCATAACCCGGCCAGCGGTACATGCCCGCGTCCTCGTACCGCTCGAAGAACTCGCTGCTGGATTCGATCGCTCCCAGCGATACGGCCTGAGGCCACGAGCGGTCGTCGAAGCCGAGCGTTTCCCATCCCTTGCTCGATCCGTCGCCGCATTTCCAGGTGGTGTCGGTGAGGAGCAGAGCGGGCTTCACCGCCTGAAGGGGAGCGGGGATGATTTTCAACACCAGTCGGTCACCGCTGACCGTCAAGGCAATCAGGTTGCGCCCCACGTGAAGCTGACCCGAGACGTCGATCGCCAGCAGAAAGGGCCGAAGCCTGTCTTTGGCGTCGCGCTCCGCCGCAGCCAGGAGCTTTCCATTGACATACACGCGAATGTAGTGGGGTCCCGCAGCGTAGAGCGTGGCGACGGGCGGGGCTTTTTTCAGCGTAAAAGTCTTGCGGAGGCAGTTGAACACGCCTTCGCTCGTGCTTCCGGGCTGCGAACTCCAGATATACTGCTCGGGCAAGGGAGTGTGTACGCTCGATTCGAGCACAGGCGCCGCGATATCCAATGTGGGATCGAGAGGAGTCGGTTGTGCTGGGTTCTTTGGAACATCCTTGACAAGGGCTTGAGGGACAAGGCAAAGAGCGAGGATGGCGCGAAAGAGAAAAGCTAAAGAATAGTGGGGATTCGTGAACATGGCGCCGGTGAACTGAAGGAACTAGTGTACGCCTAAATCTGAATCGTGAACGGGTTGAACTTGATTCGATAGTGGCTCCCCTCCTCTTTGAGGAGGGGAGTCAGCTTCAGAGTACTTAGACACCGATTCCCCGTTCCCTGTTCCCTGCTTTCTGTTCCCTATTTCCTGTTTCCTATGCCCTGGCTCTCATTCGTATCGCAGCGCCACGATCGGATCGACCCTGGTAGCGCGGCGTGCAGGAATATAGCACGCCAGCAGGGCGATCGCTGTCCATAGCAGTGCGGCCGCAACGAAGGTCACGGGGTCCATAGGCTTCACGCCAAACAGGAGGGACTGCAGAAACCGGGTCAGTCCCAGGGAAGCCGCCAGCCCGATGACGATGCCGATCAAAGCCAGGCTGAGCCCTTGGCGGACAACTAGCTTGAGGACCGCTCTGTGGCTGGCGCCCAAGGCGGTGCGCACTCCAATCTCGTGGGTTCGCTGGCTGACGGAATAAGATACAACGCCATAGATGCCTACCGAGGCAAGAATTAGACCGAACACCGCAAAGGCGCCGAGCAAGAGCAGATTAACGCGTCGTGGAGCGCGCGACGCAGTCTGGAGTTCTTCCAGGGTCGCGATGTCGTGGGGCGGCTGGTCTTTGTCGACGCTGGCAACCCGATTGCGCACCGCACTCTCCCACAAACGCGGATCTCCTGCGGTGCGGATGAGCAGGGTCATGAAAGGTTGGCCGTCCTGCAAATATGGAACATAAATCTCCGGGTCTGGCTCGCTTTCCATGGAATGTCGGACATCTCCCACCACCCCCACGATGGTGAGCCAATCCTTTTTGTGAACCCAACTGCCGACTCTTCTTCCGAGACAGTTCTCATTGGTGAAATAGCGGCGAGCGAAGGACTCATTGACAATGGCAACGCCCGGCAAGCCGTCTCGGTCGGCTTGGCTAAAATCGCGGCCCAGCTTTAGGGGAATCCCGAGTGTGCGGAAGTAATCTGGACTGATCATGGCGAAGGAAGCACCCGCCGTGTTTTCCGTTCGTCCTTCAACCCCGAGACCGCTCACAGAGCCGATTCGCGCCTCCAGCGGCGGCATGCCGCTACCTCCTACCGATTGCACTCCTTGCAAGCTCTTGATCCCCTCGATGACCTGCTGGAAGAACCTGGCTTGATCCTTCGCCGTGGGATACTTCGAGGGTGTCAGGTCTACCGTGACGCACAGGGTTCGCTCTGGCTTGAATCCCGGGTCGATGCCGAGGACTCGTTGGAAGCTTCTGAAGAGCAATCCCGCGCCCACCAGAAGCACCATGGCCAAAGCGGTTTCGGAGACCACAAGCAGGTTGCGCAATAGCGCGCCAGATCGCAAATCGGAGCCGCTGCGACCCGCTTCCTTGAGGACCTCATTCAACGAGACCCTGGAGGCCTGGAGCGCCGGGACGAGGCCGAAGGCCAGTCCGGTGACGAGTGCCGTAGCTAAACTAACGCCTAGGACGCGATAGTCGAGCGTGATGGGCTGGAGTGCGGGGAGGTTCGGAGAAATGAACGCAATCAGAAGATCCTTCCCCCACCGCGCCAACGCAAGGCCGAGTGCGCCGCCCGTTAGAGCCAACAAAGCGCTTTCCGTGAGTAACTGGCGAACGACCCGGCCCCTGCCTGCCCCTACTGTCAGCCGTATCGCCATCTCTTTTTGCCGGTTGGCGGAGCGGGAGAGCAGCAAATTGGCAACGTTGACACAGGCGATGAGAAGCAGCAAGCCCACCGCGCCAAGGAAGAGCAGCAGAGTGAGCCGCGACGCCTGCGTGATCTGCTCCTGCCAGCGGGAGAGTACGACGGTCTTCTTGACGCCCCTGGGCACGAGTGGCTGCATGATCGTGTCCAGTTCCGCGCGCGCTGCTGCCAGGCTCACACCCGGTTTGAGCCTGCCGATGGCTCTTAGGATGCGAAAAGGCCCCGCGCCGTTTTCGTCTTCGGCGAGTGGCACCCAAAGGCCATAGTCCGTCTTGAACTGATCGGGGATGACAAAGCTTGAGGAAAGCACTCCCACCACCGTATAGGTCTTGCCGTCGAGGACAATTCCTTTCCCAACCACCGCAGGATCGCCGCTAAACCGCCGCTTCCATAGCGAGCTGCTCAGGACTACCGCCGACGCGCCGCCGGGGCGGTCTTCCTCGGGAAGAAAAAGGCGTCCGAGCGCCGGACGCGCGCCCAAGAGTGAGAAGAATGAATTGGTGGCCATGCCGACAGTGACTCGCTGCGGCTCGCCACTGCCCGTGAGATTAGACCAGGAATTCATATATGCAGCAACCGGGCTCAGTGTCTGTGCCTGCTTTGTCCAGGCAGCAAATTCACTGTTCCACACAAAGGGATTGACCCCGTATTCGCCCAAAATCTCCTGCACATAAATGAGCTGTTCCGGATGCGGGTAAGGCAAGGGGCGAAGAAGCACCGCATTGACCACCGTAAAGATTGCCGTGGTAGCGCCAATGCCCAGCGCCAGCGTTACCACCGCGACGGCCGTAAAGCCGCGATTCCTTGTCAGCATGCGGGTTGCATACCGCAGGTCTTGCCATAGCGTTTCCACCCAACCCAGGCTGTTCATGTTGTAGATCTCCTCGCGAATCATGGTGGTGTTGCCGAGCTTCCGGCGCGCTGCGTAGCGCGCCTCTTCCAGCGCCATGCCGCGCGCGATGTTTTCGTCAGTCTCGGCCTCGAGATACGCTTCGAGTTCGCGAGCGCGTTCTTCATCCCATCGACGGCGGCGAAAATATCGAGTCCAGCTCATGATTGGCTCCGATCACGCGGGACCTACGACCCCCTCACCCGGCCCGCCCCGGCTGAAGAAAACGCCGGCTGCGTGCCACCCTCTCCCCCAAGGGGGAGAGGGAACTTGTTCGTCTTGCTCGTCACTCGTCACTTGTCACCCGTCACTAGTTCTGCCGGCCGCAGAACACGATTGATGGCGCGGACCAGTTCATCCCAGCGGCTGGTTTGCTGGGCCAATTGGGTGCGGCCCGTGGCCGTCAGCCGGTAGTAGCGGGCCTTACGGTTATTCTCCGAAGTGCCCCAGAAGGAGGCAATCCAGCCGCGGTCCTCGAGCCGGTGCAGGGCCGGGTAGAGCGAGCCGTGCTCGACTTGCAGGACATCTTCGGAACGGTGTTCGATGGCGTAGGCGATGGTGTGGCCGTGGGCGGGACCGAGCACCAGCGTCTGTAGAATCAGCAGGTCGAGCGTGCCCTGGAGGAGCTCGCCTTCCAGCGGAGGTGAACCTTTCTTTGGCATAGAACGGTTATACTCCCATAGATCATCTACTACAAGAGGAAAATTGAAAAAAGTCCTTATTCTATCAATGCGACAAGATGACTGTATCAAGCGAGCGAAGGGGATCTCTAGAAGATTAGCTATGGGTCGGCCATGAACGAACCCAGGTTAACGACAGTTTCACTTTGTCACTTTCCGAATATTTCGCAGGGTTTCACCTATGCACGGGACAGCACCCTGTTAAGTCGAACAAAACAGCGTAAATGTCTATGTTTACGTGTGCTGAGGGCGGCCCGGATTGATGGCTTTATCCGGCCGCGGCCTCTCGGGCGGGGGATCCACTGTGTTATTCTGTTTGACAAACGAAGCAAAACGTTATAAATGGAAAGAGGCCGAGAGAACAATTGGGAGAGGGGCTCTATGATTTCACGAGGTGAGGCTGTCGAAGCGAAAACGCAGAACGAGATTCTTTCCCAACCGGGTTGCTGGGAAGAATGCTTTAAAGCACTGGACGAAAGCGGGCAGCTCGAACAAGCCGCAAAGTTAGACGCCAAAGACGCTGAATACGTCTTCATCGGTTGCGGATCGAGCTACTACATTTCTCAGGCGGCCGCGGCAAGCTGGGGATTGATCTCCGGAAGGCGTGCTTGGGCTGTTCCGGCGTCCGAGGTGCTTCTTTACCCGGACCTGGTCCTGAACGGGTCGGCGAAGTGCCAGCCCGTTCTGGTGTCACGGTCCGGCCACTCCTCAGAGGTGGTTCGGGCGGCGCAGTACCTGGAGCGCACCCGGAACATTCGCACGCTGGCCATCAGTTGCTCCACGGGTCACCCGCTCGAGGAGACCTCCGCCTTCACGATTCACCTTCTGCCGGCCGACGAAAAAAGCGTGGTGATGACCCGGTCGTTCACCTCCATGCTGCTGGGTTTGCAGTCCCTGGCCGCGCATGTGGCGCGCCGGCAGGAAGTCACCGACGGCCTCCGGCGGCTACCCGCAGGAGCACAGCCGATCCTGGATTCGGTAAATCCCCGCATTCAGGAATTCGTTCAATCCCGATCTTTTGCGGATTACGTCTTCCTTGGCCAGGGGCCGTTTTTCGGCCTTGCTTCGGAAGGCCAGCTCAAGATCAAAGAGATGTCCTGTTCTTATGCGCAGGTCTTTCATACACTGGAATTCCGCCACGGCCCCAAGGCCATCGTGGGACCGGAAACCCTGCTTACTTTTCTACTTTCGGAAACGGGATATGCGGCGGAGCGTGAAGTGTTGGAGGAGATGAAAGAGTTGGGCGGAACGACGCTGGTGATTACCAACCAGGCCGACGCGGTGGTGAGAAGAGACGCGGATTTCCTTGTCGAGCTCGAGCTCGACGTTCCCGAGTGCGCGAGACTTGCCGCGTACCTCGTGACCTGCCAGTTGTTGGGGCTCTACACAGGACTGAAGAAAGGTTACGATATCGACCGGCCGCGAAATCTGTCGAGGGCCGTGATCCTCAGTGGGACAAAGTGAAGAAACTGGGAAGTCTGTCATCCTGAGCGAAGCGAAGGATCTCTGCAGTTGATTTTAGCGTGGACGACCTGCAATCCACTGCAGAGATCCTTCGCTTCGCTCAGGATGACAGGCATCGGGTGCCGGATAAGCGATAAGGGGTGCAGGATGAGAGCCGATCGGCTTTATTACACTTCCAGAGTGGAAGGGGTTATCTCAAGTGCCTCGTTTTGATGTCACAGTAGTGGGCGAGTTGAACCTGGATCTGATCCTCTACGGACTTCCGGAGCAGCTTGAGCCGGAACGTGAATTGTTGGCCAACCGTTTGGCGCTCACCCTGGGAAGCTCTTCGGCTATATTTGCCCACAACTTGTCGGTCATGGGGAGCAAGGTCGGATTCATTTCCCGCATTGGAGAAGACCCGCTCGGGCAGATTGCACTTGATCGACTGGCGGCCGGCGGAGTCGATGTGTCGAAAGTGCGGCGAGCGAGCGGCCCGACAACTACGGGTCTTACCGTCATCCTGCCGCGGACGGACTGCCGCAACATTCTGACTTATCCCGGGACGATGGACGAAATGTGTTTTGAGGATCTGGACCTTGAGTACCTCTCGGATTCGAGACACTTTCACCTATCGTCTTTCTTTTTGCATCGCGCCCTCCGTTCGCGCATCCCGGAATTGTTCGCGACGATGAAACAGAAAGGCCTCACCACATCGCTGGATACGAATGATGATCCTGCGGACCTTTGGGGGGAGGATTTGTTTGAAGTCTTGAAGCAAGTGGATGTCTTTTTCGCCAACGAGCGTGAGGCGCAGAAGATTGCGCACACCGGCAGTGTGGAAGCGGCCATGGCCGCGCTTGCCCCACTCGTTCCCATTCTGGTGGTGAAGCTGGGAGGAGAGGGAGCGCTGGCTCGCGGTCCGTCCGGGGAGGTACGGGGCCCGGCGCTGGCCGTCGAGGTGGTTGACCCGGTAGGAGCAGGAGATAGTTTTGACGCGGGGTTCGTTCACCAGTACGTGCGCGGAGCGGCGCTGCCGGACTGCGTCGCGCACGGCAACACCGCCGGAGCGTTTTCGACAACTCGCCCTGGCGGTACGGAAGCCTTCCGCGACCGGAAACGCTGCGAGGATTTCTTTAGCAAGACGGCACGTTCGTAGCGCGGACCCGCGGGTTGGGGTCCGCGCTACCCAGCTACCCAGTGAGGATCGATGATTGATTTCCATACGCATCCAGTCCTGATCCGTGAGTTCACTGAAAAATACCCGAACTACGTACGCGTGGCGCGAGAAGTCTTCAATATCGGGAACAACTTTCAGCCGCTGGAGACCTTCTTCCTGCAAATGGATGTGGCGGGGATTGAGAAGGCTGTTCTCCTGCCCATTGCCTGCGAGCGGGCGCGCAAAGATCCGGTCAGCAGCAACGAACAGGTCGCTGAGCTTTGCGGCATGTCGGACCGCTTCATCGGGTTCGCAAGCGTGGATCCAATAGCTCCCGACGCGCCGAAGCAACTCGAATCCGCCATCACCGGGCTTGGCCTCAAAGGCCTGAAGCTCGACGCGGCGCTTCAGGATTTCGACCTGAATGACCCCGCGGTTTTCGAGGTTTATGAAGCAGCCGCCTCGCTGCGAATCCCCGTACTGATTCATACGGGAATGAGCTGGGCGCCGGGGACTCCGCTCGCGCAAGGGCAACCGCTCCTGCTGGAGAAAGCCATTCGCAGATTCTCGAACCTAAGCTTTGTGCTGGCTCACTGGGGTTGGCCATGGGTTTGGGATGCTACCGCTTTGGCGCTGAAGTATCCCAATGTATTCCTTGATACCTCCTGCTTTTACTACGACGGTCCGACGGAGTTCTTCCAGTTTGTTTTCAGCCGGCAAATTCCGACGACGCTGATCGAACGGAGTCTCAGAAACCAGGTCGTATTTGGCTCCAATTACCCTCGCGTCGAGATCAAGAATATAGTTCGGGCGCTCAAGTCGTTGTCGCTGACGGACGGGTGTCTGGAGAAGATTTTCTCAACGAACGCGGAACGCTTGCTGGGGATGCGTCAATGATCATCAAGCTGGAAAGGGTGAAGGTTCAAAGCCGCAAGTCCGAAGAGGCGATCAACATCACGCCGAAAGTGGATGAGATCGTGGAGAAGAGCGGGGTGAAGAACGGATTGGTCAATGTCATGACCTGCCACACTTCCTCGGGTTTGCTGGTGACGGAGGGTATCCCTTGCCTTGAGGAAGACATTCTCACGCATTTCTCGCGGCTATTTCCGGAAGAGGAAGATTATCATCACCGGCGCTATCTTGACTTCGACGGCCGCATGGGCTTCAACGCGGACTCCCACCTGAAAAGTATCCTCGGCGGAATTCAGTGCATGTTCCCGATTGAAAACGGCAAAATCGTGCGGGGCTCACGCCAGACCATCTACTTTATGGAGTATGATGGTCCGCTGGAGAGGGTGTACGTCGTACAGGTCCTGGGGGAATAGGCGCCGAGAAGGCACATGCGTACGTTGGAACCGGTATTATCGAGCCGCATTCGAGGGCTGGCGCGGATGGTGGGTAACACACCGCTGCTGGCTATCGAATTCACCTACCTTGGAAAGCCGCGAATCCTTTACGCCAAGTCCGAACAGCTCAACATGACAGGCAGTATCAAGGACCGCATGGCGCTTTATATCCTCGAACATGCCTACGCCGAAGAGAAGATTCTTCCCGGCGACGCGGTTGCGGAGGCGACGAGCGGAAACACGGGAATCAGCTTTGCCGCGCTGGGCCGCGCTCTGGGCCATCCGGTGACTATCTTCATGCCGGAATGGATGAGCCGGGAACGAATAGAGCTGATTCGCAGCTTCGGCGCTCGCGTTGTGCTGGTGGGGCGGGAGGCGGGAGGATTTCTGGGCAGTATCCGCTTGGCGGAAGAGATGGCTGCCGAGCAGGCGCGCGTATTTTTACCCCATCAGTTTTCCAACGAAGCGAACGTGCGAGCCCACGAGACAACTACCGGCCCGGAGATCTGGTGGCAGTTGAACGCCAATTCGCTTACCGCCGATGCCTT
>Ga0181535_10005395_pt1 | contig 13716 bp, 6 predicted proteins | sample PEATcosm2014_Bin_44_FD_119774 | JGI IMG/M metagenome (GOLD analysis project Ga0181535, IMG submission 119774) | Peatland microbial communities from MTU Mesocosm Facility, Houghton, MI, USA - PEATcosm2014_Bin17_30_metaG | ecosystem: Environmental > Terrestrial > Soil > Wetlands > Peat | place...
ACGAGGTTCGAGCTGAGATTGGCGACGCGATGCCGGAGGTGGTTTACGAGCCGCGGGCGTTCTCGGAGCTGGCCAGCGCGATCGAGCCGGGAAGCCTGGACGGATTGTTGGCGGACTTTGGAGTGAGCAGCCTGCAGTTGGACGAGGCACAGAGAGGAGTCAGTTTTCGGTCGGATGGGCCGCTGGACATGCGGATGGACACGCGCAGCGGAGTAACGGCCGAGCAAGTGGTAAATCAGGAAGACGAAAACGAACTCGCCGACCTGATTTACGAATTCGGAGAGGAAAGGAGGTCGCGGAGAATCGCCAGAGCCATTGTTAGGGCCCGGCCGATATCGACGACAGCGGAACTGGCTGGAATCGTATCGGCCGCGGCCCCATCAATGAAAGGCGACAAGATTCATCCCGCGACACGGACCTTTCAGGCGCTTCGGATTCGAGTGAACGATGAGCTGGGAGAGATCAGGACGCTGCTGGAAAGCGCGCCGTCTCTGCTGAAACCGGGAGGAAGGCTGGTGTGCATCAGCTTCCACTCGCTGGAAGACCGGCTGGTGAAGGACAGCTTCCGCGAGGCCGGGCGGAAGAAGATTTTTGAAGTGTTGACCAAGAAGCCGGTGGTGGCGGAAGAGCAGGAGCAGATGCGGAACCCGCGGTCGAGAAGCGCGAAGCTAAGGGCGGCTGAAAAGCAGGAGACAGGGACCAGGGAGCAGAGAGCAGGGAGCAAGTACAAGAGATAAGAGCGAAGGTAAAGGAGGGTGCGATGGCGGCGATGGCGACAGCAGGGCAGGGAGCGATCTTCGGAATGGGCGTGGGAAGCATGAGCGGCGCGTCGCATGCCCGCGCACAGCGCAACCGCGAGCTGTTCGAGTTGCAGAAGAGCGTCCGCCGCGGACCGACTCCAGAGGTCTTCTTCGTCAAGCATATCGACAACAGCCGCATCGTAAAGGCCGACGACCCGGAACGCAGGCGAGAGATGAACATCTTCACCATGACGATGAGCATTCTGTTCGTGCTGGTAATGGTGTATGTGTGGCAGCATTTTTCGGCGATCGAGATCGGCTACCAGGTGGAGACGCAGAAGCAGCAGGTGGCGCAGCTCCAGGAGCAGAACCGGCAACTGCGGCTGACCGAAGCGCAACTGAGTGATCCGGGCCGCATCGACCAGATCGCCCGCCAGCAGCTCGGACTGTCCGCGCCCGAGCCGGGCCAGGTGGTGCGCCCGGATGGGACCGGCGGCAACGTTCCCGTGCTGGCGCAGGCGTCCGCGCCGTCGCTGCCCTAAGTGTTGTGAGTGGATAGTTGTGAGTTGAGGCACGGTTTGGATTCACGGATACGACAATTAACTCACAACTCATCACTCACAACTGTTTCTAAGCCCATGAATAAAGCGACCCGACAGACTTCGCGCCGGACACTGACTGCTCCTATCCGCAAGTCCCGCTTTGCTTGGATGGCGGTGCTCTTCTGCGCATGGGTGGCGGCGATCGGCGGAAGACTGGTGTGGCTGCAAGTGATCCGGCACGCGGAGTGGATGGACAAGGCGGAGCGCCAGCAGCATAGCGCGTCTGCCCTGGCGCCCCAGCGGGGCGTGCTGTATGACCGCAACCTGCGCGAGCTGGCGATGACGGTGCAGGTCGACTCGATCTTCGTTGACCCGTCGGAGCTGGGCGAGAACCGCGCCAACGTGGCGGAGATGCTGGCCAAGGTGGTGCATACGGATGCCGCCGACAGCTTCACGTCGGAGTCGCAGATGCTAGCGCGCTTCAACGACTCGAAGGACTTTGCGTGGGTGGCACGCAGGGTCGATGCGGACACGGCGAACCGAGTGCGCGAGCTGAATCTGAAGGGAGTCCACTTCCAAAAAGAATTCAAACGGTTCTATCCCAACAACGATCTGGCCGCGCAGGTGCTGGGCTATGTGGGCGCGGACGATACTGGCCTGGGTGGTCTGGAGCAAGAGTTCGACGACGAGATGCACGGCACGCCCGGCCACATGCTGACCGCAGTGGACGCAAGACGCCATGTGATGGGCAGCGTGGAGAACGAACCTCTGCCGGGCGAAAACCTGGTGCTCACCATCGACTCGAACATTCAGTACATGGCCGAGCGTGCGCTGGACGAGCAGATGGCCAAGGTGAAGGCGGCGCATGGCACGGTGGTGGTGCAGGACCCGCACACCGGGCAGATTCTGGCGCTGGCGATCTCTCCGCGCTTCAATCCCAACGACTCGCGCCACATGGAGCCGGGGTCTCTGACCAACCTGGCGGTGAGCGATGTGTATGAGCCGGGCTCGACCTTCAAACTGGTGACCTACTCCGCCGCGATCGATGCTGCGGGCGTGGAACCGACGGACATTGTGGACTGCCAGGGCGGCACAATGACGATGTTTGGCCGCACGCTGCACGACGACAAGGACGACCACTTCGGCGCGGTGACGGTGCAATACGCGCTGGAGCACTCGAGCGACGTGGGCGCGGCCAAGATGGCGCTGAAGACCGGCCCCGACACGTTCTACAAATACATCAAGAGCTTCGGATTCGGCGATCGCTCGGGCATTGAACTGCCCAGCGAGACGCGCGGGCTGCTGACCAATCCCAGGAAGTGGGGCTCGACCAGTATCCTGTCTCTGGCGATCGGGCAGGAGGTGGGCGTGACGCCCATCCAGCTTGTCACCATGGTGAGCACAATCGCCAATGGCGGCGTGTATATGCCTCCGCACATCCTGCTACAGTCGACCGACGAGACGAAGGGCGACCCGCGTTTGCAGCCGGCGGCCTTCCGTCCCGCGAACCAGCTGCCGGCGAACCTGCCAGAGGGCGCGCACCGCGCGATCAAGGAGCTGACGGCGGCCAAGATGCGCTCCATGATGCAGGGCGTGGTGATGGAAGGCACGGGAACAACCGCGCAGTTGAATGGATACAGCGCAGGCGGCAAGACGGGTACGGCGCAGAAGGTCGATCCGGTGACGCATACCTATTCGCATACCAAACTGGTGGCAAGTTTCGCGGGTTTCGCTCCGGTCAGTTCGCCGGCGATTTCGGTCGCCGTGGTGATCGACACTCCGACGGTGGGAAGTTTTTACGGCACGGCGGTATCGGCGCCGGTCTTCCAGTTGCTGGCCCAGCAGGTGCTGGAATACCTGGGCGTGCCGCACGACCAGCCGCTGAAGACGCCCAAGCAGTTGGTTGCGGCTGCTTCGCAGGTCATGCCAGAGGATGGTCCCAGCGAGCACCTGGACGATTTGAACGCAATGTACGACGCGATCAACAATCTGCCCGCAGACGATCCTCTGCGCGCTTCATCCGGCAGCGCGACAGCAGCGAGCGCGAGCAGCGTTGCGGCGGCGACGGATGCGGCTCCCGTGCCTGTTGCGCCACCACCGGTGGCTGGTGTTACGAAGACCTCGCGGATTCTGGGACTGCTTCCGGCGAAGGTGCTGGCCGCCTTCAACGCGAATGGCGGGACAAATTCAGCGCTGCCGGCTGCTGCATCGGGGTACTCCGCTGCACTGCGCGCTCCCATGGTCGCGGCCCCGGTGCAGCCGCGCGCCAACGGCTCGGTGGTGGTGGATGCGGGCGCGCGCGTGGCCGTGCCGTCGTTTACCGGGGCCGCGTTGCGCAACGTGGTGGAGACGGCGGCGGGACTCGGCCTGCGGGTTGAGCCGGTGGGCAGCGGCCTGGCGCGCGAGCAGGCCCCGGCGGCCGGCACCATGGTCCCGCTGGGCACCGAAGTGGTCGTGCGCTTCGCGCGATAGCGAGTGAGCAAGTCAGCAAGGGACATAGAATCGGAATATGCAGTGGGCCGATGCGATAGCGGAAGTTACGAGGATTGAGAGTGGAGGCGCCGCCGGCGAAGTTGCCGGCGTCGAATACGACTCGCGCCGCGTGCGTCCCGGCGCGGCCTTCGTGGCCATGCGCGGCGGCAGCACAGACGGCAATCGCTACATCGACGCGGCCATCGCGCAGGGCGCGCCGGCGATTGTGACCGACTCGCAGGAGGCTTATGCGAGGCTGCGGTTGAAACATCCCACGATTGCCGCGGTGCATGTTGCGCATGGACGGCGGGCGCTGGCCGAGTTGAGCGCAGCGGTGATGGGACATCCTGAACGGCAACTAAAAATCAGCGCGGTGACGGGGACGAACGGCAAAACCACGACCGCGTATCTGCTGGAGCAGATGCTGCGCAGCGTGGGGCGAAGGTGCGTGCTGATCGGGACGATCGAGACGCGCATCGGCGACGAGGTGCGCGACTCGCCGCACACCACGCCGGAGGCCTCGGACCTGCTGAAGATCTTTGCGGACGGGGTTGCGGCAGGGGCGACCGAAGCGGTGATGGAGATGAGCTCGCACGCGCTGGAGCAGGAGCGGGTGTGGGGGATTCCGGTGGATGTGGCGATCTTTACCAATCTTACGCAGGACCACCTTGACTATCACGGGACGATGGAGCGGTATGCGGCGGCGAAGGCGCGATTGTTTGAAGGCGTGGGGACGAAGCCGCCGCGCGTTGCTGTCATCAACATGGATGATCCGAACGGGCCTTCGATGAGTAGAGGATATTCATACAACGACATAATGACTTACGGGATCGAGCAGCCAGATGCGTCTTACTGCGCATTTGGCGTTCGGCAGACTGCTAGTGGTACGCAGTTTGAGTTTGCTACGCCGCTCGACAGGGTCATCCTCCAATCGCCGCTTTTTGGACGTGTAAATGTGTACAACCTGCTGGCTGCGATGTGCGCGGCGCTGGCGCGTGGGCTTGCGCTGGATGAGATTGCCGCGGCGGCGTGTGAATTGAAGCAGGCGCCGGGAAGATTTCAGGCTGTATCGTCTGGCGATACAGGGACCACCGTGGTCGTTGACTACGCTCATACCGACGATGCGCTGCGGAACCTGATTGCGCTGGCGCGCGAGCTAGTGAGGGAGCGCGGAGGCCGGGTGATTACGATGTTCGGATGCGGCGGGGACCGCGACCGCACGAAGCGTCCGCGCATGGGGAGAGCTGCCGCAGAGGGAAGCGATCTGATCGTGCTGACCAGCGACAACCCACGCAGCGAGGAGCCGATGGCGATCATTGAAGAAGCGTTGGCCGGCGTTCGCGCGACGGCGACGGAGTGCATCGTCGAGCCGGACCGCGCCGCGGCCATCGCGCTTGCGATCCGCGCCGCGCGCACGGGAGACATCGTATTGCTTGCAGGCAAGGGGCACGAGAAGGTGCAGGTCCTCGGCGACCGGACGATTCCATTCGACGATGTGTTGGTCGCGGAGACCATTTTGAAGGAGATGCGGTGAAGCTTACGCTGGCACAGGTGGCGGAGTGGATTCACACCGAGGGCGAGTTCGCGGCGCAGGCGGAGGCGGTGGGGTACTCGATCGACTCGCGCACATGCGCGGCGGGTGAGCTGTTCTTTGCCGTGCGCGGCGAGCGCTTCGATGGGCACGATTTCGTGCAGGCGGCGCTGGACAACGGCGCGGTGGCCGCGGTGGTGAGCGCGGGGTGGAATGCGCCTGACGGGATCGACGCGAGCCGGCTGCTGCGCGTCGCGGAGGATGAGAGCGACTGCGTGCTGGCGGCCTTGCAGCAGTTGGCGCGGATGGTGCGGCAAAGCTGGGGCGGGCGGGTGATTGCCATTACCGGCTCGGCGGGCAAGACTACGACCAAGGACGCGGTAGCCCAGGTGTTGGGCGCAAAATTTTGCGTGCTGAAGTCGCAGGGCAATCTGAACAATGCCTTCGGGCTTCCGCTGCAACTGCTCCGACTCGAGGCGGAGCACGAGGTCGCTGTGGTCGAGATGGGGATGAACCACGCGGGCGAGATCGCAGCGCTGGCGCGCATCGCGGAGCCGGACTGGGCGGTGGTGACGAACATTGCGCCGGTGCATCTGGAGTACTTTGCCGACGGCATCGCAGGCGTTGCGCGCGCGAAGTACGAGCTGATTGAGGCGTTGCCGCCGGATGGAACCGCCGTGCTGAACTGCGACGATGAGTTTGTCGCGAAGTTTGGCGATGGAATGGGCGAGCGGGCGGTCTTCTATGGGACGGGCGAACGCGCCGACGTTCGCGCCAGCGGGATTGCCGAGCTTGGCGAGCAGGGAACCGTCTTTTCCGTGACGGCTGGCGGCGAACGTGCCAGCGTGCAACTGCATCTGCTGGGCCGGCACAATGTATACAACGCGCTAGCGGCGATTGCGGTGGGGTTGCAGAGCGGAATGCCGCTCGGCGAGTGCGCTACGGCGCTGAACGAGTTGCGCGCGGGCGACAAGCGCGGCGAGGTCGTCGAGTGGCATGGCGCGCAAATCATCAATGACTGTTACAACTCCAATCCGCGCGCGCTGGATGCGATGGTGGATGCGCTGCTGGCGATGCCGGTGGCGCACGAAGGCAGGCACATCGTGGTGGCGGGCGAGATGCTGGAGTTGGGGCCTACAGGCGAGGCGCTGCACCGGGTGTGCGGGCAGCGCATGGCAGAGCGCGGCGTGGATGTGGTGGTCGGCGTGCGCGGGCTAGCGGCTGCGCTGGTGGAGGGTGCGACGGCTGGGACGGGAGCGCTCTTTGTTGCGACACCAGAAGAGGCTGGCGCGTGGCTCAGGTCGAATCTGCGCGCGGGCGATGCCGTGCTATTGAAGGCCTCGCGCGGCGTGAAGCTGGAGCGCGCACTGGCGTTGCTGGCGGACTGAATTCGCCTGCGGCTCAGTCGATCTTTGGGGTGTCTGACGTTGGACTCAGGTGGACGGTGCGGCCACCGGCCACCAGAGCAGACGGGGCAGAGCGGGATAATAGAGCGCGAGGCGGACCTCTTTGGGTGCGGGCCGGTCTGGAAGGTGCGGGAGCTGGGTGAGGATGCGAGCGTAGGTCTCCAGCTGAGGGGCGTAGGCGGCGCGCTGCGCGGCGAGGAAGTCGTCGAGGCCGGAAGGGCTGTGCATGGAGGTCTTGTAGTCGACGATCCAGAGGACGTCCTCGCCGGGGGCGTGAGGTTCGGGGCCGGCGCGGAAGATGCGGTCGATACGGACAGAGACGGGGCGGATGGACGTGGGGCGAACGGCGGGTTGACCGTCCGCGTTGTGATCCTCGGGCCAGGCGGTGAGGGCGAGTTCGTTGGCGGCGGCGGCGTGTGGCGCGAGGAGCCAGAGGCCGTCGGGATCGCGCAGGGCGTTTTCCAGGGCGGCGTGGGCGTCGCGGGTGAGGCGATTGACTGTGGCGTGGGGAAGTCCATCGGCGCGCAGCAGGGCGGCGAGGCGTGGAGACCATGTGGGGAGTTCGGCGAACAGCGCGGCGGGTGAATCGCCGGCGGCGATGCGATCGGCGAAGGTCTCCAGCGCGGCGTGGACGACGTTGCCGAAGGAGCGCGCGGCAAACGAGCCTTCGGGACGGGAGAACTGGGCCTGGATGGGGCCAGTGGCGCTGTCGGGACCGCCGTAGGGCAGCCGGTGGGCGCGGGCGGCGGCGATACGCGCAGAGGGATCGAAGTCGAGCGGGAGACGTTGCAGTGTGGCGTGGGACGGCATTGCTGAGGCGGCGAGGTCCAAGACGGAGGGCTCGTTCGAGGCTGCCGGCGAGGAAACGGTCTGTGGAAGCTGTGTGTCAGCGAGGTGGGCTTCGGCGGCGGGCCAGGCGGCTTCGAGGAGGCTGGTGGAGCGGGGATGGATCTCGCCGTTGGCGGAGACGATGGGTGCGGCGAAGAGATGCAGTTCCTGGCGGGCGCGGGTGCAGGCGACGTAGAAGAGGCGCTTGCGCTCGGCGGCCTCGCGGGCGTTGTGGATTCCGTTGAGCCAGTTGTTGAGCGCCTTCGACGGCTCGCCCCGACCGGCGATGGGAGCGAGCATGAGATGGGCCGCAGTCTCTTCGGACTGGCCGGAGGGTTCCAGCTCCGACCAGGTGAGCAGGCGGGAGCGGTCGGTCCCGGGCTGGCGTTCGAGGCCAGGGACAAGAACCACGTCCCACTCCAGCCCCTTGGCCTTGTGGATGGTGAGCAGCTCAACGAAGGGCTGGCCGGGAGGAATGGCGGCAGGCTCGGCGAAGAGCTTTTGCAGATGGGCTTCGAGGAGGGTTGAGTCGAAGAGATTTGCGGTGGAGTTTTCCGGCAGTTGTGGATTTAGTTTATCTATTAAATTGAAGAATTGATTTGTATTTATTTTTTCTTCTGCGGCGAGAAAGGAGTCCCCTCCGAGGGACCGCCAGGCGCGCTCGACGAGCTGGGAGAGGGGGAGGCGGGTGCGCTGGGCGGCGGCGGATTGGAGGACGGACCAGACGCGCTGGAGGCGCCGAATGGAGTCTTCGGGGAGGAGATGGCCGCGCTCGGCCATCAGTCGCTGGATGGAGTGGTGTTGGAGGTTGGGGTCGTCGGCCCCGGTGAGGGTGTGCAGGTCGGCCAGCGAGAGTCCGCACCAGGGCGCGCGCAGGACGGCGAGCGCGGCGACACGGTCGGCAGGGTGGAGCAGGGCGCGAGTGAGCGCGACGAGGTCGAGTACCTCCTGGCGCTGGCCGAGGGATTCGATCTCGACCGCGCGGAAGGGGATTGCATCCTCTTGTTTCAGGGCGGCCACGATCTCGTTGAGGTGAATGCGGCTGCGAACCAGAACAGCGATGCGCCAAGGCTCGATGCGGCCTGGCGGGACCGGCTTGGCGAGCCACTCACGGGCGATGCGGCGGAGTTCGAGGGCGTCGCGGCGGGCTTGCTGTTGCTTGAGCTGGGCGGGAGTGGGGAGATCGGTGGTTGAGTCGTCAGGGGCCGTCGAGATGGGATTGGCGTGCCAGACGGTGGCGTGGGCGTTTGGCGAGGCGGAGAGCGTGGGTTGGGATGGGGTGTAGGGCAGGGACTGAGGGCCTGTCCCGGCGGGGAAGATTAAATTGAAGTCGCGGTTGAACTGTTCGACGAGGGTGCCCTGGGAGCGGAAGTTTGCAGTGAGCGTGAGTCGGGTGAGCGGCAGGTCGCCGAGGCGCTGGGTTTGTAGAGCGTGGACGAAACGCTCAACTCGGGCCTGGCGGAAGAGGTAGATGGACTGGCGGGGATCTCCGACCAGGAAGAGGGTCTGGGAGTGTGCGTCCCAGTGGCGGGTGAGGAGCTGGATGAGGTCGTACTGGCCAGTGGAGGTGTCTTGCATCTCGTCGACGAGGAGGTGCTGGAGGCGGGCGCCGAGGGCGCTGGCGAGGTCGTCGGGGCCGGAGTCGGCGCCGAGGGCGGTGCGGGCGAGGAGGGCCAGCTCGGTGAAGTCGCACTGGTTGCGGAAGGCGAAGACGAGCTGGAGTTCGACCAGGGCGCGGCTGAGGACACGGAAGAGAGATTTGGCGACGGCCCACTGGTCGGCTGGGTAGTGGGCGGGGGGAAGGGCGCGGACGCTGTGGAAAAGGTCGAGGAGGTGGGGGTGGCCGGCGAGGGAGTCGATGAGAGCGACGAGGCGGGTGTGAAGGTACGATTTTCTATTGTAGTCAAACTTTAGATTTCGGCTGGTAATACCTCTTTCTTTACGAAATTCTCCGTTGTTAGTTGTGAGAAGGTGGAGCAGGGCGATCCAGTGGTCGAGATGGGCGGTGAGAGGCCCGGGAGGGCTGTGGAGATCGGCGCAGAGGGCGATGGGCGATGGAACTTCGGGGTCGTATGGGGCGGCGGGGGCGAGCTCGGCGGCGAGGGATGTGAGTTCGGCGAGGAGGTGGTGGGGGAAGGCTGCGGCGAGCGGGGTGAGGGCGGCGCGGATGGCGTGGTCGAGGGCGAGTTCGAGACGGGGCAGGACGTTGGTGTCGAGCCATGCCTCGTCGAGTTGGGGGTTGGTGAGGGGGATGAGGTCGCCCCACTGGTCTCGCAGGCGGAGCATTTCGGCGAGGAGGGACTCGCACTCGGCGAGGTTTCCGTCGCGGTGGAGGAGAAGGTTGCGGAGAGCGGTATCGAAGGCGGTGTCGCCTGTACCGAGCAGCAGCAGGGTACGGCGGGAGGCCTCGCAGTGAAGGGGAGCGGCGTCGTCGATCGGGGAGAGGCGGCCACCGGAGCCGGAGAGAACAGGGAGGGTGCGGGCGATCTCGGCGCAGACCGAGTCGATGGTGCGGATGTTGAGGCGATGGGGGTGGTCGAGGAGGTTCCAGCCGAGTTGGCGGTCGCGGGCGAGTACGGCGCGGGCGAGAGATTCGGTTTCGGTGCGGAAGTCGGTTGGGGGGGGGATGTAGTCTTCCACCCATCGCTCTGCCACCCCAGCGAGCAAAGAGCGCTCGCCGGGGACCCCGGTCGCTGCGATGGATGGGGCACCCGGTTCGTGTGGGTCGGCGGCGGCGGCGAGGTGGGCGAGGACGCGGTCGCGCATCTCGCCGGTGGCCTTGAGGGTGAAGGTGATGGCGAGGACCTGCTCGGGCTGGTCTACGGAGGGGTCGCCGAGGAGCTTGAGGAGACGCTGGATGAGGAGGCCGGTCTTGCCGGAGCCGGCGGGGGCTTCGACGATGAAGGAGCGGCGGATGTCGAGGGCGTCGCGGCGGGCCTCGGCGTCGGGGGGGAGGGAGGGAGTGGGGAAGCGGAGGAGGTCAGGCAAGGGGAGCCTCCTCTGCTTCGGTTTCTGCACCGGATTCGGCGTCGAGGGCGGCGGGGTTGAGGCGGCAGAGGAGACGCTGGTCGCAGTGGGCGCATGTCTGCGGGTATTTTTTGGGGTCGACGCGGGCGTTGCCGGAGTGGAAGTCTGCGGCGAGAGACGTGAGGACGGAGTGCCACTCGGCGAGCTGGTCTTCAAGGCTCTCGGTCTTCAGTTTGGCGGGTCTGGGGAGGATTCCCTCGCGGGACTCGTAGCCGTGGAGTCCGAGATCTTTGCCTGGGCGGAGGGTCGCGAAGGCGATGGCGGCGAGGGTTTGTGAAGCGATCTCAGGAGGGGGTGAAGTTGCCTTGAAGATTCCCTCGGGGGCTAAAGCCCCATCCCATATTTCACTGCTTTTGGACGGGCTAAAGCCCGTCCCCTTCAAAGCTGTGAGTTGAGCAGAGTTTTTCTGATTCGCGATGGTGCTGACGACGGCGTAGAGGGGGAGTTGAGGGGCGTCGGGGCGCGGGCCGAGCCAGTCGGTGGTGGAGGCGAGGCCGGTCTTGTAGTCGAGGATGATCTCGCCGGCGGGGTCGCTTTGGTCAACGACGCGGTCGATGCGGTCGACGCGGATGTTGAGGCGCAGGGAGCCGATGGAGACGTCGTTGAGCTGGCGCTCACGGGCGAGAACGGCGAAGGGAGGGCGCTGCGTGGCCTCGAACTCCAGCCAGAGGATGAGCAAGGAGAGGAGACGCTGACGCTCGGTGTCGAGATAGGCGCGGGGCCAGCCGAGAGCGGGGTTGGGGGAGTGCTCGGCGAGAGCGCGGTTGATGCAGCGGGTGAGGAGAGAGTCGCGCTGGCCGGTGGTGAGGAGTTTAAGGGCGGATTGGGTTTCGACCTTGGCCCAGAACTCTTCGAGGACGGAGTGGACGATGCTGCCGCGCTGGGCGGCGTCGAGGCCGAGGGTGGGAACTTCGAGGGCGGAGGCGAAGAGGCGTTTTTCGGCGAAGGCGCGGAAGGGGCAGGCGGCCTGCGCGGCGAGGACCGAGGCCCCGCCGACGAGGACGCGGTCGGGCGGAGTGGGGATGGGCGCGTCGTCGGGGAACGGTTCGAGGGCAACGGGCGCGGGGAGTGGGGCGGCGGGGGCCAGCTCTTCGGTGGTGAGGAGGTTCGGCTTTGTGCTGAGAGTGAGAACGACGGGCGAGGGGCGCTGGTGGCCGTTGTCGCCGGTGGAGTGCTGGGCGAAGCTGAAGACGACGGCGCCCGCAGAAGCGGCGATGCGCTCGGTGATGCGGCGGGCGTGGGCGGTGTCGTGAACGGGATCGGCTCCGGGCATGGCGAGTTCCCGTTGCAGTGGCCAGGGGAGGAGTGGGTTGGGAGTGGAGCGGGCGGGCCATGTGAGGTCGCTGGCACCGAGGAACCAAAGGGCATCGAAGTTGGAGCCGGCGGACTCCAGCGGGCCGAGGACCTGGATGGGCGCGTGGCGCGACTCGGGGGCGAAGAGGGTTTGGGAGGCGATGTGCGTGAGGGCGGCGAGGGCGGCGGCGAAGGGGAGACGTGCGCCGTCAAAGTCGAGGGTGGAGAGCTCGTCGAGGGTGGAGAGCCACTTGCGGCGGGTCTGGAACTCGAGGCTGGAGTCGCGGGAGGGAGTCGACCAGCCGGCGGCGTCGAGGACCTCGTTGATGGAGGCGGCCCAGCCGGCGTGGGTTCTCTGGGCCGGGGCCCGTTCGCTGTTCGCGAACTCGCTGCGCTGGAAGATCGAGCGGAGGGCGCGGAGATGCTCTACGAGGAGCGGAAGATTGGCTGGGCCGTGCTTTGGATTGGCGGCCAGCGTTAGCAGTGCGTCGACTGAGAGAAGCGGTTGGAGGAGGGGTTGGCGGCGGAGGACGAAGGCGTCGAACTCGGCGCGGGCGAGGAACTCGTCGTCGGAGCTGGCAGCCGCGAAGTGGGGCGAGAGAAGGAGCGAGGTGACGCTGTCGAGCGGCAGAGGGCCGATGGCCCAGCGGAGGATGTCGAGGGCGGTCGAGACGAGCGGGGTCTGCGAGAGGGGAATGCCGAGGGAGAACTCGTAGGGGCCGGAGTTGGCGGGGGCGGCAAGGTTGTCCAGCTCGGGCGCGAGGACCTGGCGGAAGATGCGGTCGATCACGGTACGGGTGGATTCGAGGGAGGGAACGATGACGGCGAGGCGGGCGGTGGGGCGCTCGGTGAGGAAGGCGCGCAGCCAGCGTGCGCAGGCGTAGAGTTCGGCGCGCACGTCGAGCGCGGAGACGAGGGTGAGGCTAGGGGTTGCATCTGGCTCGCGATCTGTACTTCCCACCCATCGCTCTGCCACCCCAGCGAACAAAGACCGCTCGCCGGGATCCCCGGTCGCCGCGATGGATGGGACACCCGATATCTGTGGGCAGTGCTCTTCGATGGGCGTGCCGGTGGCGCGAATGGAGTCGAGCAGAGCGGACTGCGCGGGAGATTTGGAGTCGAAGCCGACGAGGAGAAGGCCGGTGGGTGGCGTAAGGCGGCCCGCTTCGATGGCGGCGCGGAGAGCCTCGGGGAGTTGCGCCTGGGTAATGTACTGGGCGCGAACGGCATGGCGGTCGAAGCCGACGGCCCAGCGGGCGAAGGCGCGCGTGTCGGCGCTGGAGACAGCGGCTTGCAGACGGCGGCGAGCGCGGTAGGCGTGCAGCAGCAGCCATGCTTCGGCGGCAAGCTCGGCGAGGGCGTCGATGGAGCGAAGGCTGTCGTTGACCGGGTCCGCAGCGATGATCGCGCGCCAGAGGGTGTGCTCCTGGGTGGAGTTGAGGAGGAGATCGGAGGCTTGGCCGTCGAGGAGAAGGCGATGCCAGAGAGTGGCAAGCCAGGAGTCCCAGGCGAGGATTGCGGGAGGTTGCCAGTGGGTGAGGCCGATGGCGCGTTGGTCGAGATTGAAGTCGCGGTGAAGCGCGCGCGCGGCGCGCTGGTTGGCGGTGACGACGGTCCAGCCGCGCTCGAGCGCTTGCTGAATCGGCCGGGGCAGCGCGGCGGATGAGTCCATACGCCTTTTATACGCCGGAGCGGTGCGGAAAAGCAGGCGAGAGACTGAGTGTTAAGGCTGACTCGGATTGGTTCAGAATGACGGTAGTGGTGCAGTAGGAAGCTGGAACTTCCCTCGGGGACTAAAGTCCCGTTCTCCATAATGAGCTTACGGCGCGGCTGAAGCCGCGCCCTTTCAAAACAAATGTAAACTGCACCACTACGAG
>Ga0181535_10005396_pt1 | contig 13714 bp, 10 predicted proteins | sample PEATcosm2014_Bin_44_FD_119774 | JGI IMG/M metagenome (GOLD analysis project Ga0181535, IMG submission 119774) | Peatland microbial communities from MTU Mesocosm Facility, Houghton, MI, USA - PEATcosm2014_Bin17_30_metaG | ecosystem: Environmental > Terrestrial > Soil > Wetlands > Peat | place...
GATGGAAAACGCCAAGGTCTTGCCGCTGGCCGTGGTCAGATAGCCTGAGAGCGCGTTTGCCTCATTGTGCGTGCCGGTCTTGGCCCATAGATGTCCCTTGAGCGGAGAGCTCTTGAAGCGATTGATCAGCGTACCATCCACTCCGGCGACCGGCAAGGTCTCGCGCCATGCAGCCCCCCAAGGCTGGCGCGAGGCATAGGCCAAGAGTTGCGTGAATGCGCGCGGAGCCATGCGGTCGTCACTGCTCATTCCCGAGCCGTCGTAAAAGAAGAAGTCGGCATCATCGACGCCAGCGCCAACAAGAAACTGGCGAACTACACGCGCGCCTTCGGCAAAGCTTCCGTCCGCGCCATGCACCTTGCCGAGCAGGCGCAGCAACAGTTCTGCGTGCAGATTCAGGCTTGCCTTGTTGATCACTGTGATGTCCTGGGCTACAGGGACGGAGACATGCGTGGCCAGCACTTTGCGATTCTCGACCGGCGCGGCAATCGTAGCCAGATCTGAAGGAGTGAGCTTGAGGGGCTGAGCGCGCTCATCGGAAAAGTCGACGGTTCCATTGGAGAGCTTGTGGCGCGAGAGGTATCCGCCGTTGACCGTAACGCCACGGCTGCGGAGCGCATCTTTGAAGGCTGCGGCGGTGAACTCGGCGGGGTCTTCGACGGCCACGCTGACATGGAAGCCCTCGGGTGGCACCGTGCCCCAGACGCGTACCACCCGGTTGCCGGGACGGTGATCGAGGCCTGGATGAGCGATTTGGCCCTTAGGTGCTGCGGTCATCGAGTCGTCGAGGGTGTAGTAATCCACGTCCGGCGTCCACTCGGCTGTAGCCAAGGCGGGCGGGGCTGTAACGGTCGAGTCTCCCGAGGCTACGACCCCCGTGTTCGAGTCTGCTTCGGCAGTGACAGTTAGTTCCACCGCGTTCTCGTTGAAGGTAAGAGCGGAGACAGGAGCGCCATGGCTCCACGTCAGGTCGTTCCAGGCCCAGGAGGTGGCGTATGGTTCATCGAGATAGAAACTGTCGTCGCCAACGACGCTGCCCTCAACGGTGCGCACGCCGGACTGCTCAACCTGTTCGGCCAGCAGGTTGAGCACATCCATGGCCTTCGGCGGCTTCGGGGCTTCCTCAGCCTCGGCGGGCTGTGCTTCGGAAGTTGCAGCGGCGGGGCTCGGCGGGGCAGTGCTTGGGGCAGGCGCAGGCGGACGGTAAGGGTAAATGCGGGCGCTCAAAGTTGGGTCGCCCACGCCGAGCAGTATCAAGTCGCCGTGCAGCAGTCCCTGACTGTCGATCTCTCCGCTGGCCACCACGTTGGTGGTCCAGGTGAGAGTTTCGACGGGTAGCAGGGCAAAGGCGGCAGCGGTGGTGGCGAGCTTGGTGGTCGATGCCGGGACAAAAAGCCGGCCCTCGTTCAATCCGTAGACGTGGCGACCGTCGAGCGTAGCCACGCTGATGCCAAACTGGGCATGGCTGAGCGCCGGATCAGAGAGAATAGTCTGGATGCGCTCGGCCAGGGGGCCTCTGGTAGGGGCAGCGTGAGCCGGAACGGAGTGCGTCGCAGGATCGGCTGAGTGCTGCGCCGGGGCCTGAGCCGGAAGCACGGTGGCGGGAGCCATAGCAAAGACCAACAGAAGCGCGGGGACCGCACGAAAGTGCTTCATGCAGGGAGTTTAGCAGGAAGCCTGCGCCCGGAATCTGCGGCGTACTATCGTGAGGTGAATCTTTGTTTTCGAAGAATGGCGAAGCGGCATTGAACGCTTCACCCCGATCGATAAGGACTGGCAACGAGGAATGACTGGATTCAGCCGAACCGAAACTAGCTGGCGACTGCGCACACGCGCGCTTGAACTGGGCCGGCGCACGCTGGTGATGGGCGTGGTCAACATCACGCCTGATTCCTTCAGCGACGGCGGAAGCTTTCTCGATCCTGAGGCCGCAGTTGCCCACGCGCTCGCATTGCTGGACGAAGGAGCCGATCTGCTTGATCTGGGCGCGGAGAGCACGCGGCCGGGTTCGCGGGCGGGCGGCGTAGCTGAGAGCGAAACGGCTCCGACAGTGAGTGTGGACGAGGAGCAGGCGCGCCTGCTGCCTGTGCTGGAAGGAATCCTCAAGGCCAGGCCCGATGCAGTGGTTTCGGTGGACACCTACAAAGCAGCGACGGCGCGGGCGGCTCTGAAAGCTGGCGCGGAGATTGTCAACGATGTGAGCGGCTTTCTGTGGGATGCGGAGATGGCCCCGGTCTGCGCGGAGGCAGGCTGCGGGGTGGTGCTGATGCACACGCGGGGGAGGCCTGAGGAGTGGCGCGGTCAGCCGCAACTCGAACCGGATGATCTGCTCGACGCCGTGGGCGAAGGGTTAGCCGAAAGCCTGAAGGTAGCTGCTGCGGCGGGCATTCCGGTGGGGGCAGTGGTGCTCGATCCTGGCTATGGCTTTGGCAAGCGATTCGAGGAGAATTTCGTCCTGCTTGCCCGCCAGGCGGAGTTATTGGAGCTTGGCAGGCCGCTGCTTGCCGGGATTAGCCGGAAGTCCTTTCTAGGCCGTGCGCTGGCACCGCTTCACAACGGCAAAGACGCGCCCGTCGAGGCTCGGGAGACGGCCAGCGTGGCGGCAATGGTAGCGGCGATCTTGCATGGCGCGTCAATCGTGCGCGTTCATGCAGTGCGTCCCTCGGTGGAGGCAGCGCGCATCGCGGATGCGGTGCTGGCCGGCTGGCCGGCAATTAGCCAGCATGAACTATGATGGTTTGTTCCGGATTTACCTGACTCCCCTCACTGCAAAGACGATAACGCGGTGAGGCTGGGGCACAGCACTTTCGATATTTTCCAGGAGACCTCAATGTCACAGAGTAAGAGCGGCGCAGTATTAAATCGCGCGGTCTTGATTGCACGCATAGTCGGTCTTTGCATTTATGTCTGGGCTTTTTTCCTGCCTGCGGTGCGCGAAATCGCAACTCCCGGCAACGACGCGCCCGAGATGCTGCGAGGCTCCCGCTGCGCATGGATAACAGTGATCAACTCCCTGAAGCCTGAGATGTGGCACTCAAAGTATTTTCTAGCCATTCTGAGCGGCTGGATCAACCCACTGCTAGTGCTCTATCTGATCTTCCTTCTGTTTCCCATCTTCCGCTGGCCGCGCCGCATCGCAGCCGGGTTCATCGCAGCTTTCATGATCGGAACATGGATCTTTTTTGCCATTTACCCGCTGGTTCCGCTGGTCGGCCACTTCCTGTGGATCGGCGGGATTGTGCTGGTTCTCGCCGGGGAAGTTTTTGGGCGGGAATCGGCCGACTCTCCGGCCGCTTGACGACCAAGGGTTGCGATCAATCAAATCGGCCAGCTACGTGCCACCGCAATGGATGGCCCTCGGACGGGCGCGGAGAGTCCGCTCTTTAGGGGTTCGCTTCTTGCGCCTCCCCAGCGATCAGTTTGAGGGTGATCTGCTTGCGTCCGCGATAAAAAGTGACAGTAATGGTATCGCCCGGCTGGTGCTTCTCCATCAGCGCAGAGATTTCCTGCGGATCGGTGACCTCCTTGCCGTCGATGGCCACAATGAAGTCCCCACCCAGCAGGATCGGGGTATTGCCCACATAGGCCTGCTGATTACCGCCATGGATTCCAGCCCGCTCGGCCGCGCCTCCAGGGATGACCTTTTGCACAAGTATCCCGGAATCCGCTGCCAGACCGATCTGCGAAGCAAGATCGGGACCGATTGGGAACGAGACGATGCCCAGCGAAGGCCGCTTGACGCGCCCGTAACGGGTCAGGTCGTTCAACACCGCCTTGGCCGTGTTGATCGGGATGGCAAAGCCGATGCCTGAACTCTGATTGGCGCCGTTCGAGGCGATCATGGTGTTGATTCCGATCACCTCGCCGCGCGAGTTGAGCAGCGGACCGCCTGAGTTGCCGGGATTAATAGCCGCGTCGGTCTGGATTGCGTCCTCGATGGGCGAGCCTTCAGAGGCCCCAATCGTGCGGATGGAGCTGATGATGCCCCGCGTCATGGTGCCATTCAAGCCGAACGGGTTGCCAATGGCGTAGACCTTCTGGCCCACAGCCAGGTCACGCGAATTGGCGAGCGTGACCGGCTCGAGGTTGGGCGCTTCGATCTGCAACAGCGCCAGATCATGCACTTTGTCTGTCCCGACCACCTTGCCGTCGTAGATGCGCTTGTTGCTCAACTGCACCTTGATACCGCGATTGGCCCCTTGAACCACGTGGAAGTTGGTGAGCACGTGGCCGGCTTTGTCGAGGATGAAACCCGAGCCCTGGCCCTGCTGCGGCACCGGTTCAAAGAAGAAGTTGTAGACCAGCGATTTCGAGGTGATGTTCACCACCGAAGGCAACACACGTCTGTAAATCGCAATGTTGTTCTGTTCTTCGGCATCGTAGGCAGGCGCGGCCTCGGCCTCGGTCAGTTGGAGCGCAGAGCCAGTGCGCGAACCGGAACCTAAGCTGAAACCGGAGGCGCCCGTGTGCAAGACCGGCAGATGGCCCCAGCCCGAAGAGAGATGCGAGGTGAGATACCAAAACCCGCCCACGATCAGAACAACCAGAAGAAATTGCCGCAATTTCATAGTTCGTTAACCCCTGGAGTGGTTGGTGAACCGCTAAAAGTCGGCAGACAAGAGCGAGCAGCACGTCTTCCCGTTAGACCGGGTGCCCCAACTTCGCCACGTTCTTGCTTTTGTGGCTAAGGTGGGACAGGTTCACTTATCCACTGTCCTTTACAGCTTCTTAGACCCTGTTGACTATTCTAAAGACTCATCTTGCAGGGATTTGTTGCTTTCAGACTTCAAACGCTGCCAGAGTTTCTCCACCTGGGCGCGAAGACCTTCCATATCGCCTGCATTGTCAATCACATAATCCGCTCGTGCGGCCTTTATCGCGTCGGGGATCTGAAGCGCCAGCCGGCTGCGTGCATCGGCCTCGGCGTCCTGGCGGCCAGCGCCAGCCGGGTTGACGCGAGCCACGTAGCGAGCGATCTTCACCTTGTCGGGAGCGGTAACTACAACGATCCGGTCAATCCGCCGCCGCCAATCGGCCAGCACCGTCTCCAACTCGCCGCGTTCGCGGGCATCGCGCTCAGCCTCGAAGATTAGCGCCGACTCAAGCACAGCCACTGCGCCGGGATTGCGCACAAAGATCTGATCCATCCATCTCCGCTGGGCAGCAATCACCGCCGGGTGCACAATAGCGTTCAACTCATTCACCCGCCCGCCCTGAAAAGCCAATTCGGCCAGCCGTGCGCGATTTAAGCGGCCATCGGGACCCACGACCTCCGGTCCAAAGACGCGGACAATCTGCGCGAAGACCGCCTGCCCCGGCTCCATCAAAGTACGGCCAAGCTCATCTGCCTCGATGACCTCCGCGCCCAACGCGCGCAGCATCGCCGCAACGGTGCTCTTCCCGCTGCCCAGCCCGCCGGTAAGGCCTACCCGCAACACCCTAGACGCCCTCGCCGCGGCTGACTCGTCTCATTTGGGCCGCCCGCACCGTGTTGGCCATCAGCATGGCAATCGTCAGCTTGCCCACGCCCCCAGGAACGGGAGTGTAAGCCCCGGCCAGTTCGAACGCCTTTGGATCGATGTCGCCGACGATCACCGAGCCATTCTTCGCGAATGCAGCTTCGCGCTTTGCGTTTCCCGCGAAGAAGCGCTCAAACTCCGCGCGGTCGTTGATGCGATTAATACCCACGTCAATCAGGGTCGCTCCGGGCTTGACCATCTCCGGCGTGATGAATCCCGCACGCCCGATGGCAGCCACCAGAATGTCGGCCTGGCGGGTAATCGCGCCCAGGTCGCGGGTCTTCGAGTGGCAGATCGTCACCGTCGCATTCTGATGCAGCAGCAGCATCGCAGCCGGTTTGCCCACAATGTCGCTGCGCCCCACAACCACCGCATGTTGACCGGCAATGCCGATGCCGCTGCGCTTGAGAATCTCGATTACCCCAGCCGGCGTGCAAGGCGCCAGAGCTGGCCGGCCGGCCTGCAAACGGCCTGCATTCACCGGGTGAAAGCCATCCACATCCTTTTCGGGCGACACAGCATCAAGCAGCGCCTTCGTATCCACCTGCGAGGGCAGCGGCAACTGGATCAGAATGCCATCGATATCCTCGCGTGCATTGAGCCGGGCGACCACTTCGAGCATCTCCTCTGTTGTCACCGAGGCCGGCGGAGTGATCAGGTCGCTATAGATCCCCAGCTCCGCACACGACTGCACCTTGCTGCGGACGTAAATTTCCGACGCAGCCACATTGCCCACCAGCACTGCCGCCAGCCCTGGCCGGATGCCCCGCGCGACTAGCCCGCGGACCTCCTCGGCCACCTCTTGCTTGATTGCCGCGGCAATCGCAACCCCATCGAGAATTCTCGCCATCTTTCGCTCCCAAGTCCATCGTATCGTCTTGTGCCTCAATGCGGGGCGGCTCTGAGCCAATGCCAAAACAGCCGTACACGCCACATCAAAATGCGACCGACAATTACCAAAGTGTAGTTTGGTTGTGATTTAGCTCACATACAGTCATAAGTTAATGATCTCTACTCGCAAATACGAAAGCAATCTTCTCGATCATTGTCAGATAGATTCACGAAACCTCTACGAACGGCAATAGAGGTGGGGGGCTAATCAATGTCGTCAAGAACACTCGGCATCTTTTTCGATTTTCAAGGCTCTTCAGACACGCCTTCCTGGTATCTCTGGTGGTGCGACACTACGTCGTCCCAGCAAACCTCAGACAATACCGACACAACTGCGCAGCCGCAACACGGGAAAACGCCGCTCACCCTGCTCGGTTTTGAGGACGCGACGCATCCAGTGCCGCTCATGCGGACATGCAGGACAAGAAAAAAGAACGGATAACACACGCACCTGAACTGTGAGACCTGCCCAGGCTGCGCGACCGCTGTGCCAGATCTCTGCGAGTTTGCCCCGTGGGCGCGGCCTTCGTCAGCCAGGACGGCATTCTGAGCTCTCGCAGTCATCTCGCAAACCTCTGCAATTTGGTGCGCGACCAATTCGATCATTAAATCTCAATCATTCAACGACCGCCGTCTGAAGGAATCGCTCACCCTGCCGAAGAGACAATCAGCAAACATTCCCAGTTGCGCTGCGTGGCATCAGCCGGGCCCGGCTGACTGCCTTTGTGAAGGGAGACTCCGATGTTGCAAAGCGAGAGGAGAAGAGAAGCACCGATCGCTCCATCCTGGGCCCATCTTCGTCTTCCGCCCTTCCCTCAGGTCGCTCTTCGCGTGCTGCAACTGGCCAACAATGAGAATGTGCAATTGCACCAGCTCAGCGAGCTGATCTCTTCTGATCCGGCCTTCGCTAGCGAGGTTCTCACCATCGCCAATTCGCTCTTGTATGCGCCGCGCTTTCCCGCCAGCAGCGTATTGCAGGCCATCGCGGTCATGGGCGCCAATAACCTCCAAGGCCTCTGCCTCACCGTAGGCGTGCGCGGATACATGGGCAAAGCGCTCAATCAACCCGCCATGCGGACAATCTGGCGCCACAATCTGGCCTGCGCCTTGATCGCCGATCAACTGGCCTCCGTCGGATTCATGAACAGAGACGTTGCCTACACCTCGGGAGTCATTCACGACATCGGGCGATTGGCGCTGGCTGTGATCCGGCCCAGAGAGTACAGCCTGCCGCTTGGAGCTCACAGCGGCTCTCCCGCAAGCATCCTCAAAGCCGAGCGGGAGCTCTTTGGCTGGGACCATTGCGAGGCCGGCAGGCAACTTATTGTGGATTGGTTGCTCCCCGCCGAGTTTGAAGCCATCGTCGGCGACCATCACGCGCCGCGCGAGACAGATGGTCCGTGGGAGATGGCCGACCTGATCAACGTGAGCTGTCGCATGGCCGACACAGCCGGCTTTGCTGCGTTTCCAGGCTGCGAGGTCACACCGTTCTCCGATCTGCTCGAAGAGCTGCCCACGCGCGAACGCCGCCTCTTCCATTCCTCAATCGAGCCTCTGGCCTTCGAAGTCTCAAAGAAAATCAATGCCGTCGAGTGCGCATAACTCCGTCACCATCCCCATAAGCCGGCTTCTGACCAGGAACGATGGGCTCCACCCTCGCCGCTTAGTTGTTTTTGCGGCTAGGGTGGGATACCACGAATCCCATACTGAAGGACCAATAAAATTGTCCTACGAACGGAAGAAATTCCTCGCCAAGAACAACACATTTGCCGGCCGCTCTGCCAGCCTGCGCATAAAATACGGATACCAATCGCTGCCAAAGGGCAGATACACACGCACTCTAAATCCCTCTCGCACCAGCTTCCGCTGCAAATCCCGCCGCACGCCAAAGAGCATCTGAAACTCGAAATGGCCGGCCTCGATCCCATGTTGCTCGGCGTAGAATTTGACAGCGGCTATCATCGCCTCGTCGTGAGTGGCTAGGCCGTGAAAGATCGGGCTCGCCAGCAGCATCTCCGCAAGGCGCACATAGTTGGTATCCACATCGCCCTTGCGCGGAAATGCCATCTCCGGCGGCTCGTTATAAGCGCCCTTGCACAACCGCACGCGAATACCCTCAGCCAGCAGTTGCTCGATGTCCGCCTGCGAACGGTAGAGATAGGCCTGGATCACGATTCCAATCGAACCGCTCAACGCGGGCTTTGTATGAATCCGCCGCACAATGTCGAGCGTCGCCTGCGTCAGCGACGAGTCTTCCATATCGATACGCACATAGCTGCCAGTCGCCTGCGCGTGCTGTACCAGCCCCTCGGCAATCTCCTCAGCCAGCGCGGGCGAAAGATTCAGCCCCATCTGCGTCAGCTTCACGCTGATATGAGCCTTCAGCCCGCGCTCGGCGATTTCATCCAGCAGTTGGTGATAGATTTGGGCTGCGCCCTTGGCCTCGTCCTCCGAGGTTACGCTCTCGCCCAGCGAATCGATCGTCGCTTCCATGCCCTGCCTGTTGATCGACTCAGCCACGCGCAGAGCATCGCCGATCTCCATCCCCGCCACAAACCGCGAGCTGAGCCGAACGCCCAACCTTGAGCGCTCGCTGAAGCGGCGCAGCGGCCGATTGTGCGAGAGCGCAATAAACAGCGAGCGAAGCACAGGCATTGGGGGAAACCCTCTCGAAACAGACCACCATTTCCCGAACGAATCACGCTTGCGCAAACACCAGGGTGCCCCAGGTCCCGCTTTTGGGACCTGGGATACGATGAACCTCCACCAGCCTCGAAAGAATTACATCTGTATCTTCACCGGCCAGGTCTTCCAGATCTCCGAACTGTAGTCGCGAATCGACCGGTCCGAAGAAAACTTCCCGATCCTAGCTACATTCAGAATCGACATCCGCGTCCATGCCTCCTGATCCTTGTAGGCGGCGCTGACCCGGTCCTGGCAATCGATATATGACTGGTAGTCGGCCAGCAGCATATACTCGTCGCTATTCACAAGAGAACTCACCAGCGGCTCAAACAACCCCCTGTCGCCACGCGAAAACTCTCCGCTCACCAGCGAGTCGAGCACATCGTGCAGCATCGGGTTGGCATCGTAGATCGCGCGCGGATTATAGCCCTCCTGCTTGCGCTTCTCGACCTCGGGAGTCGTCAGCCCAAAGAGGAAGAAGTTCTCCTCTCCCACCTCTTCGCGAATCTCGATATTAGCCCCGTCCAGCGTTCCAATCGTCACTGCGCCGTTCATGGCAAACTTCATGTTGCCGGTCCCCGAGGCCTCTTTGCCGGCCAGCGAAATCTGCTCGCTCAAGTCCGCCGCAGGATAAACTCTCTGCCCCAGCTTCACGCTGTAATCTGGCAGGAAGACTACCTTCAGCCTCTCCCGCACCAGCGGATCGGAGTTGATTCGCTCGCCTACTGAGTGAATCAGCTTGATGATCAGCTTCGCCATGCGATAGCCCGGCGCGGCCTTTCCGCCAAATAGGAATGTCCTCAGCACCACCTCCGCATCCGGGTCGCGCTGGATGCGCTTGTACAAGGTGAGAATGTGCAGCACCTGCAAGTGTTGGCGCTTGTACTCATGCAGCCGCTTCACCAGCACATCAAAGATCGACTCCGGATCGGCCTGAATCCCCAGCCGGTCTTGAATGTACGTAGAAAGCCGCAGCTTGTTGTGCTGCTTGATCTCTCTCCACTCTTCGCGGAACTCCTGGTCGTCCAGAAGCGGTTCAAGCCGGCGCAGCTTTTCCAGGTCTTGAATCCACCCCCCACCGAGCCGCGCTGTGAGCAGTTGCGCCAGCTTTGGATTGCTCAGCACCATCCACCGCCGGGGCGTCACTCCGTTGGTCTTGTTGGAAAACTTCTCAGGCGTAAGCGCATAAAAATCGCGCAGCACATGAGTCTTCAATAACTCAGTATGCAGCGCGGCCACGCCGTTGATGGCATGGCTGCCCAGCGAAGCCAGGTGGGCCATGCGCACGAACTTACCGCCCTCTTCATTGATCAGCGAGAGCCTCTGCACTCGCCCTTCGTCGCCCGGAAACTTCGTGCGCACATTGTCCAAATGCCGCTTGTTGATCTCGTCGATGATCTCCAGATGTCTGGGCAGCAGCGAGCCAAACAGGTCCTGCGGCCACTGCTCCAGCGCCTCAGGCAGCAGCGTGTGATTGGTGTAGGACAGAGTATTTTGCGTCACATTCCATGCCGCATTCCACTCCAGCCCGTGCTCGTCCATCAGCAACCGCATCAGCTCCGCAACCGCAATTGCCGGATGCGTGTCGTTCATCTGGATCGCAAATTTGCGGTGCAACTCGGTCAGCGGACGCTGCTGCGCCAAATGAATCTTCACAATATGCTGCAAGCTGCACGACACGAAAAAGAACTGCTGCGCCAGCCGCAACTGCTTGCCCTGCACGCCTTCATCGTTGGGGTAAAGAATCTTCGAGATATTCTCGCTCGCCACCTTGTCGGCGACGGCGCCAAAAAAGTCCCCGTGGTTAAAGGTCTCGAAGTTGAAGCTCTCCACGGCCTGCGCCGCCCACAGCCGCATCGTGTTGGCCGTGTTGGTGCGATAGCCAAGGATGGGCGTATCGTGCGGCACTCCGCGCACCACTCTTTGCGGAACCCAAACCACTATCTGGCGTCCCTTGGCGTCGGTGCGCCGCTCCGTGTGCCCGCCCATCTTTACTTCGATGGCATCCTCAAACCGCTCCAGTGCCCAGGGATTACCCAACCGCAGCCATTTATCGGTCGACTCCACCTGCCAGCCGTCGCGGATCTGCTGGTCAAAGATCCCATATTCATAGCGAATCCCATAGCCGATCGCCGGAATGTCCAGCGTGGCCAGCGAATCCATGAAGCACGAGGCCAGTCTTCCCAGACCGCCGTTGCCCAGTCCCGGCTCCTCTTCCTGCTCGATCAGCAAATTCAGGTCCAGTCCCAACTGCCGCATCGCCTGCTCGGCCTCGTCATAGATGCCCAGATTGATCAGGTTGTTGGCCAGATGCGGCCCGGTCAGGAACTCCGCCGAAAGATAGCAAACCACCCGCACATCCTGCGACTGGTAGTTCTTCACTGTTTGAATCCACCGCTCCACCAGCCGGTCGCGCACCGTATGCGCCAGAGCCATGTAGAGGTCGTTTATCGTCGCCCGCTCGGTAGACCGGCCCTGCACAAAGACCAGGTTGTCCAGAAAGGATTGCACCAGCGCCTCGACACTCAGTTCAGTCCTCTGGTCCCTATTTGATCCGGCTGTGCGCAATTCCCCTTTTGGCAGCGTTACCGTAACATTTGTGGTCATCCAGTCCCTCATCTCCCAACTGACGGAGAGTTCCTTCCATCGGAGAGTAGTCTTCCAAAGATAATTCCTCTCCGGGCAAGAAATGATAAAAAAGCGGAGAGGCACTGCTGCGAATGATACCGCATGGTCCCAATTTGAGCTTTTTCATGTTCTTTCGGTCAACACTCCAGGCAAGCGGCATCCCAATACTCTTGCCTTCTTGCGATAAGCTTATGCGGGAACGTCTGAGGATGCAGGAAGATCAGCTATAGCCTCAGCTCTGTATCAGGGCATGGCTTCAGCCATGCCGCAACGCTCCAGATTAGGAACGGGGCTTCAGCCCCTGCGGTTTGTTTTTGGGGACAAACGTACAATGAACGCAATCCTAGGAATCGACGGCGGAGGCACCCGCACCCGCGCCTCCATCATGGCGGGTGACCGGCTCCTCGCCCATGCAGAGAACGGCTCCATCAAGCGCCTTCGCGTCGGCGCAGAGGCCGCCGAGGCCAATCTGCGCGCGCTGCTCAAAGATGTCTTCACCCAGGCCGCACTTACAGGTCTCCGTGCCGCCTCAGTGGGCGTGGCCTCCGCCTCCATGCCCGGCACCGCGGAGTGGATCACCGCCGTCCTGCGCGACTTCTCGGTTGAGCGTTCCGAGGTCGTTGGCGACGAGGTCATCGCTCTCGACGCGGCTTTCCACGGAGGTCCCGGAATCCTCCAGATCGCCGGCACTGGCTCCAACACCATCGGCCGCGCCCCCGACGGCAGCCGTGAGTGCGCTGGCGGCTGGAGTTCGCGCCTTGGCGACGAGGGCTCCGGCTACTGGATCGGTCTCCACAGCGTGCGCCGGGCACTCAAAGCGCACGACCGCGAAGAACCCACGCAAGTCCTTGAGAAAGTGGGCCATCTCTGGGGAACGCCAAGCATTGAAGATCTGGTCAACCTCGGCGACAGCACCCCCGGCCCGGACTTCGCCGCGCTCGCCCCCGCCATCAACGAGCTGGCCGAGCAAGGCGACCCAGTCGCCAGCGATGTTCTCAGAGATGCTGCCGCCGATCTCGTCGATTTTGTTCTGCTCGTCCGCGCCAAGCTTCGCCGCAAACACATCATCGCCGGCGAAGTCCCCGTAGCCTGGACCGGCGGCGTCATCGAACATATGCCCCAGGTCCGTGAAGCTTTCTACGCGGGTCTCAAAGCCGCCGCCCCTGCGATGCCGGTAGCCCGCCAAGCGGCAGTCTCCCTGGACGGCGCTCTATGGCGAGCCCGGCGCCTGGCCGAAGCCGCCCGGTGATTCAACGGTTTTGACCGAAGATAACGGAGGGAGGCAGGGGTTTCAACCCCCGCATAAACCCATCCACGAGTTTTTAGAAATCAACCCACGCGGCAAAGCCGCGCCGGCTGCCCCACCACAGGTGGTTGCAGGGCATTACACTCCATTAGCGCACAATAGAGAAATGATCAGTGGTGCGCGCAGTTACTTTCCCCGGGCCAATCTGTCAGGCATGTGACCTGTCCGCACCATGGCCCTGCACCCCCACCCCCCTACCGCTGCGGAGGCCGGTTTTCGGCCCTTGCACTACTCGCAACTTTCGCAATATGAACTACTTGAAATCTTTGCCAATTTACTGATAGGTAAACAAGAAGTGCGGATTTTGCTCATATTTTGAGCGAAAATTCTCGCTTTTTCGAGCCTTTTCAACCAAAAATCTCATCCTCTCGCCGCGCTTCTGACGAGAATCCACGACTCCGCAGCCTACCTAATTCTGGTAAGCAACCACTCGACTGCGGCGTCCTGATCTTCGATCTCAATCCGCAAATGAGCGGTCTTGATCGGCAGGGATGCGGGCAACGAGGCTGCGAGTCTCTCCAGGCGGACAAGGTCTTTGTCCGTCGTGACCAGGGCGGTCGCTCCGCTAGAGCGGGCGGTGGCCACCAGACGATCAAGATCGGCGGCGGTGTAACGGTGATGGTCGGGAAAGGTAGTGCGAGCAGCGAGGCGCAGACCGGTAGATTCCAGTCCGGCAAAAAACTGC
>Ga0181535_10005399_pt1 | contig 13710 bp, 15 predicted proteins | sample PEATcosm2014_Bin_44_FD_119774 | JGI IMG/M metagenome (GOLD analysis project Ga0181535, IMG submission 119774) | Peatland microbial communities from MTU Mesocosm Facility, Houghton, MI, USA - PEATcosm2014_Bin17_30_metaG | ecosystem: Environmental > Terrestrial > Soil > Wetlands > Peat | place...
CTTTATCCCGACGTCACCATATCGTCGGACACGACATCCCTTACGATAGCCGCCAACGGGCAGATAACCGCGACCAAGAACGACGGGTCAACCCAGGTGATAGGCTCGCTTGAACTGGCGAAATTCATCAATCCCGGGGGACTCACGAGCGACGGTTCGGGAATATACAAGCCCAGCGCCAATTCGGGAGATCCCATAGTCGACGCCCCGGGCAAACAGGGGCTCGGGACCCTACAGCAGGGTTACACGGAAGGATCCAACGTGGACCTTTCCAGCGAGATGCTGAAAATGATGCTGACGCAGAGGTCTTATGAAATGAACACAAAAGTCCTCCAGACAACGGACCAGATGATGAGCCTGGCCAACGGGATAAAGAGGTAATGATGAGGATAATGACGGCGATAGTTTTGCTCTCGCTCGCGCCGGCCATCTTCGGGGCGTTTCCGGCGACGGAGCAAAAAAGCGCAATTGAAATGATAAAGGGGGCCGTAACGGCTGAAATAAAAAAAGCGGCGCCGAAGAACGCGGCAATAAGCGTTGAGTTCGTAAAGCCGGAAGCCCTTGGGATTTTTGCGGGCGCGGTATCCATCTCGGCGGCCACATCCGACAACCTTTCAAGGAAGATGAGCTTCAGGATATCGGGGTTCATGGCGGATAAAAAAGTCGACATCAACACGCAGGTCCTGGTGGAAGCGGTTTGCCCGGTGATTGTGGCATCCAGGACCCTTTCGGCCAGGAGCGTAATCATGAAAACCGACCTGGCATACGAGGAAAAAAATGTCGCAGCGATGAATTTTATACCTTTTATGGGCGACGGATCGGGTATAGTGGGCGAACGCGCTGCCAACGCGCTTCAAAAGGGCCGGGTAATAGCGCCGTTCGATATTGAAAAAACACCAGTTATATCCCCGGGAGCCCTTGTGACAATAATATGCACCGGTGAAAATATGAGGATGGAGTCGCAGGGGCGCGCCGAGGAACAGGGAGCCGTGGGCGACTCGATAAAGGTCAGGAACACTTCTTCCAAAAAACTCATCATGGCCAGGGTCGTTTCACCGTCCACTGTCCAGACAGGGGAATAATAATGAAAAAAATAATATCTTCTGTGCTGCTCGCGGTCCTGCCGGCGTGTTTTGCGTGCGCGGCAGACCTGTCCGGCGACCTTAATTCGCTTTATACGAATTCAAAGACATACAAAACCGGCGATACCGTAAGGGTGCTGATAAACGAAAATGCAACGGCGGCCCAGTCAAATGAGACCGGCGTTTCGAGGGATTTCGGGCTTACAGCCGGCGCCGGGCCGGCGAGCAATAATTCGGCCTACGGCGGTCAGTTCACATATAACAACCAGAACACGGGCAAAGGTACCGCGACACAGAGCGGAGTGCTGCAGACAGAGATAACAGTTGAGGTGGTGGAGGTAAAACAGAACGGATACCTGGTCCTTAAGGGGCAGAAAAACCTGCAGATGAACGGCAATACGCAGAAAATATCGGTCGAAGGGGAGGTAAATCCCATGGACATTGAGGCGGATAACACGATCCTGTCGACGAAGATAGTCAACGCGAAGATAGATTATACAGGCGACGGAGTGCTGGGCAACAAATCAAAAATGGGTTTCCTCAGCCAGGTATTCGACTGGCTCGGGATATTCTGATGAAAGGGGACGGGATGGCTGCAAATAAAAAAGTCCGGGTATCGGCGGTTCTCACTGCCATTTTAATGATTCTTTTACCGGCGGTCATCTTTGCGACACCCGCGAAGATCAAGGACCTGACATCCATGACCGGGATGAGAAGCAATGACCTTATAGGTTACGGAATAGTTGTGGGATTAAGCGGTACGGGGGATAAAGGCAAGGACCTTGTGACCGTGGAATCCGTGGTCAACATGCTCGACAAGCTCGGGGTGAGGGTCCCCCTTGACCAGATAGAGACCATGAACTGCGCCGCGGTCATAGTGACAGCGGTCCTTCCGCCGACCTGCGATCAGGGGGAAAAGATAGACATTCACATTTCGTCCATAGGCAACGCAAAAAGCCTTTACGGCGGGACGCTGCTTATGACGCCGCTCAAAGCCGGGAACAACGAGCTCTGCGCAGTTGCCCAGGGATCGGTGGCCGTCGGAGGGCATAATTTTGAGGTCAATAACAACAGTGTCAGCAAGAACGCGCCGACATCCGGGTTCATTGCCGGCGGGGCGACCGTGCAGAAAAAAATAGACGCCGATTTTACCGCGGACAGCGAAGTGGCTTTATTCACCGCCAGGAACGATTTTGAGCTTGCCGAGGCTATTATAAAGGGTATAAACGCGAAGTTCGGCGCGGGCATGGCGAATACGACCGACGGAAAAAAGATACTTGTAAACGTCCCCGCGGAATACATGAACAAGAAAGCGCAGTTCATAGCGGAGATGTCGTCCATGGAAATAGACGATCCGGGCGAGCCTTCCGTTGTGCTCGACGAAAGGACCGGGACGGTAATAATGGGGGCCCAGGTTCCCGTGGATGAAGTGGCCATCTCGCACGGCAATCTGCACGTCGCCATCTCTTCCAAAAACATAATTTCACAGCCCAATCCGTTCTCCCCGGGAACGACGATACAGGCCATAAATTCAAACATGACTGTGGACCAGGACAGGGCAAATTTTGCGGCCCTCAAAAAGGGGGCCACGCTCGCCGACGTGGTCAAGAACCTCAACACCATGGGGGTTTCGGCTGATGATATTATTTCCATAATAACAGACATGAAAGTAGCCGGGGCAATAAAGGCAAAAGTCATAGTAAAATAGCTCTTTTACAGGAAAAAGGATGTTTTGCGGCTTATTAGGTGTTTAACATTCACCCGAGGCGTGCCGATACTGAATGTGAATAAGTATCGTCAATATCAAGGCCAAAGGAGTGTGGAACATCATGGAGATAAACAAGACAAACGCAGTCCAGGGGGTTTCCGGCAAACAGGAAAGCGTCCCGGCTGTGGAAGCAAGTCCAGTGCAAAACGCGCCGGCCAGGGTAAGCACACCCGCCGCATCCGACAGGACGGGGCCGCCGCCGGAGCAGGAAAGCGGCGCGGGCAATTCCGATGTGGCGCCGCCAAAAAAAAGATATTTTACGGCGTATGATTTTAAGACGGCGCCGGGGCTCAACGACGACATACTGAAACTTAACGATGAACTTCGCGACATCGAGAGGCAAAGTTTCAATTACCAGAACGATATTAACGAATTAAAAAAAGAAATAGAGAACTCCGGAAGCTCCGACCCGGAAAAGACGGAGAGCGACACGGCAGAGATGGGCGCCTTAAAGTCGGAACTGAGCGAAGCCGAGGCGGAAAGAACGAGGAAGATCAACGAGATCAGGGCCATGTACGCGGAAGGCACTTACAGCGTCAGCGGCAGGGAAATAGTGGATAACTGGGATTAAGTCAAAAGTCCCAAAGGAGAACAAATGGAAACGACGTTTGCGCCGGAAAAATGCATCGAGGACGCCTACAGGTGTTTTGATAACATAGCCGACCTGTATAAGAAACTGCTCGACCTTTCCATGAAGGAAAAGGACCTGATAATATATGAGGACCTTAAAACCCTGACGGTCACGATAATTGAAAAAGAGGAGCTTATGAACGCCGTGAGCGTCCAGAAAGACGAAGTAAAGGAACACATGGAAGGCATAAAACGGGGATACGGCTATGACGAGGGCGAGCAGGTGCCGGTCATGAGGCTCATAAAGCTTTTTCCCGGCGACTGGACGATGAAATTCGAGATGGTTTTCAGGAGGCTAAGGGAATACACCTCGAGCATCAGGACGGTAGGCATGGTAAACAAAAGGCTCATAGCCGACACGGTAAAGTTCATCAATTACGTGGTAAATTTCATGAAAAAGGGCGACGGCGAAATGACGGTCTATTCCGACAAGGGATTTGCCGTAAAAAAATCGAATGAACTGAATTTCCTTGACGTACAGCTGTAGGAGGATAAGATGCCATCAACATTTTTCGGCCTTGAGATAGCGTTACGGGGATTGACGGCCCAGACCGCGGCACAGAACGTGGTTTCGAACAACATAGCCAACGCGAACACACCGGGTTACACAAAGCAGGTAGCACAGATGACATCCACGCTTCCTTACCCGGACCCGTCGGCGAACGCCGCCATGATCGCGGGACAGCTCGGGACCGGAGTCGTTGTATCCACGATAGACAGCGCAAGGGACAAAATGCTCAACAACCAGATTACCCAGAACAATTCCCAGCAGTCGTCAAATTCGGCGGTAATGACCGGGCTGTCACAGCTTGAATCGTTCTTTAACGAGCCTTCAACCCCGTCGATAGGGGACGCCCTAAATAATTTTTACAGCGCCTTAAGCAGCCTGTCGAGCAATCCTACGGACATCGGCGTAAGGCAGAATCTTATAAATTCGGCCGGAACCCTTACCGGCGAATTTTCCAGCATGACCACAAATTTTAACAACATGGATACGCAGATCAACGGGGATGTGGCGGCCGACGTTTCTTCGGTCAACAACCTGGCGAACCAGATAAACGGCGTAAATTACCAGATATATAAGGCCCAGAATATGGGATTTGCCACGAACGACCTCCTCGACCAGAGGCAGGACCTCATGAACAGCCTTTCAAAACTTACCAATTTTCAGGCGACCGACATGGGCAACGGCTACATGAAGATAGAAATAAACGGGCACACGCTTGTCGGGCAAAATTACACGGTGCCGCTTACCACGGTGACCGACCCGGCCAACAATAACGCGGTCATGCCGGAATTTTCAGACGACGGGACGCCGCTGGTGACCACGGGCGGGGAAATAAACGGGTTGATGACGCTGCGCGACGGCAACATGGCGCAGTATAAAAGTTCCCTGGATTCCATAGCCCAGAACCTGATGACTTCCGTAAACGCCATGCAATCCGCTGGATACGGACTCAACGGCGCGGCGCCGACCGGCATAAACTTTTTCAACGGCACCGATTCGACCAACATAACGGTAAACCCGGCCATAGCCGCGGACCCGACATTGATAGCGGCCGCGTCAAACGCTTCGTCGCCCGGGGACGGCTCAAACGCGCTTGCCATGGCAGACGCGCAAAATACGCTCCTGATGTCCGGCGGAACCCAGACCATAGGGGAGTATTACGCATCCCTTGTGAGCCAGGTGGGAAGCGATTCCCAGAGCGCCCAGAACAACGACCAGATATACACCAGCGTCAGTTCCAACCTGCAGAACCAGTGGCAGTCCGAATCGGGAGTATCGCTTGACGAGGAAATGACAAATCTTGTGCAGTTCCAGCACGCTTTTGAGGCAAACTCAAAGGTGATGGTTGTGCAGGACCAGATGCTATCGACTCTGATAAATATGATCAATCCTTAAAAGTCAATAAACAACAGAGGTGGAACTATGAGAGTTACGGATTCCTACATGTACGACAGCTTTATATCGGACCTGCAGAACAACATGCAACAGCTGGACAAGATAAACCAGAAAATATCCACGGGGCTCGACGTGAACAAGCCGTCGGACTCGCCCGATAAAATAGGCAGTATAATATCGTTGAGGGATTCTATAAACAACATTACCCAGTACCAGTCGAACGTCGGGGCGACAAATAATTATCTCAACGCCACATCCACCGCGCTAACATCCATGACCAATCTCCTGAATTCCGCGCAGACCCTTGCCGTGCAAAGCGCGAACGACACTTACAGCGCCTCGGACAGGTCCACGATGGCCACACAGGTGGACAACCAGATACAGGAAATGCTGACCCTGGGCAACACTCAGGTGAACGGGCAGTATATTTTCGGCGGTTTTAAGACGGCTTCGCAGCCTTTCACTGCCGCATTGACGGGCACGTCGGTCACCGGCGTAACATACAACGGCGACGACGGGCTGATGCCTGAAGAGATAAACCAGAACGATATTATCAATAAGAACGTCCCCGGGTCAAGCCTGACAGCAGCGGGGACCGACGTATATAATTCTCTGATAAATTTCAGGAACGACCTCCAGAACAACAATACCGCCGGAATAACGGCCGACATAGGGACACTGCAGGACGCTTACAACAGCCTTACTTCCATTAACACGGATATAGGCGGAAGGCTTCAGAGGACCTCAGACGTGAGCTCCACGCTGACAAACACCAACACGACCCTTACGGGCATACAGTCCACACTGGAGGACGTCGACATGCCGACGGCCATGACAAATTTCCAGCTGCAGCAAAATGTCTACCAGTCGGCCCTGACGTCAATTTCACAGCTTATGCAGCAGACCACCCTTGCGGATATCTTAAGATAAAAAATTATGGAAAAGAAAAGAGGCATTAATATGGCGAATGCGGTTCTGGAAACGATGGAGAAAAGCAGGGAAATAGTGTTTACAAAACCGGTCCTGGGATTCGAGGAACAAAGGATTTTTTCCTTCCAGGAATACAAGCCGGGAAGCCCCTTCATGTGGATGACGGCCGCAGAGGACGCTTCGCTCAAGTTTATCGTCATTAATGTGTTTGACTTTTTCCCAGGCTATGATTTAAAATTGAGCAATGACGACAGGGAACTCTTAGGCTATGACGGGAACAACGCTCTGATATTCGGGCTTGTCAGCATTCCGGAAAAGCCGGAGGACATGACCGTCAACCTGGTCGCCCCTGTAGTTGTGAATTACAAAAAAATGGCCGGCGGGCAATTTGTCAATTTGAAGGACGGATATTCCCTCAAAGAGCCGCTTGTTAAAAGAGGAGAGGCAAATGCTGATTCTGTCAAGGAAAGCGGGAGAAAAGATAATAATAAACGGTAATATAGAAATAACCATCGCCGAACTGCGGGGTTCCGAGGTGCGCATCGGCATATCGGCCCCGAAGAACGTGTCAATATACAGGGAGGAGGTGTACAGGAAGGTCCAGCAGGAGAATGTTAAGGCGCTGGTTGAAAAAACGCCGGATTTAACGAAATTGGAACTGAAAGGGAAAAAGAAAAAATAAAATTTAAGTTTTTGGAAGAGAAAGACGAAGATATGTTGTAAGAAAAAACGACAACTGCTTCGATGGCCACGGAGCAAGCGACGCCGAAAGACCCGGAATGGATTCCGGGAAAAAAACATCACGGAGGATGAATCATGGTTATCAATCACAACATCAGCTCGATGATCGCTCTCACGAACCTGAACAACACGGACAGTGCAATGCAGTCTTCCCTCACGAAGCTTTCTTCAGGCGACAAAATCGTCACGTCAGCGGATGATCCGGCGGGCATGGCAATCGCGCAGAAAATGCTGGCCCAGATGAACGCCCTGACACAGGCCAAACAGAACACCTCGGACGGACTCTCCCTCATGCAGACGGCGGATGGCGCGTTAAACACGGCAACCGACATACTGCAGAGGCTCAACACCCTGGCTGTAAGGTCGGCCAACGACGCGACCCTTACTACGGCGGACAAAGGGCTGATACAGAGCGAAGCAAATCAGCTCACTTCGGAGCTTACCAGGATGGCCTCGACGGTGCAGTTCAACACAAAAAACCTGCTTGACGGAAATTTCACAAACGAACAGCTTCAGGTGGGCACGGGTTCCGCCTCATCGGACCAGATCGATTTGAGCATAACCGGCGTCAGCGCGACAACACTTAAGGTAGACGCGCTGGATTTCACCACGGTTGCGGGTTCCGAGGCCGCGATTGATTCGATAACTTCGGCGATCAATCTTGTGTCCGCCAACAGAGGCCAGATAGGCGCTGTTATGGACAGGCTCCAGGAGACAAGCAGCAACATCGATATCGAGAACACGAACATGACGGCATCCGAATCCAACATCATGGACGTCGACATGGCATCGGAAATGTCAAACTTCACAAGACTGCAGGTACTCGAGCAGTCGGGCACTTCCATGCTTGCGCAGGCAAACTCACTGCCGCAGAGTGTCCTTAAACTGATGCAGTAAGATCTAAATCAACCGGCCGGCAGGGCTTAAACCCTGCCGGCCTTTTAATCAGCCGGAATTTCCGCAGGCTTTAAACAAGGAGAACGAAAATGGCATCAAGTCTGTTTATCACGGGTTTATCGTCCGGGATCGACTGGTCGTCAATAATAACAGAAATGATGACCGCCGCACGCATACCTGAAACAACGATGCAGAATCAGGTGGCTTCGGACAACGACGGGCTGACTTTTTGGTCCGGACTTTCAACTGACGTGAACTCCCTTCAAAATGCGGCCGATGCCATGCGCAATATAGGCGGCGATGTATTTGGTTCAAAGGCCCCGTCCATTTCAAATCCTTCCGTAGCCAGCGCGACTTTAAGCGACAATAACACCCCTCTGAGCAATTATAATATAAATGTAACCTCCCTTGCTTCTTTCGCCATTAAAACAAGCGGCGTACTTTATACGGCATCAAACGCCAACCCGATGCCGGCATCGGAGACAAGTTCCGCAGCGGTAAATTCAGCCGGAAACACTGTCTCATCCGCGGTCACGCTGGGCGCGCAGGGGACAAATTTCAATACGGCCCCGGACGATTCAGGGACAATTACCGTGAACGGTGTCGCCATAAACTGGAGCTCGACGGACAGCCTTAACGACATTGCCGCGAGGATAAACGCTTCCAATACCGGCGCAACAGCCACTTTTAACGCCCGGAACCAGACATTTAACATAAGTTCCGGGACAACGGGGCAGACCGCCGCCGTGGCGCTCGGAGAGACTTCGGGAAACCTTCTGGAGGCGCTTAATTTAACGGCCGGAACCTGTACGGGAACGGACGCAAAAGCCACGGACCAATCGCAGTTGCTTGATTCAAGCTCGGCCAACCTGGACAACACCGTTACAGCCGGTGTTTTTACCATTAATAACGTAAAATTCAGCGTTGATCCTTCCAAAGATTCAATACATTCCGTCCTTTCGGAGATAAACGCATCCAACGCCGGGGTGACAGCCACCTATGATTCTGCCAGCGGGACCATAAGCCTTGCGGCGGATAAATCAGGATCCGCAAATGATATAGTCCTGGGAAGCGCGGACGACACCTCCAACATACTTTATGCCCTCAAATTATCATCGAACAATCCCCCGGCTGGAGGCGCTTCCGACACATATTCGGGAACCGACGCGCAATATACTATAAACGGCGGCGGCACCCAGACGTCTTCTTCAAATGTCATCACAGGCGCCATACCCGGAATGACGGTGAATCTTTCAGGCACCGGGCAGACCACAATAAGCGTTACCTCCGACACCCAGGGCATAACCGAGGCTGTACAGACATTTACGGACGCATATAACAAGGTCATGACCGACATACAAACCCAGCTCACAACGGCTTCTGTCCAGAACCCAACCACGGGCGATGAAATGTTCCAGGGCAGCCTGAGCAACAACAGCACCCTCGAAACATTGAAGGAAAAGCTTGAAGGCATGGTCGACAACCTTATACCAGGAATGAGCGGAGGCGTAAACATGGCGGCCGAGGCGGGGCTTTCACTTTCGTCAAACGATAATTACCAGACTCTTACCCTTAATTTCAATGCCACGACATTCCAGCAGATGTTGAGCTCGAATCCCAACGGCATGTCGCAATTTTTCGCCTCCAACACCGGATTCGCCCAGAACGCCTTCAACGTACTCAATAATTATACGGCGCCGCTGGGCCCGATCAGTGCGGAAGTCACAAACCTCAACAGCGATGTCTCGTCAAAAACCGATCAGATAACGGAGTTCGAATCGAGGATGACGCAGGAACAGAGCCAGCTGCAGACCGAATTTTCAAATATGGAAGCCGCAATGTCGACCATGAAAAATCAGATGCAGTATCTTTCGGCCATGAGCGGAACTTCGACATCGTCATCATCTTCTTCGTCTTCGTCGGGCTCTTCAGGTTCGGATTCATCATCCGGAACTTCAAGCTAAAGCTTAAAATAAAAGCCAGGGGTGAAAAACATGAAACTATTGATTGACGGAATCGAATGCGGCTCCATTGAGTTTGAAAAACAGAGCAGGGCCACGCTGGCGGACCTTGTGGCGCAGGGGACCGGGAAAAAGGACAGGATAATAGTTTTTTTGAAGACCCCGGGCGGCGACAAATATGATTTTTACGGGCAGGATATTTTCGGGCTCGTGAGCGCGCACGACGAATATGTGGACCTTGTGACCGCGACCCAGAAAGAGATCGCCATGGCGACAATATACGATTCGGTCCTTATGCTTGAAAAGGTGAAAGGCACGCTGAAAAAAGTGGTGGAGCTTCTTTTGACCGGTGAATTTGAGAAATCCATGAAAAGTTTTTCCCAGTGCGTGTCAAGCATACAGACGATTTTTTCAATGATTGGCAATATGAAAGCCACCGGGCTTTTGAACTTTGTCGAGGGGCGCAGTTATGTAAAGGAATTTATCGACAAATCATCCGTGGTAAACGGAATGCTTACCAGGATGGTGGACGCCATCAGCCTGGAGGATAACATAATGACGGCGGACATTGTGGAATACGAGCTTTTGCCGATGATAGACAGCTGGGAAGACACAATGCCGGTTTTGTACAAGGACGTAATGGAAGGAAACACACTACATTAGGAAATGCGGGGGTAAAAATGGAAAAAAACGAGCTCAGGACGGAAGACGTAATGAATAATTCGATAAAAAAGTACGTAAATAACAGTTTTCTGACGCGCCCGCCGGAACTGCTTATTCTCGACCTGTATGACGGATGCATAAAATTCCTGCGGGCGGCGCTGGAAGGTTTCAACGAGGAATCGTACGAGAAAATAAACAACAACCTCAACAAGGCCGACGCCATCGTGGACGAACTTAACGGCTCGCTTAATTTTGAAAAAGGCGGGGAAATCGCGGTTAATTTCAGGAAGCTTTACGTTTTTATCGACAGGTCCATAACGTTAAGCAACATGAAAAAGGACAGGCAGAAGGCCGAGGACGCCCTGAAAATAATACAGATGATGCGCGACACATGGAGCGAGGGCGTTGTCAAGAACAGGGTATAAAAACCGTTCCAGATAAGGGGCCCGGGCGCTCATGCCCGGGCCTTTGTTTTATAAGCCGTAAATACCACGTTATTATGCGTGGACCCCGGGCTGGTGAAAAATGGAAGCGTTCGGAGGCAGGGAGAACAGGAAGCACAGGAGGGCGAATATTACGGCAAAGGTCGTTTATAAATACGCCGACATACTCGATTTCGGGGGAGACACGGACAACCTGAAAAAGGAAAGGTCCGGACGCAGCCTGGATATCAGCGTATCGGGCCTGCAGATGGTTTCGGATTCCGGCATTGCCCCCGGCCACGTTATAAAGATGGACATTTATCTTCCGGGAGAGGAAGTTCCGCTCACGACGTTCGGAAAGGTCGAATGGTGCAAAAAAGAAGAGGAGATACTCGGCATATTCAGGATCGGCGTTAATTTTATGCTCATAGACGCCGACCACACGGGCCTCATCAGGAAAATAACGGGGGAATAAGGAACGATAACATTTAAGTAATCGCGTCAAACAACCGAATATAATGATGGAACCGCGCTTTTGCGCCAATATCGCTATTTTGCCTGAAGTTGAGGCGGGGAGAATACTGTGGAATTAAAATCGGGCATCAGACAGGCTGTGGAGAAATTTGCAAATGACAGCGGATACAGCGGATCTATAGTCGAACCTTATGCCGTTGAAATAGCAAACCTTATCGACACAATGGGCGAGACAAAGTACAGGGAGCTTGCGGCCCTGGTTTACAGGATATCCACGGAATCGCAGCAGGCTGATGGCGGCGAAAAACATGAGGCAGGCCCTGCGGCATGCGGGATAGCCCCGGACCTGAAGGCGGAGATAATAAGGCTAATAAGGGAGGAACTGGAGCATAACGGTATTGTCTCTAAACGGGAAAATTCCGGAGATGAAGCGGCTGCTGAAAATGCATCCACGGATCCGGACGCGGCAAAGAAACATTTTGAATCCGTGGCCGCGGCTGTTTTCACATGCATGGCCGAGGATATTTCGAATCTTATAAATGAAAAGTTCAATACCGAGTTCCAGGGAGCCGATGTCGCCGCAGGGCCGGATATAATAAAAATGCAGGATGAAAAATTCATTACTTTTGAGAATGTCAGGGAGAATGGGCCCGGGATCATCTTCAGGATTTCCGCGAGATCCCTGTTGAGAGTCGCCGCGTTTGTGTCGAAAATGGACAGGGCCGCAATGGACGAGAAAATATCCACGCTTAACCTGGACAAGGGCGACAGTGACGCCATAGCCGAAGAGTGCGCAAAGATAACGGCGTCGGTGAACAGGGCCCGCGCCGATGAAAAATCCAGGACCGGCGGAATAATAATTATGGACGTCCAAAAGGAAAAGGAATTATTTGGAGAAGGCAGGTTTGTGGTTTGCAGGTATAAGATCGGGAGCCAGCCTGATATGATGGGCATTGCCGAAATATTGGTCCCTGAACAGGACGCCTTTAAGCTGTAAACCGCTTTGATTTAAGGCGAAATATTTATTTTAAGACCATGGAATCCATTCCATAATTCATGAAATTCTCTTCGCGTCAATTCATCATCATGCTATAAACCCCTTATAAAAATCGTGCTTTTTCCGGCACGGAATATGCTGTAATTATTGCATGGATGAGTGTGGCTGTATGGGAGGGAACTGGATAAAGCTGATGTTTTCGGCGGTGGTAATGTTATCCGCCGGATTTGCGGTTTTTGGCGCGGATATCAATTATAAGGCCGTGCTCTGCGAAACTTCTTTCGGCGCGGGGCTTGGAGGTTTTTCCGGTTATAATAATTCCCTGGCCGGACAGGGCGGGGACTACGTTTCCATGGGATATAAAAGCGAATTATCCGGGGTCGGCGCATCCGCGGTTTTCAACGCTGGTTTGATCGCTCTTTTTGACACTTCTTTTGCGGGAACGGCGGGAGCCGGCATATACGGCGGATACATGAGGGCGGGCACAAAGGGTGAAGTGTATTACCAGGACGGGAGCGCGATGGAAAAAAGGGATGTATTTTTGAGTTATTACAGTCTTGAATTTTGCGCCAGAAAATATTTCGACATCCGGGCGGGCCTGCGTTGTTATTGCGGCGTCCGGGGCGGAATATTCATGGCTGTCAACAATTACATCGAAGAGGATGATTATTATGATGCAGGCCCCCTTGAAAGGGCGACCATTGAAGATATAGACGCGCTCGTGCCGGGAGGCTCGGTGGAAGCGGGCCTTGAATATTATATTAATAATACAACAGGCCTCTTTTTTAACGCGGGACTCAGGGAATCATCCGGGGCCGTTTCCGCGGCTTTGCGCTCTACCGATCCAGCCATAAATTCCGGAAGAAAAAATTTTAACTGCGATTTTTCCGGGGGATATGCCGGGATTGGATGCTTTTACAGGTTTGACGCGGATGAACAAAAATCAGGTCGGCGGGTAGATCCCGCACCCATAAACGTGACTGCTCCGGCAAGCGTGACAACCCCGGCAAGCGTGACAACCTCGGCAAGCGTGACTGCTCCGGCAAACGTGACTGCTCCGGCAAACGTGACTGCTCCGGCAAGCGTGACAACCCCGGCAAGCGTGACAACCCCGGCAAGCGTGACAACCCCGGCAAGCGTGACTGCTCCGGCAAACGTGACTGCTCCGGCAAACGTGACTGCTCCGGCAAACGTGACTGCTCCGGCAAATGTGACTGCTCCGGCAAATGTGACTGCTCCGGC
>Ga0181535_10005401_pt1 | contig 13708 bp, 11 predicted proteins | sample PEATcosm2014_Bin_44_FD_119774 | JGI IMG/M metagenome (GOLD analysis project Ga0181535, IMG submission 119774) | Peatland microbial communities from MTU Mesocosm Facility, Houghton, MI, USA - PEATcosm2014_Bin17_30_metaG | ecosystem: Environmental > Terrestrial > Soil > Wetlands > Peat | place...
AGTCAGGAGCCTCGTGGCGCTCATCGGGAGTCGTCCCCGGCCGCGGGCGTATCGGCCGACAGGAGACCGCCGAACACGGGCGGCACACCGGCTTCGTTGAGCGCGCGCGACGCTTCGCCGTCGGCGGCGGGCTCGGCGGCGCTTTCAGGCCCCCACGCCTCGCCGCCGGCCGCCAGCGCGCGGCCCGCGGCGGTCACCGCCGCGATGATGGCGCCGTAGCCGGTGCAGCGGCAGAGGTTGCCGGCCAGGGCCACGCGGATCTGACGCTCGGAGGGCTGCGGGTGAGCCAGCAGCAGGGCCTTGGCCGACATGAGCATGCCCGGCGTACAGAAGCCACATTGCACGGCGCCGTGGTCGATGAACTGCTGCTGCAGCACGTCGAGCTCGCCGTCGCGGGCAAGGCCTTCGACGGTGAGCACACGCTTGTCGCGCACCTGTGCGGCGATCACGAGACACGAATCGACCGCGCGATCGTCGATCAGCACGGTGCAGGCGCCGCACTCTCCCTCGCCGCAGCCCTCTTTGGTGCCGGTCAGACCCAACTCGTCGCGCAAGACGTCGATGAGCCGCGCGGCCGGGTCGACGTCGAGCTCGCGCCGCACTCCGTTGACCTCGAATGACAGGCGCATCAGTCGCCCTGCCCCTGGGCGAGCGCGGCTACGATCTTCTCAGGCGTCACCGGCAGGTCGGCGAGCGAGGTGCCGAGCGCCTGGTTGATCGCGTTCACCACGGCGGCGGCCGTAGGCACGACCGCGATCTCGCCCACGCTCTTGGCGCCGTACGGCCCCTCGTCGCCCTCGTGCTCGACGAGCAGCACGCGCACCTTGGGCATGTCGGGCGCGTTCACGATGTGGTAGGTCTTGAAGCCGCCGGCTGGGGGTCGGCCGCGATCGTCGAGGCGGACCTCTTCGCACAGGGCCGAGCCGATCCCCATCTGCACGGCGCCCACGAACTGGCCCTCGACCATGAGGCGGTTGATGGCCTGCCCCACGTCGCCCACGGCCAGAAAATCGGTGACCGTCGTGAGGCCGGTGGCGCAGTCGACGCTGACCTCGGCGAACTGCACCGAGTAGGCGCCCGGGTTGCTGGTCGCGCGGTGCGTGTAGTGCACGAAGGCGTCTTCGCTCAGGCGTGTCTTGGCGGCCATAACGACCGCCCCGTAAGGCAGGTACTCGGCCGGGCCGACGACCGCTTCGACGCGGCCGTCGTGGGCCCTGAGCTCGTGCGCCGGCCGCTGCATGACGAGGGCGGCCAGTTCGACGAGGCGCGCTTTCAGCGCGGCCGCGGTGCCGCGCGCGGCGGCGCCGCAGACGTAGGTGACGCGGCTGCCGAAACAGCCGAAGTCGTAGGGCGTCGTGTCGCTGTCGGCTTCGGTGATCGAGACCAGGTCAGGGCTCATCTCCAGCTCCTCGGCGACGATCAGCGCCATCGCCGTGCGTGTGCCGCAGCCGACCTCGTGCAGGCTCGCGCTCAGGGCGACGCTGCCGTCTTCGTTCATCTTCATGGCCATCGTACTGAAGTCGGGAAAATCGGTCGACAGGATGCCGTTCTTGTGGGCGCCGCAGGCCATGCCCACGCCGATGCGACGCCGCTCGTCGCCGCGCGGGGTGCGCAGGCGTTCGCGCCAGCCGAAAGCCTCGGCGCCGCGCTCGAGGCACTCGCGCACCCGGGCGTCGCCCAACGACATGCCGCTGAGGGCATCGATGTCATGAGGCTGCACCAGGTTCTGAAGGCGCAGGTCGATGGGGTCGATGCCGAGCTCGCGGGCCACCTGGTCGAAGGCGATCTCGAGGGCGGTCACGAACTCGGGCGCGCCGTAGCCGCGACAGCCGCCGCCGACAGGGGTCGTCGTATAGGCCACCCGGCCGTGGTGATGGTAGTGCGGCACTCGGTAGAGCCGGGTGAGCTTGTGAGCCATCATGCCGGCGTAGTCGGGCGAGCTCGTCGCGTAAGCGCCGGCATCGAGGACGGTGTCGACGTCGACGTCTTCGAGGCGCCCGTCGCGCGACACGCCCAGCGAGACACGTGACACGGTGGCCGGCCGCACCATGGTGCCCGCGATGCACTGCGCCCGGTCGAGCACGAGCTTGACCGGGCGCTTGGTGGCCATCGCCATGAAGGCGGTCACGGGCTCGAGAATGAACTCCTGCTTGCCGCCGAACGACCCGCCCATGGGCACCTTGATCACCCGCACGCGGTTGTAGCTCAGGCCGAAGAGGTCGGCCACCACGGTGCGTGCCCCAAAGACGCTCTGCGTGGGGCTCCAGATGGTGAGCTTGCCCGACTCGTCGTAGTCGGCCAGGCAAAGGTGTGGTTCGATCGCGGCGTGGTGGAGCCGCGGCGTCGCCACGGTGATGGTCACGGTGACGGCGTCGGCCCGGCGCGCGATGGGCTCGCCCACCGTCTGGTCGAACTCGTGCAGCAGGTTGCCCGCGGGGTGGATGGGCGACGCGCCCTCGCGCAGCGCCGCCTCGGGCGTGAGGAGCTCGGGGAGCTCCTCGTAGTCGACGTCGACCAGCGCAACGGCGTCGGCGGCGGTCTGCGCGTCGGTGGCCACGACCGCCGCCACGCGGTCGCCCACGAAGCGCGCCGTGGCGGTGAACAGGGTCTCGTCTTCGGGGCAGAGGGCCTGTCCGGGCAGGATGCGGTAGCGGCTGTAGGGGGCGGCCGGGGCGTTCAGGTGAGAGAAGACGGCGATCACGCCGGGCAGAGCCAGGGCCTTGCTCGCGTCGATGCCGACGATGTGGGCGTGAGCCACGGGGCTGAGCAGCAGCCTCGCGTGGAGCATGCGCGGCAGATCCATGTCGATGCCGTAGACAAGGCCGCCGGTCACTTTCAGCGCGGCATCGGCGATCGGGTGATCCCGGCCGACGACGCGCAACCCGCTCTGTGTCACTACCTACCCCTCGCCGGTTTGGGGCGACCCCACCGGGGCGGCGCTGCCGCCGCTACGGTGGCGCCCGCGCGAATGCCGGCGCTTCCTCTCCTATGGTTTTCACTGGTGGTCTGTTTCTATGATATGCGAGACGGGGCCTGAGTGTGACCGCTCTTTGCTGCACAGCGCGGCGGAGTCCCCCGCCGACGCCCCGCGGCAACGGCTACTCGCCGGCCGCCGCGCCACGTCGTTGAGCGCGCGGGCGTGGTCAAGCACCTCAGCCTCCTGTGCTTCACGAGCCTCACACAGGGCTGGGTCGCGGGCCAGGGCACGATCGCCCACACAAGCGACGGGGGGGCGCACTGGAGCGTGCAACTCGCCATCAAGCCGACCATCAGTTCGCTTTCGTTCGCCACCGCGAGCGACGGCTGGGCCGCGGCCGGCGGCGTGGTCTACCGCACGACCGACGGCGGGGCCCACTGGGAGCACCAGACCACGGCGCCGTTCGCCTCCTGGATCGTCGGGCTGAAGCCGGCCGGCGCGGCCGTGCTCGCGAGGCCCATCTACGGCGGTTCGGGCGGTCTCGCCTCCACCTCTGACGGCGGTGCGACCTGGATCGCGCAGGCGTCGGGCACCACGGCCGACCTGAACGACGTGCACTTCATCGACCCCGCAGACGGCTGGGCGGTCGGCGACCAGGGCGTCATCGCGAACTCCACGAACGGCGGCGCGACCTGGACCGCGCAGGCCTCTGGCGTGACCGACGACCTTCGCGGCGTCTCGTTCGTCGATGCCCAGCACGGCTGGGCGGTCGGCCACAGCCCCGACACGCCCACGACCCTCCTGCTGGCCACGCCCGTCATTCTGGCCACGACCGACGGCGGCGCCCACTGGCTCACGCAGACCGCACCGCTCCCCTACGACGCCGAGCTGCGCGGCGTCGTCTTCGCCGACGCTGCGCATGGCTGGGCGGTCGGCACGATCCTCGGCGACGTGCACAGGACCGCCTCGGTGATCCTCGCTACCACCGACGGCGGCGCCACCTGGAAGAGGCAGCTCGCCTACCTCGCACCGCAAGACGAGAACGTGCCCGAAGGCGTGCTCACCGCCATCGCCTGCAGCGACGCCCGCCACCTCATAGCGGTCGGCCTCGACGACCTCGGGTGCGAGATCTTCCGCAGCGCGGACGGCGGAGCGACATGGACCGGACTCTCACGCGCGGCCACGTCGAGTCTGGGCTACCCGCGGCTCTCCGGCGTCGCCATGGCTGGCGCCGCGCGCGGGTGGCCCGTAGGGGAGTGCCCGGACGGTAGCGGTATCGTGCTCGAGACGACCAACGGCGGCGCCACCTGGCACAGACAGTCGGTGGGCGCGCAGGTCGACGCCGTGAGCTTCGCCAGCCCCACCCACGGCTGGGTGGCCGGCGTCAACGCGAACATCCTGACGACCACGACGGCCGGCAACGCGCCGTAAGAACGCCGCTGGTCGAGTGCTTTGTGAGTCGCGAAGCCCGGTTCAGCGTAGGACCGCGCGCAGGTAGTACACCCAGAACGCGGTGCGGGTCCGATCGGAGCTCGCCGACCGGCGAAGACGGGGCACCGTGCGCTCCGTGGTGCCCGTCATGTGAGCAAACGCCGCCACGTCGTGTGGGGTCGCATCGTCACGTCGCGGGCACTCTGGCACAGCCGCCGGAGGCAGCCGCGCCGGGGGCGGTGCAGTATTCTTGAGGCATGCAGCCCGTGGAAGACAACTGCAGGCCGGCCTCACGGCCCGCCCTGTTCGCGCTCTCGTTCGGACACGGCTCCGTCGACGTCTGCTCGGGAGCCCTGTTCGCGCTGCTGCCGTTCCTCGTGAAGGAGCACCACTACAACTACGTGGCCGCCGGCGTGTTCGCGCTCACCTTCAGCTTGGCGAACGCCGTCCTCCAGCCCCTGTTCGGCGCTCAGGGCGACCGCCGCGAGGCGCGCTGGCTGCTGACGGTCGGGCTCGTCGTCGCCGGTCTCGGCCTGGGTGCGATCGGCTTCACCACGCGTTACCCGCTCACGCTCGGGGCCGTCGCCCTGTGCAGCGCCGGGATCGCCTCGTACCACCCCGAGGGGGCGCGCTGGGCGCGACGCGCCTGCGGCAGCCGCGTGACCGCCGACATGAGCGTCTTCTCGGTGGGCGGCGGCTTGGGCTACGCCGTCGGGCCGCTCCTCGTAGCCGCGGCGCTCGCCGTTCTGGGCCTGCACGGCACGCTGCTCATGGCGCTCATCCCCTTCGCCGCGGCGGCAGTCGTGCTGGTCGCGATGCGCAGCTTCGTGCAAACGCCCGCCGCCACGCATCCGCGCCACCAGCGCGTGCTCTGCCTCCCCTCCGAATGGCGCCCATTCGCCCTGCTCGTCGGGCTGTGCGCCGTCGGCAGCGGCGTGTCGACCGGCCTCATCACCTACGTACCGCTCTTCGCGCTGCATACGACGAAGAACGCCACGGCGAGCACCGTGCTGCTGAGCGTCATGTTCGCCGCGGCGGCGGCCGGCACACTGCTGGGCGGCATGGCCGCCCAGCGCTTCGGCCGCCGCTTCGTGCTGGTCGTGCCGCAGATCGTGCTCGTGCCGGCCATCGCCGTCCTGCCCAGCCTGGGCTACGGCGCGACGATCCCCGTGGTCGCGCTACTGGGCGTCGCCATGAACTTCACCATGAGCACGACGCTGGTGCTCGCCCAGGAGTACCTGCCGGCCCGCATGGGCCTCGCCTCGGGTCTGACGATCGGCCTGTGCGGTGGCGCCGGTGGTTTGATCGTGGCCGCACTGGGGCTGCTCGGCGACGCCCGCGGACTGGGCGCCGTGCTCTACGCGCTCGCCGCGCTGCCGCTCGCGGCCGCTGTGCTGGCCTGGCGGCTGCCGCGCCCGGCGGCGGCCCCGCCTGAGACCCTCTGGGGCCTGCGCGCCGCAGCCCGCGGCTGAGCCGGCCACCACCGGATCGGTCAGGACGTGGCGTTTGCCTGCGCCAGGCGCGCCGCCGACAACGGGCGTCGCTCGACCAGGTCGGCGAGCCACTCGCCGATCAACGGCGTGAACTTGGCCGCGTGCCCCGAACAGGCCGAGCACACCACGAGAGCGCCGTAGCGCGCGACGAGGAAGTCCTGGCTGGAGGTCCAGGTGTACAGGCAGTCGCGCTCCGCGACCGGCTCGGGGTCGAGTCCGGGCCAGAAGCGACGCACGTAATCGCTCATGCGGCGCCGCGTGGCGGGATCGTGGTCGCGGCCGTGGTCGAGCCCGCCGGTGGTGACCAGCAGGGTCGCGCCCGCGGCCCGTTCGAGCTCGCGCCAGAGCTCAAGAGCCTGCCCGGTCATGGCCACGTACTCGGCCTCGGGGTAGGCACGCCGGAAGATGCGCGAGCTGTCGTGCGAGCTGCCGTACCGGTGCCCCGCGCGGTGCGCGTCGAAGGCCACGACCTCGTGGCCGCGGCGCGCCAAGGCCCAGGTGGCGGCGGTCCCCTTGAGGCCTAGACCGACGACGACCACCTCGACCCGGTCGGGCACCTGGGCGAGCTCCTCCGCGGTCATGCGACCTGTGCGCCTCGGCGGCGCTGCCGGCCTCTGGTCAGTCGACGGCCTCGAGCATGGCCTTGAAGGCGGAAAGGTCGTGGTCGGCGCGGCGATTCATCCAGTGGCGCACGGTGTCGGGCTTACCATCCCAGGCCGCCGGGTCGTACTCGAGCTGATAGGTCACCTTCGTCGTGCCGGCGGCGAGCTTCTCGAAGCGGACCTCGCCGGTCTCGCGACCGTCGACGGCGCGCCACGTGACCTTCTCGTCGAGCACGTGATCGACGACGTCGGCATCCCACTCGAAGGTGTCGTCTTCGATGATCGCCACCCAGTGCAGACGATCGTCCTGGACCAGTGTCACCGTCTCGACTGTCTCCATGAACTTCGGAAAGTCCTCGAAGGCCGTCCAGGCCTCGTAGACCAGGCGAATGTCCGCCGCGATCTCGGTCGTCTTGTCGATGAACGCCATGCTTTGCCTTTCGTCGCTTTCGGTCTGTGCTCCCGACGTACCCCACCAGCCGTCCGACGAATCTGGTCGCACCACGACTTGCCCTGTGCCCTCCTCTCGCCGCCACACGGTTGCTGTAGATCAGTTGTGTCGGCTACGGTGCACCTTAATGGCAAGAGCGGCGGAGCAACTGGGCATGCAGCGACTGATCGACTCGCTCATCGACGGCAACAGAGACGCGGCGCTGACCGAGGCGCGGCGGCTGCGCGCCGCCGGGGTGCCGGTCGAACGCATCGTGAGCGAGGGCCTGGAGACCGCCATGGAACAGGTCGATGCGAAGTGCACGGTCGAAGCCTTCAACCTGCTCGAGATCATGCTGGTCGGGCGGGCGGTCACCGTGGTCGCCGGCGAGCTCTACCCACGGGGGGCGCCCCCCGGCCGCACCAGGGCCACCGTGGCCATCGCTTCGCCCGAGGGCGACGTTCACGACCTCGGCAAGAACATCGTGGCCATGGTGCTCAGCGGCAAGGGATTCCGCGTCGTCGACCTCGGCAGGGACTGCCCGCTCGACACGCTGCTCGAGGGCGCGCGGCGCGAGCCGGTCGTCGCGGTCCTGCTGAGCGGCCTGATCACCACGGTCATCCCGCAGGTGCGTCGCGTCAGGCCCGCCCTGGCCGGCCGGGGACTCGGCTCCGTGAAGGTCGTGGCAGGCGGCGCCGCCTTGCGCCAGGCCTCGGCGGAACAGCTCGACGTCGACTACGTCGCCCAGACCGCCTTCGACGGGGCACACTATCTCGAGACGCTCTTCCCGGCGGTGACCTCGTGAAGCTCTCCCCGGCAGCGGTCTCGTGAACGCCATCGCACGCGTGCGCGCGGCGGTCGCCTTTGGCGAGACCGACCGCACGCCCGTGATCCCGCAAATCTTCGCCCACGCCGCCGTGCTGTGCGGGGTGCCGGTCGGCGACTACGCCCACGATGGCGCCCTGCTGGCGCGTTGCCAGATGGCAGCCGCCCGGCACTACGGCCACGATGCCGTGTTTGCCTTCATGGACGCGGGCGTCGAAGCAGAGGCCGTCGGCTCGGTCCTGCGATACCACAGCGCGCAATACGCCACGGTCGCCTCGTACGCGCTCGCCCCGGACGACGCGATCGATGGGCTGGCCGTGCCCGACCCGCACGTCGCGGGACGCATGCCGGAGCTGCTGCGCGCCGTCACGGCGCTGCGCGCCGGGATCGGCGACGAGCTGCCGGTGGTCGCGGTCGTGCTCGGGCCCATGAGCCTCGCCCAGCAGCTCATGGGTGCCGAAGCGGCCCTGTACCTGGCCGCCGACGAGCCCCAGCGCTTCGAGGAGCTGCTCGGATTCACCACCCGGGTCGGCTTGCGCCACGGCCAAGCCCTGCTGGCCGCCGGCGCCCACGTGGCGCTCGTGTTCGAGCCAGCCGGCTCGCCGGCCGTCGTGCCGCCGGCGTACTTTCGCGAGCTGTTGCTGCCGCGCTTGGGCGAGCTGTTCTCGGCCTTCAGGCAGGCGGGGGCGCTGGCCACGTGGCTGCACATCGCCGGTCCGACCGCGCCGATCCTGGGCAACTACCCGCGGGCGGGGGCCGACATCGCCAACATCGACTACGAGGTCGATCCGCTCGACGCCGCGCGGATCCTGCCGCGCACCTGTCTCGACGGCAATCTGCGCTCGCTCTCGTTCGTGCTGGACTCCCCCGACGAGATCGGTGTCGAGTGTCGCCGGCTCGCGGCGCTCTTCGAAGCTCGTGGCGGGTTCATCCTTTCATCGGGCTGCGAGATCCCCCTCGAAGCCAGGCCCGAGAACGTGGCAGCCATGGTCGCCGCGGTCCAGAGCGACTCGTGAGCGAGCGCATCGAGGAACACCGGGACACGCTCAGCGCCGTGCTGCGCACGGCACAGTACCTGGCCATGCTGCGCAGCGACGCCGACGTCTGGAGCGAGCTCGGCCGGGTGATGGTGCGATTCTTCGCGGCCGACCTGGTGGCCCTGGTCGAACGCCGTCCCGACGGTACGATCGTCTCACGCTACTGCACGCTGCCGGCGCCCAACGCCTGCGCCGCGCTTGCCGACCAGGTCCAGGGGACCGTTGTCCAGGTGCTCGACAGCGGTTTTCTGGCGAGCGAGCTGGTCGCCCTGCCCGACGGCGACTATGCCCTCGCCGTGCTGCCGCTGGCCGGCGAGCGCCAGACGGCCGCGGCACTGCTGGTCGGGCACCTGGCGAGCAGCCCTCTCCCCCAGCCGCTGCTCGACCTCTACCTGGCGGTCTCAGGCCTCTTCGCCAGCACCATGGCTCGGGTCGTCTCGGAACGCGCGGCGCTCGAAAACGCGCAGCGTTTCGAAGAGCAGCGCCGCATAGCGGTCGCCCTTCAGGAGAACTTCCTGAGCCCCCTGCCGCACATCGTGGGGCTCGACCTGGGCCTGGTCATGCAGACCGCCTACGCGCCCGAACAGGTGGGCGGCGACTTCAGCGATGTCTTCAGCCTCGACGGCGCGCTGGTCGCCGTGCTGATCGGCGACGTGGCCGGCAAGGGCATCCGCGCCGCCGGCCTGACAGAACGGGTGCGCAGCGTGGTGCGGGCGTTCTCGACGGTCGACTCCTCCCCGGCGTTCATCTTGCGCAAGACCAACCAGCTCCTCCTGCGCCGCCAGACCGAGGGCGAGTTCGTCACGGCGTTCCTGCTCGTGCTCGACCGCGAGACCGGACGGGCCACCTATGCGAGCGCCGGCCACCCGCCCCCGGTGCTGGTCGCCCGCACGGAATGCCGGTTGCTCGAAGTCTCGTTCGGCCTGCCGCTCGGCGCCTTCAGCAACGACTACCTCGACGCGCACGTCACGCTCGCCGGCGGCGATTGCCTCGTCTTTTACACCGACGGCGTCACCGAAGCGCGGCGCGCCGGCGAACTGTTCGGCGAACAGCGCCTGCTCGAAGCCGTCTCGAGGCTGCGCTCATGCTCCCCTCAAAGGCTCGCCGAAGTCCTGCGCGACGAGGCGGCCGCCTTCGCCGGCCGCCTGGGCGACGACATCGAGGTCCTGGCCATGCGGCTCACCCCCACGGCGTACGGTTAGAGCCTGGACCCGGGGGCCACGCCGGCCGGGTCGACGGCCCTCGGTGTGCTTGTGGCACCGCGCGCGTGCGCGGCGCGCTACACTGGCCGGGAACAGACCACCAGAGGCAAGCTCTAGGCCGCCCGCGGCCACCCTACCTCGCACCTGTCGACACTGCGACGATCGAGGAGGGCCCTTTCATGGATCCCCTGGCAATCTACGCGGCGGCGCGCGGCGGCGGCCTGCGGCCGGCGCTGCTCGAGTCGCTCGGGCCGCCGACCGCCTTTGCGCGGCGCACCCTGCTGGCCGCGGCCCCGCGGCGGCGACTCGAGGTCTGGGACGGACTGCTCTACGAAGACGGCGCCGCCATCGGCGCGGCCGACGACCTGCTCGCCCAGCTCGAGACGGGCCTCACGCCCGGGCGCGACTTTCCCGTCTGGATCGGCTTCTTCAGCTACGAGTTCGCCGCGCGTCTGGGGCTGCCGACGGGTACCGCCATGCCCGGCTTGCCCGAGGCGGCCTTCTGTCTGTACGACGACGGCTGGCTGTGGCGCGACGGCCGTTTGGTCAGCGAACCGCCGGGGCCCACGGAGCGCCGCACGGTCGCCGACGCCGAGCCGCCGGCGACGGTCCCCCTTGCAGGCCTCGCGGCCGCGGCCGCGGCGCCGCTCGCCGCGCTGCCCCACATCGCCACACGCAGCGACTACGCCCGCACCGACTACCTCGCCGGCGTGCGCGCCGTCCAGGAGCGCATCAGGGCCGGCTGGGTCTACCAGGTCAACCTCTCGCACCGCTTCAGCTTTGCCGCCGGCGACCTCGACCCGCTCGCCTACTACGCCCGCCTGCGCGCGACCAATCCCAGCCCCTTCATGGGCATCGTCGAGGGCACCGGCTGGGCGGTCGTGTCGGGCAGTCCCGAGCGCCTCTTCGCGCACGAGGGCGAGACGGTCAGCACGCGGCCCATCGCCGGCACGCGGCCGCGGGGCGCTACGGCCGCCGCCGATGCCGCCCTTGAGGCCGAGCTGCGCGGCTCGCCCAAGGAGCTCGCCGAGCACGTCATGCTCGTCGACCTGTTGCGTAACGACCTCGCACGGGTCTGCGCGCCCGGCAGCGTCTCTGTCAGCGAAGCGTTCACCGTGGAGCGCTACAGCCACGTCATGCACCTGGTGAGCGAGGTGCGCGGCCGCTCGAGCGCCGAGCTCGGCGCGCTGGTGCGAGCGATCTTCCCCGGCGGCACCATCACCGGCGCCCCCAAAGAGAGCGTGATGGCCGAGATCGCCCGCCTCGAACCGGTGCCGCGCGGCGCCTATACCGGCTCGCTGGGCTACGTGTCCGGGCGCCGCTGCGACTTCAACATCCTCATCCGCAGCCTCACCGTCGCCGCGGGCCGCGGCCACATCTCGGCCGGCGGCGGCACAGTGATCGAAAGCGATCCGGCAAGCGAATACGACGAGACCCGCCACAAGGCGGCGGCGCTGCTGCACGTGCTGGGCAGCGGGGAGTCCGGCCACGGGCCGGCGCCGCCGACCGTCGACCACGCCTGGCGGCCGCCGCGCCCGATCGACGTGCCGGGGGCCCGCGTGCTGTTCGTCGAGTGCCACGACTCGTTCAGCTACAACATCGTCGACTACCTGCGCACGCTGGGCGCGCAGGTGACGGTCGTCGACCACGGGATCGCGCCGGCCGACGAGCTGCTGGCCCGCGTCTCGCACGTGGTGCTGGGGCCCGGCCCGGGCGACCCGGCCTGTTCGGGCCGGCTGCTCGATTGGGTCACCGCCGCCTTGCGCCGCCGGCAGCCGCTGCTCGGCGTCTGTCTGGGCCACCAGGCGCTGGGCGTAGCGTTGGGAGCACGCCTTGAGCGCACGCCGCGGCCTGTGCACGGTGAAGCCCACACGGTGCGCCACGGCGGCGAAGGCCTGTTTGCCGGCCTGCCGGACCCGGCGCTGTTCACGCGCTACCACTCGCTGCACCTGCGAGACCTGCCCCCCGACCTGCGTCTCACCGCCTGGACTGAGGATGGCCTTGTGATGGCCGTCGCCCACCGCGCGTTGCCGGCCTACGGCGTGCAGTTCCACCCGGAGAGCATGCTGAGCGCCGGCGGCCTCGATCTGTTGGCCAACTTCCTGCGCGGCTGACCGCGGAGGCCTTAGTGCTCTTCGGCACGCGGACGCGTCACAGGTCGCCTTGCCGGCGAAGATCTTGACCACGGGCGGCCGCCACGGCGACTGCCGGGCGTCACCTAATCGAGGAGATCGCGCAGGCCCTGTACTTCTCGGCGGCCGCGCAGGCGCGTGAGGATCGTCGCCTCGATCTGACGGATGCGTTCGCGCGACAGGCCGAAGCGTTCGCCGACTTCCTGGACGCTGCAGGGCCGGCCGCCGCGCAGGCCGTAGCGCAGCTCGATCATGGCGCGGTCGCGGGGCCCGAGGGTGCCGAGCAGGCGACCCAGGTGTTCCTGGCGCAGGGCGTCGCCGACGAGCTCGTCGGGAGCAGCGGCCGCCGGGTCTTGCACGAAATCGAGAAGCTCGGACTCGCCCTCGCCGCCTGCCGCCACATCGAGCGACACGATCGTCTCGCCGGCGAGCCGGCGCATCTCGCGTACCTTGGCCACGTCTATGCGCATCTCGGCGGCGAGCTCGTCGCTCGAGGGTCGGCGACCCAGGGTCGCCGCGAGACGTCGCTCGACGACCGCCAGCCGGTTCAACTTCTCGACCATGTGCACCGGTATGCGGATGGTGCGACCCTGGTCCGCGAGGCCGCGGCTGACCGCCTGACGGATCCACCAGGTGGCATAGGTCGAGAACCTGTAGCCCTTACGGTAGTCGAACTTCTCGACCGCGCGAATGAGCCCGCAGTTGCCTTCTTGAATGAGGTCGGCCAGCGACATGCCGCGGTTGCCGTAACGCTTGGCGATCGAGACCACGAGACGCAGGTTGGCTTCGGTGAGCGCGCGCTTGGCGTCGGCGTCGCCGCGCTCGATGCGCTGGGCGAGGGCGACCTCTTCGGCGGCGTTCAGGAGCGGCGTCCTGCCGATCGCGTTGAGATAGGCCCTGACGGCGTCGGTCGCCGGCGCGTCGGGTCGGTAGTCGAGTAGCGCTTGGTCTTCCATGGTCGTCATTGTCGCCGACCGACCCGAAATTAGGCTGAGAAGAAGCTGTGAGAGTGCTGAGCGTTTGCGACCGCTACTCCTTCGTCAGTCTCGCGCGACGCCCGGCGCCGCGGTCCGCGTCGGCGGCGCAGCGTGCAGCAGCGCCGCCGGCCGCACGCCGATGCCCGCCCGGGTGAGCTCGTCGGCGGTGCGGTTCACGGCGTCGTGCTTGGCCAGGTAGCCGGCCTGCAGGGCCGGCATGATCCCGCGGGCTTCGATCTCGTCGCGCGACAGGAAGTAGTCGAAGATGTCGCTCGGGTGCTCGGCGGCGGCCTCGGCGGCGGGGTCGCCGCCCTCGTGCTTGGCCGACAGGTTGGCGATGGTCGCCGCGGCGGCCACGAGCTCGCCGCGGCGCTCATAGGGCTGGCGCACGATCGACTTGTAGGCCTCGGTGACGTGGTGCTCGAAGCGCACCGTATCGGTCAGGCCCAACGCGTCGCGCACCTCGGCCGCCCCCCGGAGCGTGGTCAGGTCGACCGAGTTCGACAGGTTAAGGCCGGCCAGGCTCGTCGATCCGTCGTCGGCGGCCAGCAGGCTCGCGCCCATGAGCAGCCAGAGCACCGAGAACGGGTTGTCGATGCCCATGAACACCGAGACCTTGAACTCGTTGCGCACGCCGAGCTTGTGCAGCAGCAGCGCTACCA
>Ga0181535_10005402_pt1 | contig 13706 bp, 9 predicted proteins | sample PEATcosm2014_Bin_44_FD_119774 | JGI IMG/M metagenome (GOLD analysis project Ga0181535, IMG submission 119774) | Peatland microbial communities from MTU Mesocosm Facility, Houghton, MI, USA - PEATcosm2014_Bin17_30_metaG | ecosystem: Environmental > Terrestrial > Soil > Wetlands > Peat | place...
CCCCAACCATGCCGGGGATGTTCACCGGGAAGACCTCCGTCACCGTTCCATTGGTTACAGTGTCTGTCAGCGTCATGGTCAGATTCGTTCCGTCAAAGACCATATGCGCATGCATCACATCCCCGCTGTGCAGGTTGATCACGGTAGAACTTAGATTGACTGCCGGCACCGTCGGCGCCGCACCGTCGGTGTACAGGCCAGTTGAGTCGATGCCTTCGCCAGCGTTGTTGTAAAGGTCAAACTTCACTGCGACGCTGTTCGCAATTCCTTCATAGCCCAGTCCCCCTCCCGGATCTCCCAGCGACCAGATACTGTTGCCCTGAATTGCAAAGGTCATACCGTCAGCCGCGGCATTCGACTGCTGGAAGGTGAAGTCGGTGATGAAGCTCTGCACCGGAACCTTTGATGCGAACCAGGCGGAGCGTTCTTCCGCCGTGCCTCCGTCGGTTATTTGCAGTAGTCCACCGGTCACCGTCGCGCCGTAGTTCAACGAGAGGCTACTGGCCGTGAAGCCGCTGCTGGGATAGTTGATGTAAGTTGTGCTTCCTGTGCTGATGGTGTAGGTGGCCGTCGCCACAGGGCTGTTGGAATAGCCAGTCTCGACTGCAATGGCCTCCAGCGTCTCTGTTGCGCTCACCGTAATCGCCCCCGCGTACTTCGTCGAAGACGAAGTTGGCGTGGTCCCGTTGCTGGTGTAGTAAATGGTTGTGCCGGCGGTTGCTTCGCTGATAGTTACCGACTGCGACGAGGCATAGGTTCCGCTCGCCAGCGAGAGCGTCGGTGCACTCAACTGCAAAGAGCTGACATATGCCTCGGAGGACACAGCGCTCTGAAGGTATCCCGAAGCACTTGCCATCGCTTGGATCGTCGTTGTTGTCGTGATGGTGATTGCAGTTGTATAGACCAGGGACGCCAGGCTCGGCGTGCTGCCATCCAGAGTGTAATAGATGGTGGCGCCCGCCGTTGCATCGCCCATGCTTACCAGCAGGCTGCCAGCAAAAGTTTCCGCACTGGGACTGAACTCGGGACTGGCCGCCAGTTGTTGTCCACTTAGCAGCCCAAAGATGCTCATCTGGTACTGCGCCCCGACATAGACTTTTCCATTTGCAACCGTCGGAACAGTGAACTTAACCGCGGGACCGGGGTTGTCGCGCGAGGCGTTCGTGCTGCTCGAATAGAGCGTAATGGCGGGATTGGCGGCGTTATGGGCTTGCAACAAGGCAGGGCCTACCGGTGGGCCGAATGCCTCCGAATCAATGGTCCAGAGAATTCCTTGAGTGTTGCCGTTCGCCGAGATCGCAGGATTTGCTCCCGGAAAACCATAAGTCTCGGATGAGACAGCAGTGGGGCCGGTAAGTTGTCCATCGGCGAGAGAAAACATCTTGAGTGTGTCATTCTGCGCCCAATAGTAGATTGCTCCGTTCCAATATGCAGGCATTGTCCATGTGCCCACGTTTCCGACCTCATACGGAAGCCCTTGCACCACCTGATCGCCAGAGGTGTTGTATCCGCCTAGATTTTCGCGGTTGAGTAAGTACACTTCGCCCGATTTTCCGGCCTGCACCAACAGATGCGGGTAATTGCCCGTTGTTTGATTGGAGAGGATCAAGAGCCCTCCGGCTCCTTGGTCCCCATCGTACATGTCATCTGTCGCTTGAATCGAAGGCGTGAAGCTGTCCTGGACGGTGGGCACGCCGTTGGTAAGGTCCAGATTGAGAATGGTGTCTCCATAGTCCATTCCGGGAGCGAAGGGTTTGGCCGCCGTGTAGTCGCCATTTCCGGAAGCCACAAACATGCGCCCGAAGGGATGATTGACCGGATCGATGACTTCCGCCGCAAGTCCCGCGCCACCCATCCAAATACCGCCAGCTGTGCCGTTCGGAGAAACGCAAAATGCGCTGGTTTGTTTCAGAGTCGAAGCTTCGTACGCGAGTACCCACCCATGAAAGGGTCCGTCGTCCTGGTGGGCGGCGAATCCAACATAGACAATACCGTTGAGCAGCAGGAGGCCGGGCCGCTGATTCTCCCACTCCGGATCAAAGGTCAATGTGCTGTTCACGCTTCCATTCCCAGTGCCGGAGACAGAGGCCTTGATGACGACGGGGCCGCCGAATTTCTCGGCTCCTGAGGTGACGTCCAGGGCATGGAGCCGCTGAACATAGTTGATGCCTTCCAGGGTTGCGCCCACCACATACAGCGTACCGCTCACCGGATCGATAACCGGGGTTCCTGTAATTCCAATCTCGGGGTAGATGTCAGACCCCGTGCTGGCGGAGATCGTCGTAGCCCCGGCCGCCGCTCCGTGTGCCGCGGTGAGCAATGAGGCAAACCATAAAGGACTCGCATTGCTCCCGCTGTTGTTGTCGGCGTCGAATGCATACACGCTGTCATGCTCCGTCGCGACGAACACAACATTATGCGACTCTCCGCCGACCATCAGGTTCGGAAGGTAAAGCGGCTGGGTGTAAACATATCCGTCAACCGGCTGCGAAAAAAGCTTGCCAAACTGGTTGGTGTTTACATTTGAGGTATTCAGGGTTGTCTCATTGAGGTTTTGCCCCGTCCGCGCAATGTCGTTGTGCCAGGTGGTGACGCTGACTTGCGCTCGAACCGATAGACCGCTGAAGGCCAGAAGAAGTCCAGTCCCGAAAAGTATTTGGACTGTTCCTCTTAGTATTGCGGCGCCTCTGCACACTTCAAATGGATTCGACATAATTTGGATACCATCCCTGCTGGGTCACGCTATCCTCTAACAAGGACCAGCATCCTCTGCCCCACGCCTATCATTGTTTTGCGCCAGCTTGCTGTGCGCACTGATTTCGTTATTGAGATATTCAGCTCGGTGGACTTCAGATATGCCGACAAGTCACGTGTCCTTCACGGCAATCACGAACACTGCATCCTCAAAGCCCGTGCGACGGACCGAGTTCAGCCGCCATCATAGCCTCATCTGGCCAGCGGAGATTGTGCTTGCTTTTTCTCTTGCGTAGCGATTGTCATTCGTCGGTGTGTTTAAAGCTGTATCGGATTACACAGTGTGTTCGTTTGTGAGATGGAAGGCAGAAACCAGTCTCACAGTGCACCTCAACGGCGTAGATCACGCGCAAGGGAACCCTAGTCGCGTCATCAACGACTGCATCCTCGCCATGGCTGGCTCGGCGTTGCCGGGTGGACAGCAGATGACAAAGTCTAGGGTAAAGGAATGGCTCAGTGGTGTTAGGCAGGGCCTATCTGTTGCTGCTGGTTTCCCCATGCGCAGTGCCTCACTAGCCTTGCCATAGCCGGTTCACCATTCCCTTCCCATCCCACCGGACGTTCAGTTTTCCCGAATCCGGCGGTCCGACAGTCTTCGTCGCATAGCATGCACAGTCTAACGCGGGTACTCGACGACTCTGCTCCCGATGTAAATTATGCCTCGGGCATACAGGGCCGCATTCGGGTATTTCTTCCACCCGAAGCCTCGACCTTTACTATGAAAGTTCAAGTACCGGCGAAAGCGAATGTTGATGAATCGCTGCAAGCGGCGAAATGCCTCGCTTGCGTTGGTGTGGCGGAAGTAATTTGCCCAACCGCGCACCGTCTGATTCACTTGCTCAACAAACTCCGCAGGCGTAATTGCCGCCCGCCGCTTGGTGAAGTATTTAATCCGCCGTCGGATATTGCGCTGCGCAGCCTTACTGGGAAAGATGTAGATGCACGGCTTACCGCTTTTGGGAGAGCGACGCTTCACGAATTGGAACCCGATGAAGTCAAACCCTTCGGTCAGCTTCGTGATCCGGGTCTTTTCGCGATTGATCGTCAAACCCATTCGTGATGCGATCGCAGCAAATGCCTCAAGCGCCTGTTCCGCGCTTTTGCGGCAAACCAAGATCGCGTCATCGGCATAGCGGTGCAGCGAAGCTCCCAGTTTTTCCGGGTAGCCACGCTTATGCCACACCTGATCCAGAAGGTTGAGATAGATATTGCTGTACAGCGGAGAAATCGGAGACCCTTGCGGGACGCCTACCGCCGTTGGCTCCATCTTTCCTTGATACGCCACTTCTACCGTTAGGCTCTGTTTGATCAAACGCAACATACGCCCATCCACTACTCGCTGTTTGATCAGGATCATCAGCTTGTCATGCGGAATGGTCGTAAAATAGCTGCGAAAGTCAATCTCTACCACGCCCCAGGCTCTCGCATACAGGTCTTTGCGAATCGCCACTGAGGCCATCTTCGCGCTTCTCCGTGGACGATACCCGTAAGAGCAGGGATGAAAGTCGGCTTCATAGATCGGCTCCAGCACCAGCTTCATTGCTGTTTGCACTACGCGGTCTCGCACCGTCGCTATCCCCAGCGGTCGGGTACCCCCTTTGGGTTTCGGGACATCCACCCTCCGCACCGGATGAAAGCGGTAGTTCTTACCTCGCAATTGCTCTTGCAATTCACTGAGCATTTGCTCCTCTTCTCCACGCGACACAATGCCTTCGATGGTTTCGCGATCCACGCCCGGCGCACCCCGGTTGGCTTTTACCTGTGACCAAGCCTCCCAGAGCACATCGTTGCGCCATACCTTGTCGTACAGACTGTAAAACTTCACCGCCGTGGACTGCTTGGCCGTGCGATATAGGGTCCGTTGCAGTTGCTGAACCGGTTCTGCTTTGTTAGTAGCCATGCGGCAATCAAATCCTCCCCAACTGCATTGCACCTCTGTAACTGAAGCAGGGTCCCTTTCCTCAGACTGGGTTATGTTGTCCCAGTCCTCAAGCAGTACTATGAACCCCGCGGAACTCTCATACGGCCAGACCAGATTTCGTTTTGCTTATACCGGCCTGTTGCCAGCGGTCAACTGGCACCGCATGAGACCTCCCGGCCTAGGATTATCCCACTTTCACAACGTGCCATCTCCAACACCCCGGTGTGAACGAGTGGTTCAAATGCCCGTTAATCCCCACCCGTTGTCAGCCTTCCCGCGCAGACGATACGGTCGGCTCACACTGTTTTACATATCACGAGGCTGATTCGAGTTCATCTTTATTACGGCCCGCTGTTTTGCATCTTCGTTCAAGGTCACTTAAGCCGTCGGCTCGCGCCGCCAACCCGACCTCCTGCTAGATCCCAGAACGGACGATTGGGATCAGGAGACTTTCACCCCTTAAGTTGGACATCTGTACCGGCGTGCCATCTGCATAGTTCACGATGTGCGCATTGAGTTGTTGTTGGTGACCGTGCCCTTGCCACGCCAACAGAAACCGCCGGAAATAGCAGTTAGCCAACATCGGTGAGATCGGAGAGCCCTGCGGCGTTCCTTTCCCCTCGTCCCGATTGCGTGTACTGCAACGTCGGTATCCACGATCGTCGATTTCTTCCACCGGCGCTTGCAGCCACATCTTCAGCAGATGCAGCATGGCTCCGTCCACAATGCGACGGCGAAGCGATTGAAGAAGTTCGGCGTATGGAACCTCGTCGAAGTAGGATGACAAATCGGCGTCAACAATCTCGCGATGCCCCGTGTTGACCAGTCGATGGACGCGTCTCACCGCATCCAACGCGCTGCGGTCCTTGCGATAGCCATATTGCTCCGTCGGCAGATCGGCCTCAAAGATTGGTTCGAGGACCAGCATCGCCACCGTTTGTGCCACCCTGTCACGGATAGCGGGTATGCCTAATGGCCGCTTGCTCTTACCGTCTGCCTTGGGGATGTATACCCGCCGCACAGGCAAGGGTTGATAGGTTCTACTTCTCAGTTCTTGCGCCAGTTCGTCCAGCCAGTGCTCCTCGCCATACGCCTGGATATCCTCGAACCGCTGGCCATCCACTCCCGCCGCGCCGCCATTGGCTTTGCAGCTTTGGTAGGCAAAGGTCAATACGTCCTTCCGATACACCTTGTCGTACAGCAGGTAGAAGCGAAAACCCGGCGATTCCTTCGCTTTGGCGTGTAACGCCGTCTGCAACTTCTGAACACTTTCTGGGGTTGTTAGGCTCATCGCCAATCCCTCCGTCTTTGTCGCTTCTTGCGTTCATTTCCAACCAAGGCCCCTTCCCTCCCCCGGCATTACCCGGCTTCATCGGTACTACGGGCCTCACCGCTACCCCAGACGGCCCGGCCTGGCTCTCGCGAGTTGCCGGTTGATCCTGGTGGTTCACCGCTGGGGCTTCCCGTGTTGCGTCTGATCCCCTGTGCTTACATGCGATCGCCATTACCCCGGCAGGAATGACAGAACCGGATCGCTCGAACTGTCCTGCCATCGTCTGCCTTCCCCGAAATTCAGGCGGGTCGGCTCCTGCATTATCTTTTGCGAAGCCTGCTCGCCGTTCACTCGCGTTATGACCTGTACGCTCGCCAAGTCGCCAAAGCGACCCTCTCCACCGAAGGCTCCGACGGCTTCGTTACCTCCGCCGCCGCTTCGATTGCTACCGGGTGGAGCGAACCAGTTCCCGGGCGGGTCTAACTCCCATACGCGCTAAGATAACGATTGACTGTTGAGATGAAGATTACTATTCTATTTGCATGGCTGAATTTGAGAATTGGCGAGTTCTCGTAGGCTTGCTTCCCCCGTCCTGGGAGCAGTTGGGCCGCAGCAGCGGGGCTGTGCGGCGATTGCGCGGGTTTTCCAACCTTGAATCCTTGCTGCATACGCTCTTACTGCACGTCGGCTGTGGCTGGTCGTTGCGCGAGACCGTCGTTCAGGCTAAGTTAGCGGGGTTTGCCGAGGTTTCCGACGTAACGCTGCTCAATCGACTGCGCGACGCAGAAAACTGGTTTCGACAGCTTTGCGAGCTTCTTTTGCTCGAACAGGGTGTGAACTTGAAGCCCACTATTTGTGGGCGGAATGTGCGCTTGCTGGACGCTACGGTGGTCAGCGAACCGGGTAAGACCGGCAGTCAGTGGCGTATTCATTACAGTTTGCGCCTGCCCACGTTGGAGTGCGACCACTTTGTTCTCACTTCGACAAAAGGCGTTGGCGCCGCAGAACGATTTGCTCAATTCAAATTTCAAGCTGGCGATCTGGTCTTGGCAGATGCCGGATACAGCCATCCACCAGGTATCCAGAGTCTCGTCGAACAGAATGCCGCAGTTTGTGTGCGATTGAATCCGCACGCGATGCCACTGTATAACAAGGCTGGCGAGCGCTTTGATCTGACCGCGCAACTCGGTGGGTTGACCGCGCCGGGAGAGATTGCCGAGTGGCCTGTGTGGGTTCATTGCGGCGAACAGAGTTATCCAGGACGGCTTACAGCAATCCGCAAAAGTCAGGAGGCAATTCGACAGGCGGAGGCGCGCATCAGGGACAAGGAACAACGAGGAAAGAAGGTTGGTCCGCTGGGGCATCTCTGTGCAGAATATGTGCTGGTCTTTACAACTCTGACAGCAGAGGAAGCCAGCGCGGAAGAGGTGCTGGAAACTTATCGGCTGCGCTGGCAGATCGAACTGAATTTCAAGCGGTTAAAGTCGATTGCGGAACTCGGTCATCTTCCGAAATATGACGATCGAAGCAGCCGCGCTTGGCTCTACGGAAAGCTATTTATCGCGCTGCTGACCGAGAAGATGGTGAGAGTGGCAAACACCATTTCCCCCTGGGGCTACACGGCGAAAGCAACGGAGAACATACAGCAAGTGGTGTGAATTCCAGTTCGCATTCCATCAGGTGATCGGCGCAATTACTCCGACTCTTCCGTTGCAGTCCGTAATGGAACAATGGAACCAGATTGCCGTGTCGCTCTCAGAACCAAATCGAAAGAGGAGACCACAGATCGATTTCTTATCTTAGCGCTTGTGGGTCTAACTCCCGCTGTGGATCAGCGCCTTTCACGGCGCACTGAATGATGCAGGCTAGACGCTACCAGGAGTTCAAATCGCTAACTCGTGCCACTGTTGCTACTCCCTAAAGTTACTGTGCACCCGCACTCTATTCTATGTTGTCCTATCTTGCTCACAATTGAATAAATCTTTGAGAATTGCCAAATATGGCCTGGGGCACAAATCAAACAGGCGCCTCGAAGTGGCGACCAGCCGTTTTCGAATCATTTTTCAGAATCACAACAATCTGGATACTACCCTGAGATGCATGTAAAATTCCTTTTTATACAGTCCAAAAAAACTAATCACTGGAAGCTGTGGAAACAGGTGAACTGAAAGACTGAATTCAGTAGACCCTCCGCAGTGCAAAAGATTTCTGTACTGACTAGATGAGATGCGGACTTTTTGGTCATGTGCAGGACGCATACAGCTCATCTCTCACCAATTGGTCTGGTTTCTGCGCTTTTATGCCGCCAGGGAGGTGAACCGGGGCCAATTAGCCGTTGCCGCACGTTCTTTACGATCGAGCACTCCCGCCAGTCCCATCAGTACTCTCGACGCGCAAGCCGGACAGCTCATTGCACTATTGCCCACGACGTTGCAGTCCTGACAAAGATATGCCATAGCAAGTGGAATCTGTTGCAGCACGGTATGAGCCATAGTCTCTATCAATCCTTCCCGGTGAACGAACATCACTCCGCTTCAATCATGACCGCGGTCGGCGATTCGGTTCACTTGATGCGTTGTTCATTCTGACCGATTATCAAGCGATCGCTTAGTGAAAGGATGCCGTCAGTCGTGCAGCACGACGTTGACCAGTGAACTGTTAATTTGCATCCCGCCGCCGTTGTAGTCGATGTAGCCGAGATCGCGGAACCGATTGAGGAAGAAGCTGACACGGGATCTGGTGGTGCCTATCATCTCCGACAGGGTCTCCTGGCTGATCTTGGCGATTACGGGAATCGGCTTCGATTCCTGGCCGAAGTTAGCCATCAGCATCAGCAGCCTGGCAAGTCGCTTTTCGCTGGAATTGAACAGATGATCGACGAGATCAGCTTCCATGCGAATGTTGCGGGAGAGCAGGTGTGCGAGGAATTGTTCGGCGAACTCTGGCTCGCGATGGAGCAGGTCCTGCATGGCTGTCTTTTCGATGCGAACAATAGTGCTGGCTTCAATTGCATAAGCAGAGGAAATACGCACCTTCTGGTTTGCCAGTGAAGCTTCCCCAAAGAAATTGGCGGCCGGAAGATGAGAAATGACAGCTTCTTTGCCGCTCATCGATACGACTGTGAGCTTAACCTTGCCACTCTGGACGTAGAAGACTGCATTGGCTGGGTCGCCCTGCGAAAAAATGGACTCGCCGGTCAGGTATTCGCCCCGCGATCTCCCGACCATAAGCTTGTTGAGCGGAGTCTGAAGGTCGAATACAGAGCCTTGCCCTGTCAACGCGTCTATCTTCTCCGGAACAACTCTCAATCCATGACTCGCAATTGAAGGCAACGGAAATGAACGGCTGAGCGGAATCCTCGGTGCAGTACTCTTTACAGTAGCGAAGCTAGTAGCCATGATTGATACCTTTCAATCTTGCAGAGGGAGTGCGGAGGGTGAATTACTGTCATCCTTCGCACTGTCACTAGAACCAAGATATGGGCCGAGAGCGCGTGTGTATATCGGCAATAACTGTTATCTCTGTGGCCATTACCATACGACCTTGTAGGGTTTTTCTTACGCGGTGTCAACCAGATAAATAACCATATCTTCGCACAGACGCTAATCTGATCGTCAGAGATAGTCTGTTACTGTCTACATCAATTGCGTTTTGAGATTTGGGAAAGTTACGAACAAGTGACCTTTGCAGGCCAGCAATCCCTCAGGGGCTAAAGCCCGCGCTGAATTTACGGCATTTATGGCACGACTGAAGTCACGCTCTTTTAAATCACCGACTTAATCAGAGTTCTCTTGGCGCAATTCTAATTCGAGATATTATTATGCAATGGCTATGAGCGGATCTATCTAATTCTCTGACGTGCTCTAATTCGGGTTCCAAACTGGATTTGCCCCACCATCCAGTATCTTCTGGATCGCCGGCGCCAGTTCTTCTGAAGCACTATTCTTGTTAATATAGGCAGTCGCACCCGCCCGCAGACAGCGCGATGCATACTGGTTTTCAGGCTGGACGCTCACCATGATAACAGGAAGCTGAGGGTAGATATGCTTTACATCCTTCAGCACCTCCATCCCACTGCGTCCTGGCATATTAATGTCGAGCAATAATACGTCATGCGGGGATCTGAGTAGCTCCGTCAGCACCTCATCTCCGTCGCAGGCTTCGGAGAAGAGAGCGCCCAGAAATGAGTCAGCCAAAATCTCTCTCAGGCCGCGCCGGACGTTCGCATGATCATCTGCTATCAGGATATTCATCGTTATCTTCGTTTCTCGGTCCGGAAATCCGACCTGAATCTACAGTACAGGAGGCAAGAAAGAATGAACATCAGCGATGACCGTGATTTTTGTAGGATTTGCACGTCTGCCCTGTAGGGTTATTCCTACACTGACAAGCAAACCTATTCGATTAGACTGTTTGCCATCGCATAGCGAGTCAGCTCGGCGTTATTCTTCATTTCCATCTTTTCCATAATGCGAGCTCGGTAGCTGCTGATCGTTTTTACGCTGACATGAAGCCCGTCGGCGATTTCCTTCAGCGGGACGCCGTCGGCGATCATTCTCATCACCTCGTGTTCCCGGTCCGTGAGCGACTCATGCAAGGGTTTATCAACAGGCTCATCCAAATTGGAGATCAGTTTCTCTGCGAGGCTCGTACTGAAGTAGCGTCCGCCACTCAGAATCTTTTTCGTCGCGATCGCAAGTTCTTCAGGGGCGCTATCTTTATTGATATATGCGGCTGCACCGGCTCGCAGGCAGCGCACGGCATACTGGTCCTCCGGATGGCAGCTCAGTATGATCACCGGCAACCGCGGGTATGAGTGCTTCACATCACGCAACACATCGATCCCGCTGCGCCCAGGCATATTGATATCCAACACCAGCAGTGCCGCCGAGGACTTTCCCAGGTGGCTCATCACCTCATCGCCATTGCCGGCCTCAGAAAAGCTTGTGCCGGGAAGAGCATCAGTCAGTATGTCTTTTAGGCCGCGGCGTACAACAGCATGGTCATCCGCGATCAAGATGTGCATATTTCGCTCCGTTCGGCGCGAGGAATGTCAACGGGAACCCGGACAGTGACTGTTGTCCCGCGCCCTGGGGAACTGGATATATGTACGTCGCCGCCGCAGAACTGCGCTCGTTCTTTCATGCCAAGGAGTCCCAAGGACCCAAGAACGTCCGATGATTCTGACTGATGGAAGCCTATTCCATCGTCCTCCACAACCAGCAGGATGTTCTCATCTCCCTGGCACAAGTCAATGCGCACCGACTTTGCCTGCGCGTGCCGAATCACGTTGGTTAGACACTCCTGAAAAATTCGGAAGGTCGCGGTGGCTCGGTCACCATCCAAGTGTAGATCGACAGATGGAACAGAGACCTTGCAGTGGACGCCGTTGCGAGAAGAAAACTCACTGGCCTGCCATTCAATAGCTGCCGCTAAACCAAGGTCATCCAATACTCCAGGGCGCAGCCCGCTACATATGGCGCGCACCGCCTTGACACCGTCATTGATCGAATCAGTCGATTCTCGTAGTCGAGCGAGCACCTTGACTTCCGACTCCGGCAGATGACGAGCAATCCAGGTCATATCCATTTTGATCGCGGTCAGAATTTGCCCAATTTGATCGTGCAGGTCACGAGCGACCTTCTTGCGATCCTCTTCACGCACCCATTGCAGGCGTTCAGCCAGAGCCCGCAATTGTTCTCTCTGCAAGATGAGCAACTCTTCCCCGTGCTTGCGTTGAGTGATGTCACTGTTAATCACCAACACACGGGGCGCTTGGTCGCGCTTGCCCCACTGCAATGCCCAGCGGCCAGCCACTACAACCCGCCTGCCGTCCTTCGCGGTCTTGACGATGTCTCCCTCCCAATGTCCCGCGCGCATCAGTTCAGCGATTATTTCTGTGAACGGCTGCGGAAATTCGGTGCAGAGCAACTCGTGTGCGATTTTGCCGACGGCCTGAGCTTTGGTGTATCCAAGCATTGCTTCTGCTCCGCGGCTCCAAAACAGGACCATCCCCTCCGTATCGATCACAAAAACGGAGTCCTGTGTGAGTTCGAGGAGGGCAGCCTGCTCTGCTGTCTCTATCTGTTCTTGCCGCCTCTCCGCAACATCGCGGAAAACCAGTACCACGCCTATGACTTCTCCTTTGGCGGCGAGGATCGGCGCGGCACTGTGCTCGACCGCAATCTCACGACCATCCCTTGTGACCAGGTCCACATGGTTGGCCACAGCCAAAACCTGCTTCTCTTTGAGCACACGAAGGACTTCATTGTCCGCGGTCATGCCGGACGTTTCATTGATGAGCTTAAGCACATCCCCAATCGGTTGGTTTAATGCCTCTTCTTTCTGCCATCCGGTTAGAGCGGCGGCAATGGGATTGAGGAAGGTGATTCGAGCCTCGCTGTCGGTTGCGATAACGGCCTCGCCAATGCTGCCGAGAGTTGCAGTCCATCGCTCCTCGCTTTGCAGTAGTTTGGTGCCCAGCTTTTCGACATGATATCGCGTGAAGAAGGCGAGGAAGACCCCAAATCCAAAGCCCAATCCAAGGCAACTTGCCACCATCAAGTTCCATCGCAGGTGCGCGGCTTGAATGCGCTCGGCACGAAGGCCTTGTTCCACGCTTTGAAACTCCGAGATCTGCTCTCGAAGGGCATCCATCTTGCGCTTTCCCTGCTGGTTCTCATAGAGAGTGGGGTCGGCTTTTCCGGCGCGGCGAAGGGCGATGACCCCGTTTGCGTACCTCTCCCACTCCTCATAGCCACCACGAATGACTTTCAGTTGCTCCTGCTGCTCGGGGTTGTCACTGAGCAGCCGATTCAAAGCCTCGAATTCGGGGTTGGATGTCTTCGTGCCCTCCAGATAGGAATGAAGGAAACTCTCGTCGCCCGTAGCAATGTATCCGCGCGTGCCGGACTCCATATCGACAAGCAGCATGAGCATATGCCCGGATTGGTCAAGAACCTGGTCGGTGTGATCAACCCACTGCATGGATTTATTCAAGTCAAAGGTTTCCCACAAAAGTAATCCAGCAAGAACCGCCGTGGCCACGACAGGGACCATGATCACTCGGCGGAGCAACGATTTTAGTTCGGAGTACTTCATCGTAATCAAAAACTCCTATCCAAAGAACGAGCCGAGCAGCTTTCGTATGTCACTCGCCGCGAGAACAATTTCGAAGAACGGTCTAGTAAGGCGGGCAAGTTGCAACCCTCTGAGAACGAGCAGCGCCTGTTAACTGGTGAATCAGTTGATTGAAGTAGGCAGTTTGTTAGACTTCGATTGTGTGCGCGGAATGTCGATGATTGTCGGTTTTGATGCATTATCATCTGGGAACTGATCGTGCAGAATCACATTGAGCAAAGCCTTGTGCACTCGAATGCGATCGTCGTAATCGATAAGGCCAAGCTTGCGAAAACGGTTCAGAAAGAAGCTGACCATTGGCTGAGTAGTGCCAACGGTATCCGCCAGAGTTTCCTCCGATATCTCTGGAATCAAAACTCTCGATTCACCGGACTCGCCAAACTCTGCCATCAACAAGAGTATCCTTGCCAATCGCTTTTCGCTGGAGTTGAAGAGTTGGTCGACAAGATCGGACTGAATGCGCATGCCGCGAGCAAGAAGGAATTGAAGGAATCGAGCAGTAAAGGGCTGCTCTTCGTGCATCACGCGGAGCATTTCTCCGCTCTCGATCTTGAGTGCCGCGCAGTCAGAAGTGGCAGTAACAGTGGCCATGTGCAGCGCGCCAACGTTTGCCAGCGA
>Ga0181535_10005409_pt1 | contig 13698 bp, 9 predicted proteins | sample PEATcosm2014_Bin_44_FD_119774 | JGI IMG/M metagenome (GOLD analysis project Ga0181535, IMG submission 119774) | Peatland microbial communities from MTU Mesocosm Facility, Houghton, MI, USA - PEATcosm2014_Bin17_30_metaG | ecosystem: Environmental > Terrestrial > Soil > Wetlands > Peat | place...
CAAGAGATCGCCATCCTGAAATCAATGCTATTGGCTTGCTCTCGGTGATAGCAGTATTGCTGTCGTTCGCATGCGTTGGCTGGCCGCTCGCGAAGCGCCAAGGATGGCTTGGTCGCGAGGTGGAATGTCCCCCAATCCCTCTGAGCAATCGCGTGATGTTGCACAGAGTAGGGGGATGACGCCTCGATTTCCCGGCCTGATCAGATTGCACGCCTGACCGCCTTCGCCAACGCCTATTGCAGTTGCACGAATCCGACGACGTACACGATCCCAGCGCCGAGGACCGAGATCGTGTTCTATCGAGACTCGCACATCCTTGGATCCCTCGGAGCTGGATCGAACTTCTTCTTCGTTGCTTGTGACAAAGGGCGTGGCGTGCGATCAGCAACGTCAAGTGAGCTTGCGGAGTTTTTCCAGGCTAATCGATGCGGCCCAGTAGGTGTGCGCGTGCTGACGAATAAACCGTCTACCCGGAAACTGCACCGTTTGTGTAGAGTCGAGATGTAGCGCGGTGGGTTAGGTCTGGCCTATCTGTTTCCGGCTCTTTCGTCTGCCGGTGCCTCATTATCCGGACCATACTCCGTTTCCACATCCCGCTCATCGAACCGGACGTGCAGTTTTCCCGCATCCGGCTCTCGGAGGAAACATCACGAGTTCGCACACGAAAAGCTGCGCTTCCGCTGAGTAAGCCGGACAAGCCCAAACGTGGTGTGCAGGCTCTCGGGAGGAAACTTCCCAAACGCCGGCCATGACACTTTGTGCTTTATGCACAGCCACTGACGCAGCCGTTTACAGGCATGTTGTTCGATCGCCCGATAGGCTTTGCTGGCTGAACCCAGGCAGAAGTAATTCGCCCAACCGATCATCATCTGATTGAGCTTTCTTACTACCGTCTCGTGATCCAACTGGGTTCGGTTGCGGTTGGTTTCGTCACTGATCGCACGACAGATGCGGATCACCCGCTTCTTGGACGGTGCCGAACCCAGATGGGCGCGCCCCGTCATCGGCGAGTAGTAACGGCCAAACGTGTACCCTAGAAAATCGAACTTCTCTTCCGGCAGCTTCGCGACCCGTGTCTTGGTTTCATTTACCGTCAGCTTCAGCTTTGTCATCATGACCCGCATCGCGGCCAGAGCTTGATCAGCTCCGCCTCGACAACAGATCACGAGGTCATCGGCATAGTTTCAGTCACCCCCTCCAGATTACTTAGAAACGAGGCGATAAACTCGACAATTGGCTTTGCCGAACGGCCAGTCAGATGATTGAAGTCGTCGCTTTGTATCTCCATTGCACCATGAGACACGCCACGTTCGATCTCCACCAAGAGCGACGCCAGCGGGACAGGAACCCCCGATGAGATCAAGTGCGACTGAAACTCTTCCGCGGAGACGGACATCGCGACAACCTCTCTACCCAGCAATCCGCTGGCGGCATGCGCAAGTTCCTCGGTGTTTATCAAGCTCGGACCCGTAATGTTTAAGACCCGCCTGCCTTGAAAACTGCCGGACAGGGCGGCAGCGGCAGCGGCGGCACAGTCCCCCCGCGCGACATAGGCAACTCGACCTCGGTCGGATGCTGAGACAATGCAGCCGTCGGATGCGGCACCGGCCAACGCCCTACTCACCATTTCCGCATAGAAGGAGTTTCGCAGGATGGTGTATCCCAACCCGCTTTCCTCGAGCATCATCTCGGTTGCCGCGTGATCCGCTGTGAGAAATCCTAAGTGTGAGTTGTGAGGCTTCAGAAATGATGTGTACACAACATGTTCCGCACCAACCACTTTGGCTGCTGTTATCGCGTTGTGATGCTGTTTTACACGTCTTCCGGGAACTTCGAAGCTATTCGTGCTTATCAGCAGGATGCGCTTGGCCCCTACGAATGCAGGGATAACGCTGCTCAGGTCATCAAAGTCAGCGAAACGAAGATCAACGCCGAGGTCAGCGAAGTCCTTTCGCCTGCCTGGTGTGCGCGTCGTTACGATGATCGGACCATTATGTTGTTCAAGCAGAATCTCAATGACGCGACGGCCGACTTGGCCGGAGGCGCCGCATACGAGGATGGGAAAATGGGTCATTGACTCGTCGCTCCTACGCCGGAGAATCAACTTCGGCGCTCTACTGGACATCTCATGGATTTTGTTCACGGCAGGGCTCCCCCGGTCGGCGCGTCCTTCGCGATGGAAAGGCCGAGCATAAGGGCAAGGATTGCCTGGTAGTGAATTGGGCGAACTTCTAGGCGATCAAACCGAACGTTTGGGCAGCACTCCTGGAGTGCTGCTCAAGAACGGTGACCGGCGCAAGCCCTGTTCGAAGGCGAGATGTGTTGAACTAGTCGAAGACTATGATCAAGTATCGATCTTCCCATGACTCGCGAAAGCGGGTCAAGCTCGAAAGGCACGGTCCAGTTCGCAAGCTCCGGGAGTGTCACCCGCCATACTGAAGTGACCCCAAAAACAGCAAAACGGCGGTTATCTCCGGATCGACCACAACCCGCCCGGAACGAGTTAATGACGCGTTGGGGCAGCACTGAAAGTGCAACAATTCTAGATATGCAGGTGCACATCGACGGGCAAAATCTCATTGCCAAGGGTTAGCTTGTGGTGCCGCACGTCAAATGGGGCCTGAAAGACCCAAACATCTTTATTTTCCAGGTAGCCAAAGAGGTTCACATCGATCTGAACCTTCTCGGCACGGTTTCACCGGCCGCCTGAAATCGAACTTCGCCAAGGTTGGGAGATCAGCATCGACATATAGACTTTGAGGCAAACGGGAATATGCTTTATCGTTAGCAGTGCTTTCAGTCAGATCATTTGTACAACTCTTCTGTAGAGCAAGGGTGGAACTGGCTCGAATACCTCGGAGGCTGCGGATGCTCGAAAAAGCAGTTTTTCGCGCACTCCCTTTTGGCGTGCCGATGGGACTGGTGGCCTGCGCATTTATCGCAAGCTCAGGAGCAGCAACAGCGCCCCACTCTCCAATCGGCAATGGGCGTGTGCACGTGCTGTTGCAGGATTCAGACGGCAAGAACATAGCTCAGGCCCAGGCTGAGTCAGGTAAGTCAAACTCTGTCGTTTTGCTTGTGGACAGGGCGTACAAGCCCGGCGACCGAATCGTGTTCGGCGGGGTAAAGTGGATGGCGGTGAGTTTGGATAGTACGATCCCGGAATGCTTTGTGTTTGCGCCACACGCTGCGTCTGAAGACGCTTCCTACGAGATTCCCTGGGGACGCGAAGAAAAAGAAACCGGAAGCGCCTATGATCCGGCAAGCTTCGCCGGGACAGCGCATCGCATTTCTCTTCGTGCCCTGAACAAGCGCGAGATCTCGGCATATCGCAACCTTGCGGTCAATCCATGCGACTTGATGCGTAAAGACGACGCCTTCGTCCAGTTCTATCCTCATGCGAGTTCCAACAGTGTTTCTAGAGGCCTGTTCGACTTTGAAGCTCGCAATGCTATCGATGGGCGCAACCTCAACGGACATCACGGCGTCTGGCCGTATCAGTCGTGGGGTCCGCAATTGCGCACAGATATCTGGTGGAAGCTGGATTTCGGCAGGCCTGTGCGTGTAAACAAAGTTCGGCTGATGGTGCGCGCGGATTTCCCCCACGACAGCTATTGGAAGAAAGCCGACCTGGAGTTCTCCGACGGAAGCCGCGTTCCCCTGCAGATCAGTTCTTCGCCCGCTTTTCAGGAGTTCTCATTCCCCTCTCGGCGTGTGGAGTGGGTACGCATCGCGACCGTGGTTCCTGCTGACCCAGGCAAGTGGTGCAGCCTGGTTGAAGTGGAAGCATGGGGCAAAGAGGCACGCTAGATTTGCAAGTTTCGCAAACAGAATCGCTAACTCGACGGCGAACGGGAAGCTCCTAATGAACCTAATTTTAGTGACAGGTGCAACGGGCAAGGTGGGTAGCAATTTCGTACGCCGGATTCTGAACGACCCGGCTCACGAGCGCACAACTATTCGCGCCCTGTGTCACAATCGGCAGCCCGAGCCGCATGCACGCATAGAGGTCGTGAGTGGAACCATCAGCGACCGAGCCGTGGTGCGCCATGCCATGCAGGGCGTCACACACGTCGTCCATTGCGCAACCTGCAAGGAAGCGGAAGACCTGGTTATGGATGTCACGGTGAAAGGTCTCTTCTGGCTGCTCGAAGAGTGCCGCAGCAGCAGCACGTTTCGGCAGTTCGTTCTAATCGGCGGCGATGCCGCTCTCGGACACTTTTTCTACCCCCACCCGGTGCCTGTTACAGAGCAGCAAAAGCACAGTGCGTATCCCGGATGCTACGCGCTCTCGAAGGTGCTTGAAGAGGTGATGCTTGAACAGTACTACGTGCAATACAACCTGAACGGCTGCTGTCTCAGGGCTCCATGGATCATGGAGAAGGATGACTTCAAATACTCGCTCAGCTTTGGCGACGACGTATTTGGTGGGCCTCGCTGGCGAGATTTGGTCGGGCCTGAAGCGGCTGAGGCGTACCAGCAAAGTCAGACGGTTCCTGTGATGCTTGATCCTGACGGCGTGCCGGTGAAGCGAAACTTCGTCCACGTATCGGACCTTGTAGATGCAATGCTGATGGCGCTGGACCATCCCAAGGCACGGCAGCAGACGTTCAACATCTGCATGAATGAGCCGGTGGACTATCGCGAGATGGCAGATTATCTACAGGCCTCGCGCGGACTGCCCAGCGTCGATGTCAAGACGCAGTACCGATCCACATGGCTCGACAATAGCAAGGCCAGATTTCTGCTGGGCTGGAGACCAAAGGATGACTTGCCTCTCCTGATCGAACACGCATGGGCGTTCCAGCGGCCTCAATCTGACCCGCGCATCATCTGGTATCCAGGCTAGGACTGAGTCGGGCGATGACTTCTAGCGTCTCTTAAAGATGTCGAGCGTGGCACCCCGGCGATGCACCTCGATTGCGGTGCCGATGCCGTTTGGGTATTCCATGCGATCAGTTGCTGCCCCAATACTGTCCGGTCCGCTTCAGACTGCGGGAATGATTCTGAACGGTTTACTCTGCTCTACCTCGTCATTTCCGCTCTCGTGCAATTGGCAGGACTAGGACGGGCGGAGCAATTTATTCGTGGTTAGAGATACTAGATTTGTTGTTCTAAATCACTCAGCAGATATATAGATCGCTTGGACTTTAACCACGACGGCGCGACTGACCTGGCGTTCATCGGCGCCGCCTCTGACCGCGGCGATGCGACTGGCCGCGGATTCAACAACGTGGGCAAGCATCGAGAATGAAAGATGGCGTAATCATCACATTTGAGGATGGGAAGAGCGCGTTATATACGTCGGACCACCTGTATGCGATGCTGCCCGACGAAGACGAATTGATGCAAGACACCACTGACGAAGATTAACTCGAATCGCACTCAAGGTCACCTCGGGTCTTTCAGTTCGTAAAGTTGTTCGAGAAATCTCGATGTCCGTCTCGGCGTTCATGTCCCAAAGGAAAGCGCGAACCACGAGGAATATAGCACCCTAGCGCGGAGGTGATGCTCCGCTTTCGCGATAGTATCCAATGGCAGACCGACACTAGCGTTGATGGTCGTGTCACCGCTCAAGGGGAAGTAACCCGGGAACGACAAAAACGGGGGTTATTTCTGTGTTGACCACATCCTTCCGTGACCCTTCGATTGAACTGGGTTGTCGTTAAGAGCGGCGATATATTGAATTTGATCGGGAGCAGACACTCCAGTGTAAAGTGAAATTACCCCAAGACAAGAAGACCATGAGCCTCACGCGCGACTGCCAACTCGTCATGTTTCAGGAAAATCCTGGTCACCTTAGACTGACACGATGAACACTCATACGAGCGACACCACCGCTGCCGTTAGCCCATTCAACTCGAGAGGCAGTCTATTTCGCACTGCGGACAAGAGCCTCGCCGCTACCTTTGTGTTGATCACCTCGTTATTCCTGCTGTGGGGCTTTTGTAACGGGATGATTGACATTCTCAACAAGCATTTCCAAGACACGCTGCGAATCACCAAAGAACAGTCGGGACTGGTGCAGGCGGCCAACTATCTCGCGTACTTTTTCATGGCAATACCCGCCGGTCTGATCGCGAAGAGATTTGGGTACAAAGGCGGCATTCTCGTGGGGCTGACGCTGATTGCAACCGGTGCTTTCTGGTTCATTTCGGCCGTCAATATCGGTGCGTATTGGGCGTTCCTACTGGGCTTGTTTATCATCGCTGCGGGTATGACGTGTTTGGAAACGATTGCGAATCCCTATGCGACGGTGCTCGGAGCACCGGAGAGTGGCTCGATACGGATAAACATTGCTCAAACGATCAACGGAGCCGGGTGGATCCTCGGCCCGATTGTGGGTGGACATTTTGTCTTTTCCGGCGGCGACGGTGCCCATACCAACGGCGGCCTTTCCACTCCCTATATAGGCATTGGCATTTTTGTGGTTTTATTGATAGCGGTGTTCGCCAAATGGCGGGTCCCGGATTTGCACACCGAGGACGAGGACCGCGGGGCATCGATGAGACAAACTGCCTTCGCCCTTCAAGAGCGCAATTGGTCGCCATCGCTGCCATTTTGGCGGTGGTTTGCGGACTGCTGTACTTCTTTATCGCTCCGATTCTTGGACTGATATGGACGTTGCTTCACATGGACGAGGGATTGTTCCAGGCGACGAAGCTCTGCCTGCTGGTAGTCGCATATGTCTCCGCGTTCCTTTTGGCTTCCAAGACCTGGGACATGTTCCGGCGCAGGCATTTCACCTTGGGCATTGCCGCTCAGTTTTTCTGCGTCGCCGGGCAAACTGGAATCTTCAGCTTTTGCGTCAATTACATTCTCGAGAATGATCCGGGAGTGACCCGTTTGCAGGCATCTAAATGGCTTGGTGCCATCGGTTTCGTGTTGTTCATGTTGTGGCGATTGTGTGGCAGTGCGGTAATAAGCCAGTTCAAGCCCGAACGCGTGCTAACGATCTATGCGGTTGTCAATGTGGCACTGATCGCGATAGCAATGGGCGGCGGCAAAGCGGGACTGTATGCAATGTTTGGAACGTTTTTCTTCATGTCCGTGATGTTTCCCACTATCTTTGCGCTGGGCATCTGCGGGCTGGGCGATTACACCAAATTGGGTTCGTCGCTCATCGTAATGTCCATTGTCGGAGGCGCAATTGCAGCGCCCTTTATGGGACACATCGCGGATGTGCATTCTATACGAACAGGATTTGTGGTGCCGCTGGTCTGTTTTGCGTTCATCGCTTTCTATGGTTCGACCTGGGCGAGATTCAGCAGGCTGGATTCGTTGCCTAGCGCGAGATAGGGAGACGTTTTGGACTATCGTCGCGTTTGAATAGTGCGCAAATTTCTCTGAGAGCCGGCCGCATCATTCAAGTTAAAGCTGCCGCCATCGACCCGCAAGATTATCCTGCTCTACCGTCCGGCAGACAAGCCTGAGCACGACAAAGAACTCTTTATCGGCCAGTTCAGTCGTGGAGAATCGGCCATGTCCGCTACGAAGGCGGCAAGAAGGGCTGATCCTGCCGTTCCGAGTGGATCACCCTCAACCCGGAAATTGCAAAGTAGTCAACACTCGACGCGACCTGTTAACCGATGTGAAACGTCCGAGTGGTCCACAATACAGGAGTTACGAATTCTGACCCACCACAGCCATCAACGATTCATAGCTTTACGGTGCGCAGTCTCAGCGCATTGGCGATCACTGAAACGGAGCTGAAGCTCATGGCCGCCGCGGCTATCATCGGATTCAGGAGCAGTCCGAAGGCAGGAAACAGCACGCCTGCGGCGAGCGGAACCCCGGCAGCGTTGTAGACGAAAGCGAAGAGCAGGTTCTCACGGATATTGCGCATGGTTGATTTGCTGAGATGCCGGGCGCGGAGAATGCCGCGCAGGTCGCCTCTCAGCAGCGTGATTCCCCCCGCTTCCATTGCCACATCGGCGCCGGTCCCCATGGCGATGCCGATGTCAGCCTGGGCGAGTGCAGGCGCATCGTTCACCCCATCTCCAGCCATCGCGACCACAGAACCCTTTTGCTGACGGTCCCTGACGACATCAGCCTTCCTTTGTGGCAGTACATCGGCCTCAAATTCGATGCCAAGCTTATCCGCGACTGCCTTAGCCGTCGTCGCATTGTCTCCCGTGACCATGATGATTGTTAGACCGGCTGCACGTAGTTCGCGGATCGCGTCCGGCGTGGATTCCTTGATTGGATCGGCGACGCCTACGACTCCAGCCGCTTTGCCATCCACGGCGACCAGCATCACCGTCTGTCCCTCCTTACGCAGAGCTTCAGCCCGATCAAGCAAAAGGCCGGGATCGACGGACAAGTCGCGAAACAACTCCGCATTCCCGACTGCAACCTGCTTCCCGTTGACGGTTCCCTTCACGCCTTTGCCAGTTGTGGAGTTGAATCCAAGCACATCGGACAGGGATAGCTTCTTTGCTTCCGCTCCCTTCACAATGGCGGCGGCCAGAGGATGTTCGCTGGAACGCTCAAGGCTGGCTACGAGCTGCAGCAGATCGCTTTCATTGATGCCTGGCTGGGGAATGACCGCGCTCAGTGTCGGTTTGCCTTCGGTAAGGGTTCCTGTCTTGTCGATGATGAGTGTGTCAACCTTGCCAAATACCTCCAGCGCCTCCGCATTGCGGATGAGGATGCCTGCTCGAGCCCCGCGACCGGTCCCCACCATGATGGCCATGGGAGTGGCGAGCCCAAGAGCGCATGGGCAGGCGACGATCAGAACGGCTACAGCATTCACGAGTGCGTGCGCGAAGCGCGGCTGCGGCCCTGAAAAGTACCAGACGCTGAAAGTGACTATCGCCGAAAAAATGACTGCAGGAACAAAGTAGGAGGAGACGCGGTCAGCGAGTCTCTGGATCGGCGCCCGTGACCGCTGCGCTTCGCTGACCATCTTTACGATTTGTGCTAAAAGTGTGTCGGCGCCAACACGCTCCGCACGCATAACGAATCCGCCGGTTCCGTTCACCGTCCCGGCCGTTACTCTCGCGTCCTTGTCTTTCTCTATTGGTATGGGCTCTCCGCTGATCATGGATTCATCGATGGAGCTGTGGCCTTCAAGAACAGTCCCATCGACGGGCACTTTTTCTCCGGGCCGGACGCGGAGCCGGTCTCCAACTTGCACCTGATCGAGAAGCACGTCGGCTTCGCCGCCTTTGCCGTCAAGCCGTTTCGCAGTCTTCGGCGCCAGGCCAAGGAGCGCGCGAATCGCACCGCTGGTCTGACTGCGAGCGCGCAGCTCCAGTACTTGGCCTAAAAGAACTAGAGCGACGATGACCGCTGCAGGCTCGAAATACACATCGATCTGTCCTCCGACTCCGCGAAACGACGAAGGAAATATCTGAGGAACGACAGTAGCGAATATGCTGTAGACGTAGGCCGTGCCCGTCCCGAGGGCGATCAGCGTAAACATATTGAGGCTGCGATGCACCAGAGATTGCCCGCCCCTGATGAAGAATGGCAAACCGCACCAAAGAACCACCGCTGTTGCCAGAGCGAGTTCAATCCAGTTCCACGCTCTCGCCGCGAGCATGTGTTGCATGGGCATGGCGGGGAGAAGTGAAGAGATCATCAGCGCAAGCATCGGCACAGCGAAAGCTACACTGATCCACAAGCGCCTCGTCATATCGATCAACTCGGGATTCGACTCTTCGTCGGTAACTTCCCGAGGTTCGAGAGCCATGCCGCAGATCGGGCAACGGCCCGGCCCAGACCGCACGATCTGTGGATGCATCGGACAGGTGTATTCGCTGCGCGGCTCGGTCTTCGCCGGCGTATGCGTCGGAGCTTCCTTGTTAGGCGCGTCCTTGTTTGGTGCAGAGCGAAACCTTTCGGCGCAGCTCAGACTGCAGAAGTGGACGGTGGCGCCCCGAAATTCGATGCTCGCCGCCGCTTTCGCGGGATCGACTTTCATCCCGCATACTGGATCGTGCATTTCAACAAGCTGCATGGGGCAATTCTCGCCTTGTACGCATACTCCGAGCTGTCTCTTTCTGCTCTTTGAACGGGCAGATGACAAATGGATGCCAGACCCAGAGAAACATCGCTCCGGGCCCGGCGCCCACTCTCCCGACCCTGCCAAATCGATGTGGTAATCGAGTCAGAGAGGCCCGACTCCGGGCGTTGCGCCCGAATCACCCTCGATCCGGAAATTGATATGTAGTGACCGGTCAAGGTGCGGTGGTCGTTTTCTGTGAACGAGGACAGGGTCAGCAGCAGCCGTGGCAGGTAATGGATCGGACGCTGCGGAGAAGCTGATCGAGTATCCAGGAGGCGCAATCTAGGGTTCCGGGAGGTTGAGGTTAGGGCGGCTCGATCGGATCGGTCCAATGCAGGAGCGTGCTTTCTTTCGAGAGGCCATCATCGTCGAAGCGCTTCTTGCGCTCATCCGTGAGGGGCGAGAATAGGCCTATGCCCGGGAAATCGCGACCAAGTTCAAGCTACTGCTGGAAACTCGCGGTGAAACGGCGCACTTGAGCCCAGAGAAGGTTGGCCACGTGCTGAAGAAGCTCGGCTTGCGCACGCGCCGTTTATCACAAGCCGGCTGTTTCGAGTTGCGATTTGGGAACTTTGAAAGCTCAGATGGTCCAAACCCATCTCATTGGCAGCCTGCTCTTTGATTGTCAGAAGAGGCGCGACTGATTACTATGAGCGGTCGTGAGCCAAAGGCCATTGTTTCACCTTGTATTCTTCTCCCTCATCGGGCTCTCCCTGTCTTCCGGGAGGGAGGGGACCTGCCAGGAAGCCACAGCCTCGCATCTTGCGGCGCCTACAGAACTTCGGTGCGCTGGTCGTGCAGAGCCTGTCACAGTGCAAAATGGGAGATCTGGCCTCTCGTGGAAGGTCACATCTGTCTATGACAGCCTCCACGGTGTACACCAGTCCAGCTATGAAGTCCGGATTGCGCGCCGGGATGCTGACCTAGCGAAGGCGAAATCCGTGCTTTGGGATAGCGGAAAACAGGCCAGCTTTGACACAAGGCTGCCTGCCCGCCTTTACTCCTTGCCGGAGTTCGAATCTGGTCGCGAGTATTCATGGCAGGTGCGGGTTTGGGACGAAATGGATCGGCCAAGTCCATGGAGCCAGCCGGCTCATTGGAGGCAAGAGCCCATCTGGCAGGCAAAATGGATCGCGGCGGCGACCGACGACCAGGCGGATGAAAGACCCATGCCGCTGCTGCGCAAAGCGGTTTCAGTGAATGGGAATATCAGGCAAGCCGTCCTGTACATTTCCGGTCTGGGTCAATACGAGTTCCGGATTAACGGGACCAAGGTTGGCGACAGCGAACTGGCACCGGGCTGGAGCGACTATCGAAGGACTATCTTCTACGACACATACGATGTGACTCATCTGTTGCGAAGTGGAACGAATGTCCTTGGTGTGCTTCTTGGCAACGGGATGTACGACGTCCCCACGACTCCAGGGCGATATACGAAATTCAATGGAAGCTTTGGACCGCCAAAGTGCATCGTTCAGCTCGAAGTTGAACTGAGCGATGACCGGGCGCTCTCATTTGTCAGTGACGGGACATGGAAGTCGCATCCGGGCCCGATCACTTTCTCAAATACGTACGGCGGAGAGGATTACGATGCGAGGCTCGAACAGGCCGGATGGGACCTGTCTGGGTTTGACGACAGCGCATGGACGCCTGCTCTGGTGACGGAGGGCCCTGGTGGAGCGTTGAGACCTGAATTGGCGCCTCCAATCCGCGTGATGCATACGTACGCGCCTGTCGCGCACACTGAGCCAAAGCCTGGAATTCTCGTCTACGACCTTGGTCAGAACTTTGCCGGATGGCCCTCGATCGAAGTTACGGGTGCGGCAGGAAGAACGATCAAGCTCATTCCCGGCGAGCTACTGAACGCGGACGGCACCGTATCGCAGCGAAGTTCAGGCGGACCGCAGTGGTTCTCTTACACGCTGAAGGGAAGCGGAACGGAAGAGTGGCATCCGCGATTCAGCTACTACGGCTTTCGCTATGTGCAGGTGGAAGGTGCAACCGCCAGCGGCGACGCTCACAGCGGGAATGCAACCGCAGGAATTCCCCGATTGAATTCACTGGTAGGGCAGGCAGTTCACTCGAGTGCGGAAACAGTCGGTTTTTTTTTATCGTCTGACGACCTGCTAAACCGCATTCACACCCTGATCGTGCGTGCCATTGAGAACAACGCTGAAAGCCTTTTCACGGACTGTCCTCATCGCGAAAAACTCGGGTGGCTTGAGGAGACTCATCTGCTGGCTTCGTCGATGCTGTACGACTTTGAGTTCAGCGGGCTGTATGCAGCCACGGCGAGGAACATTGCCGACACGCAAGCAGTGAACGGACCGAAAGCCGGACGGGTTCCGGAGATTGCACCGCAGTACGTGCTGTTCGAACCTAAATGGGGCGCATTTGACGACTCGCCGGAGTGGGGGAGTGCCGCGGTGCTTGCGCCCTGGTATGTATACCAGCGGAACGGGGATCTTGAAGCGGTGCTCTCGCAATTGCCTGTGATGCAGCGCTACGTGGACTATCTCGACACGAGGGCGCAGGACAATGTGATTACGTATGGGCTCGGAGACTGGTACGACATCGGCCCAGGGGAGCCGGGGATATCAAAACTCACTACCCCCGGAGTGACAGCCACGGCAATCTACTATCAGGATCTGCGGATACTCGAAGCTGTGCTCGCTCTCGCAGGGAGAAACGCGGAGAGCGCTGCCTATGGCACAAAAGCTGACGCAGTGCGGAAATCATTCAATCAGCGCTTCTTCGATGCAAAGCAGCACCGGTATGACAAGGGCAGCCAGACCGCGCAAGCCATGCCCTTGGTGGTCGGGTTAGTCCCGGCGGAGGAGAGGGCGCAAGTGCTGGCAGCCCTGGTTGCCGACATTCGAGCACATAATAACCACGTGACGGCCGGAGATGTGGGCTATCACTACCTTGTAAACGCTCTGCTCGACGGCGGCCGATCGGACGTTCTGTACGACATGCTGGAACATAAGGACAGCCCGAGCTACGGCTACCAACTGACCCAGGGAGCCACCTCCCTGACCGAGGCGTGGGACGCGAATCCCCGCAGCTCGCAGGACCATTTCATGCTGGGCCATGCGGAGGAGTGGTTTTATCGAGGGCTGAGTGGAATTGGTGTAGATTTCTCGGCGGAGCCGCCGAAGCAGTTAACAATTACCCCTCAGGTTGTGAGGAACCTCGACTGGGTGCAGACGAGCTATAACTCCAGATGGGGCTTGATCGAGAGCTTTTTCAAACGCGGCCCAGAAGAAACAGAATACGAAATTGCGATCCCCTCGAGCGCAACAGCAACAGTGACCGTGTTGACCTCCATGCCTGATGCGGTGAAGATCAATGGCCACCAACCGGCAGAGGCAGCGGGAGTAGTAAAGAGCACGCGCAGCAAAGATCGCATCGATCTCGTCGTGAACTCCGGACGCTATCGCATCGTGGCGCAAAACCCGACGAAGAAGGAATGAATCACAAGCTGGCTTTTGATCAGCTTACGGTCGGATAGTGGCCCACCCGGCAGATAACGGATGGTAAAGTCGAGGTGTGGCGCGGTAGTTTAGGTGCGGCCTAGCTGTTTCCGGCCCTTTCGTCTGCCGGTGCCTCATTATCCCGACCATACTCCGTTTCCACATCCCGCTCATCGCACCGGACATGCAGATTTCCCGCATCCGGCTCTCGGA
>Ga0181535_10005411_pt1 | contig 13694 bp, 8 predicted proteins | sample PEATcosm2014_Bin_44_FD_119774 | JGI IMG/M metagenome (GOLD analysis project Ga0181535, IMG submission 119774) | Peatland microbial communities from MTU Mesocosm Facility, Houghton, MI, USA - PEATcosm2014_Bin17_30_metaG | ecosystem: Environmental > Terrestrial > Soil > Wetlands > Peat | place...
AAGAGTTGCTTGTTGATGTCGTCCTGTTTGTCTTCGAGCAGGACGAGCATTGGCTTCACCTTGAGTGGCGACACCTTCGTGATGTCGTCTGTCTTTACAGCCGTGGTCAGCCAGGCGTCATAGTTATCCAGCAATTTGGCGATCGCCGCGAGGTGCTCGGGCGGATCGTTCTTGATGTCCAGATAAAGGGTGATCAACGGCCAGTTGCCCTTGTTGCCTTCCTTCAGAGCCTTTTCAATGATCGGCTTCACCTTGGGAAAGAAATAGGTCTCGAGCGACGGATCGTCGGCACCCACGTTCTTAGCTCCATGGATCATCAGCGACTTGCCGTCAATCCATGACAGATCCTGCTCAATTGCGACCGGATTCCCCGTGGCGAGCGCCTGATCGATGCGCTCGGTAAACTTGCCGTGGTCTGGATAAGCGTTGTGTGCCAGCATGATCGTACGTGAGCCGGGCGCAAAGGTTCCGGATTGGGCAAATGCGACTGTGGCCAGCGCAAGGCTTGCCACTGCAATCATCTTCTTCATATGGAGTCTCCCTGGTTAAAAGGTTGAAAACATTCTTTACGACGCAGGCACCGAGCCTGACAGTGAACTCTCTCGGCACCAGGCGGTCTGGCCCGTTGAACTGTGAATGGCGCCCGTGTCACAGCTCGCCGGCAAATTGCAGGCGAGTCACACTAGCGCTTGGCTTACACAACGGATTGAAGCATTCACCTCTTAAAAGAACCTAAAGATGCGTAGGTGTCACGAAATATTCATATCTAGGTTCTATGATCGCTTCAATTCTTCAGTGGAAGGCATCTTATGAGAATCCTGGTGGCAGAGGACAAACCCGCCATGGCCAACTTGTTGACCCGTGCATTGCGCCGCGAAGGCCATTCAGTTCAAGTGGCCTACGACGGTCAGGAGGCCCTCAACCTGGGACGCTGCGGCGACAGCGATGTGATTCTTCTCGATCTCATGCTGCCGCGTATCGATGGCTTTACTGTTATTCGCACGCTGCGCCAAGAACGGATGTGTACTCCTACGCTCATCCTGAGCGCTCGCGACGCGATGAGTGACATCGTCATGGGATTGGATGCGGGCGCCGACGATTACCTGACCAAGCCCTTCGCACTCGAAGTCCTGCTGGCGCGGATTCGCGCTCTCTCTCGTAGGGTTCCTGTCAGTATTCCGTCAAACCTGGTCTTTCAGGATCTCGTGCTCAACACAAGCACGCACGCGCTGCATCGAAACGGACGCGTCAGCACATTGACGCGGACCGAGTTTGCGCTGATGGACTTGCTTATGCGGCGGGCTGGCTCAATCGTCACTCGCGATGCGCTGATCGAGGCCGGCTGGGGCATGGGCGCAGAAGTGAACGAAGGCACTTTGTACGTTTTTATCCGCATGCTTCGCGCCAAAATTGGAGAGACGCAACTTCTGCAAACGGTTCGCAGCGTCGGGTATTCCTTACGCGCATGAGACTCAATCTTTCTATTTCACTGCGTCTCACGCTCTGGTTTTCCGCAATTTTTCTCTGCGGATTTGTGATCTTTGGTGCATTCATCTATTCCGACCTCGCAGCATCTCTGAACAGCGGACGGGACAGAACGCTTGGACGGCGCGCCGATCGAATCATCGACCTGCTGAAACAGGAGGGAAACGATCCGGCGTCACTGCTGCAATCAAAATACCGGGAATTTGTAGAGGCGACGCCTGAGGGAGGGCTAATTCAGGTGTACTCGCTTAGCGGCGAGCGTCTGCTTCCCCAAACTGACGCCAAGGCGACGATGTTTCCGTGGCCGACTGTTCCAGCATCCGTCGCAGAGTTTCGCTCCGACGCTTGGATCGGAGAGCACCCCTATCGTGTATTCATTCGTTCCGCAATGCTGAACGGAGCGCCTGTTCGCATCTGCGTTGCCGGTTCCCTGATGGACAATCGAAGTCTCTTGGCACGGTTGGCCGAGATTCTTAAGCGATCTATCCCGGCAATGATCCTGGTTTCCGCACTCGCGGGTTTTTTCATCAGCCGCCGAGCGCTCAAGCCGCTCGTGAATCTCACCGAGTCCGCCCGCTCCATAACCATCGGAAATCTTGCCGCACGGCTTCCAGTTTCGCCAACTGGAGATGAACTGGCGCAACTGGCTGAAACCTGCAATGAAATGCTCAGTCGCCTGGAGATCGCGGTGAAGCGAATTACGCAATTCACCGCCGACGCGTCGCACGAATTGCGAAGCCCTATCTCGTTCATTCGCACCACCAGTGAGTTTGCTCTATTGACTCCGGGTCTGGACCCTGAAGCGATCGAAGCCTTTAAGAACATCGTCAGTGAAACCGAGCATTCTTCCCGTCTGCTCGAAGACATGCTTTTGCTGGCCCGCTCCGACGCCGAGCGCGCACAATTTATCTGTGAGCCCGTCTGCATGGCCGACATTGTCCGGGAAGTCGTCGCTCGAATGCGCGTGGTGGCCAAAGAAAAACGGCAACGAATCATCGAGCGGGTTTCAGACGATCTCCTGGAGTTGTCTGGCGATACGCAGCTCCTTCGGCGTCTCGTGTGGATTCTCGTGGACAACGCCATCAAGTACACGCCCTATGACGGCCGCATCGAGGTCGTTTTCAGGCGTAATGCGCAATGCGCTTTGTTCGCGGTCTCCGACAATGGCATTGGAATTCCAGATGCTTCGTTACCGCATATATTCGACCGTTTCTTTCGCGTCGACGCGTCGCGCGGAGAACAGGATGGGACCGGGCTAGGACTTGCCATCGGCAAGTGGATCGCAGAGGCCCATCGGGCAACGATCACGGCCCGCAGTCTCGACTGCGCCGGGACGACATTCGAAGTCTCCTTTCCTCTGATTGAAAGCCAAGGTCTTGTTTGAGTAGACGTATAGGGGCTGCGTCTCGCCGCGGATAAGCACTTCAGATTACTTCTCAGGTGGCCTTCCTGATTTGTGAACGGTGTCTTAGCATTTGATGAATATTGGATAACCGTGGTTTGTCCTTAAGGTTCTCTTTAGAGTCTCAGGATCTAATGTGACTATCTCAATCGAACGTGTATTGCAATTGACTCTGCGTTGCCGTTTTCGTTTATCGCGAGCATCCCGGTTGACTTTTGCATTCGAATTCGATGATGGGCATTCGCAGCGAAATCGCTCCCCCCGACTGACCGATGCGAAGGCAAAAGAAAAAAACCTTGAGCCGAACGCGCAAACGCAACCGATAATCGAAGTCATTTACTCTCAATAGCACCCGATTTGCATCAGGAGACTAACATGCGTCGACTTACTGTTGTACTCATCCTATTGTTATCTGTGCTTCCCTTGGCCGCGCAGACGGACCGGGCAACGCTCACAGGCGTTGTCATGGACCCGTCTCGGAGCGTTGTATCCAGAGCCAAAATCACCTTAACAGCAACGGCAACGGGAATTCAACGTGTCGTGGACACAAACTCTGCTGGCGTGTACACCTTCAGTGCTTTACCGTTGGGCCAATACACTGCATCGATTGCAGCAGCGGGCTTCGACACGGAGAATGTTGAGCTATTCACGCTGGAGGTGGGCGAAACGCGAACTCTCAACGTTATGCTGCGCGTGAATCCAGTGCATGACGAAGTCACCGTGGTAGCCGCCGCGCCGGATCTCAACTTGACTTCGGCTGTTGTTGGTGGAGTGATCAATGCCAATCAGACCGAAGACCTTCCGGTGAATGGCCGGTACTGGGTCGTGCTGGAATCGTTGATTCCGGGTGCGCTGAGTTCCGGCAGCGGCACCGAAGACACCATCCGCTTCAACGGGCTCTCACAAGAAGACAATAATTTTCGGCTCGATGGTGTGGATGCTACGGGCATCAACCACCAGTTCATGAAACAACCTCTGGTTGTCCAGGTGCCTATGGAGTCCATTGCCGAGTTCAGGGCAAGCAGTTCTCTTTACAGCGCAGACACAGGCGGCATGGCCGGAGGCCAAGTGAGCATGGCCTCCAAAAGCGGAGGAAATAATTTCCACGGCTCTTTCTATGAGTACCTCAGGAATAACTTTTTCGATGCGAGATACTTTGGATCGACCAGTCAATCCCCGTTCAAGCTGAATAACTTCGGAGTAAGCTCCGGCGGCCCGATCCTTCGCGACAAACTGTTTTACTTCGCCAACTATGAGGCTGTCCGGGAGGCATTCTCAACAGTGGTCAGCGGGTATGTACCCACCAGCGCATACCGTGCTGCCGTGATCGCTAAGTCGCCCGCTCTCGCACCGTTTGTAAATGCCTTTCCACAGGGAAGCCAGACGACAGGCGACCCCGACGCACTGCTCTGGGTAACCAGCCAGCCATCCCCTACGACCGAAGACGGTGGTCTGGCTCGTGTCGACTATGCGCTGAATGCAAAGACGGCAATCAGCGTCCGCTTCAACACCGACTCCTACACTAATACCGCGCCCGCTTTGGCCGAGAACACGATCACGACCGTTGCTAGTCCCAACGCTGTCATCGATGTGGCATATCGCTTCTCGCCGTCAATTCTCAACGATGCCAAGGTTGGCTATAACAACGACGAATACCAGGACGTAGGCGCAGGTGCGACGACGATCTACACGCTCTCTGTTAGCCCGAATTTCAGCTATACGCTGGGAGACCATTCCTATCGCCACGACAATTCCTTCAGTCTTCTTGACGACGCCAGCTTCTATCATGGACGCCACACCTTTAAGGCAGGCATTGAGATTCGCCACTTACAAGAAAACAAGCTTCACCCGCTTGTGGAACAGAGCCTAAGCTATATCAGCGAGGCGAACTTCATAAACAATGTATTGGACTCATATACCTACAAGCCCGCAGGCGTTGAGACGTCGGCGCGTATGACTACCTATTTTGGATATTTCTTGGACGAGGTCAAGCTTCGTCCAAACCTCACGGTAAACGCCGGACTACGTTACGAATACTACGGCGTGGATTATGAGAAGAACCCTGCGATCGGACAGGTGTTCGACCCATTCACTTGCGGATTGCAGTTCTGTGCTCCCGGCGCGCCTTTCTACTATCCTGACACGCTTGACTTTGAACCGCGTCTTAGCATCGGGTGGGCTCCCAAGGCATTGAATGGCAAGACCGCTATTCGCCTCGGCTTTGGTAGCGTATTCGACGACGGACAATACGGCGGCCTTTATGCGCTGCAGACCCAGATTGGCCAGTCCTGGGGCTTAACGCAGGCAAATTCGAAAGGCCTGAGCTTTCCGGTCACTCCATTTCTAGGGGCGGCCAAATCGAATATTTCCTACTCGGCCTCCGACCAGCATCGCAAGGATATGGGTGTAAATCAGTGGACACTCTCCGTGCAAAACGAACTTATCCGCAACACTTATCTCACTGCGTCCTATGTTGGCAGCAAGGGCACTCACCTATTCCGGAAGGGGCTCTCGCTAAATGGCGTCAATCCAGCCACCGGAACCCGGCCTTATGCCAGCCTGACAAGCGCAACCATCGGCTGGACGACATGGGATGCCAACAGTAACTACAATGCTCTTCAGGTCGGACTAAAACGCAATATGTATCGCGGCCTTCTGGTCTCAGCCAATTATCAATACTCTCATGGAATCAGCGACGGTTCCAATGGCGGTGGCGAATCGGACACACCTGAAAACAATAACTGCAGGAGCTGCGAGCGCGCGTCGACTGACTTCGATATTCGCCATAACTTCTCGACGAGTGCAATCTGGACCGTGCCCGTCGGTAGAGGTCATATTTTGCTCGGCGACGCTGCGCCGGTTGTGAACGAGATGGTCGGCGGATGGGAGTTCAGCGGCATTGGCATGGCGCACACGGGCATCCCGCTCAACGTCACCATGAGCCGCTCGGCTTCAGCTCTTCCTGACTTAATCAACACCAGCCAGCGGCCTGATCGCGTACCCGGTGTATCGTTGTATCCCTCACATCAGACTCCTGGCCTCTGGCTCAATCCGTCAGCTTTTGCTACTCCCGCAAACGGCGTTTGGGGAAACGCCTCCAGAAACGCCGTGCGTGTTCCTGGCATTTGGCAGGGTGATTTGGCTCTCGCCAAGAAGTTCCCGGTACGCGAAAAGATGGATTTCAGTTTCCGGGCGGAGGTATTCAACGCCTTCAATCGGGACATGATCGGCAGCCCGGCCGTCAAGTGGACCGGCAATGGCACGACGAGTTCGGCCGGCACCTTCGGCCAAATTACATCTGCCTACACTTCGTCATCCGTCGGCACCGGCACTCCGCGCGAGATGCAATTCAGCCTTCGTTTTTCTTACTAACGCAGAGAAACGCGCGAAAGAGTGTTATTGCAATATCACCGATGTAGTTATGGACAGGGCCTCCGTTACGGGGGCCTTCACAAGCAACCGGGTGAAACCAGAAAAGGATCAATCCTATGAGATTTGCGATTCGTCTATCGACTGTGCTCCTGACCCTGACCGTCGTCCTGCAAGCGGCCACTTACAAGCTGGATTCCCGGTTTCCGATTACCGGAAATGGAGGATGGGACTTCATCACAATCGATAGTGCTGCGCGCCGGCTATATATCTCGCATGGCACTCAAGTTGATGTTCTCGATGCGGATACCGGTAAGCCGGTGGGTGTCGTCGGAGATACCCCCGGGGTTCACGGAATCGCAATTGCCTCGTCTCTTGAGCGCGGGTTCACCACCAACGGAAAAGAGAACAAAGTCTCGGTCTTCAATACTAGAACCTTGGCCCTGATTAAGAAGATCGACGTGGGAGAGAAGCCAGACAGTATTTACTTCGATTCCGCGAGTCAAAGAGTTTTCACCGGCAATCACGGCTCCCATAACATCACGGTCATCGATGCCGAAAGCGCTGCCGTGGTTGGGACAATCGATGTCAAGGGAGACAGCGAAGGATTTGCGACTGGAAATCACGGCACCGTATTTGTCGATTTAGAGGATAAGTCGGAGGTGGTGGAGTTTAATACAAAGACTCTCGAACTGCTTCATCGTTTTCCCGTCCAAGGTGGCGAAGCGCCTACTGGTATGCCGATAGACAGCGAACACGACCGGCTCTTCATTGGCTGCCACAACAAGGTGCTCGTGGTCATGAATGCAACCAACGGTCAGACAATTGCGACTCTTCCCATTGGCGCTGGCGTCGACGCGGCCGGCTTTGACAAGCAAGCCGGTCTCATCTTCGCCTCAAACGGCGACGGCACTCTCAATGTTATCCATGAAAAGACGCCCGACCAGTACGAAGCCGTGGAGACCGTCACAACGCAGAAGGGCGCCAAGACGATGGCCTTCGACAGACAGACGAAGAAGATCTTTCTGCCTGTGGCCGAGGTTGAAGTTACACCAGCCTCCGATCCTTCTCAAAAACCGGTGCGGACCGTGAAAGAGGGAACCTTTGCGGTTCTCGTGGTAGCCAAACAGCAGGAGCAGTCCACGGAACAAACACCTCCGCTAAAATCCGCTGGGACGTTCGCACTTTCCACTGATATCAAGGGAATGTTTGACCATCTGGGCATCGACACGGCAAATAGCCGACTATTTGTGAATGCGGAAATGGCTCATGAGATTGTCGTTCTCGACTTAAACACAGGAAAGCCGATTCACGAAATCAAGAATGTTCTAGTGCCGCATTCGGTGTTATTTCGCGCTGACGTGAATCGAATTTATGTGACGGACGGTGGAGAAGGCACGCTGGACATCTTCGACGGCACAACTTACGCTCTTCAGCAGAAGATCAATCTTGAGAAGGACGCCGATTCAATTGGATATGACCCATCAAGAAAGCTTCTGTATGTTGTCAGCGGTGGAAGAGACGCGGGAAATACGTTTTCCCTATTGAGTGTGATCGACACGACCCTAAACAAAAAGATTGCTGACATCAAGGTCAATGGAGATACGCTGGAGGCCATGTCGCTTGACCTCTTCAGGCCTCGTCTGTACCTGAACAATCCAGCGAAGAGCGAGATTGAAGTGATTGACCGGTGGAGCAATAGGACTGTTGCCGCATGGCCGGTTACGATGGGCAAGCGAAATGTCGCAATGGCGCTGGATGAAGCGCATCAACGGCTCTTCGCGGGTTGTCGCAATGGAGCAGTCGTGGTCTTCGACTCAAACACTGGCAAGGAACTGCAATCCTTTCCTATCACGGCTGGCGTTGACGACTTGACCTACGATGCTGCGAGCAAGCGGCTCTACGCAACCGGCAGTGGCATCGTTGAGGTGATTGGGCAAGACGACGCCGATCACTACAAGTCCCTTGGCAAGATCGAAGCAGGTTCTCAGGCCCGCACGGCTTTGCTTGCCCCCGAACTCAATCGTTACTATGTGGCCGTCCCGCAGAGCGGTTCGACAAGCGCGTCGATTGCGGTCTTCTCATCGACGGACACCCCTGCCGCAAAGACTGCTTCAACCGAATCTGCTCAGCCAGTCAATGCTCCCTTTGCCGAGAGTCTCCTGCTTTCCACGCTTTCTACTCATCCAGAGCTGCGCAAAATGGGACTTCATGCAGTCCCCCCGGGACAAACAGATAGCCTGATCATTGCGAATGCAAACAGCAGAAGGATCGGTATCAAGTCAACGAACGGGGACTTAGATGCAGTCAAGGACGGCAAGACTTATTGCAGCAGGAAAGACAATGGAGCCTTCTACAATCTCAAACTCCCACTGCTCGATGCCGCAGGGAAGCGTATTGGAATCTTGGTGATGGAAATCCCCTTCACGTCGGCAGCCGACTATGTGGATGCGGTGGCCAAGGCAGAGGCGATTAGAGCCGAACTGGCAAAACAGATCCCAGGGATCAATCGGCTCTTTCAGGGAGAGTGATGCCAGGAGTCTCTGCTCGGCGCGTGTAATCAATTTTCCGGCAGAGGGATTTCCTCTCTGCCGGAAAGGTCCGAGAGGCTTTTGTAGGCTGCTTCTAGCTTCGCGGAGAGGCGGTAAGAACTTTGACACTCATTTGCACACATTTCAATCAAGGAGACGGAATACGATGCCACAGGACAAGGAACTCAAAGAAGTGAAACCGCAGGGCGTCAACAGAAGACACTTTTTGGTGACAGCCGCACTCGGCGCTGGAGCCGTAGCGTTAACCAAGACTATCTTAGCCAGCGAAACCAAGCCTGCCACCGCCGGTGCTCCGTCTCCCAAAACGCCCGCATCGTCGCACTCATCTTCTTCCGCGTGGAGCTTCGGAGTCTTGGCCGACACTCAGTGGATCACCAAGGACGATGGTCTCGATCCTAACTCCGTTGCAGTTAAGATCATCGAGCAGATCAATCGGCAGTTCATCAAGAAGAAGGTAAAGTTCGTAGTGCAGGTCGGCGACCTCTGCGACAAAGGCACAACCGCCGGTTTGTGCACGCGCGCTCTCTACTCGCAGTCTCTTTACAATGCCGAAATCGGCTTCTATCCTCTCCGTGGCAATCACGAGTCGAAGCAGGCCAATGCGCAGGACTTCATCCGCATCTGGCCGCAGACGCAAAGCGGAATTCACAACACCTCGCCAATCGGTGTTCTCAACGTCGATGGGCTGGATGAAAAGGCTCCGGAAGCAAAAGGGTCTCCATTTAAAGTAGGCAAGATATTGGGGAGCCCCGATCCGGATGGAACAGGAAACTTGAATGGCTTGAGCTATGCGTTCGATTACAGCAATGCCCGGTTTGTACTGCTCGACCAGTTCGACCCGCTGGACGGCGGTGTTGCATACTCGCTCGACAACTCGATTGGCAAGCAGCAGAGTTGGATCGGTTCGCAGCTTTCCTCAAGACCGGCAGGAACACATGCATTCGTCTTTGGCCACAAGGGATTGATCACTCAGAACCACGTTGACACTCTTTTCGGCGAAGACCCCACCGAGAACGCCCCGCAGCAGGATGCATTCATCAAGAGTCTGTCTGACAATAAAGTACAGTATTACATCCACGGCCACGACCATATGCACGACCGCAGCATCGTGACAACCACCGACGGCACGTCGGGCAAGGTGATGCAACTGCTGTGCGCTTCCGACAGCTCGAAGTTCTACATCCCGTCTGTTCCCTCGAACGACAATCTCTACGACGAACCCGCGACCCCTGGTGGATTTGGTAGGCTTCGCCAGACACCCATCAGCCAGGAGCTCAATACCGTCGGGTTCTACATCTTTACTGTTGATGGTCCGCAGGTATCGGTGGATTTTTATTCCGCGGATGTCTACCCTGCATTGCGGCATAAAGAATTTGTTCTCTCCAGCACTCCGACACTTAACTTTCTCAAGCGTGAAACCTTCGGCTACGGTCTCAACGGCCAGGAGTTCGTGGTGGCGCAAAGTCAGCCCTACACTGCCGTGGAAGATAAATCACCCGCAGGTACAGTGGCTAAGATTCTCAGCGGAATCAATGGCAAGACAGAGACAGACGGCAGCGGCCGCCCATGCAGCAATGCAGTGAATACCGCTTGGGCTGCTGCAACAAAACGCACCGCCAGTGACATTCTCACCATAACTGGCATGGCCAAGAGTATGGAAAGTGATCAGACCGATGTTTATGCGCTTTCGATGAGCTACAACTCCAGCCAGGCAGAAGGCGCTGGAATCAAACATGGCGCATTCGGGCTGGCCACTCTGGATGCCCACGGTAACTGGGCAAAAGCCGCATGCGAAAAATTCGTTTCGGGTCCATGGGATGCGAAATATGGACTGGGAACCTACGGCGTGGATGAAAAAACGAATACGGCCTGGGCTGTCATCAACCGCAATGGAGTCTTTGCAGTCGTGAATGGCATCTGACCAAAGGGAAACCTATCTCGTGTCCTTTCGGAGATAGTGCAGTGCGCTCTCTCCATTATGAATGCTCGATAACTATCGCCAGAATGCGAGTAGATTGGGTCGCGATTAAGAGTCGTCAATGCGGATGTACGCGCAGGAGCAAAAATAGACCACATTGCGCCGCGTTAGCGGCGTGATGTGGCGGAGTAATGTATGGTCCGCCGCATTTCTGCAAGCGAAATGTGAGGTCGGCAGGTTGGTCTGCGCAAATGTATTCGGCCTCTGTTGGAGCGTTGTTAGCTCCGGGCCTTGATGGAATGTGCTGCGCCCTGTTCCTCTCTAAGCAGGCAGCCTCATACGGCTGTTTTACTCTACAAGTTTCCAGAGCGCCGGGATCGACCGTTGTGCCATCTCATTGCTCGCCAGAGACCTGGCAGATTCCGAAATACGGGTGAAGCTTGAACTGGTCAGCACCGACGGAAGTATTTGCATGATTTCAGTCGAAACCTCCCCCTTGGCCGTGCAGCTTTACAGTTCCATCCTTTTGATCGAAGATAACTTCGGTTGGTGAAGCGGAGGCGGGCAATGTGGAGTGCAACCCGACCGAGGAATAACCAGCTGCGAACTCATCGGGACGATGGGAACTGAGACGGAGCCGGCAACGGCTCCGTCTCCAGTCAAAAGACAAGATCCCATCGGACGATAGATTTGCTCATGCCTCGGAAAACTCATGGGCGTTGGTCCTGCTATTGTAGCTTCGGTAATAAGTGGCCGGTGGTTGGTTTGCTGGTGTTGTCAGTGAGCAGGAGCACTCGCCAGCACTGGCGGGCGATATGGTTCTTCTTTGGCCAGTACTGCCCACGCCACCCGCAAACACCGATGGAGATTGCCGAAGAGCGTAAGCGTTTTCAGGAGATGCTCGATCTTCATCAGCAGTATTCAGACGAAGCGCAACAGAAAATGTTCGGCTATGTCTACAAACTGGAGTCGCGGATCGCTCGATTGCCCGAGAAGATCGAATCCGGGCTTGATGCAGAGAAGATTGCAAGACTGCTGAGTGAAAGTCTACGCCAGAATTTTCTCGAATCCGGCCTGCCCAATGCGGCCAGATGCCTGCGAGGAACCAGCGCGGAGATGACGCGCGCTCAGAAGGAACTCTCTGCCGTGCTCGGCAATCTGAGTGGTGCAAAGGGCGGAGTCGTCGCTCAGATTGAGTCTGCGAACAACCGGCTCACGCAGTCTCCGGAGAAGCGGGAGAATGCTCTGGATGCGCTCTTGCATCAACTGAACACCTAGTTGCTGTGTTTCTGGATTCCTCTAATTTCCACTGCAACCCTGGTAATTGGACTGGTTGCTGGAATGGGGATTCGAGGGTGCATGGATTCGGATTCCGCATCGGCTGCCACGCCGACACCATCAGTGGTGCAAGCTGTTCCAACTCCCGAGCCGCATGAGGACGGCGGTCCAGTTGGCAGCCCAAAGCTGCAACGCCATCGTCAAAGCTAATAGCGGCGCTGAGCATGAGCGATAGAATCTGCTTGTATCGCTCACCAACACCGGGTACCATGAGCGATAGAGAGGTTCGCTATCGCTCATGACTTGGAACTGGCAAAGCCCGGATTGGCCGAATTTCACGTGGGACCGTTCTCGGATGGCTACTGCCGAAGAGCAGTTTCTCCTTGGTGCGGGTGTTGTTATCGGCACGGCCAAGCACCTGGGCGAAGACGAGCGCAATCAACTTATCGTGGAAGCGATGAGCGGAGAAGCGCTGACGACCTCCGAGATTGAAGGTGAAATCCTCAATCGGGCCAGTGTGCAATCAACCGTCCAGCGCCAGCTTGGACTGGCTGCCGACAAGCGGCGCGCCACGCCAGCCGAACAAGGGATTGCCGAGATGATGGTAGATCTCTTTCGATCATCGGCTGAGCCTCTTTCAAACGAGATGTTGTTTCGCTGGCACAGGATGGTGGCCGCTGGCAGAAAAGATCTCATCGACATTGGGAGATACCGTACCGGCGAGGAACCAATGCAGGTCATCTCTGGCAGGATTGGCGCTCAGAAGGTACATTTTGAAGCCCCGCCGTCAAAGCAAGTTCCGTCCGAGATGAAGCGGTTCATCGCATGGTTCAATCAAACGATGCCGCAGGGCGCGGAACCCCTGCCTGCCATGACAAGGGCGGGCATTACCCATCTGTATTTCGAGTCGATCCATCCCTTTGAGGATGGCAATGGCCGGATTGGTCGCGCCATCGCAGAAAAAGCGCTGGCTCAGAGTTTCGGTCATCCCCTGCTCATCGCCTTGGCTACGACAATTCTCGCTCACCAGAAAAGCTATTACGAAGCCCTGGAAAAGGCAAATATGCAGATGGATGTGTCGGCTTGGCTTGCATGGTTCGCGGAAATCGCGCTGGAAGCGCAGCGCCGGACCATCACGCAAGTGGAGTTCCTGATTGCCAAGACGAAGCTGCTGGACCGCCTGCGCAGCCACATCAATGACAGGCAGCAGAAGGCGCTCCTGCGGATCTTTCTGGAAGGCCCAGACGGGTTCAAGGGCGGACTGAGCGCGAGCAACTACAGCACGATCACCGGCGCTTCACCCGCAACCACTACCCGCGATTTGGCTGACCTGACCGAGAAGGGCGCGCTTGTCCGCACGGGTGAGCGCAAGCACGCTCGCTATGCGCTGAATCTGGCCAAAGGCTGAAGCGCCAAGGCAGTACGTGGCAAGCCCGCTGAAGATCAGCGCCCGGCTTCCCCACCTTCGCACACCCTGAGAAATATTCGCCTATGTCTTTATTTGTGAATATCATACGGAGTATTGTGCCACGCGGCTTTATGCTTGAAGACAGCCATCCGTGATAGTCAGGTCCCAAGTTGTCGCTCACGACCGGATGCAGCCGACCCAATCCAGATCATGAATGAGGCAAGCCATGCCATGCAATCCCGACGAGTTGCGACACGTTCCTCTTTTCGAACTTCTGGACGA
>Ga0181535_10005412_pt1 | contig 13693 bp, 13 predicted proteins | sample PEATcosm2014_Bin_44_FD_119774 | JGI IMG/M metagenome (GOLD analysis project Ga0181535, IMG submission 119774) | Peatland microbial communities from MTU Mesocosm Facility, Houghton, MI, USA - PEATcosm2014_Bin17_30_metaG | ecosystem: Environmental > Terrestrial > Soil > Wetlands > Peat | place...
GACCGCGAAAGTGTTTGTGTCGGATCAGGACAGCGAGGGAGTCATCCGTCAATCGCTCAGCGATCTTGGCGTTGATGACGCCGAGTACACCAAAGGCACGGTCGAAACCGCAACCGCGGCGCTCGCCACGCAGGCGTCGCCGCGTCTTCTCGTCGTCGACATTAGCGGCGTCGAAGACCCGCTCGCGCGTATAGATGAGCTCAGCGCACGGTGCGAGCCCGATGTAACCGTAATGGTGGTTGGCGACCGGAACGACATTATTCTTTACCGCCGTCTGAGAAACGCGGGCGTCGCCGAGTATTACTTTAAGCCCTTGGTCCGCGATATGGTTAAGCGGACTTGCAATAGCGCTCTGAATGGGGGGCACGAAGCATCGACGGATTCACGCGGCGGCAAACTAATCTTCGTGGTGGGCGTGCGCGGCGGCGTTGGAGCGACCACGATCGCCACAAATGCGGCCTGGCGTTTGTCCGAGAAGGGACAGCGCTGGGTCATGCTCGTCGATTTCGATTTGCAGAACGGTGACGCGGCGCTCCAACTCGATTCGTCACCGAGCCACGCGCTCCGCGAAGCGCTCGATAAACCCGAGCGCGTCGACAAGCTGTTTCTGGAACGCGGAACGATACACGCGAGCCCGCGTCTCGATGTGCTGGCGTCTCTTGAGCCGCCGGGCGAGAGCATGCCGCTGAGTGAAGACGCCGTTCTTTCGCTGTTAGCAAAATTACTGCATCGGTATCGTTTCATCTTCGTCGATATGCCGGTGACAACCGCGGGCGGGCTACTCCGGGTGCTGCACCAGCCAAGCACTTGCGTGCTGGTCAGCAACGCGAGTCTGGCGTCGGCGCGCGAATTGGCGCGCTGGCGCGAATGGATCGGACCAAATTCTCCCGAGCGCAGGACACTGCATATACTTAACATGATCGGAGCCGATGGCGGGCTGCCGGAAGCGGAATTCATTCGCATCGCGGGCCAAGCCCCCGACATCTCTATCGCATATGATCGAGGCATCGCGAGCGCTTCAAATCTCGGAGTGAAAGCCACGCAGAAATGCGAGACGCTCAACCGTGGACTGGCGCAGTTGCTCCGTGACTTGGCGGGAGAGCCGGCGGAGGTGTCGCGCTCGATATTCAGCCGGATCTTTGGGTAGACATGGTCCAGTTTGGCAAAAAAATCGCCGAAGAGACGCCGGCCGCGGAGCCGAAGCCAACGAATCCGCAACGAGTCGAGACGGAAGCGGCTGGCGATGCCTTGGTGAAAGCCTCCGTGGCGACGATGTCCGAGGCGAAGGACTTCATCCGCGACCAGATTTTCATGCGTATCGAGCCTTTAGTCGCAGTGCGGATCAGCAAGCAGGAGCTGATGGCCTTCGTCTATAAATTGGTAGCCGAGATCGCCAACGACCGAAAAATTCTTTTGAATCAGGATGAGCAGCGCCTTCTCGGCATCAGCATCGTTGACGAAATGGTTGGACTCGGACCGATCGAGCCGCTTCTACGCGACGCGACGGTAGCCGATATCCTCGTCAATGGGCCGCGAATGATCTATGTGGAGCGGCGGGGCAAGCTGCAGCTTACGAAGCTGCAGTTCCGTAGCGACGCGCACGTCCTGCACGTGGCGCAGCGCATCGCGTCGTCGATTGGACGCCGCATCGATGAGTCGAGTCCCATGCTGGACGCAAGATTGGCGGACGGCAGCCGCGTCAATGTGATCATTCCGCCGCTCAGCCTCAAAGGACCATGCCTTTCGATCCGAAAGTTTTCGAAGACTATGATGCATTTTTCGAACTTTGTCGCCAGTGGCACCATCTCGTCGCAGCTCGCAAAAGCGCTCGAGATCGCTGCTCGCTGCCGCTTGAATATCATCATCTCGGGCGGCACTGGCTCCGGCAAAACGACCCTTCTCAACGCTCTTTCGAGCATGATTGACCCGGGAGAGCGCATTATCACCATCGAAGACGCCGCCGAACTTCAACTCCAGCAGGCTCACGTCATCTCATTGGAGACACGCCCGCCCAATCTTGAAGGGCGCGGCGAAATCAACCAGCGGTCTCTGATGGTTAACGCTCTTCGGATGCGGCCCGACCGGATCATCGTGGGGGAGGTACGCGGATCCGAGGCGTTCGATATGATGCAGGCGATGAACACGGGGCATAATGGCTCCATGTCAACTGTTCATTCCAACTCCGCCCGTGATGCGTTGGGACGTATCGAGAATATGATTCTGATGGGAACCGGCAATTTGCCGATGCGGGCGATTCGAACCCAGATCACTAGCGCGCTCGACCTTGTCATACATACCGAGCGCATGCGCGACGGCGTTCGCCGGGTTACCGAGGTCGTGGAGGTTGTCGGACTGGAAGGGGAGGTAATCACCCTCGGCACGTTGTTCAAATATCAATTCGATGGCGAAAACCCGGATGGCACCCTCCGGGGTAGCTTCGAAGCAACACAGGTCCGTCCGCATTTTCTTCCGCGAATCGAGTATTTCGGATTTGGCTCCGCGTTTTTGCAAGCACTTGGCGTTAAAGAACAAAAAGTCGAGGCTTAACTTCATGCTGTCCTTCGCCGTGCTAGCACTCGTTTCGCTCCTCTCGGGCGCGGCCGCCCTGACAGCTGCGCTCATGATGAGTCGAAGGACGCGTCTGCAGATGGAGCAGCGCTTGAACCTTGTCGCCGGTGTCAGGGAGGCACGGGTGACGGCGGAAACGCTCGGCGGGTTGCTAAAGGTCCGAACAAAAAAATATGATCTGCAACTGCGACGTATATTCACGGTAGGAATCAAGCGTACCTGGGCCATGCAAATCAGCTCGCTCACACTCCTGTTGGTAGCCGCTTTATCGGGCTGCGTGGCCTGGTTTCTGACGCACCATTTCTTCGATCTCTCATTATTGCTCTCGGCCGCCGTAAGCTTATTTGCATCGTTCATCGTGCCGCGCTTTCTTCTTTCCCGGCAGCAGAATCGGACCGAGCGCAAGTTCATAGACCTGTTCCCTGACGCGGTCGATACCGTCGCCCGCATGGTCCGGGCAGGTCTGCCAATCACGGCGGCGATGCGGGCTATCGCCATCGACGCATTGCCACCCGTCAACTCCGTGTTCGCCACGATCGCTGACCAGTTGAGAATTGGTGTACCAATCGAGGACACCTTGGATGCAAGCAGCCGGGAAATAGGGCTCCCGGATTTCCGCTTTTTCACGGTGGCCGTGGCGTTGCAGTATGCGACAGGAGGCAACCTTTCGACGACGCTGGATATTCTTACCGACATCATACGCAAGCGGCGCGCGGCGCGTCTCAAGGCCAAGGCTGCCACCGGCGAGATACGCATCACCGCCTACACGCTCGGGGGGATACCGGTTCTTACTATTGGTGCGCTGCTTGTCATTCAACCTGGCTATCTCACCCCTTTATTTACGGACCCGCGCGGCCATTTGATCATCGGGATGGCTTGCGGCGCCCTTCTGCTGGCGTTTCTATCCATGCGGATGATGATGCGCAGTGTGACCAACGCTTGAAGGAAATAGAGACGAAGCCATGACTAGGTTGGAGCTCTGGAATTCCGTGACTTTCGCGGACCTGATGGCGATTTTTGGCACGCTTTCGCTGGTTGTGGGCGGCGCGGCTCTGATAGCATCTAGTATTACGATGCGCGCCGAGATGGTGGAGCGGCGCGTCCATTTGGCTCTGCCTCGAACCGCGCTCGAAAGGGCTGAAGCCGGGCGGAAGACGCATCCATCAGTTTTGGAACAGCTCCCTGCACTCGCGGCGGGCCTTTCGGAGGCGGAGCAGCGGCAGGTCATCCGGCTGTTTTCGATCCTTCGTGTGCCAGCCAATCGTGCCGTCCCATATTTTATCATCGTCAGGCTCGTTCTGGCCGCGAGCCTTGGCGCCTTGACGATGGTGGTGGCCCGGCAGCTTGCCGTCTTTGCGGCGACTTGGTGGCCGCCGGTTCTGGCTGCGGCCGTGGCAGCGATGGCGGGCTGGATTTTGCCCATCCTCTTCATCGCTCGCGTGCTGAAACAGCGGAAAAAAGCTGTCGGTTCGGGGCTGCCTGACGCGCTCGAACTGCTGGTGGTCTGCGTGGAGGCCGGTTTGTCCCTCGAGGATGGGATTCAGCGTGTCGCGCGCGAACTCGAGGTGTCACAACCGGCGCTTGCCGACGAGCTCGCTCTGACTTGGGCTGAACTCAACATTCTACCTAATCGCGCTCAAGCGCTGGCCAACTTAGCGGATCGAGTCGACGTTCCAAGCGTACGGTCGGTTGTCAGTATGTTGGCTCAGAGCATGCGATTTGGAACGCCACTGGCGCAATCTTTGCGCGTCGGCGCTGTGGAGATGCGCGCTGACCAAATGATGCTCTTGGAAGAGCGTGCAAGCCGGCTGCCGGCGCTGATGACCATTCCTGTGATGCTGTTCATCATGCCAACGATCTTTCTAATTATAGGCGGCCCGGCGGCGCTGAGATTGATCGACACTTTCCGGGGTGGAATGCATTGAGACAATTATTGGCTAAGGAAGAGCCGGTATGTGGAAGACCTGCGCTAGAAATTGCTCAAAAGGTCCAACTGTCACAGTGATCCAATGTTGCACGGCTTAAGATAATTTCGTTTCCGGATGCGGAGCCTCGCCTAGCGATCGGCCAAGCATGTCATTCAAATCATCGAGGCGAGTCGTGAAGGTTGCAGGTAAATCCGCACGGCGGTGGAGTTCACGCGTTGCTTCCTGGCGTCCTCTTGCGCGGCCTGCCGCATAAGCCATCCGCACAAGCGTTTGAAATCCTTCTGCTGTTGGTGACAAAAGCTCCGCAGTTTTAATTCTCATGATGTGCCCTGTAATCATTTATTCTTCGCCAAAAAATAACGATAGAAAAATTGATCCAAATCCACATCACCCATTTGAGACGAATTTAATATTCACTGCCTTTTGTCCGTCGTCGAGCGCATGTCAGGAATGCACAAGAACTTCCGCCGCATCGCCATACTCTATGCGGAGCCCGCCGGAAACGTCTTCTCCGCGGCCTGCCTCATCGCTATCTATTCCTATTGGCTTTAAATTATTTTAGTGCGGATACAAATATAGCTCAATCAAGACCTAAATTGATGAGCATATTATAGGCAAGTATCGTAGCGCGGAATGGCATTATACTTTAGCGTACAATAATATTTAACTAGAGTTCACCGCTACGGAAGAGGTGGATTCTTAAAGATATCGTAAACCAGCCAAAATATCATTCCTATAATAAGTACACCAAGGACAAACAGCACACTTGAGTCTGGGGTTTGAATATGCATCAACTTTGTCTGCCCTTGTCGAGGTCTTTGGAGCAGTAATGCGGAATCGCTTTTCGAGCAGGATTTTGCTCATGGAGAGCACGAATTCTGACAGAAGGAGTAAATGAAGACGGCTTCGATTATAGTCGTGGCGGTTGCTGCCGCATCCCCCGTACAGGTAACCGAGACTCTGATTAGCAATCAGGAGGGATGCACGACTAAGCTGTCGCGAGCCTGATGTTCGACTCGCGCCCTGTGCTCGATTGGGTCACGACCCTACCGAAAAAATAGCACGCCAGCGCCAGCTGGCCCTTCAACCGATCCATAATCAGGGGTGATGCGCGATTAAACTGTTGAGCATTGGGCTAATAACAAGCCGCATTTGCCGGCAGGCCTAGTCAAATCGCGACATGCTATCGTTCGCGGCTGAGGTATTTCACCAATACCTGCCTAGTTACCCAATGATCGACCTGGTTAATTTCTTTTCATCAGCGGAGGCTTCGCCTTCATAATGACAACATTTCTGAACAGGAAGTGAAACAAACTATGAATTAAGCTATAATAGCAATTATCGATCGTGGGGATTCGGCCAATTTTCTCATGCCCACAAGCACGGCGCTTCGAGATGGCTTGCTGGATTTAATATTCTCAGAGGGCTTGGTATGTTCCACAGGTCGTTAGGTGACATCGGCCAGGCCGTGGAGCGTTGGACGTCATCCCCTCTTCGGGAGCAATTGCCAAGCCGTATTACAACGGCATTGGCACTCATGGCTATGACGATCGGCATGGGGCTCTGCGGCTTGGGGCCAGCAAGGGCGCAGCAAGCGCGCGTGTTTCAAAATGAGCCCGCCTCAGCGCGCCATATTACGCTGACCCGCAACAAATCCCGCACGATCCGGTTGGAAAGGCCATTTACCCAGGCGGTCGTCGGAAATCCAGATATTGCCGACGTCCTGCCGATGTCCAATAGCGTGATCTACATTCAGGGAAAGAAAGTCGGAACCACCAACGTCACCGTGTTCGATCAAGACAAGAACCTGATCAGCGTGCTCGACCTGGAGGTGACCCTCGATATCCAGAATATCGCGAGTAAGATTCGTTCTGGTACGGAGAGCCCCGGCATCCGCGTCTCCAGCAGCAACGACCAAATTGTGTTGAGCGGAGAGGCGAGGAATGCCGTCGATGCCGACCGGGCGGTTTCGATCGCCAAATCAATGGTGACGACGGACGACGGTAAGGAGGTCGTACCCGAAAAGGCCAATAACTACGTCATCAACGCGATGCGCGTCGCCGCGTCACAACAAGTCATGCTCAGAGTCCGTTTCGTCGAGGTGGATCGCTCAGCGGAGCGGGACCTTGGTGTGAACTGGTTTGGTGCCAATTCTTCTGGAAACCGTGGCATTAACACCGGAAATACCGCTACTCCATCCAACCCATCCGTAAGCCCTCTCTCGCAAGTTGGCCAGAGTGGCATAGCGACCGCGAACACAGGTTCGGGCACGCCTGGCGGAATTCCTCTGTTCCAAACGTTGGCAACGTTTGCGGCGGGGGGTCTTAACGCCACAACTGGCGCGCCCTTCGGCGTTGGGTTGCTTAGCCTTGGCCACAACGTCGACATTCTCCTCACGGCATTGGAAGCGAAAGGTGTTTTGCGGCGCCTTGCGGAGCCTGATCTCATCGCACTTTCCGGTGATACGGCGAGTTTTCTAGCGGGCGGGCAATATCCCGTGCCTTCTGTGCAGTCCTCGTCGGGCACTACCCCGGTGATCACCACACAGTACTACCCATACGGCGTGCAGTTGAGTTTCGTTCCGACCGTTCTCGCCAATGGAATCATCAATCTGCGCCTGAACCCTTCGGTGAGCGAACTCGATTATAAGAACGGCGTGAGTATTGGTGGCACTTTTGTGCCTGGTATTACTCAACGGGAAGCGCGGACGACGATCGAACTGCGTGATGGGCAGAGCTTCGCCATTGCCGGTCTTCTCCAATCGGACAGTTCGCGGGATATTAACCAAGTGCCCTGGCTTGGTTCGGTGCCCGTTCTCGGCGCCCTGTTCAGCAGTAAGTCATATCAACAAAATGAGACCGATCTCGTGGTGATCGTCACGCCTCATCTCGTCGCGCCGGCGGCTCCAGGCGAGGCGCTCGCGACGCCATTTGACAAAACTCTACCACCCAATGATGTCGATCTATTCCTAATGGGCCGGCCGGAAGTCCGCAAACAATATACCGAGTATGTAACATCGGGCGGAGAGTTAACAGGGCCCTATGGTGATATCATGCCTCTTGAATCGAAGTGATGGAGTGGTGAAATGCTAGGGAAGGCTCGAATGACGAAACTGGCCGGCTTGATCGCGCTCGTGATCCTGACGACCTATGGCGCTGCGCGCGCGCAGGACGGCCGTTTGCAGTGTAATTGCGCCGTTTTGCCGTCGGGTGCTAACGCGCTCCCGCAGGACGATCCTTTTTGGGACGAATTTGGACACTATTTTCAAAGGATCGATACCGCTTCGGTAGTCTCTGGTGACGCCCGGGAAGTGAATGCGGTCACCCAGATCATCGACCCCTGGCCGCCCTATGCCCGCGACAAGCGCATTCCTGTAAATGCTCAACGCATGGTCGGCGCGATCAACCGCTACCAGAATCCGAAATTGCTGGGTGCGAAGGCGCCGACCCTTGCCCCAATCATTATGCCAAGCCTGACTGGCGGGACTAGCGGGGAGACAGGCGGCGGTGGTATGGGCGGCGGCTATGGTGGCGCACAATAAAAGCGCGCGGCAACCGTCGGAGGAGATCATGGTTGCGCCGGGGTGCCCTCGACTTGAGGTGTTTAGTCACGGGCTCTAGAGGCATTATCGAAAAAGGCATTATCGATCAAATGGCGCGCGTTTTTCTGCCACTGTCGGCCGGACTCCTTGCCCTTGCACTTGCGGGGTGCTTACCCGGCGAAGAGCCGCCGGCCGCGAATGTTGACAATCCGCCGACGGCCGCGAAGATCGATGCTGATAAAACCACCTTGTCGATTCAAACGCCAGGGGATGTAAAATACTACCCTTCGGACGAACCGTTGCACCTTGGCCAGGAATATTTCAACCGCGGGATTTACGGAGTGGCGCAGCGGTATTTTCAAGATGCCGTCGAAAAGGCCCCGAGGGACCCAAAAGCATGGATCGGACTTGCCGCCTCTTATGACCACCTCAGGCGTTTCGATCTGGCCGATCGCGCATATCACCAGGCCATCGCGCTTGCAGGAGAAACCACGCAAATTCTCAATAACCAGGGTTATTCCTATATGCTGCGCGGCAAGTTGACAGCAGCCCGGGAAAAATTCAACGAAGCTTTCCAGCGCGAACCTGATAACCCGACGATCCAAAACAACATCAATCTTCTGAACGGAAGCTCTCGATTCATAGAGCGCGATCCGTAGGCCGCGTCTTCGTCGGGCAGGATTGGTGTGACGGTTCATCAAAAGAGAGACTGATTTTGTCGATTCCGGCATCACGAGGTGTCCCTTTGGTGAGGACCGCCTTGTTTGAGTCACGAGATTGACGAAGCCTGTGACCTTGATCGAGGCCTGGAAGGTCGCCGAGCACGGGCGCGAGAAATTGTCTTGCCGGGACTGCGAAGGAAGCACCGGGCCGCCGGCCCCTCGCATCCGATCGCGCAAGGGCGCGCCGGACCAAGCCTCCTCGCCATGTTCCTGGCCTCGAAGTTCCTTTTGCATCAGCCCTTGAACCGGCAGAGCGAGACCTATGCGCGCGAGGCCGCTGGCACGATAGCGCAGCCGGGCTTGAACGGTGAGGGGATTCGGTGCTGGGTTGGATTGTATGTGTGCAAGGGGTGGAAAGCGAAAGCTCGGATCAAACGTAGCGATAGACGAGATGCGCCACAAGGCGACATACAGGCCGCATCCTTGGGGCTCGATTCGGCTATCTCGGATACGACTTATAGGTTCCATGGTCGGTCATGCGACTCGTCAAATCGAGCGAGCGCAGCAAAAAAGGGCACGACCGTAGCGGCGAGGCCATGTCTTCGATTTCTCCCCCAACCACGCTAATGTGAGAATTCAATCGCGGATACTGAGTTGGGGGAACGCTCATGCAGACCATCAAATATCGACTGAGCGACGAAAGGTTGCGTCCGCGCCGCACCAAGCTCGAAATTCCCGGATGGGCCGGCAAACCCGAGCCGCGCGTCGATGGTTCGCATGAATATGCCTGGCATTGCGTTCCCTTCTCGGAGGCCGCGCAATATGGCCTAGAAGTGCTCTACCCATACGACAATGAACTGCGCGTGAGCACGAAGGGCGGGCACCTCATGTTTGAAGGCGATTTTGGGCCACCTCCTGGCGATGGCCGGTTGTGGCCGCCATTCAGGACATTTGGCGAACACTTCTATACCTATCAGATCCTCCTTGACCTGAAAGTCGAAGCGGGTTTCGCGATCAAGATCGAGCCGCATCCCCGCTTTTACACAGACTCAACCGATAGCGTTCCGATCGCGGTGCCGGCGCTCATGAGAAACTGGTGGCCAATGATATTCTTCATGGTTTTCAAATCACCGGCTGAAGGCCGAACGCATATCTTCAGATCCAATGAGCCGTTCGCGCAGTTCACGTTGATCCCGGAAGAATGCGACTTCGAACTCGTCAAAATGAGCGAAGAGGAAACTGCCGAGCGAGAATTGCAGGCTAGGCGCATCCACGAAAGCCGCGCTACCCTCTCCGCGGGCACCCAATGGACATCGGCTTCAGACACGGTATTCGACGCGACTTACCGGCGTATTCATGGCGCGGCGAGAAAGTTTCCGCCGCGCTGATGCAATCTGATCTACCGTAACGGCCGGTCCGGGTCAGTTTTGAGTGGGATTCGCCGCCGTTAGTTCCATCAGCTGACCGTCTGCCTACCAGTAGGCAAATGATAATGGCCACTACCCGTTGTGATGGTGATGGTGATGGTGGTGATGATGGTGGTGATGACGGTGGTGACGGCGATGATGGTGATGGTGATGGTGATGGTCTTGCGCTAATTGCACGTTCGAGTTTTGCCCAGCCTCTGCCTTGTCCCGCGCGGCGGTTAGCTCATCGGCGGCCATCAGCAAAGCGACCGCATTCGGAATTGGCTGAAGCAGCTCCGCATAAGAACGGGCACTCAAAATTTCCGTGACTTCTTGAGCCCGCGCCGCTTCCACCGCGCTTATGGTTACGAGGCCGGAAATTGCGCCCACGAGGCCAGCAGTCTTCTTATCCATGTCCACCTCCGAGGAAACATTCTCACAAATGCGCAACGATTGCGCTTTTAGGTAATTAACGCCGTGACGGCCAAGATCAATGGCGAGAACTAAACATTATCCAGCATGCTTCTTCCAATATCCTCGGCGCTGGCAATTTCAGCAATGCGCGTGTTACCATTCGCCGCCATTTTTGCTGCGGGCGGCGTGCCCACGCAAATCAGGTGCTAATTGGAGCGCCTATTTTTGGCTTGATCGCCCGGGGCAACAAGTCTGGTTCGGGTCCAGGAAGGGCCAAAGAAGCCGCCTTCATGAAGGACCGCTTTGGGTTCGAACAAAAATCGCAGAACCAAAGCCTAAAATTATCGCAGAATTTTGCTTGGCCCAAATCCCCGCGCCGCACATCGCGCCACCTTGCGAAAGTCCATTTGCGTAGACTGCCAATCGTACCAAAATGTTTCACGTGAAACAGTTTTGTCCGATTGGACCCTGAAACCGGACAAAACCGAGGGGTGAAACATCAGCGTCGATGCAAGCCTCCAATCCCGGTCTAAGGGCACCTTTTAAAACGGCTGCGTAGCTGATTTCCGCGCGGCTTGCCCGATCCCTCCCCGCGCCCTATAGTCACCGGCTCGCCATGGGGTGCTGCCGGAGACGGCGGCTGAGATCATACCCATCGAACCTGAATCTGGGTAATGCCAGCGAAGGGACCGGCAGCCAAGGACGAGCTCACCTCGCCGCTTCGCTTCCGCCTCCCGCCTCGCTGGAAACGCGGAGAATCGCGATGAATGTCCGGGAGAAGCCGCAAAACCTGGTTCCCCTAAGCGTGACCTGCGGGCCGCTGCCTGGTTCCAAAAAAATCTATCATCATCCTGAGGGCAGATCCGATGTTGCCGTGCCTTTCCGGGAAATCGCGCTCGACCCTTCCGCGAACGAGCCGCCGGTGCGGGTCTACGATCCTTCCGGGCCCTATACGCAAGACGAAGTAACGATTGATCTCTCGAAAGGGCTTCCCCCCATCCGCGAGCCATGGTTTTCCGCGCGCCATGGGCTCGAACTCTACCAAGGCCGGGCCGTGCGGCCGGAGGACAATGGGGGCGTTGCGCAAGACCGCCTGGTGCCGCCCTGCCCCGCCAACCGCTCTCCGCGCAAGGGTCGGAGCGATGTGCCGGTCACCCAATATGAGTTTGCCCGCGCCGGGATCATCACGGAGGAGATGATTTTTGTCGCGGCACGCGAAAACCTCGGCCGTGAGCAAGCTGTGGAAAGCGCCGGGGCGCGGCTCAAGGATGGCGAGAGTTTTGGCGCCGCGATCCCCGCTTTCGTCACGCCTGAGTTTGTCCGCGACGAGATCGCACGCGGCCGCGCGATCATCCCCGCCAACATCAATCATCCCGAACTCGAGCCGATGATCATCGGCCGCAATTTCCTCGTCAAGGTCAATGCCAATATCGGCAATTCGGCGGTGACCTCTTCCGTCGCCGAGGAAGTCGAGAAAATGGTCTGGGCGATCCGCTGGGGCGCCGACACGGTGATGGATCTCTCGACCGGGCGCAATATCCACAATATTCGCGATTGGATCTTGCGCAATGCGCCGGTGCCGATCGGCACAGTGCCGATTTATCAAGCGCTCGAAAAAGTCGATGGCGATCCCATCAAACTCACTTGGGAGATTTTTCGCGATACGTTGATCGAGCAAGCCGAGCAGGGTGTCGATTATTTCACCATCCATGCCGGCGTCCGCCTCGCCTATGTGCCGCTCACCGCCAGACGCACCACCGGCATTGTCTCGCGCGGCGGCTCGATCATGGCGCGCTGGTGCCTCGCCCATCATCGGGAAAGTTTTCTTTATGAGCGCTTCGACGAGATTTGCGACATCATGCGCGCGTATGATGTGTCCTTCTCGCTGGGCGATGGCTTGCGGCCGGGCTCGATCGCCGACGCCAATGACCGCGCCCAATTCGCCGAACTCGAAACGCTTGGCGAATTGACCAAGATCGCCTGGGCGAAGGGCTGTCAGGTGATGATCGAAGGGCCGGGCCATGTGCCGATGCACAAGATCAAGATCAACATGGAAAAGCAGTTAGAGGAATGCGGCGAAGCGCCTTTCTATACGCTTGGCCCGCTGACGACCGACATCGCGCCCGGCTATGACCATATCACTTCGGGTATCGGCGCCGCGATGATCGGCTGGTTTGGCTGCGCCATGCTTTGCTATGTGACGCCGAAGGAACATCTGGGCTTGCCTGACCGCGACGATGTGAAAGTGGGCGTCATCACCTATCGTATCGCGGCGCATGCCGGCGATCTCGCCAAAGGCCATCCGGCGGCACAAATCAGAGACGATGCGGTGTCCCGCTCGCGTTTTGATTTCCGCTGGCAGGATCAATTCAATCTCGGGCTTGACCCCGAGACGGCAAAACTGTTCCACGACGAGACGCTGCCCAAGGATGCGCATAAGACCGCGCATTTCTGTTCGATGTGCGGGCCGCAATTTTGTTCGATGAAGATCACCCAAGATCTGCGCGAGGAGGTTTTGGCGATGGAAGAGCGCGAAAAAGGCATGGCGGAAAAAAGTGCCGAATTTTTGGAGAAGGGCGGCAAGCTTTATGTGTGAGAGGCAATGGTTCAGAGACTAGGCATGTTACTTGCGTAGTGTCATAGGCGTTTCAAATTGAAGTTTGGTGCAAGAGCTTCAACGGAACGGCGTCAGCAAGGAAAGACCCCCGATCCTGCCTGTCGATCCCGCCACCTCGCGCGCTCGATTTTTGAGGAGTGCGCGGATTGCTCCAATTGTTGGCGGCTTTACGACATTGAGGATCACATATGACAGCCATTACCGAAACGCCTTTTGCCAAATTGGAGACCGAGGGCCGGCTCCTGAAGTCCGCCCTGAAAGCAGACACGCATGTCGCGGGCCGGTTCGGCTTTCGCGGCGACATCGCCTTCGATGGCCCGGACACCATCCTGAAGGATGTTTTTACCGTCTCCGAGAGTGGCAAGCCGTCGATCGGCTTCCTGGCCGGATCCATCAAGGAATATGAGACCCTTCCCAAGCTCGTCGAGACTTTCGGCGATGCGCTCGATGGCGGCGGCAAATATCTCGTCTATGTCGCCGACATTCCGCTCGGCTGCCGTTGGTACATACCGATCGGCGCGGCGAATGTCTTCGTCGTCTCGATCGACGATGAGAGC
>Ga0181535_10005415_pt1 | contig 13681 bp, 9 predicted proteins | sample PEATcosm2014_Bin_44_FD_119774 | JGI IMG/M metagenome (GOLD analysis project Ga0181535, IMG submission 119774) | Peatland microbial communities from MTU Mesocosm Facility, Houghton, MI, USA - PEATcosm2014_Bin17_30_metaG | ecosystem: Environmental > Terrestrial > Soil > Wetlands > Peat | place...
ATATTGAGCAAATGGTGCATCAGCTCCGGCTCCGTCTTCAGCGCTTCCATGAATTCCGGCGTGCCCATCAGGAACGAAGCGATGTTGAGCGGGCCGCGCGCCACTGCAAAACGTATTCTGTGGCCGGCCTTTTCTATCTCCGGCTGGAGGTGCTTGAGCCGTTTGATTACGAAGGGGAGCAAGCCGTGTTTGCGTGCATCGGGTTTCTCGAGCCGCTCGACGTCAGTGGAGGACTGCAGCACTTTCTTCGCAAATGGAAACTCGTCTTCACCCCAAATGGAGACGGAGCCGAAGGCGGAAGGCTCCGTGCACATTCCGAATTCGGACCAGAATCCGGGTAGGAAGATGGTTTCCGGAAAGCGGCGAATGGCCTTGAGATTATCCTCGAGGAAAATGCGTTCGTCTGTGAAGTAATCCAGAATCGTATGGCCTGCCCAGCCTGGAAGCCAGGGGCTATCGATGATGAACGCCGTGGGGAGAGGGCTGACCACCTCTCCTCGAACGACTGAGACTAGTGTGGTCCATTGCTGGTCGTTCATAGCGTTGTTCCCTCGGTGCGACGTCGGCTTTCATGCGTCGGAAAAACCGTGTGCCCAAAAACAAGCGCACGAGTTCTCAGCGAAACTTGAAGACTTGAAATCTGGCATCAACCATAGCACAAGGTCGGGCTTGTTTGAGGGGGCGCGAGTTGAGAAGTCTCCTGGAAATGAGAAGGCTCGATGGCGGTTCTCGAATTATGTGGATCGCCAGCGCTATCCGTCGGAATCATTCAATCGACCGACACCGAGCCTCCTTTAGAACCGAATCCTTTACTCCATCTTGCGCATTCTCTCTTCTTTCAATCTTCGAACTCACCGTGCTTGCCAGCAATCCGACAACTTCAGAATCTCCTTTTTAGCGTGTCAAGTGAGGGGAGGGCTTGGTGGCCTAGTCAACCTCGGCTTCGGGCAAAACATCGTTATCACGGGCCATCCAGACATAAAGGGTTGGCATCAAGAAAACTCCAATGACCAGGTTGGCGATGAGGCCTCCCACGATGACGATTGCGAAGGGCCGCTGCGAGTCGGAGCCGATGGCGTGCGATAGGGCCGCGGGCAATAGGCCCAATGTTGCTACAAGCATGGTCATCATGATCGGACGTAGGCGCTGGACGGATCCCTCGACGGCGGCCTCGATAACATTCTCTTCGCTGAAAGCCTCTGATGCTTTACGCCGACTACGCAACTGATTGATGAACTCAATCATAATGACTCCCGTCTCTACAGAGACGCCGAAAAGAGCCAGAAATCCGACTGCAGATGAGACTGAGAAATTAGTGTGCGTGAGGAACAGTGCCAATGGGCCCCCGATAGAGGCCATGATGACGGACACCAGGACCAGGACGGACCACTTATAGGATCGGAACATGGTGTAGAGGATGAGGAAGATGACCAGCACGGTGATGGGAATTACGAGAGCCATCCTCTTGTTGGCGCGTTTTTGGCTGGCATATTCTCCTGCCCATTCAAGGTGATATCCAGCGGGTAGAGCCACGTTATGTCCAACCTTGTTGATGGCCTCTTCCACGGTTGAGCCGAGATCGCGGCCACGAACGGAATACTTGATGGCAATATAACGTTGGCCACCCTCGCGATTAATCTGCTCCGCACCATCGACAGTTTCCACTTTTGTAAGCTGCGATAGCGAAACGCGCTCGCCGGACGGCGCGAGCAGACGCACATCCTCGATTGCCTCACGCGTGTCACGATATTGTTTCTGATAGCGAAGCGTCACGTCGTACCGAGCCTCGCCCTGTTGCACCTGCGTCACGGCGTTAGAACCGATTGCCGTTTGAAGCGCATCCTGGATGTCCGCGACATTGATTCCCCAGCGGGCCGCGGCATCGCGGTCCACAGTAAAGTTGAGGTTTGGCTGTCCGACAATGCGGAAGATACCCAAGTCCTCTATGCCCGCGACTGTGGCCATCTGTGCCTGGATGAGTTCAGCGGTATGTTCCAGTGTGCGGAGATTGTCGCCGTAAAGCTTGACCGCCAACTCGCCTTTGACTCCAGAGACAGCTTCTTCCATGTTGTCGGAGATGGGCTGCGAGTAGTTCCAGATTACGCCGGGAAATTTTTCTAATTGTTCGTCCATGGCGGCGATCAATGCTTCCTTGTTCTGCTGGAACATGGGGCGCCACTGCTCTTTTCTCTTCAAATCGACAAAGTATTCGGTATTGAAGAATCCGGCAGTATCGGTTCCATCATCGGGGCGCCCGGTCTGGCTTACGACCTGTGTGACTTCTGGGAAGGAGGCCATCACAAGGCGCGCCTTGTTGGTGAAGTCTATGCTTGCGGTGGGGCCTTCGCTTGGCGGCAATGTCCCGCGCACCCATATTGAGCCCTCATCCAGGTGGGGCAGGAACTCCGAACCGATTGGACCGCCGAATGAAAGATAGATGGCGATTGAAAACAGAGCGGTAGAGATGCCAAGGGTGGTGCGGCGGTGCACAATAGCGCTACGCACCGCGGTGGCATAGTGCCTGATGAGCCATTCCATCATGGGGTTCCGCCACTCTTTTGCGCCTTTCTTGAAGGCGACGCCTCCCATCACTGGAGCGACCAGGATGGCAAAGACGAGTGCCCCGATTAATGCGAAAGTGACTGTCCACGCCATGGGCTTGAACAACCGGCCTTCAACGGCTTGCAGAGTGAAGATGGGAAGGTACGACGCAATGATGATGCCGCGAGCAAAGAAGACAGGCCTCTGCACTTCATGCGCGGCATCACGGATCTTCTGCGCTGGAGTGCGGGTGTCATCCTTGAGCGAAAGGTGGCGGACCATGTTCTCAATCATCACCACGGTTCCGTCAACAACCATCCCGAAATCGAGCGCACCGAGCGAGAGCAGGTTTGCTGGAATGTGGATCAGGTCAAGGCAGATGGCTGCGAACAGAAGCGCAAATGGAATAGTGAGCGCAACGATGATGGCACCGCGCACATTGCCCAGGAAGAGAAACAGAATGATTGAGACAAGAATCACGCCGGCGGTCAGATTGCGTTCAACCGTTTCTACAGTAAACTTGACGAGGTCGGAGCGATCGAGGAACGGGACAATCGTAACGCCCTTGGGCAGAATTCCATTGTTGAGTTGTTTAACTTCATCGTGGATGCCTTGCAGGACGGGATCGGAGTCGTCGCCTTTTTGCAACAGGACGATGCCTTCGACGGTGTCGGGGTTATCGACGATCGTGCCGTCAGGCCGATGAGTTGCCCGGCCAATCTGTCCGAGCCGAATTCGGGGGCCCTGCGCCACCGTTGCAATGTCTTTGATTTTGATGGCCGCGCCGTTTGTAGTTTTAACTACGGTGTTCTCGATGTCGCTCACGCTGGCGTAGAGGCCCAGCGACTGCACATTGATCTGCTGAGTTCCTTGTTCGATGAAGCTGCCACCGCCGTTGGTGTTGTTGTTGGCGACCTGCTGCTCTACCTGGCTGATGGATAGACCGTAGGCGACCAACTTTTCCGGATCGAGCTTGATCTGGTATTCCTTTGTGGGTCCACCGAAACTGGATACATCCACCACTCCATTGACGCCCTTGAACGACTTCTCCAGGGTCCAGTCTTCAAGCGACTTCTTCTCCATCACGTCATATGCAGGATTGGTGCTCTCCAACGTGTACCAGAAGATCTGTCCGACAGGACTCCAGTCGGTACCCATCTGGGGAACTAATCCAAAAGGCAGGTTCACTTGGCTGAGACGTTCCAGCACGTGTTCGCGGTTTACATCGCTAGTGGAATCATCATCGAAGATGAGCATCAGGCTGGAGAGACCGGCCAAAGTGGTCGAGCGCAGATGTGTGAGGTGGGGTATGCCGGCCATCTGAATCTCAACCGGCACGGTAACTTGGCGTTCGATCTCTTCAGCGCTACGGCCAGGCCATTGCGTGATGATCTGAACGTAGTTATTGGCAACGTCAGGGTATGCCTCGATGGGCAAGTTGCGAAAGGAGATGATGCCCCATGCGGTGAGCACCACAACACCGCCGAGGACCAGCCAGCGGTTCTTGAGCGCGAAATCGACAAGTGCCCGGAGCATCTACTGGTTCCCCGCTGATTCGAGCAACAGAGCGTTGCTCACGACCTGCTGGCCGGGGTCAAGGCCGGAAAGAATCTCCTGTCGATTGCCGCTAAGCATTTGTCCGGCATGGACCTCTGTGCGCTTAAACTGGCTGTCTCCCGCCGGCACAAAGACCCAATCGCGGTCATGCAGGTGAAGAACCGCGTCAGCCGTAACGACGGCATGCGTTTCCTTCGTACGAGCCGTGAATGTCGCCGTTGCGAACATGCCCAGTTTAAGAAAGCCTGGATTCGCAACCTCAATGCGCACTTTGGCAGTTCTGAGCGATGGATCGAGAATTGGGCCGATATCGCTCACGCGGCCCGTTAGCGGCCGATCGGGATAAGCATTGATCGCGATCTTTGCTTCCTGCCCTACTTGCAGCTTCGGAATATCGTTTTCGTATACATCGCAGACGACCCACACTCGGGAAAGATCGGCGATCGTATAAGCGGTAGCTGAGCCGGAAAGTCCGACGCCTGCAGCCGAAGCGGTGGTTACGTTCTGCGCGATAATAACTCCGTCAATTGGCGCATAGACATTCACGACGCTACTCGGGTGATCCTTGTCGACACCCAGAGTTTTCAATTGTTCTTCGGCAGCCGTGACATCTGCCTTCGCGTCTTTCTCTGTGTCCTCGGCCTGTTCAAGCATGGCCTGCGAGATGGCGCCGTGCTGGTACAGATCCTGGCTGCGAAGATAGGCCTTGCTGGCGAGTTGTTCGTCATTGGCGGCCTTGAGATATGTATCGAATGCATTCGTGATGTCCGGGCTTTGCACTTTCAGTAGTAACTGGCCCTTCTTCACGTTGTCGTCTAGGCGCGCCCTGATATCGACGACTCGGCCATTTGCCATGGAAATGACAGGAACCTCGCGAGAGACGTCGGGAAGGACAGCGCCAGTGGCTTTCAGTTCGCCCGCCATCTCGATCTTCCCGGCGGAAGTGAGAGTGAATTTGCCCGCATCATTCTTATCGACCGTAATCAGGTTCATGTCCTGCACCTGGATCACATGGGCTGGCGGCGGTGCTCCATCTCCTTGCGGCTTATCCTTGCAGCCCAAGAGGATCATGGTCAGTGATGCCGCCAAAGTACAGGCCATTGATGCGGCGGGGTGTCGCCTGAACAGGCATGTCGACGTCATTGAATTACCTCACGTCCTACTGAGAGATTGAGTTGTCCTGCGGCAACAAGATACGAGCCGACCAGTTGGAGATAAGCAAGTTGCACCGTGCGGTAGTCGCTTTGAGCGTTGAGAAATTCCATCAATGACGCTCCGCCGTGCTGATAAGCATAGGTGACGGTGTCGCGGACTCGAGTGGCCTGGTCTTTGTATTGCTCCTTGTAAGGCTTGAGGAGGGCAATGCTGCTTTGGACCTGCACGTAGGCGGAGTCAACGTCGCTGAAGGCCTGAGCTCGTGCGGATTCTGTGAGTTGTTGATTGCGATCGATGTCGATTTGCGTACGTTGTTTTTCGCCTTGATTGCGATCGAAAATGCGCAAGGGAACGTTTACGCTGGCGCCAAGGGTGTAGCGGCTAAAAGGGTTGTTGAACGAGGGATTATAGGAGTACCAGGTGCTGAATGTTGGATCTGCAGAGCCGTTGGCGATGGCCAGCTTATGATTCGTCTGAGCCTGTTGTACGGCTTCGAGCGCGGCACGCAGATCGGGCCGTTGGTCCAGCGCAATCTGACGAAAATCTTCCAGGGGTTTCAATTCCTCTGAAAAGGCGAAGGGTCCGGTCACGTCGAAGTTTTCAACCGGGGTGCGTTCGTTGAGCAGTTGCTCGAGTTGAATCTTCGAGGTGCGCAAATCGACGATAGCTGTTTGGAGTTCCACCTCATATTGCACTCGCAGCAATTCGATACGGTCGAGATCGATTTGAGCGATGTCGCCGGCTTTGAAACGGTTGCGGCTAATGTCGATGATCTTGTCGTAGTACGCCAGGTCGGCTGTAGCCAGGTCGAGAACGGCCTTCGCCTGCAGGGTCTGGACAAATGCGGAGCGCAGATCAAAGAGCAGGTTGCGTTCCAGGTCTTCGTGTTGTGCGCCTGCAATTTGTGTGCCCTCTTTAGCGCTTTGCAAACGCAACTCGCGCTTGCGTTCGCGCTCGTGGAGGTAGCTGATGCTGGGGACAAGCTGAGCGCCAGTGAGCGGCAGCCAGTGAGTTCCCATGCCTGGTATGGTATGCGGCGCAATCTGCACTCCATCGCTCGACAAACCGATTTGCGGGTTGGGACGCAAGAATGCCGTGACCTCGGCTGCCTTCATCTCGTTAACATTGTCTTCATCTGCTTTTAACGCAGGGTTAGCGGCTTCGAAAGTCGCTTTTACCTGATCCCAGGTAAGGCCTTGCTGTGCCGGGCACACAACAGCAGTAAGAACGAGCAGCACTGTTGCCGCCGTGGCAGGGCCGAGGGAGAATCCTTGCTTCATACGCATCCTTTACGCCGAATTTGGAACGGCGATGACAGGAAGGGGGTAACAACGTGAATTGAAAGGGAAGGAGAGATCAGACTGAGGGGGGAGGGCGGTTCTGGATGGCGTGGATGGCCGGGTTATCGATCGTCAACGGCGGAAGATGAGGCGGGACATTGAAACGCTGGAAGCCAAAGGTTAGCTCGCCGAATAAGGGCTCGGCAATAGCGGCAGCTACCGGGACTGTTGAGTGTTGGCATGGGGCCAGGTAATCGCGGCGCTGGCAGTTTGGGGTTTCAGCCGGATTCTGGACGGACCACAGATCATCACTGACAGAAATTACCGGAAACAGAATGACAAGGAGCATGACAAGGGCCAAAAACGAAAGGCGCTCTTCAGCCTTACCTCGCTCCTCGAGCCGCAGCCAAAGGCACACCGCCGCAACAGCCACGAGCGCCCAGGCGGTATTGAGGAATAATTCCATGCTCAAAGAAGATTCTATACCCGGTGGCTGCCCGAAAACGTTAGATGAGGTTTAACGTTTGGGCTCCCGCCCACCGCATGAAACGTGAATTTAGAATGAACGAACCCACGTAGAACCTGTCAAGATCGGGGGTACGAGCAAGCGGTTTTGTGAAGCGGCAAAACAATCACTCCTGAGCACAGATCAGCTTTGGTTCACTGCATGCGTCCATCTAAGGCCATGTCGTTTCGCAGAGCTGCTCAGTCAGAAAAATGTACGGCAACGAGAGTTAGAAGAGTGCGAGGCAGACGCGTTCCATGGACCTCTAAGAAGAGTAAATTCAGGCGAAAAGCCGTATATTAAGCCTAGCTGAGGAGTGGCCTGCTAGAAAGTGGGGCTTGTTGGGAAAATCCGTAACGGTCTATATATTATTGATTCTATGGTGGACGCGGTAGGAATCGAACCTACAACCTGTCGGTTAAGAGCCGAATGCTCTGCCAGTTGAGCTACGCGTCCGGATTTCAGGAAAAAACCGCGCAGCGCGGGGATTTGCGAGCGGTTTGGACGGGAAAAGCTCCCCGCACCATAGAAAATATAGCACAAATCCCAAGCGAACTCCAAAGCGCATGCTGGGCGTGAGCCGGCCGTCAAATCTCGATTTCCATTGAATTCATGCGCTGCGCCAAGTGGCGTGCCGAGAATCACAACCGGCGTCAGCGCTTCCAGATTTTGAACTGCATTGGAGAGAATCTTGTTCCGTGATTACGGAACATGGCCGGGCGCAAGCTCAATGGCCAGGCGCATAGCCTCGAGCATGCTGCGCTCATCGGCCTCTCCTGTTCCCGCAATGTCGAATGCAGTTCCATGATCGACCGAGGTGCGAATAACCGGAAGGCCAATTGTAATGTTGACACCGGATTCCAATCCCAATGCCTTGACGGGTCCGTGTCCCTGGTCATGGTACATGGCAACAACAAGATCGAAATCGCCACGCTGAGCGCGGAAGAACAGCGTATCCGCCGGCAAAGGGCCGTCGACGCTCCATCCCCTTTTTCGGCAGACGACAATTGCTGGAGCTATCTTCGACTCCTCTTCGCCATATCCGAACAGGCCATTTTCTCCAGCGTGCGGATTGATGCCACAGACAGCAATCCTCGGATCCGGGATTCCGGCACTCACGAGGGCTGCATGGCCGCGTGAGATAGTGCGCTCCACGAGTCCCGGTTCGATTTTGGCGATCGCGTCGATCAAGCCAATGTGCGTCGTTACGTGGATAACTCGCATCTTGGGAGTACTCAACATCATTGAAACTTCTTCTGTGCCCGTGAGACTGGCGAGCAACTCGGTGTGGCCTGGGAAGTGATGGCCACCCGCCTGAAGGGCTTCCTTGTTGAGCGGCGCGGTGCAAATAGCCGCGACTCTTTTGTGCATCGCGAGGTTCGCCGCTACTTCGACGTAGCGATACGCCGCATTCCCGGCAATCGCCGAGAGCTTGCCCCAGGGAAGGTTCTTTGGAATTAGCTTAAGATCGATACAATCCACGATTCCTTGCTGAAAGATGGCTTTGTCCACCTCATAAGGGGCAAGGCTGCGTACCTGGAGCGTGCTCCCAACGACCCGACCGGCTTCTCTGAGACGGTCTGCGTCGCCGATCACCAGCGGCCGACACTGCGCATAGAGTTCAGAATGAGAAAAACTCTTCATGATCACTTCTGGCCCGACGCCGGCGGCGTCTCCCATGGTGATGGCGATAATCGGCCGATCGTTCATTTGGGTCCTTTGTGTTGGGTTTCTTCCCTCATAATAGGACGCGAGGACTTTCCGTGACCAAGCGCGTGAAGAAACTCCAGGCAGCGCAGCAACGACTCGGGGCCGCCGAAGCTGCCAGCCTTGGTAAGTACCGGCAATTTTCCGCTCCAATCTGATGTTATAGAGTAGGGCAGTCCTGATTCCACCTCGCCGACGAGTTGTAGTCCGGTAATGCCCCAAGCTTGAAATACGGAGCGAGCTGTTTCGCCGCCGGTAACGACAAGCGCTCCCACTTTATTTGCGAGTGGCTTCGCCATTGCAGCCAGGGAGGCTGAGAGCAACGGTCCGAAAGAGGTATCAAGCTGGACCTCAGGGTCGAGGAGAACTGCAACATCTTTGCCCGCATTAAGTACTTGTTGAATTTCCAGCGCGTACTTGCGGCTTTGTTGTGAATGCTCACCGCCAATTAGAACTTTGGGAGAGATCATCATCACAATCGTGTTGGACCTAGATGCCAGAACCTCAACCTGTGTTCGGGAGACGGCTGATCCGCTTCCAACGATAAAGAGCGCGGGTCCTACTGCCGACGGCAGCGCTGATCGAGTTACCGATGCGCGGGACAATCCTGCTGCAGGCGGCAGGTGCGAGGCCAGCCCCGCTGATCCCGCCCACACAGTTCCGCGCCCAAGGACCATTGAAACCTCGGCGATCTTGCGCAAGTCGTCTTCTGTTTCTGCGTCGCACACCAGCACATCGGCATGTTGCGCAATGGTTAGCATCGCGCTGGTCAGGGAGGCGGCATCGCCTCGGATCAGGTCTAGCGCCAGGAGTTCGGGGCGAAGGCGCGATGAACGCAGCGTGGCGGCGATGTCCGATCGGGCAGGCGAAGGATCATCCCGGAGTTGTAGAGATTTCTCAAGAGGCTTGCCGTGGATCAATTGCCGTCCGCCCAACGTGGTTCGGCCAACGGCTGGGAAAGCCGGCGCCAGGACAACTACAATCCGCTCATCAGTGCGTGCCAATGTGCGGCGCGCTGCAAGGGTAGCTGCTAGTTCCTCACCGAAATTGCCACGCAATGTCGAATCGAGTTTTTTATAAAGGAGCATGTTCTCGTGATGAAGATATTTTTTTAGGAGCCGAGCGGTCTCCAATGCGGCTTCGATGGGTGCAAGGCGGCGCGTATCACCGTCTATCGACAACGCATCCGCATCTACCTCACTCGCGGAATCGCCGAGGACCACCAATGTGTGCAGTCCGTGAGCGACGCAAGCCGCTCCGCAGTCGGCGGCTCCGGTCAGATCATCCGCGAGGATAAGCATCTGGACCATCTACACTCCTTGTTTCAAGTGCATTTGCGGGGCTCGGCCGTGTGCGGCGATCCCACCAGGCAACAAGCGGAGGCACCAGGAACGCAGTCACGATGACGCAGGAGGCAACCAACACGGTGGCTGGACCAGCCGCCGCATCATACCGGTGGTCCGCCGCGGCAACGAGCGCAGGGACAGCCGCGGCATTTCCTGCTGTAGTAGCAGCGGCCATTCCGGCAACCCCTGTTCCACCTGTCAGGCGATCGGCGACGATTAGAGAGATTCCCGAAACTGCGATGACTGCGATGCCGAGTGCGAAGCCGATTAGTCCAGCCTCCCATATGCGCTTGAGATTGAGCGACGCCCCGAGCGCGAATGCAAAAAACGGAATCAGAGCCGGAGCGGCTTTGCCGAGAAAGACTTTTAGCTCCTGGTCGAGATTGCCCAACGCGATCCCCACAAAGAGAGGAAGGATGGCTCCTACGAGAGTCTGCCACGGAAAGCTGGACAATCCGGCCACACCCAACGTGATCATGGTGAAGAACGGCCCTGCTTCAAGTGCCATTACACAGTAGGCGCCCGCATCTTCAGGGCGCCCGTAATGCTCCATCAGCGCCATGTAAAGTCCGCCGTTCGTGTCGTTGAAGGCAGCCACGACGGCAAGCGTTGATATTCCCGCCAGCCACCCGCCTGCAATGGGCAATACACCAATCAAGTGCCCAAGGACGTAGCCGATGGCGATGCCGATTCCCACCTTGCTCGCCAACAGGACGCCGCCGCGGCGCAACATAGCCGGGAGTGCGCGTATTGAAATCGTGCTCCCCAGGCAGACGAAGAACACTGCAATGATTGGAATTGAGCCGGTAAACAGCGACCCTGTGAACGACCCGAAGACTTCGGCTGTGCGAGGAGCAAATGTGGTGATGAGGGCTCCGCACGCAAGCGGCACAACCATCATGCCGCCGGGAACCCTCTCGATTGTTTGCTTGATCCTGATGGCATTCTCCAAGCCGCAAAGCTGCAGCTCTGCCTCGATTTCAGCTTCCGTCGAAGTGTAGCAGCGTTCGTGCCAGCCAGGTAATGTCTCAGGTGAAAAATGCTGATTCATGATCGAATTGTGTATGAATCTGGCCGGCTGAGACGAGGGATCTGTACGAGTTGACTTCTCTTGAGATGCCATAAAGTCAGACCGTTGTTGACGATCACTAGGATTTCCTCGAGAGCAATCACGCGCACGACTATGGGAGAATCGAAAGCCGAAATGCCGGGTTCGCCTGGACGTGCTTTTGCGTCGAATCGAGCGGAATCCACAGAGCGCCGAAGCCGGAACAGGTCTCAGCGTGGACGGCAATGTCGTTTTCTCCAATACCGCCGGTGAGGGCCAGCATGTCCAGTCCGCCAAGTTCGGCATAGAATCGGCCGACCCATGTGGCGAAGGTCCACTTGAGTAAATTCATTGCCATCCTGGCCTTGCTGTGGCCCGCATTGATGGCGCTGCACAGGGTACTTCCTCCAGGAGTTAGGAGGCTCCCGGGATGGCGTCGGAGTAGGTTTCCAGGAGTTCGCGCGCCGCGCGAAAGGATGTAGTGCGTCCTTCAAGTACTTCCCGCTCAAGCGCCTCCATGCGGTTCTTGATTGCCGGATGCGCTTCAAACCGGTGCTTCAATTCTTCGCGAATAATCTCCTGCATCCATCTCTGCGTTTGGTTACGGCGTATGCGGTCGAACGAGCCATTGGCCTTTGTCATCGCGGTATATTCCAGGACTGAATTCCAGAGATCGGCGATGCCCTTGCAGGTCTGTGTCGAACAGGTGAGCGCGCGCGGTGTCCATCCCGATGTTGACGAAGGAAAGTAGTGGAGGGCATTTTGAGCTTCAGATCGGGCCCTCTCCGCGGCCTTGATATTGGTTCCATCGGCTTTATTGATTGCTACGATGTCAGCCAGTTCCATTACGCCGCGTTTCATGCCTTGCAGTTCGTCCCCAGCTCCGGCCAAAGTGATGAGCAGAAAGAAGTCGACCATGTCATGAACGGCGGTTTCCGATTGCCCTACACCGACTGTCTCGACAAGGATGATCTGATGTCCTGCGGCCTCGCAGAGCAGCATAGCCTCGCGTGTGCGCTGCGCTACTCCCCCCAGTGATCCGCGTGACGGAGACGGGCGGATGAACACCTTGTCGCTGGAGGCGAGAGAGTTCATTCGAGTCTTGTCGCCGAGGATGCTTCCGCCGGAGATTTGGCTGCTGGGATCGATCGCGAGTACGGCAACCTTTTGGTCAAAATGGTTGATGAGATAAGTGCCCAAAACTTCAATTAGGCTGCTCTTGCCCGCACCGGGAACGCCGGTAATGCCGACGCGAATGGAATTGCCGCTGTGGGGAAGACAGTCCTCAACTAATTGCTCGGCTAATTCTCGATCGGCATCGCGAGAGCTTTCGATCAGGGTGATGGCTTGGGCAAGGACGGTGCGATCGCCGTGCAGAATGCCATCTAGAAATTGTTGGGGCAGCAGAGAGCGGCGGCGACCCTGACCCCGCGGCGGCTCAGGTGCAATGCACCCCGGGCGGACATCTAACGCACTGTGAGTGGGGTCAACCAACTCAGATGGCTCCTTCGAGCAGACAATTGCTCAGTGTCTTGATTATTTTCTGGGCCGCAACCGGTATCACAGTACCCGGCCCGTAGATACCGACCACACCGGCGTTGTAAAGGAATTCGTAGTCTTGTGGTGGGATAACACCGCCAACAACTACAAGGACGTCGTCCCGATTGAGGCAGCGAAGTTCGGCAATTAACTGCGGGACGAGTGTCTTATGTCCCGCGGCGAGCGAAGACACGCCGACGATGTGCACATCGTTCTCAACAGCATTGCGGGCGACTTCCCGCGGTGTCTGGAACAAAGGGCCGATGTCGACGTCGAAGCCTATATCGGCGAACGCAGTTGCGATTACTTTAGCGCCGCGGTCGTGGCCGTCTTGGCCCATTTTGGCAACGAGAATGCGGGGGCGTCGGCCTTCTGTCTTTTCAAACTCCGCAACCATGCGTTCGGCCTTCTTGAATTCTTCGGCCTTGCCGTTCTCGGCTGAATAGACGCCGGAGATGGTGTGCGTCGTGGCCTGATAACGGCCAAACACGCTCTCGATCGCCGTCGAAATCTCACCAAGTGTTGCGCGCTTGCGGGCAGCGTCGACAGCACAGTCCAGCAAATTGCCCTCGCCGGTGGCCGCGCACTTCTCGAGTTGTTGGAGCGAGCGTCCCACAGCATTGCTGTCGCGGTCGCGCTTCAATTGAGCAAGACGGCTCAATTGCGACTCACGCACGGCGTCGTTATCAATACTGAGGACGGGGACGAGAGTCTCTTCCTGAGAGGGATAGGCGTTTAGGCCAACGATCACGTCGTTTCCAGAATCGATACGAGCTTGCCTGCGCGCAGCGGCCTCTTCAATGCGCATCTTCGGGACGCCTGTCTCGATTGCTTTCGTCATGCCGCCGAGCGCTTCGACTTCTTCGATCAATTCCCACGCTGAGTGCATTAGCTCGTGCGTCAGTCGTTCGACGTAGTAAGAGCCTGCCCACGGGTCGACGACTCGCTTGATGTCAGTTTCCCCCTGCAAGTAGATTTGAGTGTTGCGGGCGATGCGAGCGGA